>Ga0209834_10000583_pt1 | contig 22242 bp, 23 predicted proteins | sample Mar14236cmmetaG_FD_184134 | JGI IMG/M metagenome (GOLD analysis project Ga0209834, IMG submission 184134) | Marine hydrothermal vent microbial communities from Guaymas Basin, Gulf of California to study Microbial Dark Matter (Phase II) - Marker... ...
GTAAAATAGAGCGCAAATTCGGTGGAAAGTCACCACAGTTTGGAGGGATAAACGAATGCCTTTAGAAAATCTAAATGCTCTTGTGTCAATACATTCTGAAATTAAAGAAGTACATCCTTCGCTAAACAAATTATATCCTATAGCCATCACCGATGTAGTAGATAACAAGCTGATCATATACGATGTTAATTCTTCCATGAAATATGAGTATGTCACCGAGGAAAAGGTGGATATTCCTTTACCCAAAAAAGTAAGGGCATCCTTTCCCATTGATTTTTATGATTCAAAAGGCTGTTGCGTAGTGTCAGAGGATATCTTTGAAGAAAATGACGCTTTTGTTACCTTTTTTCACGAATTTGTTCATTGCTATCAATACGAATACTGCGAGCGGGAAATAAAGGAGTCTTTATCTATTGCCAAGAGATATGATAACGCCTACTGGGAACTGGAACATCCATTTCCATATGATAGCCAGTTGTTTGAAAAATCATACGAATCAATAAATAAATCAGCAGAGTCGGGTGATTCGAAGAAACTGAGACAGTTGTTTAGTGAACTCAAATCAGGACTCGAAAAATACGATTACGAGTACATGATATGGCAAATTTGGAAGGAAGGATTTGCAAGATTCATTGAGAATAATATTAGAGAAAAATATAATCTGCCGAAAAATACAGGAGGAAAAACGCCTCCGTACAACAGAGTGTCTTTATACTATATGGGAGATCAGCTGATATCACACCTGGACAAAACAAATTCAGAGGTTGTAAGAGATATAAGAACACTATTCGACGTTTTATATAACTATAAATATTAACAACGACTAAGATTCACATGTAGTTGAAGAAATCGTGCTCAAAGCCTTGGAACTGGGGCAAAAGAACGGTTATGTCTTCTGAACAAATTACAGAAACTAAACCATAAAGCCCATATAGAACAATAAATCATACATTTACAAAAGCTGAGGAAATATTTATCGATAATTAGTGTTGTATTAATATGGCAGTGAAGCATTGCCTAAATTTCAGTGACTTTCAATTAGAATCAAGCGTTTTGGAATGTAAGGGGGGTCAATATGGAGTACGTGACAATCTCTTTTGGTATTACAGATGAAGAGCGAGAAGAAGTTGCCGATATCCTTTGTGAAGCCTTTAGTAAGAAATTTGAGCGCGTTTTTGGTTCCCGGAGTAAGAGCCTTACAGTGATTCGTAAATATCTTGATGCTTCAAATATACTGGTTGTCCGAAGACGAAACAAGATCGTTGGTGTTGCCGGCGTGAAATACGATTCTGTTGGTTGGCTGACGATGAGCATGGCTAATGCGCTCAAAGAATTTGGATTGTCTCTGTTACGTGTGGCGATCACGGGACTTCCTCTTATGACAAGAAATAGCAAGAGGAGCCTGCTCATTGATGTACTGGCCGTTTTAGCCAAGGCAAGAGGTAAGGGAATCGGTACAAGAATGCTGTACCACCTGATTTCTTTCGCAAGAACAAAAGGCCTTAACAAAATAAGATTATATGTTGTTAACACCAACGAACGAGCCAAGCTCCTCTATGAAAAGATAGGCTTCAGAGTTGTAAAGATACACAAGCTTCTTTGGCCATGGAAAAGGATTTTTGGCTTTAGATGGAGTTATGAAATGGAGCTCTCTATTTCTCCGTGAAACGATCTCTTCACTAAATAATGAACTGAATGGAGGAACGAACATATAGACTCACGAGAATCGTTCGCCCACCGTTTGAAACAGCCTGAGCGAGAAATATCGCGCGTTAATATCGTCTATTATCCCGATACAGCGATTAACCGTCCAAAATGCTTCTTGTCGAGTAACAACATAGGGTGTTATCATATTGATGTGAGAAACGGTGTTTCATTAAATGAGACAAAGGTGGGATGGTTGTGAATGTAGTAAAAACATTTGGCAGAGTTTTAATCCCTATGTGTACGCCCTTCAAGGATGATTACAGTATTGACTATACCTTGGTAAAGAAAGTGGCACGATATTTAGTCGACAGAGAATACTGCGATTCTCTAATCGTTGCAGGAACTAACGGTGAATTCTATACCCTGAGCTTTCAAGAAAGAGTTAGATTGTTCGAAGAAGTCAAGAACGAGGTGGGCGGCGAGATTCCCTTGATAGCGGGTACTGGCACAGCGTTCACTGAAGAAACCATTCGGCTAACGCAAGAAGCGGAACGTTTAGGTTATGATGCAGCAATGGTGATTGTACCGTATTTTTCCAGACCGACCCAAGAGGGAATCTTTTATCATTTCTCCGAGGTGTGCAAAAATACGTCGCTTCCTGTAATGATCTACAATATTCCCTTGTTCACCGGAGCAAACATATCTCCAGGAACTCTCAATAAACTTGCTTCTCAACACAAGAATATTGTAGCAATAAAAGATGAGGCTGGCATTAATCCTCTTCAGGCTTCAGAATTCATAAGAGTTACAGGCGATACAGTGTCAGTTTATTCTGGAGATGATCTCATGGTGCTCTCAGTGCTGAGTCAAGGTGGAGTTGGCGTAGTTAGCGGAGGATCCCATGTGATTGGAGACATAATGCGAAAGATGATAGACGAGTTCCTTGGTGGGAAAATAAGTGAAGCAGTAAAAATGTTCAAATCTCTTTATACTCTTTTCAATGCGTTTTTCGGTGAAAATCATAGATTAGAGAATCCTTTACCAGCAGTTAAAGCAGCTTTTGAACTGGAATCTGGCTTACCTGTTTCACGCGTTAGACCTCCACTAATGAAGCTCACGAATGAAGAAACCAATACCATAAAGAAAGCATTGAAAAAGATAGGGAAGTTATGAATAAAGAGAAATGAGCGATGACACTTTGTTAAAGGGGGGAAGAATATGTCAAGGATTACCAAGTTAGTGTTACTCTCAGTCGTGTTCATGCTATTCGGTGCCATGATACTTGCAGAAGATCCAACTTATGTGTTGAGATTCAATACTGTTGCTGCTCCTACTCAACCTCAAGTGTTGGCTATGCAAAAGTTTGCAGATGTGGTCAAAGAACTCAGTGGAGGAAAGATCACCGTTCGCGTATTTCACTCCGGGCAACTTGGAGATCAAAAAACTTCCTTGCTAGCCGTGATGAGAGGGGATTTAGAAATGGCAGGTGATGGAGCTCCATCATGGTTTGCCGATCTGGGTAACATGCCAGAACTTGGCGTTTTCGGAGCGGCCTACATATTTCGAGACATCGATCACATGTATTCTGTGTTGCTTGGCCCAATTGGGCAAGAGTATTTTGACAAGCTCGCCGAGAAGTCAGGATTAAGAGTTCTTGATGTTTGGTATCTTGGAACGAGGGAATTGAACCTCACCGCAAAGGCAGGACCAGTGAGGAAGCCCGAAGACCTTAAAGGTATCAAACTGAGAATGCCGAACAATGAAACTTTTCTCGATATGGGCCGTGCTCTCGGCGCAATGCCGACACCCATGGGCTTTGGCGAAGTATATCTTGGACTGAAGACAGGCACAATCGATGGACAGGACAACCCTCTCCCAACGGATCTGGCAGCGAAATTTGTTGAGGTTACCAAGTACATAGTATTAACAGACCATTCCATTGGCATTATCTGTCCAGTTATTAACGAAAAGCTATGGCAGAGCATGCCAGAAAAGTACAGAGTTTACATCAAACAAGCGATGCAGGTTGCCCGTTACTACATGAACTCCATCGTTCTCGAACAAGAGGCTGAGTTGCTGGGCAAGTTCGTCGACGAGTACAATATGGAAGTAATCATTCCAGACAAAGAAGCCTTTATGCAACATGCTGCTGAATACTACTCGCAACCCAAGTTTGATCAAAAATGGGGAGAAGGAATGTACAAAAAGATTCAAATGTATCCCTACAATGAATGAACATCACAGTAGGCCCACTTCACCATGTGGGCCTACTGTATACCACCATCCTGAGGGGGAGTCAGATGAAGAAGGTGTTTTTGCATCTAATAAACTTTGTAGAAGTGCACATCGCTTCAATAATATTGCTTACTCTCTTTCTCAGCATGTTCTTTCAGGTTGTACTGAGATATGTTTTTAATTATCCTTCACCGGCTCTCTTTGAAATTTCAGGCTACACGTTCATCTGGGTGGTATTTCTTGGCGCTCCTCTTGCGAGGAGGTTTAGATCCCATATACGTTTCAATATATTGTATGAAAAGTTTCCCAGAAAGGTGCAACTGGTAATTGATCTTGTCATGAACGTAGCCTTTAACATCGGCATGTTGATCACATTCTTTCCGGTCTTGGAGAATTTCGGTTGGTACAAATATTTGAAATCTGATGTACTCAGAATACCGTGGACTTATTTGCTTTTGTGTTTCCCTCTCTTCATTCTGCTCATTGTTCTTCACAATTCAGTTTGGATATACAAAGAATTGAAGGAACTTATAACCGGGAAACCCGGCAAAATGGAGGAAAAACCGTGGGAATAATCTTATTCCTTATCATATTTGGCGCCGTTTTTGCACTTGGATACCCCATAGCCTTTGGCATGATAATGGGGGGAATCGCGTACTTTATCTTCAGTGGAATAAACCTTTCAACACTTACCGATATCATGGCAATACAGTTACAGGCAAAAGATGTCCTGCTGGCTGTACCTTTGTTCATCTTGGCTTCCAATATCATGAATGATTCGGAAATCACCAACAAAATTTTTGACTTCGTGAAAAAAGCGATGGGCCCGGTGAGAGGTGGGCTGGGGTATGCAAACATAGTTACAAGCATAATATTTGCGGGTATCAGTGGTTCAGAGATAGCAGATGTTGCAGGTATTGGAAATATCGAAATCAAAGCAATGCTCGATGATGGCTACGATGGTCCGTTTGCGTGTGCAGTTACATGCGCATCTGCAACGATATCTCCCATAATTCCTCCAAGTATACCCATGGTCATATATGCCATGCTAACAGGAGCCTCGCTTGGATACCTGTTTTTAGCGGGTTTTTTGCCAGGTCTCTTTCTTGGGACACTTGAAATGCTCATGGTTTTTTATCTTTCAAGGAAAAGAAAGTATCCAAAGGGAGTAAAAGTTCCCTTTAGAACGCTCTCAATAGCATTTGTGAAGTCGTTTCCTGGACTTCTTGCTCCGGTGATTCTTCTCTTAGGAATATATGGAGGAGTGTTTACACCTACGGAAGCCGCTGCCGTTGTAGTAGGATATGTCATAGTCGTGAGTTTTTTCATATACAAGACTCTTGGACCTAAGAAACTTTACAAGATACTCATCAAAACTGTAGTGAATATTGGATACATCAGCTTCATGATCGCTGCCGCGTTTGTTGTGAGTTACGTGATGTCGAGAGAGCAAGTACCCGCATTACTGACCTCAACGTTCATGAAGTGGGGATTGCTTAACAGCAAATGGCTGCTGCTCTTGAGTGCAAACATTCTTTATTTTATTCTCGGAATGTTTATAGATGTTTCCGTGATCCAACTTGTGGTAATTCCAATGCTGCTACCTTTAGTACAGGCTGCGGGTATTGATCTTGTTCACTTCGGTATTGTAACAACAGTGAATCTTATGATGGCCCTCGACACACCCCCTTATGGACAAACGGGATATATTACCAGTGCTATCAGTGGAACACCTGTAGGAAAGGTTTTCAAGGAAATGTTAAAATACTGGATACCTCTCGAGGTGCTTGCACTTCTAATAATTACATATTGGCCCGATTTTGTTCTCTTCATACCAAGATTATTCGGTTACAAAGGATGAAAGGATAATATGACGAGGTGGTACTCTTGCAATCACTACAACGCTTCATAACTATCTTAGAATGCTTCACTGCCGAGAGACCTGAACTAAGCCTTGGTGAAATCGTGCGAGAAACTGGTCTGCCCAAACCAACTGTTCACCGCATCGCAGAAGCTATGGTTAGGTACAACATCTTGACTAAAGACACAAAAACAATGCGATACAAAGTTGGTGTGAAACTGTTTGAAATGGGAAGTGTCTACCTGGCATCAATGGAATTGAGAGATATCGCATTCCCTTACTTAGATTGGCTTCAACAGCAAACGAAAGAATCGATTCACCTCGGTATTTTAGAGGGAACCGAAGTTGTATCTATCGAAGGTCTTGAAAGTACTCATTCTCTACGACTGAAAGTGTGGATAGGGAAACGAGCTCCACTTTATTGTACGGCTATCGGGAAAGCTATCTTGGCTTTCTTGCCTGAGAATGAACAAGACGAGATTATCTCAAAGCTTTCTCTTCGAGCTTTCACTAAAAGAACTATTACTAACAAAGAATTGTTAAGGAAAGAACTCAAGAAAATAAGGCAGGAAGGCTTGTCGTATGATCGGCAAGAACATGAAGAAGGTATTTGTTGTATAGGCGCTCCAGTTTTCGATAGAAGCGGCAGGGTCATCGCATCTGTGAGCATTTCTGGGCCTGCTGTGAGAATGACACCAGATAAAGTACAGAAATATAAGGCTTTTCTCATTCAAGCCGTAGAAAATATCTCGCAAAGATTAGGGTATGTTTCGTAGCTTTCTAATATTTTCAATTTAGAGTGTTTTCAAGCGTCTTAATTTCGTATAAACCCGCTGTACTGAATCGTAGGCCTCTGATGGTAGCTTGTCATACCCTCCCTTTTTTGTTTCAAGCTGTTGTATAAATTCTAACCTCGAGTGAAGTTGTCTTTTTAACAAGCTGATATATGAATCATCCTCTAAATCTGGAGTGAATCCCTTGATTTCCATTATGCTAATTCCCTCAAAATCACCCCATTTCTTGAAACTGATAGAATCAGTTACTATTTTCTCCAATATGCTCAAAGTCATCTCTTTTGGTACCTTTTTACTTAAGAAATGTCCTGTGTTGAAAATATAGCAAGCAACATTCCTTTTCTCAAATAAATTCTTGAATCCCCAGTAATCGTGCGAAAGTGGATATGTTCTGAAAGGGTTGGCATACGGTTCAAAAACAAGAGCCTCTGGATCAGCTTCGGGACTCAGGCGTTCGGCAGATGTTCTCTTTGTAGCAAGTGTTGCCCCAAATGTCGAGGCCAATGAGGGATCATCTATTTTCAGTACAGGTGGCAAAGACGGATCTTTCATAAGCCAAATTATCGCGTTGATCGGTTCAGAAAACTTGTTTTCTCTGTTAGGTGACCATAAGTTAGATTTTATGGCTCGCCCATTTCCATTTCTTATATCTTCAGGTACGATCACTACCCTTCCAGTGCTGTCCAGGGTAGCTCCGAGGTTTTGAACTGTCAGCAAATATTTGTTATCAGAGCACTGCAATGGGTAATCTGCCATTTTGTCGAAGTACGAGGGTTCCAATGCTATTGAAGAGCCATCCTTGAGTGAGATTATAAATGCGTCATCGTGTAGAACAGTCACGTCGAACTTCCCATCGTGCTTCGCGTGAGTGAGAGTGGATTTTCCAGAACCGGATAAACCGAACACACCAACAACAAAACTTTTGTTTTGAGGCAGATTGTAGCGTTTTTGACCGCCGTGGCACGAGACATACCCATTCCTGCTCGCACATCCCCAGGCAAGGGTTAGCGTACCCTTTTTGAATTCACCGAAATACCTCATCCCCAAGATAGCAGCGACGTTGTGTTCTGGATCGAAAAACGTCAGTCCATAGGGATGATCTGCATGTTCCCAATAAGGGTCAGAAAAGACAAAGATATCACCCTCATTTTCAAAAACTCGTGAGCTCTTGTAAAGTTCTTCAAAGCAACTGTCAAGTGGTTGAAAGTTCAAAAGCCAGTTGTAGAGAGTGTTTTCAAATCCTTCCGGTACTAAGAGATGGGCTTTGATGCAGAAATCCTCATCCAAACCAATTATTGCTTCAGCATGGTACATTGTTCTAAACCTTGTGTTATAGACAGCCTCTCTCAACTTACCGGCATATTCATCCAAGTTTACCCCTGGCTCTCCCACAATCCTTCTTGCTGGGGCATATCTTCCAACAACCTCGCCATCGTTGAATAAGAGCACCTTAGAATTCGGATCAAGACCGATTTTCTCAGGTTGATATACCTCCAGATCAGTGACTATTGTTCCCGGGCAAGAGAGAGCGAGTTTGTAAGCTTCTCGTCTCGACTTCACCTTTACAACATTGTTTCGGTAGAACGCTGTCTCAATGGTTGTCCTGAATCGAGAAAAGACAGGGTTGTTCTTTGTTATCTTTTCGCAACAAAATACACTCTTAGCTGACATACATATCCCCCTTCAAGATCATGTAATGATACTTGCAATGTTCTGAAAACGCGCTAAAAACACTGATAAGCGCCTTCACTGAAAAACGCGCAGCCACTCTGCCTTTGCATTATAACATTAATATAACAGCAATGTACACTCAAGTAGAAGAACAATTCGACGAAGTCACGATTTCGGTTTTTCAAAAAGGACTTTACTCTCAACGTCATGTGGTTCTTCGGGTTTGCTATATAATGTACTCAGAGCAGAGCACGTGGAGGTGATCGAGTGAAAATAATTGAGTCAGTACCAAATTTCAGTGAGGGACGAAGACAAGAAGTTGTGGAGCGCATTGTTGATCAGGCTAAACACACTAAAGGAGTCTGGGTTTTAGATTGGTCAATGGATGCGAGTCACAATAGGTCAGTGGTGACACTCGTAGGCGAGCCTAAAGGAGTGTTTGAAGCGCTTTTCAAAATGACTAAAACCGCTTCAGAGCTTATCGATTTAAGAAATCATAAGGGTGAACACCCTCGAATGGGGGCGACTGATGTTGTTCCTTTAGTACCTGTTTTGAACACTGATATGCAAGAGTGCATTGATCTTTCAAAACAGCTTGGCAAGAGAATAGCCGACGAGCTGGAAATTCCCGTGTATTTGTATGAAAAATCTGCCACTTCTCCAGAGCGAGAGAGCCTTTCCAACATAAGGAAAGGAGAATTCGAAGGATTTTTCGAAAAAATAAAGGATCCAAGATGGGCACCGGATTTTGGTCCCACCAAGGTTCATCCCACAGCCGGTGTTATGGCTGTTGGCGCAAGAGAATTTCTGATAGCATACAACGTAAACCTCAATACAACGAATCTCAGCATAGCAAAGAAGATAGCCAAAGCTGTCAGACATAGCAGTGGTGGATTCAGGTATGTTAAAGCGATCGGTGTAGAGCTGTCAGACAAGGGAATGGTGCAAGTTTCCATGAACATGACAAATTACAATAAAAGTCCTCTTTTCAGGGTGTTTGAGGTTGTGAAAAGAGAAGCCGCGCGTTATGGCGTTTCTGTGGTGTCTTCAGAAATCGTGGGAATGGTTCCGATGCAAGCTCTTTTAAATGTTGCGCGATACTACCTGCAGTTGGATGATTTCACTGTTGAGCGAATAGTGGAAAAAGGGGTTTTAGAGATTCTTGCCAAGGAAGTTGCAAAGCATGAATGAACTTGTAATATTTGCAAGGAAGCTTTACACTCCTCAGGGGAAAGAAGCTGTTTGTGGCAGTCAGATGCCTGCTGTGAACAGATATGACAACGTATATGTGATAGTTGAGAACGGTATCATAAGAGAGGTTACGTCTCAGGAACCTAAGAGCGCTTTGATGAAGATAGAGACCGATCTTCTTTTACCTGGAATTGTTGACTGTCACACTCATATTCCCTTTTACGGCTTCAGAGAAAACGACTTTTTCAGGAGAATTCAAGGTAAATCCTATGATGAAATCCATCGTTCCGGCGGTGGCATTTATGAAACTGTTCAGAAAGTGCGTAACGCTTCTTTGGCAGAACTCGTGCGCTTTAATCTTAAGTGGATGCTTCACTTGTTTTCTCTTGGAGTCACGACAATAGAAGGAAAAAGTGGATATGGGCTGAGCTGGGAACATGAGTCAAAGCAAATCAAGGCACTGAAAATCCTTTCCAGAATAACTCCCGTGGATATTGTAACCACTTTTATGGGTGCTCACGCTGTTCCCCCTGCTATGAGCAAGGAAAGTTACATTAAAGAGCTTGTGAAAATGCTGGAACTGATAAAAGATAGCTGCAGTTTTGTAGACATTTTCTGTGAAAGTGGAATTTTCGAAGTTACAGATGCTGAGTATTATCTTTCAGAAGCTGTGAAAAAGGGGTTTAAGATTCGTCTTCATGCAGAAGAAATCAAACACACAGGTGCTACCCAGTTAGCTGTGAAACTTGGTGCAATTTCGGCAGATCATCTTTTGAAAATAGATGAAAACGATATTAAAGCTCTTTCACAAAGCGAAACGATAGCGGTATTGATGCCCTCTACAAGCTTCTACCTTGGGGAGAAATTCGCTCCTGCCAGAGATCTCATTGAGGCGGGAGCAAAAGTTGCGATAGCGTCGGATTTCAATCCAGGTTCTTCTGCCGTGGCAGATCCATATTTCGTGATGCATTTAGCCGCAAGGTACTTAAAAATGAGTCCCTATGAAATACTGACGGCGTTTACACTAAACGCCGCCGCAGTTTTGGGAATTGCCGATACGTGTGGCACTGTTGAACCTGGCAAAAACGCTGACATGATATGTTTCAAAGATGCAGATCTTTTAACGCTTCCATATATGATAGGGATTAAACCTGTTGAGATTATAAAGAAAGGAAGAAGATTTGCCAATTGAAAGTAAGTATAGTTGTTCCCGGTCATTTGAAGAATTTCGTGAAAGATGGTGTTAAAGAATACGTCAAAAGAATAGGAAGGTTTTGTGAAATCAACCTTCATCAAGTCAAGAAAGGTGGCGATGTGAACACCATCGACAGTTCTAAGATATTAAATCAGGAGAGTAAGAACATCTTAAGTCATGTTCGCGACTCTGATTATGTTATTCTCCTTGATAGAAAAGGACAAGAATTTGGTTCCCGTGAGTTCGCCAGTTTTCTTGAAGAACAATTCTTGACAAGGAGCCATCTTGTTTTCGTGATTGGTGGAGCCCTTGGAACAAGTGATGCTGTAAAAAAGAGAGCCAACATTGTTATTTCACTTTCGAAGATGACTTTTACTCATCAGATGAGCGTTTTGATTCTCTTAGAACAGCTATTTAGAGCGTTCAAAATCATCAGGAATCAAAAATATCATTACTGATCACTGGAGGTGAAAGGTCAAAGTGGAAGACGCTTCAGGCGGTAGTACGGTTTCACTGATATGGCAACTCCTTTTTCTGGCAATTCTCCTCGTTTTGTCTGGAATTTTCTCTGGTTCTGAAACTGCGTTGTTATCTGTAGGTAAGCTGAAACTTCTTTCCAAAAGTAAGGAAAAATCTGGCGAAAACGGCAAGAATCAAGTTCATACAGTCAACCGACTTTTAACGGCGACTCTTATCATGAACAATTTTGTGAACCTGTTAATTTCTTCTGTAGCCACGCTGGTTTTTTTAAGAGTTTTCCAGGGTTGGGATGAACAGGTTGTGGCTATCTTGGGAACACTTTTGGTAACTCTCTTAGTTTTGGTATTTGGTGAAATTACCCCAAAAATATATGCAAGAGAATACCCAGAAAGGGTTTTTGATAGAACATCGCCTCTTCTCAGAGGATCTGCCACAATTCTGGCACCCGCGGTGAAAGCTCTTATGGCTATGAGCAACCTGGTGGTAAAGATTTTTGGAGGAGAAGCCATGAAAGAAACGCCATTTGTCACAACAGAAGATATTGTCTCGGCCATCGATGTTGGTAAAGAAGAGGGAATGATAGACTACCAGGAGAGTCTAATTGTCAAGAGAACCCTTGAAATGGGTGAAACAGACGTGAAAGAAATAATGACACCTCGAGTCGATGTGGTGGCGATTGAAGAGAATTCCTCCCTGAAGCAACTGACAAAACTTGTTGACGAAGAAGGATACTCCAGAATCCCGGTTTACAGAGAAGAAATAGACAACATAATTGGTGTTTGTTACACAAAAGATGTAGTTGGTTTTATAGAAAACAACGATGTAGATTCCCTGACAGCTGTAAAAGTCAGAGAATTGATGAGAGAACCCTTGTATGTTCCAGAAACAATGAAAGTGACTACTCTACTTAAGATTTTCAAAGAGAAGAAAGTACATATAGCGATAGTTGTAGATGAATTTGGAGGAACTGCGGGTATTGTCACGTTGGAAGACATTCTTGAAGAAATCCTTGGTGAAATAATGGACGAATACGACGAGGATGAAGTCATAGGTATTCGAAAAACAGGCGAGAACACTTACGTGATAGATGCGGCAGTGCCCATAAATGACATCGAGAGAGAGTTAAACTTAGAATTTCCTGAAACTGAACATGAAACGCTTGGGGGATATTTGCTCGAGCTTTTTCAGAGAATTCCTTCTGTTGGAGAAGAGATCGAAATGGGAGATTATCGCTTTAGAATCATTGCGGCGATGAAAAACAAAATTGAAAGAGTCTTAATGACCATAAAGAGGGGAGATCATTTTGACAAATGAAGAGCTGATCAATATAGCGGTAAAGGCCATGAAACGAGCCTATGCACCTTACTCACAATTTAAAGTAGGCGCAGCTTTGCTGACAAAGTCAGGTAAGGTGTTTGAGGGATTTAACATCGAGAACAGTTCTTACGGACTTTCCATATGTGCTGAAAGGGTCGCTATTTTCAGCGCTGTAGTTGCTGGAGAGAAAGATTTTGAAAAAATAGCCATTGTGGCAGATACAGATAAGCTGGTTTCACCATGTGGTGCCTGCAGGCAGGTGATGAGTGAATTTGGTGATTTCCAGGTAATCATGACCAACACAAGTGGACAGCTTATTGTGAGAAGTGTCAGTGAACTATTGCCTTTTGCGTTCAAACTGAAAGGGTGAGCAGTCTGCGCTCTGGATTTGTTACATTAGTAGGACGACCAAATGTTGGGAAATCAAGCCTTGTTAACGGTTTTTTTCAGAGGAAACTGTTGATAGTTTCGGAAAAGCCACAGACAACGAGAAATAGAATTCGATGCATATATACGGACAACGACGCACAAATAGTGTTTTGCGACACACCGGGAATACACGAGCCCAAACACAGACTCGGTGAGGTGATGCTGAAGGCGGCAATCCAAGCAGTGAAAGGCGTCGATCTTGTTTTGTTCGTTGTAGATGCCGCAAAGGGCTTTGGTAAACCAGAGATGCAGGTTGCTCAGATCTTGTCTGCTGCGAGGTGCAAGACATTTCTGGTGATAAATAAGATTGATCTCGTTGAAGAGCAAAGAAGAAGGCTGATCTTAGAGAAGGCTGGGGAAAGATGTGAATTTCAAAAGGTGTTCTTCACATGCGCTATCACTGGGCATGGTTTAAACACATTGCTTGAAGAAATAAAGAGAAACTTACCAGAAGGTCCTATGTTTTACCCTGAGAACATGCTAACAGACAGAGCCCTGACTTTCCAAGTCAGCGAGATCGTTCGGGAAAAAATATTTTTGCTGACACAAGAAGAAGTTCCACATTGCACGGCAGTTATCGTTGATAGTATCCAGAAACGTCCGAATGGCACACTTTATATACCAGCGACCATTTACGTGGAGAGAAGCTCTCAGAAGGGTATCGTTATAGGCAAGAATGGTTCCATGATAAAGCAGATCGGAACTTTGGCAAGGGCTGAAATAGAGGAGCTGCTCGACTGCAAGGTCTACCTGGATTTACACGTTAAGGTAAAAAAGAAGTGGCGAGAAAAAGATTTTATAATACTGAATGAAGTGGGAATGAGAGATGATTTGGATACTTAAGGAGGATTCATAAATGACGTACCCAAAGCTTGTGATCAACACCGATGCAATTCGTGACAATTCAAAACAGATAATCAAGCTCTGTTCTTCTTTCAATGTTCAACTGGTGGGAGTTACGAAGGTAACACTTGGAAACCCCGTGATCTGTTCAGTCATGAAAGAATCTGGGATCGAAGTTATTGGAGAATCACGAATTCAAAATATCCAAAGGCTCATCAAAAATGGTATTAATGGGCCATTTATGTTGCTGAGAATTCCTATGAAGAGTGAGCTGAGAGAAACTGTAAAACTGTGTGATTTTGTTCTTGTATCTGAACCACAAGTGGCGGAATGGATTGATGAGCTGTCCCGAGAAATACAAAAGACTGTGACGCTTATTTACATGGTAGATGTTGGTGATCTCCGAGAAGGTGTGTGGTACGAAAGAGCTGTAGAAGAAATATCATCTGTAATGAAGTCTTTGAGGAAAAGTAAGATCGCGGGTATTGGAACGAATTTGGGGTGTTATGGTGGCATTCTTCCAGACAGAGAGAATATGCTAAGACTTATTGAAATAAAGGACCAGCTTGAGAGACGGACTCACGCTAAGATTGATATAGTTTCTGGAGGTAACACTTCAGCTTTGAAACTATTAGAGGATGGCTCGCTGCCTGAAGGGATCAATCAGTTTCGAGTTGGCGAAGCAATAATATTGGGTACAGATGTGACAAGAAATAGATCTATTCCCGGATTAAGACAGGATACAGTTCTTCTTGAAGCCGAGATAATAGAGATGAAGACAAAACCTTCTGTACCCGTGGGAACAATTGGCAGAGATGCCTTTGGGAGAGTACCCAGCTTCGAAGATATTGGATTGCGCAAGCGCGTTATACTTGCTCTTGGTGAACAAGACTGCGTTCCTGCGCATTTGAAACCTGTGATAAGGGGAACAAGAGTGATACATGGCTCAAGTGACCATGTTGTTGTTGACATAACAGAAGCAAACCAGAGTTTTGATATAGGAGACACGATGCGGTTTACTATGAGTTATGCTTCATTACTGCGTTCAATGACATCACCTCATGTTGAAAAAGTTTTTGTTTGAAGGAGGGTGAGCCTTGGAATTTTCAGAATCTGATAAGAAGAAGCTGTCAAAAAGGTACAAAGAAGGTTATGAGTTAGTAGAAATTGTGACAAAAAACAATCGCAGATACGCTGTAATGAGAAAGAACGAAGATTACATCGCAGTAAAACTTTCAAAATCCAGCACCGTCCAATGAGTATACTCCCCATACTTTTAGGATATCTGCTGGGCTCTTTCCTGCCTGCATATTTTCTGACAAAGCTCACGGTTGGTGTGGACATAAGAACAGTTGGCACAATGCACGCGGGAACAACAAATGTCAAGAGAATAGCAGGAACATGGCCAGCCGTTTTAACAGCGCTTTATGATACTACAAAGGGAATAATCGCTATGCATTTATCACTGATGCTGGGAGCCGACCTCGTCACGTCATACGCGGCTGCTCTTGCTGCAATAGCGGGGCACGTCTTTCCATTGTATCTTGGATTCAAAGGTGGAAAAGGAGCCGCTACCACAGTGGGTCTTTTGTTGTTCTTTCTTTGGAAAACGGGAATCGCGATGCCCTCCAATGTTGTTATCGCTGATCTGAGCATTTTGGCCTCTGTTGTTGGGATTGTTGCCTACATTACGCGAAAAGGAGATGTCGTTGGTGTTTTCTGCTTACCGGCTTTGGGAATACTGTTAGTCATGAGAAATGCGGTTGGACATGAAACTGTGTTTTGTTTGATACTAATCTCGATTTTAATCTTTATAAACATCAGAAATATACTTCAAGGTGGACTCTTGGTTCTTACAGGAGATATACGAGCTTGGCGAGTTTTGATACGCCCAGCCGCTATTCTGCTGCCTTTGCTTAGTTTCTATTTGAGCAAGGGTCGGTTGCTTCTATTAATAGGAATAGTTCTCGCGACGTTTTTTGCGACAGATCTTGTGAGGCTAATTAGTCGTAGAGTCAACACATTTTTTGCAGAGGAAATGAAGTTCCGTGTTTACAAGGACCGAGAAAGAAAGCAGCTTTCATCTATGACATTGTTCTTAGTGTCAAACTTCATATGTTTTGCGTTCTTTAGCCAAAGTGTGGCGTTCGTTACCCTGTGCTTCTTGATATTTGGAGACATGGCAGCTAAAATAATAGGGATTTCGTATGGAAAAAGAAAACTCTTTGAGAAAACAGCAGAAGGCACACTGACGCATTTCGCAGTGTGCCTCTTTATTGCTTATGTTACCTATCTTGTTGGATGGTTTCCTTTCCTGTTGCTCCTGGCAGGGGCTGTTGTAGCAACTGTTGTGGAAGCTCTGCCTCTTTCTGTAAATGACAACATCTCTGTTCCCATATTCACGGGAATTGTACTTTCACTGCCTCAGATATTCTAAGAACTGTATGCTGAGGGCATACAGAGTATCGTGCCTACCTGCAGTTCAAAAAAGTTTGAAGAATTTGCTGGTTTTATGACCATCGCTGTATCTAATCCTTCGCCTGTTCCCCCACAGGAGACAATCCATTCATCGCATCTTACAAGCCCGGCATCCGCTGCCATGACCGCTATTTCTACGCACACTTTAACTCCCTGACTGAAAAGTCTCAGCGCATTCGCAACAATTTCAGATGGATAAACCCCTCCAAACTCTCGTCTGAATGAACGCTCTAAACCTGATAGGGCATGAGTAGCTGTGAGGACCACATGACCTTCTGAAACGAGTTTTTGACGCAACTCTGAAGAAAACTCGTTTGTATTTGGTTGTTTGAAACCCTGAGAATGTGTTACAACTATTAGCCTCACATCTTTGGGAATAAGTTCCAGCGCCTTCATCGCACTGTTACCGCGAGTTGACGATATCAGCAGCGTGTTTCCACCATTTCTTTTCAACTCATCTAACGCGATTTTCAAGGTTTCCTCAGTATTGATTTCCCCACTTTGTGCAAAAAGAAGCATCCAATCACCTCCATGTTAATTTTACACGGAGATAACCCTTATGTCTGAAGTATGAAAGTTCACACATGTATTGCAAAGCGAAAACTCACTAATAGTTCCAGTTACGTTCTGACACACAGATATCTGAGAGAATTGCATGAAAAATGTAAACACAGCGATAAGTTTACAGCAACTGGTTGTAACTTGGTTCTGTATGGTAAAATCATATTAACGGGAAGCTACAATACTTAACCTGAGGTGTGTATCACCTCAGCTCAGGGGGTGATTTGTGGTGAAACGAACATGGGTTGCTGTTGGTATATTTTTGTTACTCATGGTGGCTATGGGCGTTGCAGCTGAAAGACAATTACTGATCTTTCACTGGTGGACGGCCGGAGGAGAGCGAGAAGCGGCTGACGCCATGTTTGAAGCTCTCGCAGCAAAGTATCCAGACATCGAGGTTGTTGAAAACCCAGTAGCAGGTGGCGGTGGAGTCAGTCACCGTGTCGTATTGCAGGCGAGGTTGGCGGCAAATATGCCACCCGACACGTGGCAAACACTCGGCGGTGCAGAGCTGAAATCCTACGTGGATGCGGAGTATCTTGAACCTCTCGACGATTTGTGGACCGAGCTTGACTACTGGTCAGTTATTCCAAAGCCACTGGCAAATGCCGTTACAATCAACGGTCATCCTTACGTTGTACCCCTGAACATGCATATACAGAACATCCTGTACTACAACAAGGATCTATTTGATGAACTTGGATTAACTCCACCGAAGAACTTTGCTCAACTGATTGAAGTGGCAAAACAAATCAAAGCTGCTCACCCTGATATGTATCCATTCGCACTCGGAAGCAAAGAAAAGTGGGAAGCCGCTTTTGTATTCGACAGCATGCTGCTGGAAGTAGGAGGACCTGAGTACTACGTCAAACTTTACAAGGGATTAATAGATGTTAAGAACGATCCTATTTTTGAAAAGGCTCTCGAGATGCTTCAGCAGTTGTTAGACTACACATATCCTTACCACGCTACCCTTACATGGGACGAATCTTGCGGTCTTGTTGTGTCACAAGATTCGGCAATGGTGCTGATGGGTACATGGGCAATTGGTTACTTCCAGAGCCGTGGCTGGAAACCAGGCGTCAATTTCGGTGCAGTGACATTCCCGCAGGAACCTGAAAGAATCCTTTTATTCCACCCAGACACATATGGTATCGCTGTGGGAGCACCGAATCCAACAGCGGCCAGGGATTGGCTGAAAGTAGTTGCTTCTCCCGATTTGCAGATACCGACAGACGTTACACAAGGCGGTCTTTTTGCCAGAATTGATATCGATCCGAAAGAATTCCCCGATCCCATCAGACAAGAGTTGCAAGAATACGTGCGAACAAATCCTGAAAAACTGATACTCGATCAACACGGCAGCATTGCGCCTATGAGTTTTACTCAAGCTTACTGGGATGCAATCGCTGCATTCATGGCATCACCAGATATCAAATCAACTATTTCAACAGTTGCAGATCTGTTCACTGTCTATGAAGTCGAGAAAGAAGCAGCGTGGTATAAGTGGCCATGATGATATGATGCTACGAAAGAGGCAGGGGACTCCCCCTGCCTCTTTGTAATTTCTTTGTGGAGGTCTTGCAATGAAGAAAAAGAAGCTGATAACTTCTGATTCTCTTGCGATGTTTGTACTATTGCTACCACTTCTGATAACCGTTGTGCTGCTGTATGTTATGCTGTTTTGGACATTCTACACGTCTCTTTCGGATTGGAAGGGAGTTTCCCCCAACTACACATTCGTTGGACTGAAATGGTACAAAATGATGTTCACTATGGATAGATTCTGGACCGATTTTATGAACAACCTGAAGTGGCTAACACTGGGCGTTTTGCCAACTTTATTTTTAGCTTTGGTTATTGCCTATATTCTTGAAATGTCGAACCTAAAGAAGATAGAGACCTACTTGCGAACTCTGATATTGTATCCATCGGCAATGTCATTTGTTGTAACCGGGACTATCTGGTCGTGGATTTACCAACCTGACAAAGGGGTTTTAAACACCATATTCAGTACGCTGCGTTTAGACTTTCTCAAAGGTATGTACACGGCAAATCCGAGAACAGCCACTTACTGGCTGATACTCATCTTTATCTGGCAGTTCCTTGGACTCGCTGTTATCATACTTCAATCCGCTTTCAGGAGCTCGGAACTTCAAGAGATGATAGAATCCGCACTGGTAGATGGAGCTTCGAAAACCAGGATTCTCTTTCAAATAATTGTTCCAAACATCAGAAGTGGACTGCTGATTTTAGGAAGTTTACTGCTGATATCCGCTTTAAAGGTGTTTGATATTGTTTATATAGTTACGTTTGGCGGTCCAGGCTACTCAACAGATGTTCTTGCGTTCTTCATGTTCATTGCGACATTCCAGCAGCACCTTGTCTCACTTGGTGCCTGTTTGAGCATGATCATCTTCATCATGGCTTTCATGATCATCATTCCTTACACGCTTTATGCCTTCAAGAGGTGGTTCGCGTGAGAGCGAGAAGACCCATGAAGATCGTTATTATGATTATAATTCTGGTGCTTTCAGTAGTTTATTTGCTCCCCATATACGTTATGATAGTAACTTCACTTAAAACGCCAGTGGAGATCAGTCAAAGGCAGTACCTTTTACCAACTCTATCACCACAACTCGATAATTACAAACAGGCATTTGTCAAAATCTTTCCATCGATGAAAAACTCATTGATTATATCAGGTACTGTAACTGCGCTGTGCACCTTTGTGGGAGGAATGGGAGGTTACTACTTAAGCAGGAGCAAATCTCGCTTTGTAAGGATCTTCTTTATCCTCGTTGGCATCACGCTGTATTTACCTTACCAAGCTGTTATGATCCCTCTTGTTCAAATAGCTGCTAAAACTGGATTCGCACTGACCCACTTTGGCTTAATCTTCAGTTATAGTATACTCAACATTCCCCTTGCTTCTGTTCTGATGGGAGCTTTTTTTCTGAGCTTTCCAAGAGAACTCGAAGAAGCTGCCCAATCTGATGGTGCAAACAAGCTACAAATATTCTTCAGAATTGTTTCTCCAGCTTCCTTGCCGGCGTACGCTTCTACCGCGATAATGGTTTTCACTCAAATCTGGAACGAGTTCTTGATCGCTTTGACACTTTCAACGCCAAGTACCACTACCATTCAAGTCAAGCTTGCGGAGATAAAAGGAAGTTACGTCGCACTGTACAATCTCCAAATGGCCGCAGCTTTGATCGGTATTATCGTACCGCTGCTCTTCTTCCTATTTTTGGGCAGGTATTTCATAAAGGGTATCTTAGCAGGGGCTTTGAAAGGTTAGTTGACTGCTCGACAAATCCAAAAAAATGGAAATTACAAAGACTGGCGTGACTTACCCTCAGAGAAGACAGTTCTGTTTCTGCCCTTCTCCTTAAGAACTTGCTCATTGCAATTTCAATCCCTTGATATCAACTTTAAAACTGCAGAGTTGATTTATTGTACAATGATTCTTAGATCACTATCCGTGTGCCCTGAGCTCGTGGAAATTTGGTATGAAGAGCAACGGAGGAATGAGATATGAATCTAAAGGTTGTAGTCTCTGGAATTCTTGTTTCTACAATATTTGGCTTTTCATTTCTCTTCACCAAAAATGCCCTTGACTATATATCACCATTGGCTTTTTTGTCTCATAGATTCTGCATCGCTTTTCTAAGCTATCTTGTTTTGTTGGCTCTCGGCACGGTAAGACTGCAGAAGAAACCTTATTGGAAACTCTGGAAACTGGTGTTGTTTCAGCCTGTGCTCTATTTCATATTTGAAACGTATGGTGTACAGAGAATAAACTCTTCAGAAGCGGGCATGATTATCGCACTTATTCCTATTACTGTAAATATACTCGCTGTGTTCTTGTTGAAGGAAAAAGGCGACTTTCTTCATTATTTCTTGGTAGGTCTTGGTTTCATTGGAGTATCTCTGATTGTTGGTTTCAACATTACCTTGGAGAACATACCTGGAAAGATCTATATGCTTCTTGCCGTATTTTCCGGGGCGATGTACAGCGTTCTTTCAAGAAAATTGTCCAAAGAGTTTTCTCCAAATGAAATCACCTTTTTCATGATGATGATAGGTGCGATTTTTTTCACCCTTTTCAGCGCTATCAGAGGAGAGTTTTCTTTGGTGTTTAATGTCCACGTGACAGTGGGGGCTCTGTATCTGGGCATTCTTTCTTCCACCGCGGCGTTTTTTCTCCTCAATTACATGATAAACAAAGTATCTCCCATTGTTACCACGCTTTTTTCCAACCTCACCACCGTGACATCGGTTATAGCGGGAGTTGTGTTTAGAAACGAAGAAGTGGGAGCTCAGCAGTTGATCGGGATGGGACTGATAATTGTTTCACTAATTGTGACAGCTCTAAGGCGAACTTCCGCCCCCAGAAGTAACTTCTGCCCCCAGAAGTGATAGAATACCCTTGGGGTGATTCAATTGCTCTTTTCTCTTACACCAAAAGCAAAAAAAGAAGATCTCTTTGACAGAGAAAAAGAACTCTCTGAGCTCACTCACCTTGTTGAGATGTATCCCATTGTGGTTGTCACAGGCCTCAGGCGTGTGGGAAAATCTTCTCTCATCAGGGTGTTCTTAAAAGAAAGTGAACTTCCCTTCGTGTTGGTGGATGGAAGAAAACTGTACGAGATGGCGAGTGGGAATATTTCGTCGCTTCACTTTTCTCAACTGCTGAATAGCGAACTATCAAGGCTTTCTAAATCTCAGAAGATTTTGAACTTTTTGACAAGAATCCGCGGTATCAGCGTTGGTGGAAGCTCCTTAGAGATAGATCATAAAGAATTCAATCTTTCAGATCTGCTTGAAAAATTCGACGAGATCGCTCAAAAGGAGAAAAAGCATTTTGTTCTGTTTCTTGACGAAGCGCAGTACTTGAGGTACTACGGATCGAGGGGTGGAAATGATATTCTTGCACTTCTTGCTTACTGTTATGATCACCTGGAAAACGTGAGAATCCTCATCACCGGTTCTGAGGTGGGAATGCTTCACGATTTTCTCAAACTGGACAGCTACGATTCTCCCCTCTATGGAAGAGGAATTGGATTTCTCACACTGAAGCCTTTTTCATTCGATCAATCTGTCGAATTTTTAAGAAAAGGATTTGAGGAAGTGAAAGAGAAAATCGACTTTGATCCGAATGAAGTTGTGAAAAAGATCGATGGAATAGCGGGTTACCTGGTTCTTTTTGGGGTGAAGTACTTGGAAAAGAAGAGCAAAGACAAAGCCTTAGACGAAGTGTTCCACACCGCAAAAGCCCTTTTTGAAAAAGAGTTGAATGAGCTCAAAAAGAGAAGTCCGCGCTACTTATCTATATTAAAATACATAGCTCAAGGTGCAAACAGTTGGTCGGCTGTGAAAAATATCTGTTATGCAAACAGAGATTTCGTCGCTGATTCAAGGCTCTATTCTCTTCTTGGAACACTGGAAAAAATGTCACTCATCGAGAAAACTGCCAAAGGCTATAAGATAGTTGATCCGGTGTTGGAAAAACTGCTGACATGAGTTTTTGACGCAGA
>Ga0209834_10000585_pt1 | contig 22228 bp, 20 predicted proteins | sample Mar14236cmmetaG_FD_184134 | JGI IMG/M metagenome (GOLD analysis project Ga0209834, IMG submission 184134) | Marine hydrothermal vent microbial communities from Guaymas Basin, Gulf of California to study Microbial Dark Matter (Phase II) - Marker... ...
TCTTTGGAGATGACGAAACTTTCTCCCCAGTTCTTCCCATTTTAAGGGATTTTATTCTTTCTTTAGTTTATTTAGAAGATGGTCCAGTCGTTCTTCTTCTTCCGGTGATGAATCAAGGATAAAGCTGAGGGCAGGGATGTACTTTAACCTAATTTTAGAACCAATTAAATGCCGGTAATGTTGAGCTCTTTGGTTTAAATGGGTAACCAATGAATTAATATCGGTCTGCGGCTGATAAAAACTCAGGTAGATTTCAGCCATTTTTAAATCTTTACTCACGTAGACATGAGTAACTGAAATCAAACCACTTTTTTGTTCTTCCACCGAGTAGAGGATTATGCGGCTAATTTCTTCTTTAATTAAAGAAGCAACTCTCTTCTGTCGCAGGGTTTGATTTTGTTTTTTCATGGTTAGGGGGCTTAGTTTACCAGAAGTTCACCTGGTGAAAAGTAATTTCACCTTCGGCTAGGAAATCGATCTCGGTAATGATTTTGTTAAAAATGGATACGATTAAATTTTTGTTGTTGTTTAAAGTAACAAATCCGAGGCGGGATCGTTGCCATTTATCAAGATAATCCAATTCAGCCAGAGCCACATTATATTTTTTTTGAATTTTATCTTTAATTCGGTGGAGGATTTTTCTTTTTTCTTTAAGAGAGTGAGAAGAGGGGAAGTACAATTCTATTTCCAGGAGTCCAATAATCATTTTCTTCGGTTAGCTTATCTTTTAATTATTTATTTATTGTATTGCCCATTTAGTTAGTTTAAAAAATAGGGTAAATATGTATTGTGTCCCCAGTTTTCTACCCAGTTTTCTTCTCGTTTTCTACCCAGTTTTCCACTTTTCTTTACCCCAGTTTTCTTGTATTTATTTAGCTTCCTTTTCGATGACAAAAGCCTCGATGATGTCTCCTTTTTCGATCTCCTTAAACTTATCCACTACAAGGCCGCACTCGTAGCCTTTCTTTATCTCGGTAACGTTATTTTTTAAGTGTTTTAAGGAAGTTATTTTTCCGGTATAGATCACTTCCTCGTTTCGAATGACTCGGGCTTGGGCATTGAGAGTGATTTTTCCATCCAGGACATAGCATCCGGCAACTACGCCCACCCGAGGAATGTTGAAGATTTGCCTGATTTCAGCCCGGCCCAGGTATACTTCTTTTTCTTCGGGCTCCAGCATACCCGCTAATGCATTCTTGAGGTCATCAATTAGCTGATAGATTACGCGGTATAAACGGATTTCCACTTGTTCTTCCTTGGCTACTTCCAAAATTTTAGCTGGAGCTTTAGTGTTATAACCGATGATAATTGCGTGGGAGGCCGAGGCTAAAAGAACGTCGGATTCAGTAATTTGGCCCGTTGAGGCGTGAATAATATTAATTTTAATATCCTCTGTGCTTAGAGAGGGGATTAAATCTTTTAGAGTTTCAACCGACCCTTGCACGTCGGCTTTAATGATCAAAGCTAACTCTTTCTTTTCCTTCTCTTCTAACTGTTTAAAAAGCTGGTCGAGGCTAAGTTTTTCTGGCCGGGCTGGCCCCTCTTTCTTTTGTTCTTTGCTGCGCCGGTAGGTGATAATTCTTTCGGCTATCTCGGGATTATCGACTACTTGGAAAAGGTCCCCGGCTAGAGGCACTTCATTGAAGCCTAAAATTTCTACCGGAAAAGAAGGAACGGCTTCTTTAACCGGTTTGCCTTTTTCATCAAACATGGCTTTTACTTTGCCCGAGCAAATGCCGGACACAAAAGCTTGGCCTTGGCGAAGAACACCTAATTGGACAATAACGCTGGCTAAGGGCCCCCGGCGAGGATCCAGCCGGGCTTCAAGGACAACTCCCTGGGCGGGAACATCATAATTTGTTTTAATTTCCATAACTTCACTGAGAAGGATAATCATCTCTAGTAATTCATTGATGTTTTTCTTTTCTTTGGCCGATATTTCAACACAAATGGTATCTCCACCCCATTCTTCGATCAGGAGTCCTTCTTTTGAAAGTTGTTGTTTCACCCGGTCAAGATTAGCTTCGGCTTTGTCAATTTTGTTGATAGCCACGATAATAGGCACACCAGCAGCTTTGGCATGAGAGATGGCCTCTTTAGTCTGGGGCATAACCCCATCGTCAGCAGCGACAATAAGCACAACGATATCCGTAACCTGGGCTCCTCTAGCCCTGAGCTTGGTAAAGGCTTCGTGACCAGGAGTGTCAACAAAAGTGATTGGTTTGCCTTTATGAATTATCTGCGAGGCGCCGATATGTTGGGTGATACCTCCAAATTCTCTTTCAGCGATATTTGATTGCCTGATAGCATCGAGAAGAGTAGTTTTTCCGTGATCAACATGTCCCATCACTGTAACCACGGGGGGGCGAAGAACGATTTTTTTTTCGTCAGCCAAAGCTTTTTCCTTGACTATTTCTTCGATTGGCTTGATTTCCAGAGTTTGGCCGACAATTTGGGAGAGAGGCTGGATTAAATCATTATCAATGACGTCATTAACATTGATGGAAAGTCCGGCTTGACTTAGGGACTCGATTAAGTCTTTCCCCTTGATATTTTTTTGCTCACAGAATTCCCGGAGGGTTGTTCCTTCCTGGAGAACAATCTTGGCTGGAGCTTTCTCCTTTTTTTGCTTTTTTTCTTTTTTAGGAGCAGAATCGTTTTTCATGGTTTCTTATTTTAATCCTTTTTGATTTTTATCGTCCAACCGGTTAATTTCGAAGCTAAACGAACATTAGTTCCTTTTTTACCAATAGCCAGTGAGTATTGACTTTCCGGAACAACCGCTTGCAGAGTTTTTTGCTGTTTATTAAGAAAAAAGACCTTGGATACTTTAGCCGGGCTCAAGGCTGCTTTGGCAAATTCGATGGGGTTGTCTGACCACTTGATGATGTCAATTTTTTCTCCGTTTAGTTCTTTACTAATAGCCAAAATACGATTACCCTTGACGCCAATACAGGAGCCCACTGGATCAACTTTTTCGGTGTTGGAGAAAACAGCTACCTTAGCCCTTTCTCCGGGTTGACGAACAATATTTTTGATGTGAATAGTTTTGTTGGCAATTTCAGGAATTTCCAGCTCTAAAAGTTTGAGTAAAAAGCGAGGGTTGGTCCGCGAAATTACAACTTGAGGGCCTGTGTTTTCCCGGTAAACATGGGTAATAACTCCCTTTACTCGGTCGCCCCGGCGAAATTCTTCATTGGGAAGCTTTTCCCGGTAGGGAAGAAGGACATCGATTTTATTGACTTCGATAATCATGTTCTTGTTGGCTTCGAATCTTCTTAGAATCCCACTGATGATTTCTCCTAAACGCGGAGCAAATTCTTGATAAACTTTTTCTTGTTCGGCGTGGCGAACTTTTTGAAGAATAACTTGCTTGGCTGCCTGGGCTGCTATCCTCCCTAAAGTTTCAGAGGGAAGGTCAATTTCAATATAATTACCAGGAGAGGCTAGAGCGTCGATCTTTTTGGCTTCTTGGAGAGAAATTTCCGTGGCTAGATTATCAGGTTTTTCAACTATTTTTTTTATCGTATAAACTCGAAGCTCTCCTTTTTCGGGCTGAAAGATAATGTTTATTTTTTCGTTATTGGTGAAATATTTTTGAGAGGCCACCCGAAGAGAATCAGTAATGGCGGAAACAATAACTGAAGTATCCACACTCCGCTCTTTGCTCAGTTGAACAATGGTATTCCACACGTTGACTTTCATAGCTGATTCTTTTCGTCCTTTAACTTAGGTGATATTCTCTAAGAAGGCAAGAATTATAACTTAAATAAATTCATAAGGCAAACAACGAAATAGCTACTTCAAATAGTCTTGCACCCTAAGAAAACTATAAATTCATGATTAAAGGAGCGAAAACAAGCGAAACTACGGCCATGAGCTTGATCAAGATGTTCATCGAAGGTCCTGCCGTATCTTTCAAAGGATCACCAACTGTATCCCCGATAACTGCGGCCGCGTGAGTTGGGGTGCCCTTACCACCAAGGTTTCCCTCTTCAATCCATTTCTTAGCGTTATCCCAAGCAGCTCCAGCATTAGCCATGAAAAGTCCCAGCAGCACTCCGGTAGCTGTTGCTCCGGCCAAAAATCCACCTAGAGCTTCAGCTCCCAGCAAGAAGCCTACTAGAAGCGGAGTGATGACCGCACTTAACCCGGGGAGGATCATTTCTTTTAGAGCGTTACGGGTAACAATGTCAATACAACGGTCGGAATCAGGCTTGGCCTTACCTTCCAGAAGACCAGTTATTTCCTTGAATTGCCGGCGAATCTCTTTCACCATTTCATTGGCCGATCGACCAACCGCATTTAGAGTCATCGATGAGATAGCAAAAGGCATTAAAGCCCCAATCAAAAGGCCCACCACGGTGTTAACATTAGTTAAATTGATGGAACTTAGATTAGCTGTTTTTTGGTAGGCTGAAAATAAGGCTAAAGCAGTAAGAGCAGCGGATCCAATCGCAAATCCTTTGCCAATAGCCGCGGTGGTGTTGCCTAAAGAGTCGAGCTTGTCGGTGATTTTTCTAATGGCCGGGTCGGCCTTAGACATTTCGGCAATTCCTCCGGCATTGTCGGCTATGGGTCCGTAGGAATCAGTGGACATGACAATCCCGATAGTTCCCAACATGCCCACTGCCGAGATGGCGATTCCGTAAAGTCCCGAGAATTTATATGAAAGAAAAATAGCTGCTCCAAGCGTTAATAGAGGTAAAATGGTGCTTTCAAAACCCACCGCCAGACCTGTAATTAATGACGTGGCACTACCTTGCTGAGCACTACGAGCAATCCGCTTTATTGGAGGTCCAGAAGTGAAGAATTCACTTTCTAAGCCAATCAACATTCCACTTATGATTCCTAAAACAACGCTTCCGAAGATATTGAGGTTGTTGACCAAAAGTTTAATGATTACCAAGCTTCCTCCGAGAAAAAGAGCCTGGCTGATGTAAGTTGCATTGCGGAGAGCTGATTGAGGATTGAGCTTTTTCAACCATTCGATGGAGAAAACTCCGATGACCGAAGCTACCAGCCCCATGGCAATGAGAAAAAGAGGAAGACTCATATACGCTAAAGCTGATGAGAAGGTGGCTCCGATAGCCATTGATGCCACCACCGAGCCGACATAAGATTCAAAAAGATCAGCTCCCATCCCCGCTGTATCTCCGACATTATCGCCAACATTGTCAGCAATTACTCCGGGGTTACGGGGGTCGTCTTCGGGAATTCCGGCCTCTACTTTACCCACTAAATCTGCCCCGACATCGGCACTCTTGGTGTAAATGCCTCCCCCAACACGAGCGAACAGAGCTACTGAACTAGCTCCCATCGCGAAACCATTGATAATGAGGGGATTTTTGGTGAAAAAGAAGAATATCCCTAATCCGATAATCCCCAAGGAAGCTACCGAGAGGCCCATGATCGCTCCCCCGCGGAGGGCAGTGGAAAGGGCCAGCGGTGTTCCCCCGTCAATAGCAGCTTGCGTGGTTCGAACTGATGACCTGGTTGAGCCTTTCATACCGATAAATCCAGCTAACATTGAGCAGGTGGCCCCGGCAAGAAAGGCCAAAGCCGTATGAATGGAGAAAAGTTGCCAAAGAATGATGAACACAACGCCCACAAAAACTAGGATTGACGTATATTCACGGCGCAAAAATATCATGGCTCCTGAATGGATGGCTTCGGAAATCTCGACCATTAGAGGTGAGCCAGGTGATTTTTTCTTAATGATTAAATAAAGAATAAGAGCAATAGCTAATCCGGCTATTCCCAAAACCACAGATAAGATAATCCACTCATTTAAGCTAGCCATTGTATTTATTCCTCCTCAAAAATTAAATATGCCTTATAGCATAAATTGGCAAGTTTAGCAATCGCTAATTTCTTAAAATTTTCAAAAAGAAATGGGAATAGGAGCCTGGAGAGTTTTTTTTTCTTAAAATTGAAGGAAAAACAAGGACCAAGCTTCATTTTGGTTTTAGGTGGAAATGAAAAAGCAGAAAGTAGTTCAAAACCAACGGTGAGAGCAAGATTATTCAATATTAATTGAATACTTTCCTTAGAGGCAAAGCAAAAAATCCAGATAGATTCAGCCGGGTTGATTTGGGAATTGGTCAAACTTGTTAATCCAGTGAGGAGGGCCTGAGGCGGAGTTTTAACATTGGTCATTAACGGAGATTACTAAAGTAGAGAAGAAGGCTTGCCCGGTGAGAAACAAATGGATGATTGGCCGTTTACTTAATTGAATCGTAATTAAATTGGGGTTTGGCTAGATCTTTTGGATTTTGAGAGGCAAGGTTAAATCAAGGTTAAGTCTAATGAGAAAGGATGGTTGTTACGAGCAGGAAAGAATATTCCCCAATTTACTTAGAGAAGAGAACCCAAATAAAATTATGCCTCGTCGTCAAGCCTTATTTTTGGCTTTAAGTGACCCGATTATCTCCCAGTGGCTGAGGACCAGGTTTTCTCCTCCTGAAAAGTCGCCCCTGGTTACAGTTGATCTTGAACTTGTTCACCTTTCTTTCCAGAGTCTCTGGAAAGCAGAAATAAAAGAACAAGGAAGGCGTAACCCTTTTTCTTTGGCCATTATTGTCGTTTGGCTTGAAGCTTGTTCGGGGCAGATCATCGAGAGGAAAATATATTCTTGGTTAAAGAGAGATGAACTTGATGAATTGATTAGTCAACAAAGGAGTGCATTTTCCCTCTTAAACTATAAGGACCGTAATCGGTGATTTTAACCAAAACAAATTTTCCCATCACCTCTTCATTAGCCGCAAAATTTATCACTTGATAGGCCTCGTTTCGGCCGGAGAAAATCCTTTCGTCTTTTTTGCTCTTGCCCGTACAGAGAACTTCCATTACTTGGCCAACTTGCGTTTTGTGTTTGGCCGACTGGATTTCTTTTTGGCGAGCTTGCACTTCAAGGAGGCGTTGCCTTTTAGTCTCGGGAGGGACGTTATCTTCTAACTTGGCGGCGGCTGTCCGCGGCCGCGGAGAGAAGCGAAACGAATAAATATTGTCAAACTTAACTTTCTCCAGCATCTCGAGGGTTTGCTGAAAATCTTCTTCCTCCTCTCCCGGAAAGCCAACGATGATATCGGTAGATAAGCTAATAGAGGGAATATATTCACGGATCATGGCCACTTTCTCAAGGTATTCTTCCCGGGTGTAGCCTCGATTCATTAAGCTTAGAATATTATTTGATCCTGCTTGAAGAGGAAGATGGAGCTGGGCGCAAACTTTTTCTAGCGAAGCCATGGCTTTCGCTAAGCGCTGATCAAAATAGCGAGGATGAGAAGTGATAAATCTTATCCAGCGCAGCCCGCTAATTTGATTGGCTTTTTCCAAGATGTCAACTAGATCTTTCCCTGAAGCTTGATCCCGGTAAGAATTCACATTCTGGCCCAGAAAATGAATTTCCTGGTATCCCAAATCAGCTAGTTTTTTAACTTCATCAAGGATATAAGTAAAGGGGCGATATTTTTCCCGGCCCCGGGTAAATGGAACCACACAATAAGCACAAAAATTGTTACAGCCTTCCATGATGGTTACGTAAGCACTAGACTGACTAGCCCTCAGCGGAAGAGCCGAAATTTCGTACCAATCAGAATGCCAGTTAGTCGCCATCTGCTTGGCTTCAAATTTGATAAGCTCAAGTAATCGGTGATAATTGTCGGGACCAACAATGAAGTCAACGTGAGGAGCCTTAGCAAATATTTCTTCGCGGCGGAGCTGGGCTACGCAGCCGATAACCCCGAGGGTTTTCTTTTTTTTCTGTTTCCAGGGTTTAAGCCGGCCCAGTAAGGAAAATAATTTTTCTTCTGATTTTTGCCGAACAGCACAGGTATTGATAATGATTAAGTCACTTTCTTGCCAAGAGGACACAGGTTTTAATCCTTCCTGTTGGAGAAGCCCCCCGATGTGTTCGGAATCGTTAACGTTCATTTGACAGCCGAAGGTATGAATAAAAAAAGTCTGGAGTTCAGGTGATATAGATTTTGGTTTTGAATTTAATGAGTGGCCCATTTTTTTAAAGTAAATGATAGCATACTTGGGAAGGAGTGAACACCTGCTCTGGTTGCAATTATTGTGTTCTTTAAACCTGTAATCAGAGAAGGGGATGATGAGTAAGAATCATTTCCCGGGCATTTTTTAAGGCAGTAGCGGTAAGGTGACTTCCAGCCATTAACCGGGCTATCTCTTTGACTCTTTCCTCAAGAGAGAGGGATTTGACTTGAGTAAAAGTTCGTCCTCCTTTTACTTTTTTTTCGATAAGATAATGATGAGGAGCGGCCACTGCGATCTGCGGAAGGTGGGTGACGCAGATAACCTGATGGTCATGAGCTAGTTGAGTTAATTTAAGAGCCACCGCTTCGGCTGTTTTTCCGCCAATGCCTGAGTCAATTTCATCAAAAATGAGAGTCTTGTTTTTTTCAACTGAAGATTTGCCAATGACTTTAAGAGCCAGCATGAGACGAGACAATTCTCCTCCCGAAGCAATGCGACGCAAGGGCTTGCTGTCTTCACCAGGGTTAGGGCTAATCATGAATTCTAAATCATCCCATCCCTTCTCAGGGAGAGTTGCTTCTGAAGATATTTTCTTGGAAGAAAAACGGACTTTAAATTGGGCCCGGGTCATTCCCAAGGATTTTATCTCTTTTTCAACTATCCGGCTAAAATTGACGCCGAATTTTTTTCTTTCCTGGGAAAGCAGGTTGGCTTTGGCTTGATATTCTTTTCTTAACTTGCTTATTTTCTCCTCGATTTCGCTTCCTTTCTCTTCGCTACGACTAAGTAACTGATATTCTTGGCGGGATTGCGTTAAATAATTCAAAATTTCTGAAATCGAAGAGCCGTATTTTCGTTTCAGATTATCGATAAGGCTTAACCGTGTTTCAATTTCATCTAATTTCTCGGGGGAAACTTCGAACTTTTCTTTGAAATTAAGCAAAAATCGGAAATATTCCTTGAGAAGAAGAGAGAACTCCTCAGAGGCTTTTTCCATTTCGGCAAAAGTAGCTTCAAAATCTTTCAACTCCCGAAGACGATGCTCCATTTGGGAAAGAAGGTTGGTTAAGCTAAAGTCATCTTCCCAGCCCAGGGCAAGCAATTCATTGACAAGTTGTTGGACTCTTTCAGCATGGCGGAGAATTTCTCTTTCCCGCTTTAATTCTTCTTCTTCACCTTCAACCAGGTTAGCTTTTTCTATTTCCTGAATCTGAAATTGGAGAAAATCCAACCGTTGCCGGCGCTGGGATTCGTGGAGAGAAAGTTTGTTTTTTTCCCTTTGGAGCTTCTTTATCTCGTGGGCTAACTTGGTTACTTCTGACCTTAAGGGGAGTAGATTGGCCGCATCATCGATAAAATCCAGTTGGAATTCTTGGCGCCGGAGAAAGATATGATCGTTTTGGCCGTAAATATCAACTAAATTCGGGGCCAAAGCTTTTATTTTCTTGGCGGGTGTAAGAATTCCGTTGACATAACTTCGAGTTGAGCCGTCTCGAGAAAAATGTCTTTGGACCAATACTTGCGCCGCTTTATCCTGGGGTGAAATAAAAATAGCTTCGATAAAGAGCTCTTCTTCGCCAGTTCTTATCTTGTCTATTTCGCCTCTTTCTCCCAGTGCAAGGCGAATGCCATCAATGATGATCGATTTCCCCGTCCCTGTCTCGCCAGTTAAAACAGTAAATCCTTCTTTGAACGTGAGTTCAATGTTTTCAATAGTGGCAAAGTTGCGGATGCGAAGATATTTCAGCATCTAGATATTTCAGTTATCCAGGTTATTTTATTTTAATGGGAACCAGAGCTTTCTCCATGTTAATGCGTCCCCAACCAACGAAATCATCCTTGCCAGGGTATTCCGCTTTGTTGATATCCTCGGTGGTAAAGCAGATGATATCCATGATTTCGTTGGGCTTGAGCCAGGGTTTAATGCTCTTGATTAAGGCGGCCATTCCAGCCACATGAGGAGTAGCCATCGAGGTTCCATAGCCATAGCCATAGGGAATAGAGTCAGGGCCCCAATACCAAGTAGGGACGCAACTTAGGATTCTGACTCCCGGGGCGGCAACGTCAACCTCGGGCCCGAAGTTAGCCCATTCGGGACGGGTATCATTATAGTCAGTGGCGGTGACCGCCAAACAATAGTCATCGTAAGCAGCAGGATAAAGAACAGCTGCTTCCTCATTGCCCGCCGCCGCCACCACGACCACGTTTTGTTCATAGGCATAAGCCAAGGCTTGTTCTAGAGCTGATGAAGGCTGATCACCTCCCAAACTAAAGTTAATTACGTCGGCTCCATTGTCGGCGGCATAGATAATGGCATCGATCATCCAGGAGTAGTAACCCTCGCCTTCAGCATCCATAACTTTAAGGGGGAGTATTTTGCAATTCCAGGCCACCCCGGCGATTCCTTCTTCATTATTTGTTTCCGCCGCGGCAATGCCAGCCACATGAGTTCCATGGCCATGATCATCGGCGGGATTATTATCTTCATTAACAAAATCGTATCCTTGGCTCTGGATTTTATTCTTGAGATCGGGGTGGTCAAAATCAATGCCCGTGTCGATAATTGCAATGACGACATCTTCCTTTCCGGTTGTTTCTTCCCATGATTCAGTGGCCCGGATATCAGCTCGAGATTTTCCCCGCGGGCTACCGGGAATGCCGATTTCTTGACCGCTGTTGTAGAGAGCGTATTGATATTTGAAAAAAGTATCATTGGGCGTGGTGGCAATTCTTGCTTTATAATCCGGCTCGACAAAGAGAACATCAGGATTTTGGCTAAAAACCAGCTGGGCTTCTTCAATCGTCAGTCCAGAAGGTGCTTTTATCCGGAAGACATTTATCCTGGGAATACGTTTATATTCTCTGACTTGATAAGAATCAAGCGTGGTGGCCACTAGCTCGGGAGAAAGATGGGGCTTAAATTTAATTAATAAATGATCTGTTGAAGACGAAAAGGAACGCGGCCGGAAGGGCTGGCCTCGATTAAGAGTTCTAAAGGGCTTAGTTATTCCCGTTTGACGGTTAAAAGTCAATTTTTTTCTCACTGGTGGTGGGGCTTGATTTTGCTTGGAAAAGATAAACTCAGAAGAAATAAAAGAGATAATTGTCAATAAAGCTAAGATGGTCAGGGTGATTAGATATTTTCTTTTCATCTTTGCCCCCTTAAAACACATAGAAGATTTGAATAGTTACCCCTGGGTCAAGGTTATCTTTAGAGGGAAAAAGATCCAAGCAAACTCTCATCCTTAGGGGGGAGAAATTCAGGTTGGTTCCCAGGGTCACAAAGAAATTACCTTTTCCCTTGATTTCCTTATCTTCAGTCCGGTGGAGAGTTTCAATGGTCTCTTCCAAAGAAAAGGTCCCTTGGAGAGGGCTTATTCCCGTCCAAATAAAGGGAGTAAAAGTATCCCATCCCTGGTAGAAAAAGAGCGGCCCCAGCCTTGCTTCCCACCAATTTGGTTTTCCTTGGAGTTTTCCTTCGACCATCAAGCCAGGAATGGACCAGTTATTAGTATTGCCGAGCGAATAAAGGAACTCTCCCTTTAGGCCCGCGCTAAAATTTGCGTACTCGATCGCCTCCCAGGTTAGATCTCCTCCGAAAATCCAGCCACTTATATTACCTGTTTCCAGTTCCACTGAAAGGGGAAGTTGCCGGAAAACGAGATTGTCGAAGTTCTGGAAGACAAGGCCGATGAAAGGAGTTAGGGTAACTCCGAAGTCAGTTGAAAAGGCAAATTGAGCAGTTAATATTGAAGCTTTAAGAGGAGAAGTTTGCTCGGCGTCATCCCAAGTTAAGGTCCGCTGTAAATACCGGAATCCTAAGCCAGTAGCGTAATCAATTTGAACGATGTCTTGATTCAAAGCCGGGGTAGCTTTAACTTTTGGGGGAATTAAAAAAGTTAAACCTATAACCAGCAAAAAAAGAACGGGCAATTTTTTCATTAAAGCCTCCATCTGGACTAATCTAAGCAAAACTTTATTCCCACTATGGCTTATTAGCCTTGCAATTGTTTATCTTTAAGTAGCCTTGATCTTAGCCCTTGATTCCCCGAGCTGCAAAGAGTACCTGTCCCTTTTAGGAAGGAAAGAAGCGATGGTGGCATCTTCTTTTTTCTTGACCTTTTCAATTTGCTTAATTCTCTCCTGGGCTTTTTTGGCGAACTTACTCTTGGGATAATCAGTGATGAGCTTGGTCAAGTAGGGAATAGCTTGCTCGTAACTGCGGCTCTTGAAATAGGCATCTCCCAGGTAAAAGTAAACCTTGTCCATTTCCGAAAAGTTAGGGTAGGCAGTAACAATATCCAGGAGCCGACTTACGGCCGCCTTGTGTGAGCCCATTTTATAATATAGCTCTCCGATAGAAAGGACGTGCTTGGCTAATCTTTCCTCACAGTCTTTGATGTTCTCTTGGGCCATTTTTGCTTCTTCGCTGTTGGGGTAGTTGGTGATTACTTTTTTGAATTCTTCTAAAGCTTGTCGGGTTTTGGTCTGGTCTCGGCCTGGCTTTAAAGCTTTCTTATAGTAAGTCATCGCAATCTGGTATTGAGCATAAGCAGCCGAAGGACTGTAAGGATAGAGGGAAATGAATTCGCGGTATTCGGAAGCGGCAATAATCATACTCCCTTCATCGCCTTGCTTAAAGTAAGAGTCAGCGATAGCCAACTTTGCTCGCTGGGCATAAAAACTTTTCGGGAAGGAGTCGATAACTTGCCGGAAATAAAGACGGGCTTTTTCGGGGTCTTTATCCAGATATTGTGCACCCAGCTTGTAAAGACTTTCGTCAGAAGAAGCCACTTCCGGCGAGATTTCCACTTGTTTTTTTTGACAGCTTAAGGTGGTCAGAAGAAGAAAAACTCCCATGAAAATTAATAAGAAAAAGTAACTTTTCTTGCCCATGTTTATCTCCTGCTATGGTTAACTTCAACTTGGTCCATTTCGTTTCTCATTTTTTATTATACAGCATCTTAATCCATTCCCACTCTGCTTTTAAGCCTTCTTCTAGAGAGTGTTCAGGTTGGTAGTTTAGCTCCTGACGAGCCTTAGTAATGGAGGCTAAGGTGTGCGGAACATCTCCTTGTTGGACCTGAAGATAGTTGATATTCAATTTTAAGCCCGTTATTTTTTCCAGAAGAGGGAAAATTTTTTTAAGCTTAATTTGGTGACCGCCACCCAGGTTGTATACTTCACCCGGTTGGCCATGGACTAAAGAGGACATGAGACCATCAATTATATCACTTATGTAAGTAAAATCACGAGTTTGTTCTCCGGTGCCGTAGACAGTCAGCGGTTGATTATTGAGAAGAGAAGACAAAAATTTGTGGAAAGCCATATCCGGTCGTTGACGGGGGCCGTAGACAGTAAAAAACCTTAGAGAAACGCAGGGTAGGCCATAATTTTTATGATAAAGAAGACAAAGATGTTCCCCGGCTAATTTGGTTACTCCGTAGGGAGAATATGGCCAGCAGGGACTGGTTTCGCGCATGGGAAGCTCAGTTGTGGCTCCGTAGACCGAAGAGGAAGAGGCATAAATGATTTTTTTCAGAGAGATGTTTTTGGCGGTTTCCAGTAATTTTTGCGTAGCGGCGATATTGTGGTGAATGTATTCATCAAAACTTTCTCCCCAGCTGGCTCGAACACCAGCTTGAGCGGCCAAATGAAAGGCAATTTCAACTTTTTTTAAAATAGATGGCAACTCGATTTCATTAAGGTCAGCTTCAATAAATTCGAAAGCCGGGTGGGCAAGCAAGGGGGAGAGGTTCTTTTCTTTTATCCAGCGGGCGTAATAATCAGTGAAACAATCGATCCCAATAACTTGATGACCCTCATCAAGAAGACGCTCGGCGAGGTGAGAACCAATAAATCCAGCTACTCCGGTTACCAAAATGGTCATTGTTTCTTTTCTCCTGGCAAAGCGAGCTCCTTAAAATGAAGCAGAGTTTGTCCGGGTTCGGGCGTGTTGAAAATACCTGAGCCAATAACAAAGATATCTACTCCATCTTCGATCAGCTCTTGGAAGTTCTCTGTCTTTACTCCGCCATCTATTTGGATCGGAATGGAGAGATTTTGCCCCTTAAGCCAGGTTTTAAGGCGTCTTATTTTTTGATGACAACTGGGGATGAACTCTTGGCCTCCCCAGCCCGGATTGACGGTCATTAAGAGAATGTAGTCAACCTCGGTAATTACTTCGGTAAGCAAGTGAATGGGCGTGGCCGGATTGAGAACTACCCCGGCTTTTTTCCCTCTTTTCTTAATGGCGTTTAGTTCATAATTTAAGTGGAAGGCTCTTTCCGCGTGGATAGAAATCCAGTCAGCCCCGGCTTCAGCAAAAAGCTCAATAAATAATTGAGCATTCTCAACCATTAAATGCACATCAAGGAGAAGGTTCGTTTTTTCTCTCAGCGAAGCCACCAGATCAGGGCCAAAAGTCAGGTTGGGGACAAAATGTCCGTCCATAATGTCCAGATGAAGACCATCAGCTCCCGCTTCTTCCACTTGTTTGACGGCATCAATTATTCGTGAAAAATCAGCCGAAAGAATGGAAGGAAATATTTTAATCATTACTTGCTTACCTCCAGAGTGATTAAATTCCTCTTTTGGATTTTATAACCCTGGGGAGGAAATTGTTTGATAATTATTCCTGATTCTAGGCCCTCGTAATAAACATAGCGGATATCACCAATTCGAAAATCATTGGCTTGCAGCCAAGTCACAACCCGGGAAGCTCGATGGCCGATGAGGTCAGGCATTAGATAAGCTTTTTCTCTTTCTCCTTGACTAACCAGGAAACTAATTTCAGAATTAACGGCAACTTCTTCTTCAGGAAGCGGCGATTGAGCGATAATCCGGCCGGCTGCATATTGTGGGGTGTGGACATAGGAGACGAGGCCTTTCCTTAGTTGGTTTTCTTGGAGCAAATCGCCAATATTTTGAACATTTTTTCCAATCAATCGGGGGACAAGTACTTTTTCTTGACCTGCACTTAAAATAACCTTTACTTCTGCATATAACTTAATCCGGGAGTCAGGAGCGGGATCTTGGGTAACAATTTTTCCCTTGTCCCAGGTATCATCAAGGCGAGAACCATTATTGATCAGAGTAAATTTCTTTTGTTTGGCTAATTTCTGAGCCTCCTCAAAGGTCAAACCTTCCAAATCTGGAATTTTTACCAGTTCTCCGCGGATAATTATTTTATAAGAAATAAAGGCCGTTAAGAAAAACAGATTAGCTAGAAGGAGAGCAAAAAATATAAAGTTCCATTTTTTATCACTGAGTGGCATGTAAATTCCAGTCTATCTTGGTTATAAATTAAATTAGAATTTATCTATACCATAGAATAGGAGGGAAGTAAACTTTGAAGGGCAACATTTAAATTGAATGTTCAGCGAAATTAATTTATATTAGTTTATTAATTCATCATCCTCATGGATATCTCATCAGCGAGTAAATGAAGGCCGGAAAATTTTTTGCCAGGTTTGAAAGTTTGAAATTGAGGTGGACAATGAGTTTCGGGTTCAGAGAAAAATTGATGGCTTTTTCCTTTTGTGACCCGGCTGAAGGTAGAAGTTCAATTCAGCGTTAAATATTCATGGGGATGATGAATCCAGGTTTCCTAATCTACTGAGGAGGATATCAATGAAACAATATTCTGATTTTAGGAGTGACACCGTTACCAGGCCAACACCAAAAATGAGGGAAGCAATGGCTCAGGCTGAAGTTGGTGATGATGTGCTTGGTGATGACCCTACTGTCCAGAAACTTGAATCTTTAGCTGCCTCGATTACGGGTAAAGAAGCGGGTTTATTTGTTCCTTCGGGAACAATGGGAAATTCGATCGCTATTAAAGTCTGGACCAAGGAATTGGAAGAAATCATTCTCGAGAGTCGTTCTCATATTTTTAACATGGAATCTACTCATCTAGCTTTTATCTCCCGGGTTTTACCCCGCTGTTTGCCTTCCCAGCGGGGGGCCATGGATCCTGAGGAAGTCAGCAGTAACGTTCGGCAAGCAAACGTTCATATTCCCCAGACATCGCTGATCTGTGTTGAAAACACCCATAATAATTGGAGTGGGGCAGTTGTTCCTCTTGATAATTTAAAAGAACTGAGAGCCGTTGCCGACGAATTTGGCTTGAAAATACATTTAGATGGAGCCCGAATTTTTAATGCCAGCTTAGCTTCAGGTATTTCGGTTAAAGATTACGCAGCGCAAGCAGACTCGGTTATGTTTTGTTTATCCAAAGGGCTGTCAGCTCCCGTGGGCTCAATGCTGGTTGGGCCAAGCTCATTTATTGAGATGGCGAGAAGGGTGCGCAAAGCTTTGGGAGGCGGAATGAGACAGGTTGGGGTATTGGCGGCCGCGGGTATCATATCCTTAACTGAGATGGTTGATCGGCTCCAGGAAGATCACCGGCGGGCCCGAAAATTTGCCGAAGCCATTGCTCCTCTTCCAGGCATTGAACTTGACCCGTCCTTGATTGAGACCAATATTGTTATTTTCGGTTTTAATCATCCCCGGCTGTCTAATATTGAGTTTCTTGCCCAGTTGCAAGAAGAGGGAGTCCTGGCTTTACCGGTCGGGAATGGAATTCGTTTTGTCACCCACAAAGATATTGATGACAACGATGTTGACCGGGCAATTGAGGCTTTTAAAACCCTGTTGGTTTAAGTTGTTAGTTTAAGTGAAAACTTCGTAGTTTAATTAGCCTGAGTAATTCGTAAAAAAAAGAAGTTTCTCCTCAAAACCTACTGATATATAACATGTTAGGATCAAAAAGAAGAAGAAATAGCTATGAAAGGCGGCCCGGCCCCTCAATTAACAATTAAACTATAGCTTAGAGGCCTTTTTTGGGGCCAAAAATCGCGTTATAGCTGATATATTGAGGTGTAATAAGTATTTATTTTCTTTATTATCAATAAGATGGTGGGGCCCGACCCCTCAATTGCCCTCAATTAACAATTAAACTAGTTTCTCTAGAAGTTGGGCGATGTCCAGCACCGGGATGTTCTCTTTCCCTTCATCTTTGAGGCCATCGGTAAGCATAGTTTGGCAGAATGGACAAAAGGAGACAATAAGGTCAGGTTGAGATTGCAAGAGCTCTAAAGTTCGGTGGCGATTTATTCTCGTTCCTTGCGTTTCTTCTGTCCACATTAATCCTCCCCCAGCTCCACAGCAGAAAGTATGTTCACCGGAATTTTCAGGTTCAAACAAAGTGGCCTCTCCCTTGCTGGCCAATTGAAGGAGTGTCTTTGGTTCTTTCCTGATTTGGTTGTGGCGACTGAGATAGCAAGAATCATGGCTGATAATATTTCCGGATATAGATTGTTGGAGCTTGAGTTTTCCTGAAGTAAGCAAATCAGCCAATAATTGGGTGTGGTGGATTATTTCGATTGATTGGAGAAATTCACGATCTTCGGGGCTTAAATCAGGGAGGAAGGGCAAGAGCCGGGGATATTCATTTTTCAGGGTGTTATACCCGTGTGGACAAGCAACGATTATTTTTTTGACTTTGTAATTCAGGAAATTCATCAAGTTTTCTTGGGCCAGCATTTGGTATAAGTATTCATTCCCCAATCTCTTGGCTGAATCACCACAGCATTTTTCCTCTTGACCCAGGATGGCAAAGTCAACACCTGCCTGCTGGAGAAGCTTAACTAGAGAGCGAGCAATCTTTTTCCCCGCATCATCAAAAGAGAGGGCGCATCCCACCCAGAGTAAGTATTCTGCTTCTGGGTGTTCAGCTAAAGTTTTAACTTCCAAGGATTCGGCCCACTCGGCTCGCGAGGCAAAGCCAATTCCCCAAGGATTGCTGTTGGTTTCCAGGTTCCGGAAAAAAGAATTTAACTCGGGAGGAAATTTGCCTTCCATTAGAACTTCACTTTGCCGCAAGCCTAGCAATTTAGGAATATGTTCGATTTCCACCGGGCAAACGTGCATACAGGCTCCGCAAGTGGTGCAGGCCCAGATCTCGTCAGGAGTAAAAGTGTTGCTCAGGAGGGAAGGAAGTTCATCGCGCTTTTGATGGATGATAAAATTTTTGTTTTCTTCAAGATGATGGCGGAGGTTGAAGATAATCATTTTCGGTGACAAGGCTTTCTCGGTAGTAAAGGCCGGGCAAGCATCCTGGCATCGTCCACATTCAACACAGGCAAAAGCATCCAGTAAATCTTTCCAAGTGAAATCGAGTGCCTTTTCGAGGCCGAATGTCTCTTGGTGTTCTATATCCAGGTGGGGAAGGGAGGACATAGCCTGTTTTTTGTTGAAGAAAACATTTACCGGGCCGGCAAACATGTGGAAATATTTCGAGTGAGGAACATAAGCAATGAATCCATAAACTACCAACAAGTGGACCCACCAGGAAATCTTGAAATGCTGGTAGATTAGGGCTGGCGACAAATTAGCCTTTTGAACTAGTGAACTAAGTATACCTCCAAGAAAGGCCCAGCGCTGAGTTTCCGGATGGTGAGCAATGGCAAAGCACTCGAAGTATAAAAAACTCAAAGTTGCCGAAGTAATCAACAGATAAATCACCGCAGAGTCCAGAGGAGTGGTGTTATAGGCGGGAAGACGAAGGACAAAACGTCTACAGGCCAGAAATACAACCCCAACTAAAATCAAAATGGAAAAGAGGTCCACTGAAAAGGAGAAAAATTTACCAAAAAGAGACGAGCCAAAGAGATAAAAATCAGAAATGAATCCTTCCAGGGTGTGATTGACAGTAAACGTGTCAAAGGTTAAGGCCCCGTAGAAAATTAAAACATGCATCAGGCCTGTCCAGACTCTTTCGTTTTTTAAAGTACAGCGCTGCAGAAAAACTTTGGTCAGCGTGGAGAAGAAACGACGACCAAGAGCTGAAAATCGAGGCTCCGGTTGCCCCGCCAGGATTATTCTTATTTTCGTTATCACCGGAATGAAAAAAGCACACCCGGTGATTAAAATAGCGATTATTAGTCCGATTTTTTCCGCCGGAGTAAGCATTGGGCCTCCTTTAATAAATTTGAAACTTTAATAAATTTAAAAAGGGATGGCTAGTCCCCACATCACTTTATAGAAATGCTGTTTGTTTCCCCAGCGGGTGACTTGGATATCTTGCCAGAAGCTAAATCCCAGGCTGAGGTGAATTAAATCATCGAGATAATAGCGGAGAATAATATCTCCGAGAAAAGCTTGACCTATGGAGAAGTAGGCCTCGCTTTGAGCAATAAATTGGACATTCAAAGTGATATTCGACCTCAAGAGGGCTCCGAAACGTAATCCGTACTCTTGTTTTAATTTTTCTCCAGAAAAGTCAAGATGGCCTCTATGGTTAGTATGATGGAGAAACCAGGTGAAAGGTTCGACATGAAGGCTTTGGGTTTTGACCACAAGGCCAAAGCCAAGGTAATTGCGATTTAGGTAAAAAGGCCGGCCGTTGAGAAAGCTTTGATTGTCTGAGTCGTGGTTGCTGTCGTGACCAATGATAATCACCAAGTGATCAAGTAGCTCCTGGCGAAGGGAAAAATGCCAGTCAAATTTAGTTCGACGACCGCCATCATCGTGGGTAATAAGTTGCGCCAGAAAAGTAGTCGAAGGGGTAAAAAAAATGAAATTTTGAAAACCATAAGTCCATCTATCCTCAGGGCCGGATAGATCATTGTAACTGGGGAAGGTAGATGGTAAATGAAGATTTCCAAAAATTTCCCCATGAATGCTGAGTTTTTTTTCGGTCTTGACCAGTTCTTTTTCTAGAAAGGGACGATAGATGAAGATTTCCTGAGCTCTAATTGGAAGAGGATAAGTAATCAATATAATGGCAACGAGAAAAAAGCCTAAAAATTTCTTAATTTGAGCTTGAAGATAAATTTTCATTGACCTTTAATTTTCCTCTCGAACTAGATAATGGATAAAATTCTTTAGTTGGCTTGCTGATTACTTTTTCTACCATGTCTAAGGTTAAATTCAATCTTAATAGTTTCAATAAAACCTTTTCCTATTTTTCTTATTTAAGCACTGATGTCAAGTCGATTTCTCGAGCTGAAAGCCGAATGAAAATTATTGAGAAAACTGGTGACATTTTACCTATTTACCCTATTTTTCTAAAAACTGATGACATTTCTCCTATTACCATATTTTTACCTAGCTTCGACCGGGGTGCTATCAGTTTTGCTCTTTGCCCTTCCGGGATGTTGATTGGCCGCTAGTCCTAGTCGCCTGAGTCACTAGGCTTGAGCATTAAAGAGACTGTAAAAACTTAACTATAGATGGCCAGGCGTTAGATTAGCGGTATCATCTATCTTTGGGATAACAACTTTTTCCGGATCCTTTTAGTTGTTACGCGTCACCCGGGTCCTTTTAGGTTGGTTATTTTCAACGGATATGGTTCGATAAAATAATCCAAATATTCCCCATTCTCCCGTTAATGCTCTGTCTCGGAAAGATTATTTCCAAATCGGTTGATGATTGGCTAATTCGCCAATTATTTCTACCTCATCGTTGGGGGGATTTTTCCCTAGATTAATTTCATGTTCGGGGCTTCTTGCAGTTCATTGCCGTTAATGTTACCCCCATAATAAATCTCTATCTGGAAATCATCTGAAAAACAAGTCTCATTTTTTACTCAACTAGTGCTTTTAAAAACCATCTTAGTTTGCTACAATCATTCCTAACTTTTTCTTCCTCTTATTTATTCTAAAGGGTTAAGTATCTATAGATTAGATTATAAAGGACAATAGTTTTTTTATGAATTAATAAGGTTTATTATGGGTTAAGTTGTTTCCATTGAAGAGAATATAATTAATTAGCATTAAAAAAAATCATTTTAAGGAGATAAAGATGATTGTTGATTTCGACTTAATTGTTATCGGCGGAGGTCCGGGAGGATATGTAGCGGCCATCAGAGCGGCCCAATTAGGACAGAAAGTTGCCCTTATCGAGAGGGAAGAATTGGGTGGAGTTTGCATGAATTGGGGGTGTATCCCCACTAAGTTCCTCCTTCATCAAACTGGCTTGCTCCACCAAATCGAAAAAAATAAATATTTAGTCTCCAGCTCTACGAACCAGGGATTGAAATTAGACTGGACAAAACTTAAACAAGGACGACAAAAAATTGTCCAGCAACTCGTCAAGGGAGTGGAATTTCTTCTTAATCGTAATAGTATTGAAATAATTAAAGGGGAAGCTCATCTTACTTCAGAGGGGCGAGTGAAGATTACCCAGAAAGAAGGCCCTTCTCGCCTTTTAAAAGCAAAAAATATTCTTTTAGCCACCGGTAGCCGACCAGCTCAGCTTCCCTTTCTCATCCCCGATGGGCAAAAAATTATCACCAGTCGACAACTCCTTGATATTGATAAAATACCCGAAAAATTAGTAGTTATCGGCGCTGGCGTTATTGGTTTGGAAATGGGCACAATTTTCAGTCGCTTGGGAGCAAAGGTAGTCGTCATTGAACTTTTGCCCTCCATTTTGCCCGGAGCAGAAGAGAGCTTGACGCGGCGGTTAAGCCGGATTTTGAGTAGACAAGGCCTTGATATCCTAACCCAAATGAAGGTTGAAAAAGCTAGCCTCAATGGCCAGAACGTGGTTCTCGAAGGATATTGTTCCCGCACTAATAAATCATTTAAAGAAGAAGGAGAAAAAGTTCTCCTGGCTATTGGCAGGAAACCCAACACCGAAGTTTTAGGAGAAGCAGTTCCTAAGTTTAAGCTTATTAATGGGGGCTTCCTGCAGGTCAACCAGTATTTTCAAACAACTCTGCCCCAGGTGTGGGCCATTGGGGATTTAATCGGGGGAAAACTCTTGGCCCATAAAGCATCTCATCAAGGAATAGTAGCCGTGGAAAACATGGCCGGGAAGAAACAAACATTTGATGAAAACTTGGTTCCTCTCGCGGTTTTTACCGAGCCAGAGCTAGCTTCCGTGGGATTAACTGAGAAAGAGGTGGTGGAGAAGGGAATTTCTTACTCACTTGGCCAATTTCCCCTGCGGGCTAATGGCCGAGCTGTGACCATGGATGAGGTTGACGGCCAAGTAAGAATCCTAGTTGATAAGGAAGGCTGTCTTCTTGGGGCTCACCTTCTAGCCCCTCATGCTTCGGAAATGATTACTGAATTGGTTTTAGCTATGAAGGAGAGAGTAAAAGTTACTGAAATAGGCGAATCAGTCCACATTCATCCAACTTTGGCCGAATCGATCATGGAAGCGGCTCTCAATGCTGCTGGCCGGGCAATTCACACCATAAACAAGTAAGTACATTTAA
>Ga0209834_10000586_pt1 | contig 22219 bp, 22 predicted proteins | sample Mar14236cmmetaG_FD_184134 | JGI IMG/M metagenome (GOLD analysis project Ga0209834, IMG submission 184134) | Marine hydrothermal vent microbial communities from Guaymas Basin, Gulf of California to study Microbial Dark Matter (Phase II) - Marker... ...
CTGGGTGAAGGTCTTCGGGTTCTTGGCAACGGCACCGATGCTTGCGCTGGCTATGATTCCCTGCGGTATGGCCGACAGGCCGGTGAGGCCAACGGTAAGTCCCGCACCGAGGAGGATGGCGCTCTTAACTATGTTGTCCATGCTGTTCGGGTCGGTGAACTTGAAGCCGCCACCGAGGATTCCCGAGACCATCAGGATAAGGAACAGGGTAATGAGTCCGTAAATGCTCTGGGTCATTGGCAGACCCTCGAGGATGAGGGCGTTCTTGAAGTTCTTCTCGTCCTCGGCGACCACTCCGGCAGCGGCTGCACCGGCTATTCCAACACCGAACGCAGAGGCTGCACCTGCTATACCTGCGGCAAGCGCCGCACCAAGGGATACGTAAACTATCGGATCCATCTTTCATGCACCTCCTTAAGCTTCAAACTCTAGCTCAGACACTTCCCTTTTTGCCCTGAAGGGCTCGAAAGGCTTACCTTCACCTGAGTAAAACGTACCGAAAAATTCAACGTACTGGAGACGGAGCGAGTGGACAAACGCTCCGAGGGCGTTGATGGCGACCGAAAACAGATGGCCGCCGGCAAAGAGTATGAGACCTATGACTATGCCTATCGGAACCGGGCCTATGCTGATGCCCCAGACCATCTGCACGAGGATGTTGATGACCATCGCTATTCCCGCCGTTGCAAGGGCCAGCGCCATCAGCCTCGCGTAGCTGAGCCAGCTTCCCACGAAGCCGAAGAAGTCCGAGATCAGCAGCAGCACCGCCAGCCCGCCGTTGTTGACTATCTCTCCAATCGCAAAGAGCACTAGGCCTATTCCGAAGAGCGCCTTGCCGGCCGTTCCGGCGCTTGGACTGTCCATTCCAAGGACAAGTGTGACGATTCCGAGTATTATGAGCATCCACGATAGCTGGTCGAGCACTGCGCCCTTCTTGTCACCGTTCTTGAGCTTGACCACGAAGCCGAGGGTGTAGCCCATGAAGAGGTGAGCTATGCCTATCGCGAGGGCAAGCTGGAGCACGACGAGGGCATCCTGGAAGGTGTCCCAGACGCGCGGAACGGTGAATCCAGCGAGGTCGAGGGCGTTGCCGAAGTAGCTGCCAAAGACTGCACCCATGACCATGGTGAAGAACGAACTGATGAGCAGCGTGTAAGAGAACTTGTATGTGCCGTCGTTGAACTTCTTGTGGCCCATCACAAGGAGCGCCGCGACTATTGCTATGATGAGTCCGTAGAGGAAGTCAGTCAGCATGAATCCGAAGAAGAACGAATACGTAAACGTCAATATTGGGGTTGGGTCTATCTCGTCGTACTTTGGAACGCCATACATCTCTGTGAGCATCTCGAATGGCCTGGCCCAGCCGGGGTTCTTGAGCTTTATGGGGATCTCGTCCAGCTCCTCCTCGGTCGGTTCACGGATGTTGATGTACGCCTTTCCGTCGGTTACCTTCTTGATACCCTCGAGAACCTTCGGAACGTCGCTCCTCGGGAGCCATCCGGTCATGGCAAACGTCAGGTTGGTCCTGGCGAGCATCGGGAGCACGGTCGATTTGTCGCGTTCGTTCTCCATCAGCTCCTGGTAGAAGACCACGTCGTCGTAGTACCTCTCGGCGAGCATTTCTGCATCCTTCCTAGCGCGCTCGAGCTCCTCCTCCTTGGCCCTGAGCTTCTCCTCGTAGACCCTTATGAGCTCCCCGGGGGTTCCCTCCCCCTCAGGAACCTCTATCCTTTCGAGGGAATACTTGGCCAGGATGGGGTTGGCCTTTTCGTAGTCCTTCTTCAGGAAGGCAAAGACCGCCAGAACCTTGTCCTTCAGCTCCCTGGAAACTATGACCGCCCTGTTCTCCGTTGCCTTGGTGACCTCGTCAACGAGCGGCTTGAACTTGTTCCTGTCGACGGTTCCGACGACTATCTCCAGCAGTTCCGTTGATTTGAGGTATGAAACATCGAGGTTGAGCGCGGATAAAAGCTCAAGAACCGTGATGTTGTTCTTTATCCTCTCAATTTCAGTCTGGGTCGCCGTTATCTTGCCCTCAACAGCCTTTATCTCGGGCTCAACTACGGCCAAAAAGCCTTCAACGTCCTTAATGAGCTTCTCTACGCCCTCATAGCGGTATTTCTTCCTCCCCCTCTCCTTCGGGAATATGAATTCCTTTATGCCCCCGCCCTGGCTCTTGCGATAGGCTTTCAGGAAATCGACGAGCCTGGAGATAGTTATGCTGTACGATGCGGCCTTCCTGTGGTACTCGTTGGGGGAGTCCCTCTGGGCGATCTTAACGTCCAGCTCCCTTATCTCAACCACGCCGTTCTCGTGGAGGTACGTGAGAAGACTGTCTTTATGGCGGTTGAGCGTGATTACCTCTATTTTGACCATCTCTTCAGGCCTGAACATCGTCAGCTCCCTCTCACGAGTGCTATAGCAGCGGAGATGGCCTTCTCAAAGTTGTTGGTGGCCTTCACCTTGAGCTCCTCTATCTCGGCGTCACCCTCCTCGAGGACTTTTTTGGCCTCCTCCTCGCCCTCCACGCGGGCCTTCTCGACGAGGGCCTCCGCCTGGGCCCCAGCGTTCTGTATAATCTCCCTTTCGAGAAGCTTGGCCTCCTCGCGGGCCTTAAGCACTATTTCCCTGGCGTCCTCTTTGGCTTTTTCAATGCGTGCCTCCGCCTGTTTTTCTGCATCAACAATCTGCCTGATGACGTCCTCCATGATTAGCCCCCCAATGACCCTGAAAACAGTTTCCTCGCACGTCGCTTTTGGATTCCTTAACCCGACTTAAATAGTTTTTGGCTTTTTGTCCATAGATATGATGAAGAAAGAACAGGTATGGACATAAAAGTTGAAAAAAATGTCATTCAATTAACTCTCATTGTCAGATTTTTTCTTCTCAAGGAGGCCCTTTAAGTTGCTCAGCACATTGTTCTTGGCGAAGACTATGACCTGACCCTTCTCCGGAAGCTTTGTATCACCCGATGGAATTATCAGGTTGCCCTTCTCGTCGTAAACGGCCACCATGAGGGCATCCCTGGGCAGTTTGAGGTCGCGGACATACTTGCCCGCTATCTCGCTGTTTTCGTCGATGTTGAAGCGGACTATCTCCGCCCCCTCCTTCGGGAAGAGGACGCGGTCAAAGCCAGGTGTGACGATGTTCCTGCTTATGTACTCCGCCGCTATCTCCTCGGGGGAAATGACGAAGTCAAAGTACCTCCTGAGGTCAGTCACTTCCTCGAATATGCGCCTGTTCTGGGGGTTGCTTATCCTGAGCGAAGTCTTGATCTTCGGGTTGAGATGCTTCGCTAGGATGCAGGCAAGCAGGTTGGCGTCGTCCTTGCCGGTAAGTGCCGCGAACGCATCCGCCTGCTTGATGTTGGCCTCCTCGAGGGTCTTCGGGTCGGTCGCATCGCCCTCGATGACCAAACCGTTGATAAGGATGGAGAGCTCCTTGGCCCTCGCCTTGTCCCTCTCTATTATGGTGACGTCGTGGCCGTCTTCCTCGAGCATCTTGGCCACGAGGTAGCCGACCCTCCCTGCACCCATTATGACGACGAACATCAGTCCTCACCCAGGAGGTGTTTGGCTATTTCAGCGTAGGCTGGCCTCGTGATTAAGATTCCAATGAGGACTCCAAGGATCGTCGTAAAGGCAAATCCCTTAAGCGTCCCTACGAAGTAAACCAGCAGGAAGCTCATGGCCGCTATTGTGGTGGCTGCCGAGGCAAATATGACGAAGAACGCTCTCCCCATCCTCTTGAGGACGCTGGCACGCCTGGTTATCCTCGTGTTCTTCTCGCCGCTGAGAAGCTCATCGGTTATGACTATCTGCTGATCGACACCGGTACCAATCGCCGCGATGATACCAGCGATGCTCGGAAGGTCGAGGTTCCAGTTTATGAGGGACGCGAAGCCGAGGATGATTGTGACCTCAAAAAGGCTGGTGCTCGCGACAGGAACGGCAATCTTCCAGTTCCGGTAGTGGTAGTAGACTATGAGGAGCACCGCTATGATGGCGCCCACTCCAGCATAGAGGGCCTGGTTCTTGAAGTTCTCCCCGAGGCGGGGGGATATGAACTCCATGCCGACAACGGTAAGCTTGGTCGGGAGCGAACCGCTCTTAAGGACGGTGTATATCGTGCTGGCCTCCTGCTCGGCAGTGAGCCTGTCCGGAGCAGTTCCGGTTATCTGGACATCCTGCTGGGGCTCCCCAACGGTAAGGCCCTCTCCAACGGAGTACGGGCCGTAGAGACCGAGAACCCGGACCACAAGGGAGTAATCATCCTCTCCCTGAGCCCGGGGAACATACCTGACCTCGAGGCCCATTTCCTCCAGCTCGGCCTGGAGCTCCGCAGGGACGTCAACGAGGACTACCTTGTCCTTGCCCTGAGCGAGTTGGGCTATTTCGTCGGCGCTCTGGTTTGCATAGGTGACGACATTTATGTTGAGGGCCTCGGTTATCCTCTCCAAAAGGGTCGGTGCCTCCGGGGCCCCAGCGTTGAATTCAGGACTGTCCATAAGCTTATAGACCGAGTCCGGAACCACCATCAGGGAGTTAACGGGTGGATCAAGGAACATGTCAACTGGCCAGCCCGTCTTACCGTAGGCCAGCTCGGCAAATTTCTCGGCGGCGGATTTAGAGATTCTAAACGGAACCGCCCAGCTGTTGTCAGACTTTATCTGGTATATCCCAACGTACTCAACGTCCTCGCCGGTTCCAAACACGGTTCCGGCGAACTCCATGTAAAAGACACCCTGGCTCTCAATGACGGACTTTATCTGGTTGGCTTCCTCCGTAGTGCTCACGTTGGCGACCTTGATAAGCACTATCTGGTCTCCCTGTGCCTCGACCGTGATGTCCCTCAGTCCAAGGGTGTTCAACCTTTTCTGGAGGGAATCAACCACGAGCTGCATCGTATCGCTGTCAACGGGGTGTTCCGTCTGAGCAACGAGGGCAACACCACCCGCGATATCGATACCAAAGGTGAGCGGTCTAACGGCAAGTGTTGCAATTGAACCGATGAGGAATATGGTGAGGAGAATCACTCTCCAGTTAAGGAGAAGGTTCCGGGTTTTTCTCTTCATTTGCTACCACCCCTTGCGGAATTTGAGAGGTACCACTTCAGCACGCCGGCGTTAAGAATCCACGTATTCATGAAGTCGGCGAGCAGACCGAATATGAGCACGATGGCTATGTTGTCAATGGTCTGGCTGGTGGATATGATCCAGAGTACGAGCAGTGCGCCAAGGGTTGTGGTACTCATTGTGAATCCGGTCGAGACAGCGCTGAGGTATGCCTCGTCCAGCGTGTCCTCTTTCCTTCTAAGGAGCTTGGTGGTCAGGAGGATGTTGCTATCAACGGTGTAACCTATGAGCATGAGCAGAGCCGCTATCGTAGCTGTGGTGAGCTGTATTCCAAAGAGCCCCATCATGGCAACCGCTATCACCATGTCCGAGAGGGCCGAGAAGATTATCGTGAGTGACGGCGCGAGGTTCCTGAAGAACAGGAAAACCACCACCGCCATTGCGAGGAACGCGAAGGCTAGAGCCCTGATGCCCTGCTGCTGGGCGATTTTACCGAAGGTGGGCTGAACCTCGCTGTGGGTGTACTCTGCGTTGGGATAATCCTGCTTCAGCAGGTTTATTATCTCCGTGGGGTCCGTACCGACGGGGGCGTAAACCCTAATGCCGCTAGTATCGACACTAGTGAACCTCTCAACCCTCACGTCCACGCCCAGCTGGGCGCTCAGGGTATCCGCGAGCTCATCCGGGTTCGCATCGATTCCATAGGCGGTGACGACCACACCGCCCTGCAGGTCTATTCCAAGGGTGGGGAAGTTGACCGCGAGCAGAAGTAGCGCCACAAGGAATACCGCCAAAGGGCACATTATCATCTTTTTATACTCCATCTCTGCCAAAAAGCCAAGTGTTTTTCGTTTCCGAGCCCTCACGGCATCACCTGCCGTGGGCTTTGCCTTAGTTTTAGACTTCGACATACCTTCACCCCGTCCTTAGTTTTTGCAGGACTTGTCGTTAGTGAGGGAGCATGAGTTTTAAGATTAGTGGTTCATGCATGAAAATGACCAGCAATGAGCAAACCAAACGGGGGCGGAGAGGCGGCTTAATCCATGAAATAGCCTTCAAACAGGGAATAAACCCAATCACCCAGGAGCTTTCGGAAAATTTTGATAACAACCAAAATTTACCAGTTCGATGCATTCCAGACCAATTAGGAGCAGTTCAACGGCAAAACGGCCCGCCCATAGTTCTCCTATAGAGGGCTTAACTTTAAAAAGGGTACGTAATAGGAGCAACAAGAGGTGAGAGACCATGAGCGAGATAGAGACCATCGGGTTCCACTACGTTGTTGAGGCTGCTGGTTGCGATCCTGAGGTTCTCGGTAACGCTGACAGGATCAGGCAGATATTCCTCGACGCGGCGAAGGTCAGCAATATGGAGGTCAAGTCAAGCTACTTCTTCAAGTTCTCCCCAACCGGTGTCAGTGGAGTGGTCATAGTTGCAGAGAGCCACATCTCAGTCCACACCTGGCCCGAGAGGGGCTACGCCGCCCTGGACGTCTACACCTGCGGCACCAAGGCCGACCCCGAGAAGGCCGTTGACTACATACTCGAGCAGTTCAAGGCAAGGTACGCCCACGTCTCCGAGATAAAGCGCGGAATAGAGGAAGACGACGACACCTACACCCACATGATAATGACCTGGGAAGAGGCCCTTAGGAAGAACGGGAAGGAATGAGCAGCTCACAGGAACTTTTCTATCTCTTTTATCCTGCTCAGTGCTTCGTCCAGGATCTTCTTGACGTTTTCAAGCTTCAACTTGAGCTCCCTGTTCTCCGCTTCGAGTGTCTTGACCTTCTCTTCAAGTTCCTTTACTTTGGCCTCAAGCTCCTCCTTCTCCCTATTGAGCTTCTCGTACTCTTCCATCGCGACGAGCTGGCCGCCCTTGGCCAGGACCTCTACGTTCCTGACCAACTCGTCGAGCTTGCCCTGCTTTATGAGCTCGTAGGTCTCCCTGACGAGCTGGCCGGCCTTTGTCTCGCCTTTCAGGTGCTTCCTTATCGTCGCCTCCGTCCTTCCGAGCTCCTCAGCGATTTCACCCGTCGTCATTCCGGCCTTCTCCCTCGCTATGGCACCCGCAGCGACTGCAAGGCTGTCAACCCAGGTCAGCCTCTCCGCAGGGTCCTTTATGAGCTCTATGACCTCCGGCCTGAAGAGCGTCGCAAAGAGGAGGATGCTCTCGAGCCTGTGAATCTCCTCCCTCCCCACCGGGTTCAGCGGAACCTCCATCCTATCACCCCCCTTTCAGTTTTCACTCAACCTCAACAACGGTCTTCCTCTTGAGTACCTTGTCCGGGTAAACGACGATTCCCTTGTCTGTAATATCGAACGGGTGCCTCCTCATGCTGTGGCTCGTTCCGCGCATCTTCCAGACCATAAGGCTTCTCTTAAGCTCCCCATCAATCTCGTCGAGGTCAAGCCTAATTATGCCGTCAACGCCGTGCTCAACTCCCGGACCACCGAACCCGCGCTCGCCGACGCTTATCTGGCTCACGAGGATGCTCGTGACTCCGAGACCAGCTAAAACGCGCTTGAGCTGCATGATGATACCCCTAGCCATGGACGGCTTGTTGATGTAGAGCGTTGTCACTGAGTCTATAACGACCCTCTTGGCGTTGATGTCCTTGACTGCCGTCCTTAGGACGTCTATGAACTCCCGTATGTCCGTCAGGTCGTGGACGATGTATTTCTCGTACTCCTTGCTCTTGCCGATGCCCGCGGTGAAGGCATCTACCATGGCAAACAGGCCCTCATCCTCGTACTTCTTAACGTCCCAGCCGAACTGGGCCATGTTCTGCCTGACCTGGACGGGGTGTTCCTCAAGGGCAACGTAGATGCCTGGCTCTCCCATCTGGAGGCCGTTCCACAGGAACTGCTGGCTAAAAATCGACTTACCTGTTCCCGGCCCGCCGCTGAGAAGGACGACGTTCCTCTCCGGGATTCCCCCGTGGAGGATTTCGTCCATGCCAGGGATACCGGTCTTTATTTTCCTGACCATGAGCGTTCCCCCCTTTAGTTACTTTTTGTTATCATTATAATATGGGAGGAAATAGCTTAAAAAGATTATGCCACTAAAAACTAACTATGAGTCAAAGCAACTACTTTTATCCAGACCGGGACGAGGGGTTGACCTCCAAGCTCATCCAGGAATATGACGACATGCGGTGGACTCTCGAGGAGGCCTACGTCCTGAAGAGTGTGAAAGAGACCCTCGGGGAAAAAGAGAAATTAGGGCTTTCGATGGACGTTGGAACAGGCCTTGGAAGGCTGATACCGTTCCTCCTTTCAATCAGCAAAAAGGTCATCGCCCTCGACGCTGATTTGTGGAGGCTGAAAAAAGCTATGGAGGCCTTTGACTCCAACCCAAACGTCTTCTTCATGTGGACGCAGGGCTCAAGGCTCGACCCGATTCCGCCCCAAACCGTGGATTTCATAAACTACAGCCACGTCGCACAGCACGTTACTCACCCCGAGTTCATTGAGACCTTAGGAGAGTTTCACCGTGTTCTTAAGAGGGGAGGACGGGTTCTCTTCCTCACAACGCACTCCGAAGGAAAGGAAAAGTTCCTCGTATCCACCGAGGAAGGGGCCATAGAGATAACAAGAGACGAGTACGAGGAGCTAACTCTCAGCCCGCAGCCCAAAAGACTCCCCGTCAGAAAATTTGACCTCGATTCCCTCGAGAACCTGCTGAGGGAGTGCGGCTTTGAGATAGAATGGAAAATCTACTATCACATAAGGCCCGAGTTCGCGCCCATAGTGGAATTAAGGGAGCTCAAGAACCCCAGCGGCGACCCCACGAAACTCCTGGAAACCCCTGAAAAGGGTGTGGAGGACATCATACGAAACCTGGAATCGATAAACGCCGATGAGAGAGAGGCGAGGAAAAAGGCCCTTGACGTTGCTCTGCTCCTGCGGAAGGGGTGAGCCATGGAGTTTGAGGGCTTTATTAACCGGGTCGAACTTGCCGTCTTTTTGCCCGGCTACGTGAAGATAAAGGGAGAATCCTTCGATGAAGAGTTGCTCAAACAAAAGTTCATTGACAGCTCCCCCTGCAAAAGTATTACCTCCACATTCTTCTTCTCTGAGGTTTACACTGAAAAGGTGTCAACGTTCCGGGTGACCTCCCAAAGCATACCCAAAGAAGTGAAGATTGAATACAAGCTGAGCGGGAGTCCAAGGGAATTCAAAGTGAAGCCCGAGATATACTTATCCGTTTTAAGGGAGAAAAAACCAATAAAAGTCAAAAACGAGAAAGGAGAATCCTTCATTCTGGTGCCAATCGCAATATCGGCTGTAATCGAGAACGCCCCAACTTCTATAGACGACCTGATTGCAATACCCTTCTTCCTGGCATGGGAAAACGGATGCGGAGAGATCAATTCCGACGAAAGGACACATAACCCCTTTGTTTTCCAGCTTGAAAAGGCACTAGAAGAGATTCTGGGATTTGAACTTGCCATTTCCAATCGGGGGAGATTTTTTATCGTCTCTATGGAGGTTAACTGGGAGAAGGTTCAAAATGCCTTGGGAGAGAATGCCTCGGTAGACGAGCTTATAAAAACCTTCCCGAAGGAGTTTTACGGGCTCGCCGTTACGGATGAAGGCTACCGCGCGGTGAGGGAAGACTATGCCCGGGAAAGAGTAACAGGCTGGCTCAGGGGAAACAGGGTTTATTTTTCAAAGCTTGTCTCCCCGGTTTCGATAATACAGGTGAACGCCGACCGGAACCGGGTTGAGTTCGAGGAGACGACCCTTCCCAAGTGCAGGATATGGAAGGACTACGTACTGAAACACCTGGAGGAAAAAAGAAAGATATGCCACCATGGACTCTTCCATCAGGCCGAATATCTTGCACTCACATTCTCAACCATAGAGACATTCAAATCACTGACAAAAACCATAATTGAGGAGGCCAAAAAGCACCGCAACAGTAATGCCAGAGATATCGAAAAAATCCTGAGGGCAGTAGAGGACGCCAAAGTTCAGATGGAGAGCTCCCTAAAAACACTGAATCCCGGGAACATATCCAGAATCCCTGAGTCTACTACAGTCATAGAACGCATGTATGAGGCCAGAGGACTGTCCTCCTTCTCCTCCGAGGTAAAGGAAGCCCTTGAATCTTTGACCGCAATAATGGCCGAGGGAAATGAACTCATAGATAAACACATGGAGAGGGAGAAGTTCCAGCACCTGGAGATGGGGGTAACTCTGCTTGAGGCCCTACCTATTGGATACGTTCTCCAATGGATTTTCCAGTTTTTTGGTATTAACATCCCAACGGCCGTCTTTGTCGGTGCCACCATGCCCCTTCTCCTGGCCCTGTGGTGGCTATACAAATCCAAGAAGATCCACAGATGGGAAAAAGAGCAGGTGAACAACTTCATGAAAATGGCCGAAAATATACTGGATTCCCTATTTTAACGCTTCCTCCTCAAGAACTCCCCTATGTCGGTGACGTTCAGAATGAACTTCCTCCTGCTTTCAGGGTTTATCCTGCCGATGCCGAGGATGACCCCGTTCTCGTCGTATATCACCAGCTTCTTCGTCCCTTGCCAGACGTACTTCCTCACGCCGCTCCTCGGTACGTCCTTTCCAGTGGTGAACAGGAAGCCGGCCTTGAGGCTCAGCACGGCATAGTTCTTCTCGACCTTCACAAAGTAGAAGAACTCGACATTGGGGTAGAACTTCTCCACGAGGTTCTTGTCCACCTTTATCGTGCCGACGAACGTCCCGTAGGCATAGGGCTTGATTTTCAGACCCTCAATCTCGGCCCACACCCTCCCGTTGACGGCGTAAACGTCCCTAAATTTGCCCTCAACTATCGCAAAGAATCGGTGCTCCAGCTCGCCGTACTTCTCAGCCTCGCGGAGGATTAAATCGTACTCCCAGGCCGAAGCCCGTCGGTAGCGGAGTTCTTCGCTCATGTTTCTGACATCGGCAGGGGGCTTAAAAGCTTAGCCTTCGAGCTCATCGAGGAGATTCGCAAAGCCTTCCATGTCAGTCCTCTCAAAGTCCCTCTCGAATTCAAGCCCAAGCTCCGCTATCTCCTCAGGGGTTATCGTCGTCTCCGGCTCGTCGGCATTTATCCCCGGGCAACTCTCGTCGTAATAGAGCCACAGCTCCTGGCCCCCGTAACGGAACGGCTTCTCCCCCTCGACGCCGAGGGGCTTTCTTGAGACCATGAATGGATAGATACGGCAAATTACCGGATTTCTGTCGTGGATCGTGCACCTGCCCGTCTCGGGGTCGTGGAAGACGCAGCCCAAATCCCACTCTCTCACGGCCAGAACGAAGCGGATTTCGTTCCCCTCTATTGAGAACGTCACGAAGTCCTGAGGGTCGTGTCCAGCCTTGGCTATTCTCTCTATATCCTCTAGAGTTAGATAGATATGCCTCCCCCTGCAGCAATCGAGACAGTAGAGGCACCTGAAACCTACCGGCTCGTTGAAAGGTTTGGGTTTAAAGCGCATGGGATCACCTCACGTGTTCAAGTGCGCGTCGAACTCTTTACTCTTTTTGTATTCCGCGTAACCTCTGTCGAGCCTCTTGGCGACGTACGGCCCGTTCTTCCGGTAGCCGAACTTCCTGTAGTAGTTCCTGACGCCGACGCCGCTGATGACGAGCATCTTCCTGACGTCGAACTCCTCCCTCGCTATCCTCTCTGCCTCGGCCAAAAGCTCCCTTCCGTAGCCGCGGTGCTGCCACTCGTATTTCGGCTTTCCACCTATAGGTACGAGCGGGCCGTAAACGTGGAGCTCCCTGACTATTGCGGATGGACAGCAGTTTATCTCCTTCCTATGGGCCTTCTCGCTTGGAATCCTCAGGCGGATGAAACCTATGAGGATGTTGTTCTTAACGTCCTCGAAGCTGAGGAAAATCTCCCTTCCCCCTGCGGCGTCGTAGTCCTCGCGGAGGAGCTTGATGTGCCCCACTTCAGGCTCAACGCCAAACTTCTCCATCATGTGGCCGACTTCCCTGAAGCGGATCTCCCTCGGCCTTATGCCCCTCTTTATGAGCTCGTTGAAGACGAGCTGGCCCAGATTGGAGTGCTTGACCCCATCCACGATGAGCTGAACCGGTATGTCGCGCTGGATTCTCATGACGCGAACCCACTTCGGGAAGAACTTGTAAGCCTCGACGAGAAGCTCAACCGCTTCTTCCGTGCCGTATGGACGGTATTTGCCCTCTTTCCACAGGCGGTAGAGCGGTGCATCAGCGGTGACGAGCGTGGGATAAACCTTCAGCATGTCCGGCCTGAAGCGAGGGTCTTCAAAGATTGTGCGGAAGGTGTAAAGGTCGCGCTCGAAGTTGCTCCCCGGCAGACCGGGCATTATGTGGTAGTTGATCTTCAACCCGGCATCGCGCAGGAGCTGGGTGGCCTTAACTATTTCCTCGACACCGTGGCCCCTCCTAGTCCGCTCGTGGATGAAGTTGAAAATCGTCTGAACTCCCAGCTCGACCCTCGTCGTCCCGAGCTTCAGCATCCTGTCTATGTGCCTCTCAAAGGCCCAGTCGGGGCGCGTCTCGATTGTGAGTCCGACCATCCTCACTTTGGCCTTTTCGTTCTTCCTCTGCTCGTCTCCGAGGTAGTAGTAGGGCTTTGAGTGCGTCCTGAGCCAGGCCTCGCGGAACCTGGGGTCTTCCTCAAGAACTGACTCATCCCTGTGGACTATCAGCCTTATCAACTTCTCTTCGAGGTTTTCTACCTCCTTGAAGTGTGGAAAGTCGTTCATCGCCTTGAAGGCGCACTTGACGAACCACTCCTGGTAGTCCAAGTCAACGGCCGGGAATGTCCCGCCCTGGATTATGACTTCGACCTTGTCAACGTCGTGGCCTATATCGGTGAGCTGCTTGAGGCGGCGCATCATGATGATGTAGGGGTGATAGGCACTCTGGACGGCCCTCAGGGCGGAAGGCTCCCTTCCGGTGTAGCTCTGCGGGGAACCCACTGCCGGTCCGCCAGGGCAGTAGATACAGCGTCCGTGGGGGCAGGGGAAGGGCTTTGTCATCATTGCAACGACTGCTACTCCGCTTATAGTCCTCGTCGGCTTCCTCTTGAGTAGTTCCCTGAACTCCTCCCGCCTGTCCTCGGGAATGGCCTTGAGAATATCAGAATTACCCGGAATCTTTGAGAGGTGATACTTCCTAGACACGGCTATCTTGTGCCTGTTAAGCTCCTCGCGGGTCTTTATCTCGCCCGCCATCACAAGTCTCGCCAGTTCCTCGACCGCCTTCATGAACTCATTCTCGCCCATATCAACACCTCTCTGCTGGAGTTAAGGCTCGGTTTTAAAAGGGTTTGCAAAAGCAGGAAAAGCAGAAGAGGTAGCTATTTATTTTTTACGTAGTATATCAACAGTTAGTTTTGCCCACTTTTTTAGCTGGATAATCTCGTGAGAAGACAACCCTAAACGGATCATTAGTTCTTTATCGACTCTATTATCCCACTTGTCAAAATCACTAAGATATGAATAAAGTCTATAAAGTGTTCCCAATCCCATAAAAGGCACTGAGAAAAATTTAAGAAGCGAGATATTACCCGAACCATATCCAGGAACCTTTAAGAACCATGACCCACCTCTCTTGAGAGGAAACAGCAATTCATATACCTCTAACGCACGTGGGATTTTATCAATCGGAATTCCCGTTTTTTTGGAGAGCAATTCAAATTCTAAGTCTTTAGCACTTTCAATTATAAATCCACCAAAAAGCCACAGAAACCATTGCCAAAATATTGGATATCTATGTAGATATTCGTCGTCCGAAATCTTCTTTAATGCTTTTCTGAAACTCAAAGGAACTAACTCCCAAGTGTCGAAGTCTAATTTAAAGCCTTCCATATCAACCGAGAGTTTTCTGCTTTCTATCTTTTTCAAAAGCCCATATCTTCCATAAAGAAGGTAATCGACAGCACTTTTCAAAATCATCAACCGTGCTTTATGCTCAATAAAGGTCGAAATCTGAATTGGGGTAAACTCACAAGCGTAATACGTTTTCTTGTAAATCTCTTCTGGCAAACGAACAATATCATCATCAAATGCACTGGGATTACGGTTCAAATATTCATTTCCACATTTCGCAGAAATATGTGGATTAAGCTCGAAAGCCCCATATAATTTTAGAAGCCTATCAATAACATTATCCGTGAAGAAAACATCATCATGAATTCTCTGATAATAATGCTCCAAAAGGGGATAACATCGAGAGTTATGGGTGCTTTTTTTCAAAGTATTCAATCTTTTTAACAATTTGCGCTCTAATGAATGCGAGTATCGCCAAAAATCAAAATCTAGTTTATTACAGCAAGATTCTCGCTTAAACTCTTCTTGGAGGGCATTATTTAATTTGGTTTTTTCGATCACGCGTATATTGAGAATTGGATAGATCCTTTTGTTTATCGAATCTACGTCTCTATCACGAGAATTATTAACAATGAGAAACCCTCCATGAGTTTCAGTATCAATAAAATCCATCCAGCCTCGGATCTTAAAGATATCATGAAAGCCCCATGTACGGGATTTTGCTTCTGCGATAAATATCCTTGGAGCAGAATTCGGGAGATAATCCGTTATCATCAAGTCTATCTCAAGAAATTCATCTCCCCCCTCCCGAAAATGAATGTTTTTCTCTACATAGCATCCATAACAATGAAAAAATGCCGCAATGTGATCCTCAAACTGTTTTCCATCGTCACTCACAGTAACACCATTATATTGATCGGGTGAAATGTTTAAAATAGTTTGGTGGACATACCCACCAAAAATGAATAAAGGTGATCCGAGTGAACCGCGACGAGCTTGTCTCTTTTCTCGATGAATATCTCCAAATCTCGGCCTATCTAGACAAGTCGAGTAACGGTCTCCAGGTTGAGGGAAAGGAGGAAGTTGAGAGAGTAGCGTTTGCTGTTGATACGACGCTCAGGACAATCGAGAGGGCCTCCAAGGCCGGGGCCGACATGCTCATCGTCCACCACGGCATGATATGGGGTGGACTGGACTACATCACGGGGATACATTACAGACGTCTGAAGGCCCTTATGGAAAGCGGGATAAACCTCTACGCCGCCCATCTCCCGCTGGACGCGCACCCCGAGGTCGGGAACAACGTCGGGCTTTTGAAACTGCTCGGTCTTGAGCCCAAAGGGCCCTTCGGCGAGTACAAGGGACTGAGCGTGGGCTTCTACGGCGAGTTTGAGGAACCGCAACCTATTGAGAAAGTGGCTCAAGTCCTCGCGGAGAAGCTCGACACAACAGTAAAGACCTACGAGTTTGGAAAGAGGGAAATACAGACCGTCGGGGCCGTCAGCGGGGCGGGGGCGTTTGCGCTGGAGGAGGCATACAGAAAGGGGATTGACCTCCTCGTAACAGGAGAGTTCACCCACGCGGACTATCTAACCGCCATCGACCTGCCCCAGAGCGTCATCGTGGCGGGCCACTACAAGACGGAAACGCTGGGCGTTAAGACACTGATGGAAGTCGTGAGGGAGCGCTTCGGGCTTGACGCCTTCTTCATAGACGAGCCGACAGGGCTCTGAGCCACACATTTTCCTTTTCCCGTTGTAAACGCCTACACAAAAGGTTTTAATAAAGGCAGGACAAATCCGATGACACTATGAGCAGGGCACTCATAATAATGGGAATAATCGCAATGGCGCTCGTGGCCTACGCTGCCAGTACTGCCCAAATACCCCCTGCCAGCGTGGAGTATACTGAGGTCTTCTACATCAACAACCAGAGCGTCACATTCGTCACAAAAGACGGCTTTGGCCTATTTACTATGAGAATCAGCCCACGTGTGGACTCCTTTGAGCTGACAATAGGGTTCCCAGAGAGAACCTCATACCTCATCAAATACGGAAATAAAAGCTACAAAGGCACCGGCGAGTTCAAAATCACCGTAGACAAAGCCACCATGCCCGACGAGGTGTACATACAGTTCCAGCTCGCGCAGGATGTAACCGAGAAACTCATCCAGGAAAACGGGGAGGCAGAGATAACCATAACGGGGGACAAAATGCCAGTCTGGCACGCCGAGGATGTAATCTACGTCAAGTATCGGAAGGAAGAGAAGGAATCCTGATTTCAGCCATTTCCTTTTCCAACTTTTCAGGTGAGAGTATCTTAAGTTCAACACCAAGCTCCTCAGCATAGTTCATAACCCAACCAGGTTTTGCGTTTCTAAAAGGTGTTATAATCCACAGCTCAGGAAAACCTGCCCTATGGGCCTTGACCACGTCGTAGAGAACCCGCTGGGGAAACCACTTGAAGGAGGCCTCAAGCTCTATCGCGAGGAGCTTCTCCTCACCTTTCAGAACCGCAACGTCTATCCTCGTGCCGTCGGGCGTTCTGTATTCGGGGACGGCATTGAAGCCGAGCTCTTCCGCGAGCGCAAGGATTTGGCGGGTCAATGTCTTGACCTTGATTTAGGACACCCCACGAACAAAAGGAAAAGTGGGTTAAAAAGCTACTTCACAAACGTCAGGAAGATTTCTTCGAGGCTGGGTTCTTTGACCTGCATTGCGAGTATCTTGGCGCCCTGGGAGGCGACGAAGTCGTGGACTTCTTCTCTAATATCGTCCGGCGCGACTATCCTGTACTTATTCTCCCCAAGCGGCGTGACCGCCCACCCAGCACCGCTGAAGTCCACGGGTTTATTTGTCTCCACGACAATCGTGTAGCCAGCTTCCTGAGGAACTCCCGCTTGATGTTATCCAGGCTGTCCTCAACGCGGAGTTTACCCTTCACGATCACGCCAACCGTGTCACAGACCTCCTCAACGTGGGCCAGAATGTGGCTTGAGAAGAAGACAGTCTTCCCGGCCCTCCTCTGCTCCCTGATAATCTCCTTGAACTCTGCAATTCCAGTCGGGTCCAAACCAGTCATCGGCTCGTCCAGAATCAGCAAGTCAGGGTCGTTAATAAGCGCCTGGGCAAGCAAAAGCCTCTGCCGCATACCCTTAGAAAACTTACCGACCTTTCTCCTCCGGGCATCCTTCAGCCCAACGAGGTCGAGGAGCTCGTTAATCCGCTTCTCCTTCTCGGCCTTCGGAATCCCAAAGGCGTCAGCAATGACGCTGAGAGTCTGCACCGGGGTGAGGAAGTCCCACAGGGTAGCGTGCTCCGGCATGTAGCCAATCCTCGCTTTGGCCTTGACGAGCCTGCCCTCATCGTACTTCCCGTCCCTGAAGACTTCCTCGCCGAACAACTCAATCCTCCCCTCCTGAGGGAAGATGAGGCCAAGGGTGCTGAGGATTGTCGTGCTCTTTCCGGCGCCGTTAGGGCCGAGGAAACCGTATATCTGTCCCTTCTTTACCTCCAAGTTTAGGCCGTCTAAGGCTTTCACGTCCTTGTAGGTCTTAACCAGATTCTCGATTCTTATCATAACCCTCACCTCAAGTCCGCTCTCCTGAACTTCAACCACGAGACTGCCAGGTAAACGAGCGTCGGGACGACCAGCAGGGCCAGGTTGCCTGGATAGTTCAGGATTTCTCCCACCGGCTTGGGCGGGAGCTCACTCTTTGGAGACACTGCCATCCCAAGCACGATATGCTGAAGTAGCGGGCTGGGTACAAAGAGCGCCTTGCGGGCGAGGACATCAAACGAGGGATATACGGCCACAACAGAAATCGGCACGGCAAACGCCAGCAGCAGGGAAGCCAGGAGCCCCTTCCTGCCCCGCATAAAGGCCGAAAGCAAATAGCCGAGCGCCAGGTACTGGACGAGCGAGAGGAAGAGGAGGGAGCCAAAGGCAAGGCCGAGCTCAAGGGTTTTACTCAGGGGGGCACCCAGGTGGAGGGCGTAGGCAACGAGGGTGGCCAGATAGAGGGTAGCCCCGATGAAGACGGCAGAGATATCGCTCAGGAGCGTCCCGAGGAAAAAGTCCCTCCTCCTCAACGGCTTGCTCAGCAGAACTCTAACAGTGCCGTTCTCGATGGCCGAGCCTATCGAGACCGCCCCGAGGGGGAGGACAACAAAGGGCAGGAATACTCCAGCCAGAGCCGAGATTAGTGCTCTTAAAAGACCGGGGACTCCCCAGCTGGCGTAATAATCCCCAAGCATGTCCAAGTTAAAGAATGCCGTTAGGGTTGCCAGAGCTATGAAAGCCATGAAGCGCTTGCTCTGAAGGCTCAGCCCGAGGAAAACGCCGTAGAGCCCGCGTGGAGAGAAGGAAAAAACCGGGGACGGTGATAGACTCAGAACCCCTAAGCTCCCTCCTCCTAAACAGCTCCATTCCGGCGAGCGACAGGCCAACAGAAAGGGCCAGGAGCTCCCCCACGGCACGGTAAGAGACCGAGACGCTCTCCCCGATGGAGATTGCCCCATCAAGGTAAGCGGTCGGGATGAAGGAATAATCGAACTTTCCGAGGAGAAGGAGGAATACAAACGCTCCAAGTCCGAGGGTGACCCCCGCGTCGCGGGAAGTCGCGAAGGGAATGAGGAGCAGGGCAATTCCGACTACACCAACCAGCGAGAGCGAAAGGGCGAGGGAGCCGATGAGGTAGTCTTTAACTTCGAGACCGTGGGCGAGCATCGCGAGCGCTCCCGAGAGTGCCATTCCAACTGCTGAAATCAGGGCGAGTTTTAGGCCCTCAACGGCCCAGCCGAGGAAGTAGCGCCTCCTCGTGAGGGGCTTTGAGAGCATTAGGAGAACGTTGCCCCTCTCAAAGTCTGAGCCAAAGCGCGAGAGGAGCAAAATTAGGAGCAGGGGAACCAGAAGGTACTTGATGAAGTTTGGAAGCCACTTGGAGAGCAGGTCAGCAGTTATCAGGTAGCCGAGCCGTTCAGGAGACACGTTGGAATAGTGGAGGGTAAACCTGTGAACATCTATCTCTACTGCTACGGCGGGGAAGAGGGAGACGAGGAAGAGCGCGAGCCTATGCCTCATCCCACACCACCCAAGCGCTAACGTTTAAGAGGTAGCTGAAAAAGACCTCCCTCTGAATGTTGAAGAACTCACGGATTATTCTAAGGCCGTCCCTCATTTCAACCGAGAAAAGTTAGAGAGGAGATTTAAAAAAATAACGGCTTCTCAAAAGACATTCACCAAAGCTCACCCGAGCCTCTTCTTAACCTCCTCTATCGCCTCTTCCGCCTTCAGCGGGTTCTTTATCCTGCCCTGGGCAAGCTCTTTCCTTCCACCACCGCCACCGCCTGCGACGCTGGTAATCACTTTCGCCAGCTCGCCGGCCTTGAGGTCGAGGCCGTCCCCAACGGCAACGACGAAATGACCCTCTCTACTGATTAATACCACTACACGCTTCTCCTTCCTGAGCTTGTTAGCCGCTTCGCGGAGGTCGTCCATCGTGCCCTCGACAACTGCACCTATGAACTCGACGTCGCCGACCTTCTCAACTTTGTCTTCGAGCTCGTAGACGAGAAGCTTGGCGAGCTCCTTCCTGAGCTTCTCGACCTCCTTCCTGGCCTCCTTCCACTCGTTGAAGAACCTTTCAGCGGTTTCAGGCACCTTCTCGGGTGGGACGCGGAAGACTTCGGCCGTTCTCTTGAGCAACTTCTCGGTCTCCTGCATCCAGTCAATTGCCGCTTCTCCCGCCGCGAAAATAATTCTCTCAACGCCGTCCTGTATTCTCTCGGTTCTCAGAATCTTAATCGGGCCTATTAGGCCGGTGTTCGGCAGGTGCGTTCCACCGCAGGCCTGAACGTCCCAGTCCTCTATCTTGAGAACCCTGATGACCCTTCCGGGCACAACACCACCCTGGTAGAGCCTGAAGCCGTACTTCATCTCGGCCTCCGTCCTCGGAAGCCACTCCCAGGTCACCTTCCTGTTCTCCATGACGACGCGGTTGGCGAGGCGCTCAATCTCCCTGAGCTCCTCCTCGCTTATGCGCTTGTAGTGGCTTATGTCTAGCCTGGCCCAGTCGGTGTGGAGCTGTGAACCGGCCTGCCAGACGTGCTTTCCAAGGACTCTGACGAGAGCTCCCATCACGACGTGGGTTCCGGTGTGGTGGCGCATGTGCTGTATTCTCCTGTCCCAGTCGAGCCTGCCGTGGACTTTAACGCCCGGCTTAAATAGTTCTGGCTTCTCGACCCTGTGGAGGATAACCTTCCCTATCTTCTGGACGTTGGTTACCTTCACTTCCTCACCGTTAACTTCGAGGACTCCGGTGTCGTAGGGCTGACCACCGCCCTCGGGGTAGAAGGCGGTCTGGTCGAGAATCACCCAGTCGTCTATGACCTTGAGAACCTCGGCATCGAACTCCTTCATGAACGGGTCCTCGTAGTAGAGCGTCCTCGTGTCGGGGAGGTCTTTGACCAGCTCGAAGTCGACGACGTATTCAGCCGCGGCCTTCTTCTCGGTTTTCTCGGCCTGTTTAGCCACGAGCGTGTAGAAGTTGTCCGGAATCTCGACCGTTATGCCCTCTTTCTGCGCCACTTCTGCCACTATCTCGGGGGTAAGGCCGTGGCTCTCGTAGAAGAGGAGCAGCTTGTCGAGTGGGAGCTCGTTGATGCCCTTCTTCTTGAGCTTCGCTATTTCTCTCCTGACGAGGTCGCTTCCCCTCTTGAGGGTCTCCTGATAGCGCTTCTCCTCGACGTTGATTATGTCGAGAATAACATCTTCCATCTCCTTGAACTCGGGGAACGTCGGCGAGAGCTCCTTGATGTGCATCGCGACGATTTCAGCGAGCGGTATCTCAAGGCCAAGCTCGCGGAGGTGCCTTATGCTCTTCCTTATGAGGAGCCTCGCGAGGTAGCCGGCCTTGACGTTGGACGGGATGACGCCGTCGGCGAGCATGAATGTAAGAGCCTTGGTGTGGTCCGCTATTGCGTAGATTAGCTCGTAAGGCCTGACAGCCTTTTCAAGCTCCTCGACGGTTATTCCGACGCGCCTGGCAACCTGCTCGCGGAGGTAGCGCAGGTCGCCCATGTCCTCGATGTCGAACATTCCGGCAAGCTTGGAGTTCTCCATGAGGATTCTCTCGTCAATCTTCTCGACGCCGGCCATCCTCTTCAGGGGCTCGACGACGTAGCCGAGGACTGCGTCGTAAGCGGTCGGAGTGCCGTGGCTCATCCAGACGAGGCGCTCAAGGCCGTAGCCCGTGTCAACAACGCGAGTCTCCATCGGGACATAGAAGTCTCCCTTTATCTCGACGACCTGGCTCGGGTCGGCATCTTTCGGCGCTTTCTTGTACTGCATGAAAACGAGCGTCGCAACCTCAAGGCCCCGGTAGAGAACCTCAAACGCCGGGCCAGCGTTTCCTCCTCCAGCCCAGGGGTTCTCCTTGAAGGTTATGTCCTCGGCCTTCATGCCGAGCTCCTTGGTGAAGAACTCGAAGGCAAGCTCGACAGTCTCGTCCATCCAGTAGACCGGCTTGTCGGGATAGTTGAAGGCGTGATGGGCCATCATCTCGAATATCGTGAAGTGCCTGCCGGTGATTCCGACGTTGTCTATGTCGGTGAACCTTATCGAGGGCTGGCTTATGGTGAGCGGGTTCGCGGGCGGGTCAGCCTCGCCGCTGATTACCCACGGCTGGAAGTCCATGATTGAAGCACCGACGAGGAGCACATCGTCTCTCCAGCGTGGAAGGACCGGGAAGCGCTTCACCCTGCCATGGCCATGCCTCTCAAAGAAGCTCAGGAACTTCTCGCGCATCTCGTCGAGGGTGTACTTCTTCGGAATGCCGGGCTTTCCGATGAACCCGTACTCGTCACACGGCGGGTCGCCGCAGGTCTCCCTGTCAGGGTCAAGCGTCCAGAAGAACTTACCGCACTTGGGGCACTGCTTTCTCATCCACCCCTCTTCCGTAAACATCCTTGTTGTCATGTCCATGCTCATGAGCATCACCTCTTTTTAAACTGAAGTAAGAAGAGGCAGGGGCTAATTAAGGTTTTTGTTAGTCTTTAAAATCAGCCTCAATGTCCACATCCACGTCCTCGAACTGCTCCTCATCGACAAGGATGAAAGGAACGTTGAGTTTTGTAAGCAGCTCCTTGAGGCGCTCCTCCCGCCGCTCCATCATCTCGACCTTGTGCCTCAGGCTGGCGTTCTCGATGCTCAGGTTCGTAACTTCCTCGGTCTTCTTCCTGAGCTGCATCCTGAGCTCTATTATCTCCTCCTCAAGCTCGCGGATAGAGCGCTCAAGCCTCTCAATCTCCTCGATGTACTCGCGGCAGATACGTCTCTTCATGACCGGT
>Ga0209834_10000588_pt1 | contig 22163 bp, 21 predicted proteins | sample Mar14236cmmetaG_FD_184134 | JGI IMG/M metagenome (GOLD analysis project Ga0209834, IMG submission 184134) | Marine hydrothermal vent microbial communities from Guaymas Basin, Gulf of California to study Microbial Dark Matter (Phase II) - Marker... ...
ATGGAAACTGCAATAATTGATGGAGTGGAACTCCACCTCACAGAACCAGATGAAGTTCCCATGACATGGGTGGGTCAGCCTGACCTTGTAACTCAAGTGCAAGCGGCGTGGCTTGTGCTTGGACAAGAGGATTTTCCACTGAATCCGAGGCTGGTGGGAAAGCCGGGGGTGGGCAAGACAACCCTTGCATACCACGCGGGAAGGAGCCTCAATAAACCCGTTTATCTCTTCCAGGCCACCATGGACACAAGGCCCGAGGACCTGATTGTCACCCCGGTGATATCTGAAGGTGGAAAGATCAAATATATGGCCAGTTCCATTGTCTCTGCAATGATAAAGGGAGGGGTAGCGATCATTGATGAGGGAAACCGCATGAGTGAGAAGAGCTGGGCCTCTCTCGCACCTTTGCTGGACAACCGCAGGTATGTGGAATCGGTGGTGGCTGGTATAAAGATCAAGGCCCATCCAGAGTTCCGACTGTGTACCACAATGAATGATGACGCCAGCACTTTTGAGTTACCCGAATACATTCACTCGAGATTGCAGCCTCAAATTTATATTGACTTTCCGGAAAGGGAGGAAGAGCTCCTTATCCTGAGTAAAAACCTGCCGTTTGCAGATGATGAAATCCTGGAATACGTGGTGGAGTTCCTTCAAGCAGCCCATGACGCGGATGAAAGATATTCGGTCCGAGATGGTATTAACATCGCCAGATATGCCATGAAAAGGGTGGCGAGCTTAAACCAGCCAAAGGAAGTCAGAGAAAATGGGGTAGTAATCTTGAATTACCTCAAAGAGGCCGCCTCGCTGATCCTAGATGAAGGCGCCACAACTTACTTCAACGAGATATTAGATGAAATGAGTGATGAACAATAGAATCCAGTGGAAAAATATACGGTTCGTGCCCATCTTGCACAATCGCATGGAGTTTGCAGCGGAGGTAAGGAGGCAGTTCGAAGAATTTCAACCAGATTGCGTAGCCGTTGAATATCCGCCTACCTTGAAGGAAAAGATCCTGCAGGCTGTAGATCGCTTGCCGTTGCTCTCCGTTGTATATTACGAGGAGGAGCATGGCGATTATATTTACCTCATCCTGGAACCCACAGATGGCCAAGTAGAAGCTCTCAGGCTGGCCAGGGAAAATGGCATTGATATTCACTTTGTAGATCGGGATACCGAAAATTATCCCCTTGTTCCGTTCCCAATGCCTGATCCCTACGCAATCAATAGAATAGGTCATTTTTTGTATTGCCAGGCGTTTTTCCAATCCTCTAGGGACAGTTCCCCCGCACAGGAAGATGTCCTGAGAGAAAAGACCATGGCCTACAACCTGCAGGTTCTGAGTCGCGGTTCAGAAAAGGTATTGTTCATTGGAGGGCTTTATCACACCCCGAGGGTCCTGGAGTTATTAGAATTCCCGCAGACTCAGGTGATAGGGAGGATAAGACGGGAAGCCGTGTCTATCGCCCACCTTCATGAAGAATCCAGCAGGGAACTGATGACCGAAATGCCTTATCTGACAACAGCCTATGAGAGAGCGAGGGCAAGAGGCGATACAGACAAACTTGATCGACTGTTGATTCACCAGAAATTGATAAAAAGGGCGAGAGAGCAGCACTGGCAAAGAAACAAGGAAGAATTGACGCCAACGCAGGTCCGGGTGATGAACAGGTTCGCAAGGAATTATGCATTCTTGACGGGGCGGCTAGTGCCCGACTTTTATCAACTAATAGTTGCGGCTAGAGGTGCGGTGGATGACAACTTTGCATATGAGCTATGGGAAATAGCAAGTGAATACCCATGGCAAAGCGAGCGCCCTGGTATGCCAATTTTGAGGCTGGATGCTGAGGATCTTTTTCTGGACCAAAGAAGAATTAGGTTTCATAGAAAGCTGAAAACATTTCGAAGAAGGCTGGTGCCTGTCCCGTCTCGTGGCCGATATGGCAAAAAAGAGAGGGAACGGTGGTGTAAAGAATTTGGGCAATTTTCCATATGCTCGTATCCACCAGAAGATGTTGTGATAGAGGGCTACGGAAGGTACTTACAGAAGAAAGCAATGGAAATAAAGACTGAGGAGATGACGAGCATTGAACCGTTTGTTCGTTCTATGTTGGATGGTATTGATATCCGTCAAACCATTAGGGAATGGGGGAGCGGTAAAATATACGTAAAAGAAGAAAGGCCAATGAGGGGCAAAGTCGGCTCAGTGGTGGTTATTTTTGATCCGGATTACCCCGATAGGGAAGGCCGTGAGAATTACCCGTGGCGGGTTACCTGGTTGGGAGAACATGATCAGGAATCAGACATGTCTTTTTATAGCACCCCGGCAGGAGAGGTAATGGACGGGCCGGGGATCTCAAAGTGCCATTACGGCGGTTTCATGCTCACATATCCCCCAATGAGAGTGTATGATATTTGGAAGGACCCGTTTTTTGATATGGCTCGGTCAAAACCGGAGCGACTCCTTATGGCGGCCATCGATTATAGCGTGGAGCGAAATGTGGTGTATGTGGCAGCAGAGCCTCCCACGGGCTGGTGTAAGAGTTTTGCTGCACGGATTGGCAAACAAATAATATATATACCTATAGGCGTATTTTCTCCCGTTACTCTACAAAAGATCCGCGAATTCCATGTCCTTGACGGCCATCACGTACGCCGCTACGCCCATCAGTATATAAAGAAATAGCTAAGAGGCGAGAGGCCCAGGGCTTAGGGCAGAAGGTAATAGAAGAGCAAAGGTGGTACCTTTCCCAGGGGCACTTTGAAATTCGAGTATTCCATTGTGCTCCTCGACTATTTTATGTGTAACGGGGAGCCCAAGGCCTGTTCCTTTATAGCCCTTGGTAGTGAAGAAATCAGTAAAGATTCTTTTCTGTGTTTCTTCATCCATCCCCGTGCCATTGTCGATTACCTGAAATCTTACTCCCCAACCTGGTGGGCGGTCAGTCTTGATTATCACTGTTCCTTTGCCATTTGTAAGCCCTTCAAGGGTGCAGGCATCTATTGCATTGCTAATCAGATTTAGCAGGCACCTATGGATGGCAGATCTATCCATTGCCACCTCGCCAATTGAAGGCGATAGGTCAAGTACCATATCCACGGCCGAAAGCCTTGCTCTGTTTTCCATGAGTTCCACGACTTCTTTTACCAGGGAATTGGGGTCCACCATTTCGTATTTAGGTTTTCGCTCTCTTGAATAAATGAGCATGTCAAGGACGATATTGCTTATCTGGTCAATGTTACGTTCCACCATCTTCCAGCCCTTTTGAACAAGGTCAAGATCTTTCTTGTTGACAGCAGAGTTAATCACATATGCGCCACCTTTGAGTCCTGTAACGATGTTCTTAATATAGTGGGCTAAACCAGCCACGGTACGCCCAATGGCTGCCATCCTCTCTGCTTGTTCCTTTTCCCTTTGAAGTCGTAAAATCTCCCTTAGGTCTTGTATGAAAACCACGCTGCCCACTTCTTTTTTGTTCTCGTAAAGTAACGTTCCAGATAGCCTCACGGGTATTGATTCGCCCAACTGGTCCAGAAACTGGGTTTCCATGTTAATGATTTTACCAGGCGGTCCAAATTCATTTGTATAAAAGGCATTGCGGATTGATCGAGCAGTGTCTCGGGATAGTATGTCCTTGTAAGTTCTTTTTTCAATAACTTTGTCGGAGCTATAACCTAATATCTCTGTAGCTCCGCGATTGAAGATCACAATTCTGCCATTTTCGTCCGTTGCAATGATACCATCAATTGAATTTTCAATAAGGTTTTGGACAAAGGCTTGTCTGCGCTTAAGCTCCTGGGTCATTCTGACCCTTTCTGTGAAGTCTTGGTAGGTGACGATGGCTCCCTGAATATTGCCATTATCATCCTTTATCGGCGCTGCGTTAAAGTAAAGATGTGTCCCCTTTTCCCCAAGCTGTGCAAAAAAATGTTCTGCCTCAAAGGCACCTTCAACCATTGTTGATTTTCTTAGATTCATGTCTTTGTATAATCTATAAATACCATCTATGTCGTTGTTAATTATAAGATCAGCAAGAAGCGGCCTCTTGTGAGGGTAAAAGGGTTTCCAGTGATTATCGGTGCCCAACATCTCCTGACTTGAATAGTTTGTAAGTTTTTCGCATGCCTTGTTCCAGTAAATGATCTTGTGGTTTTTATCCAGTACAAACATGGGTATAGGGGAACCATATATGATACCCTCGGCGGTCTTTTGTTGCCTTCTTGCCTCTTCCTCAGATTGCCTGAGTTGAATCGTGCGTTGCTCAACCTCTTTTTCGAGCTGTTCGGAATATGCCTTTCTGGATTCTTCGAGTTTTATTTTCAGGCTGATATCGCGGGCCATTAATTGGAAGATGCCCTCCTTGTCAAGCCAGGTGATGTTTGCTTCAACAGGGACAACCTCGCCGGTTTTTTTCTGAAGCTCCATTTCCACGGAGGTAAATCCTAGCACCTTGAGTCCTTCCAGGTGTCTTGAAAAGATGGCCTGGCCGTGGGATAGTGCAAGCTGGGCTATGTCCATGGATTCCAGTTCAGCCCTTGAGTAGCCTAGCATCACCGCCATTGCTAGGTTGGCTTCAAGTATTTTGCCTGAAGAGTCAAAGAACATAAGGCCAATGCCGGCGTTCTGAAAAAGGTCTTTATATCTTTTTTGAGATCTTTCTAGGTCCAGTTGAAGGGCTTTTCTGGTGGTGATGTTTCGGAGGGAAATAAGCCAACCAAGGCACCGGCCATTGTCCGTCAAAGGGGTGCATTCTGCTTCATAAGAAGCCAGAGAGCCCCCCATTTCCAAGGAGAATTCCTTTCTCCTTGGCCTTGTGCAATCCTCCGAAGGCCTCGCAGACAATGGGCAGAAGGTATCCTGACAACGATTGGGGCGACCAAAGATTACCTCATAGCAGTGTTTGCCTATGGCTTCCCCTCGGCTGGTTTGAAATTCTTTTAGGAACGTATTATTGGCATCCTGGATAATTTCATCTTCGCTTATTACTAATATGGATTCAGCCAGGTTATTAAGGACCTTGGAGGTATAATCCCTCTCTTCTTTTATTTTCTTTTCAGCCTCCTTTTCAGCCTTAAGCTTTTCGTCTTCCAGTTGAATAAGGTCCCAAAAGAGTCTCGCTACGGCGTGGTCCATAAACTGCACATGGCCAGGTTTTTCCTTTTGGATTGCCTGACTGACCTGGGGATTACCTGTTAGCTCAATAATCAAGTCCAGGCCCTCTAGGGAGAATAGGTCGTGATAATTGGTCGTTGTGAAGAGATTAAGTTTTTTGGCCAAAAGCATTGCGGGGGCGTTAGGGTCAATGTCGGCAATGCCAATTAAGTTCATGCGTAATTGCCTAAGGCGATCCTTGTAAATCATATCCATTATGGCGAGACAACCTGGACCGCCTCCTACGATGGCCACATTGAAGGTCTTTTTTCCAGTCATTCCAGCAAATCGTCAACTATTCTTATCAGTTTGTCAGGGTCGACTGGTTTTTCAATGTATCCGTCCGGCTTTAACACTTGGGTATCAGTGTTGCCCTGACTGGCCCTTTGGAAGAATGCCTCTAGATCGATCCCTGTTTCTCCTGAGACTCCGGTTACCATCACCACAGGGATATTTTTTAGCTCATCATCCTGTCTGAGCTCTGAGAGTAATGATATTCCGCTTTTTTGTGGCATCATAAGATCCATGAGGATCAGATCAGGGCGTTCCTTTTTTGTCACCTCCAATCCCTCCTGACCGTCAGCAGCTTCCAGCGTCTTATAGCCATGGTCCTGTAACAAAGTTGATAGAAAAACTACAACGTCAGGATCGTCATCAATGATAAGTATTCTTTTGGACACGTTGTCATCTCCTTTTTCTGGCATGCTCCAGTCTGCAAATAAAGATCTGTAGGCTAATGAAATTTATCTTAGTCGAGCCGATGCGAGGTGTCAACCTGGGCCAATCCTCACTCTAGCAGTGGCTTTGATCCATATTTCAGTATGAATTATCGGATTGAAAAACGACAATATGGTCATGAATATCCCATATCTAATTGACTTTTTCGTTTGAGCGCCTAATTTGTTTTGTAGTTTACACAATTGCAATGTTGTTAGTTTCGGCTTGTGAAGGGATTTTTGACATGAAAACGGCTGCCAGCCATGAGTAGATCTATGGAATATTCCCGAGATCGGAACTTGTCCATGGGGATATAGTTTCTGAGGCAAGACGGTGGATCAAAGAAAAAATCATACAGAGATAATATTGAATAGCATAGCAGATGGTGTTTTTACGGTGGATTCTCAGTGGAGAATCACGTCCTTTAATAAGGCGGCCGAGAAGATCACTGGAATAAAGGCCAAAGAGGCACTGGGCAGGCATTGTTGGGATGTCTTTAGGGCAAATATATGTGAGAGTAACTGTTCTCTGCGTCAAACTATGCAGACAGGGCAACAAATCGTGAACAGGGCTGTATTTATTGTGAACTCCAAAGGCGAGAGGGTGCCCCTAAGCATTTCTACAGCTATTCTTCGAGATGAGAGGGGCCGAGTAATCGGGGGGGTAGAGACATTCAGGGACCTCACTATGGTGGAGGAGCTTCGAAAGGAACTGGAAGCAAGGCGGTCTTTCTTTGATATAATCAGCAAGAACACGGAGATGCACAGGCTCTTTTGGATGCTGGAGCAGGTAGCTGAAAGGGACACAACAGTATTGCTTCAAGGGGAGAGTGGTACAGGAAAAGAATTGTTTGCAAAGGCCATTCATTCCCTTAGCCCCAGAAAAGATGCTCCATTTGTTACAATTAACTGCGGCGCCATTCCTGATACACTTTTAGAATCTGAGCTTTTCGGATACAAGGCTGGGGCCTTCACAGATGCCAAAAGGGATAAGCCAGGGAAGGTAGCCGTGGCAAATGGAGGCACCTTATTCCTGGATGAAATCGGTGATATTTCCCCGGCTCTCCAGGTGAAGCTCCTGAGGCTATTGCAAGAAAAGACATTTGAGCCATTGGGGCAAACAAGATCCAAAAAGGCTGATGTTAGGATTGTAGTGGCAACCAATAGAGACCTCGAGCTGCTGGTGGGTCAAGGTAAATTCAGGGCCGATCTGTACTATCGAATAAATGTAGTAAAACTGGTACTACCACCGTTGAGGGAAAGGAAAGAGGACATCCCGTTGCTGGGCCAGCACTTTGTGCGAAAGTTTAACTCATTGACAGGAAAAAATATAAGGGGCCTTTCCCCTGAGGCATTGGCCACGTTAATGACACATGACTTTCCAGGAAATGTGAGAGAGCTGGAAAACATAATTGAATACGCAAGCATTATTTGCAAGGAACAATTTATAGGGGTTGAACATCTCCCAGATTACCTCCAACATGCTCACAATCTTGGATCCTCAGTGATACAAGGTCGAGGAGTGAGCAGCCTGGAGTCCTTGGAGAAGGCCTTTATCATTGAGGCACTGAGGCGACATAAGTATAGGCGCAAAGCAACCGCAGCCTACCTGGGTGTCCATCCCACCACACTGTGGAGAAAGATGAAAAAATTGGGGATCCAGACCCCAAAGTCATCTTGGGCATAGCTTGCAATGAGCTCATTTTGAAATATTGCATATATGCAATACGCCAGCAAGGCGAGCCTTGAAGAAAAAATTTTTATTTAGAATAAAAGAGCTGTGTTGTCAATTAGTTACCCTAGGTTTGTGGCGGTTTTTTTGTGCAGGTTAGATGTGGCACGGTGTTTGCTTATATCCTTTATGATGGTCGGGGGGTGAGGAAAATTGCCTATTTATGAATACAGATGCAAGGAGTGCGGGAATATACAGGAGTTCTTCGTAGTTGGGGGTGAGGATGCCACGATCCGATGCATCAAATGCGGCAGCGAAGATATGGAGAAGATAATGTCGCCAGCTGCTTTCGTTTTAAACGCCTCCAGTAGAAGTCCAGGAAAAACGTGTTGTGGACGAGAGGAAAGATGTGAGACGCCTCCTTGCCATGCGGGAGGATCCTGTAGGCGGGACAATTGACTGAGAGGAACGGATTCTATGAAAACATACCTGGATTGCTACCCTTGCTTTCTTAGGCACGGCCTGGATGCAGGCCGGATTGCTGGGCTTAGCGAGTCTCAGCAAAAGAGGGTTTTAAATGGAATTATGAAGGTTCTTCAGGAGATGCAACCAGAAGCAACACCTCCTGAGCTTGCCCAGATCATCCATAGGCGCATAAGGGAAATGACCGGTGGCGCTGACCCTTATAAAGAAATCAAGGAGGAGCAAAACCGGTTGATGCTCTCCATAGAAGAGAGCCTTAAGAAGGAGGTCGAGGAGGCACCCAGACCATTGGTAGCCGCGCTAAAACTGGCAGGGGCATGCAATGCAATTGATATGGGCCCTACCCGCACCTGGAAAACTCCAGAAGAACTGATTCATCAACTTCGTAATCCCAATCTTGATCATTTCGAAGAAAGGCAGTTGCTAGATTGCCTCACGAAGGCGCGCAATCTCCTTTACGTGGCAGATAATGCAGGGGAGATCGTGGGGGATAAAATTCTCCTGTCCATCCTAAAGAGGGAAATGCCTATTGATATAACGGTTGCTGTCCGAGGCGCCCCTATTTTAAATGACGCCAATGTAGAAGACGCCATTAAAACAGGAATAGATAGACTTGGAAATGTTATCACTACAGGATCTGATGCCCCTGGGGCAATTCTATCCGGCTGCTCACAGGATTTTATGGAAAATTTTGAGACGGCTGATGTGGTCATTGCCAAGGGGCAGGGAAATTATGAGGCCTTAGAGGGCTGCAAAAAGGAAGATCTTTTTTTCCTGTTGCAGGTCAAATGCGGTGTGGTAGCGAGGGATTTGGGAACCAGCGAAGGGAAAATTACGTTAAGGAAAAATAGGCCAGGGTTATAGGTGCATAAATGCAATATTAGACAGCTATGTGATTGCATTTATGCAATAGGCCAGGACGACGGTCTACGGCCATAGATGAATAGAGCAAGAATCAACTCCGGGTAGAAGGGGTTGAAGAGAAGGAGAGTGGCCCTAAATAAGAGAGGAGGCAAGATATGAAGGTTGCAGTGAGTTCAACAGGAAAGGATTTAGACTCTCAAATTGACCCGCGTTTTGGACGATGTGGCTATTTTGTCATAGTTGATACGGATGACATGAGTTTTGAGGCCTTTAACAATGAGAATATAGCCCTTGGAGGAGGCGCGGGCATTCAATCAGCGCAATTTGTTGCCTCAAAGGGAGCAAAGGCAGTTATCACGGGAAACTGTGGTCCAAACGCGGTAAGAACACTGAGCGCCGCTGGAATTGAAGTCATTGTAGGGCAAAGCGGCACTGTTAGGGAGGCCATTGAGCGGTTTAAGAAAGGGGAATTGAAGCCAAGTCCCCAGCCAAATGTGCCGGATCACTACGGTATGGGAGGTGGTAGATCTGGCGGACCCGGGATGGGCCCAGGTATGGGAATGGGCCGAGGAATGGGCATGGGTCGAGGCGGGGGAATGGGACGGAAACTACGGCCAGACGGTGCGGATATTTCCCTGTCCAATTCCGATGACCTAAGGAGCCTTAGGGAACAGGCACAGCAGCTCCGGAGCCAAATCCAGGAGATAGAGGAGAAAATTCGGAAATTGGGGGCTGGACCGCAAGGGAGAGAAGCTGACTATCATGGTCCTAGCGCGGGGAGCGAGGCCCGGAGCACAGCCCCTAGACAAGATCACATGCGTATTGCTGTGCCGGTCAGTGGGGACAGGCTGAATCCTCATTTCGGGCACAGTGAATCATTTTTGCTGATAGATGTAGAAAATGGACAGATTAAAGGCAAAGAGTCTAAGACTCCTCCCCCCCATGAGCCAGGTGTGTTGCCCAATTGGATGGCGGAGCAAGGGGTTGATGTGGTAATTGCCGGGGGCATGGGAAGGAGGGCCCTCGGATTATTTGAGGAGAAGGGAATACGTGTAATAACGGGTGCACCGGAGATGGACCCTGAGGAAGCAGTAAATCAGTATTTAGCGGGAACCCTGGCAACGGGCCAGAACGTATGTGATCACTAAGTGGAGATTGGTTATAGAACCCTGCTGGGATTTTTAGTGAATAAATGACGGACAGTGTGGGTTAGTGGCCCATGAAAATCGGTATACCCGTATGGGATGGAAAAGTTTCACCAGTTTTTGATAGCGCCTCCAGGCTGATGGTGGTAGATGTCCAGGGGAGGCGACAGAAAAAGCTTGTTGAGACATCCATAAGAGACTCAGATTTGAGTCGCAGATGTAATAGACTGAAGGGCTTGGGGGTTGAGCTCCTTATATGCGGAGCCATATCATCCCAGCTGAGAAATATGCTAATGGCCTTGGGCATAAAGGTGATCCCGTGGATATCGGGACAGGCCGAAGATGTGGTGCGCGCATATATGGATGGCTCACTATGTGATCGGCGTTTTGTTATGCCAGGATGCGGGGAAGAGCAGCTTGCGGAGATGACGAGAGTTTATTATAGGGAAAGATCAAAGGAATTGTAACTTAATCCAAGGAGGTAACAAGGATAATGGCAGAGGAAGGAAAGAGCTGCAGTATGCATGGTTTTGATGATGAACACAAAAAGCAGGATATGGAGATAAAGGAAAGATTGGCCCATATCCGCCACAAGATACTTGTGATGAGTGGCAAAGGTGGGGTGGGCAAGAGCAGCGTGGCGGCTTACCTGGCTGTGGCCTTGGCAAAGAGGGGTTACAACGTAGGGCTAATGGACGTTGATCTTCATGGCCCCAGTATTCCAAGGTTACTCGGTCTCAAAGGTAGTATTCAGCCTGGTAGTAGAGGAGGAAAAGCTAAACCGGTCCCCTATTCGGAAAACCTGGATGTAATCTCCATTGAACCCCTTATGGGGGATGATAAAGACAGGGCCACTATATGGCGCGGGCCCCTGAAGATTGGCGTGATTCGCCAGTTCATTGCTGACATTGAATGGGAGGATCTTGACTATCTGGTTATAGACTCGCCTCCCGGTACAGGGGATGAGCCCCTTACGGTGGCGCAGACGATTCCTGATGCAAAGGCTCTTATCGTTACAACGCCGCAAGAGATTTCTCTTGCAGATGTGAGGAAGTCCATCAACTTTTGCCGGACCGTGAATATGGAGATTCTGGGCATTGTGGAGAATATGAGTGGATTTAAATGCCCGCACTGCGGGAAAGTTATAGAACTTTTCAAGGCTCACGGTGGCATGCTTACAGCTAAGGAACAAGGCTTGAGATTTTTGGGCGGTCTTCCCATTGAAATTGGCGTGGTAGAAAATGGGGATGCGGGTAAGATGGAGATTCTGGACAAAGAGGGTTCAGCCTTTAGGGAGGCTTTTTTAAAGGTTGTTGACTCGGTGGTTCAGGCATGTGAACAATTGAGCAAGGCCCAGGCAGCAAGAAAGGCGGAAATAGAAAAGAAGAAGAGCGAAAGGAAAGACGGCCTCATTATAGCTGTCCCCATGGCAGACGGAAAGTTATCTTCTCATTTTGGCCACTCCGAGCAGTTTGCCTTTGTGGAGACAGTGAATGGAAAGGTAAAGAAGGTGGAGGTTAAACCAGCTCCTCCTCATGAGCCTGGTGCCATACCACGATGGATTGAGGAACAGGGTGTGGATGTGGTGATTACCGGCGGTATTGGAGACAGGGCTAGGGAACTGCTTGAGGAAAAGGGTATAGAAGTGATAGTGGGTGCAGCGGAACAGCCCCCTGAGGTGCTGGCTGAACAATATCTTTCGAACAAATTGGTTTCGGGTGCAAACGTGTGTGATCATTAGGCGAGGCCCAGCTTTGGTGAAACCTTTAATAACTAGTAAAGGAGGTCATTATGGCACCACAAGGTAGAGGTATGGGAGGAGGCGGCGGAGCCGGCCGCGGTGGAGGTAAAGGTCGAGGTATAGGTGGAGGCAGAGCCATGGGCCCGGGCGGCCATTGCGTTTGCCCCAACTGTGGAGAAAAGGTGCCTCATGAGCGTGGCGTGCCTTGCTATGAGGTGAAGTGCCCTAAGTGTGGTACAGCCATGACGCGAGAGTAAATTGTAAAGAGGGGGAATGCCTTTATGGCCAATGACCTTGATGATTTTGTATGCGAACTTCAAGAGCAAATTTACGAAGAGACCAGAAAGGCTTATGGAGAAGACGGATTTGAGCGCTGGCTAAATATGCGCTATATGGGGAGGATGCCGAATCCTGATGGATATGCGCGTCTTACTGGAAATTGTGGCGATACCATGGAAATCTTTCTCAAATTTGAAGATGGAAGAGTGAAGGAGGCCTCCTTTTTAACAGACGGCTGTGGGTCCAGTGCTGTATGTGGATCATTTGCTGCAGAGATGGCCCTTGAGAAGACCCCTGATGAACTGCTTGACGTGACAGGGGAGGCTATTTTGGAAAGATTGGGAGGATTACCAAAAGAAGAAGAGCACTGTGCCTATCTTGCGGGAGAGACCCTACAGGAGGCGCTCAACGATTATATGACCAAACAGGTTAAGAAGGGATAGAAGAGCTATCAGACAATCGCAAACTTTGAGGTGGCAATAATGATCATTAGTGTTGCAAGCGGAAAAGGTGGAACAGGAAAGACCACTGTAGCTACCAATCTAGCGGCATCGCTGGGCGAAGCGGTCCAGTTTCTTGACTGTGATGTGGAGCAGCCCAATGCACATCTTTTTCTTAATCCTGAGATCGAGGACTCTGAAATTGTAACAGTACCGGTTCCTAACGTTGACGAGGAGAAGTGTACGCTATGTGGTAAGTGCGCCGAGATATGCCAGTTTAAGGCCATAGTTGTAATAGGAGAAACGGTGCTCCCATTTCATGAACTTTGCCATAGCTGTGGAGGGTGCGTAGAGGTTTGTCCTGAAAAGGCCATTAGTGAGACTAGTAGAGAGATTGGTATGCTGGAAAAGGGGCACTGCAATGGTATTGAGTTCATTTATGGTAGCCTCAGGGTTGGCGAGGCCATGAGCCCTCCTTTGATTAGAAAGGTGAGGTCATTTACTGACATTGGTAAGATTACGATCATTGATGCTCCACCCGGGACCTCATGCCCTGTCATAGCAGCTATGAAGGGTGCGGATTTTGTCTTGCTTGTGACCGAACCAACACCCTTTGGCCTGCATGACCTCAAACTTGCTGTGGGTGCTGTAAGGATCCTTGGAATACCCCACGGTCTTGTTATAAATCGCTCTGATATTGGAGATGATGAGGTTAAGCGATACGCACAGGAGGAGAATATACCCATTCTAATGGAGGTCCCTTTTGATCGGAGGATAGCTGAGAGTTATTCCAGAGGTAAGCTTATTGTGGAGGCCATGCCAGAATGGAGGGAAAAGTTTCTCACCCTTTATGAACAAATTAGACAAAGCGTTACAGGGAGTTAAACCGGTATGAAGGAACTGGTGATCATAAGCGGTAAAGGTGGAACTGGAAAGACAAGCGTGGTTGCAGCATTTGCGGCGTTATCACAGGATATGGTCCTATGTGATGCGGATGTTGATGCAGCGGATCTTCACTTAATAATGGATCCTGCCATTAAAGAGGAACATGATTTTACGGGCGGCCATACTGCGATCATTGACCAAGAAAGGTGTACCCAGTGTGGTTTGTGCCGCGAGCTCTGCAGGTGGGATGCTATAAGCGAGGATTTTGTGGTGGATTCCATTGAGTGTGAGGGCTGCGGTGTGTGCTACTATTTTTGCCCAGAGAGGGCCATAGATTTCCCTGAGAATACCTGTGGACAGTGGTTCATTTCCGATACACGTTTTGGGCCCATGGTGCATGCGAGGCTGGGCATTGCAGAAGAAAACTCTGGCAAACTGGTAACCCTGGTTCGGCAGGAGGCCAAAAAGGTAGCTGAAACTGCGGGAAAGGATCTTATCATCACAGACGGTCCTCCCGGAGTAGGGTGCCCGGTAATTGCTTCCATTGGCGGTGCAAGTGCGGTGTTGGTGGTGGCAGAGCCTACTGTGTCCGGTCAGCACGACATGGAAAGGGTAGTTCAACTTGCCTCCCATTTCAGGGTACCGGCCCTGCTCTGTGTGAATAAATTTGACTTGAACCTAGAAAAAACCGAGGGGATTGAGGCCTTGGCCAAGGCGAAGGGCGTGGAATTTATGGGAAGAGTCCCCTTTGACCCCGTGTTTACCAAGGCCATGGTTCATGGGAAAAGCGTGGTTGAATTTGATGGGAATTCATCTGCGACTCTGGCCTTGAACGCCGTCTGGGGGAATGTTAACGACTATTTGGGGTAATTGTATTGGGTCTGGACAGTGGGCGAGCTTATCTTATGTAAGGCTTGGGGTACTAGACCAGGAAAACGAATAGCCAAAATAAAGAAAGGAGGTTAGAGTTATGTCCGTTAGTTATCCTAAGTTGGGGCAAAAGGTTGTGGCAAAGGTGATCGACATGAAAGGGAATTGTACGATTGGAATGCAGAAGGGCGATGAATTCGAATTGAGCCTCCATCGATGTGGCGAGTTTTGCGGATATTTTTACCATAATATCCACAATTGGATTACGATGCTTCAGTTTGAAGGAAATTCGCCCCTTGGTGATGATCCTGGTGTAATGGTTTGGGAATGTCCTAATTCGAATAATAGGGTAAAGATAGAACTTAGACGAGTAAAGGGGTAGGGCTCTAGGTTAATCCATTGTGCCGAAATGGGGGTATAGTTACGTGGCAAGGTGTTAACCGGTAATATCCGTGGAAAGGGGGGTACTATGAGTAAATTCTTATTTGTTTTGACCCGTGGTCTCGAAGACCCTACACGTGTTACCCGAGCACTCCAGCTTGCAAAAGTGGCTAAGGAGCAAGGAGATGACGTCAATGTTTTCCTTACCGATGATGCGGTTGTTCTGGCCAAACCTGGCATGGTGGACCAGATAAAGGCGCCTACGGGTGATGAAGCGAAGACATACTTTGACTACCTTGTGGAAAATAAGGTGCCCCTTTTTGTCTGAATCCCTTGTGCCAAGAATCGCCAGGTTGGCGAGGATCAAATTGTGGAGACAGCCAAGTTTGCCGGTGCCCCTGACCTGATCAAAATGTCCAGAGATGCTAAGGTGTTTACGTTTTAGTCCTGCGTAGTTATTACTTATGCCCACGTTCGAAAGACCTAAGGTAGGCCTAGCCAGTCTCCCTTGGAGGCACAAGGATCCAGCTATGTATTGGTGTAATTCCATTACACACGATGGACATGCACACGGGGGAAGGACTCCCATTTGAAGCAAGAGATGTGAGGTATAGCAAGACAGCTCGGGGGCTTGACACAGTGAGGTGAGGAGCCCCCGAGCTTTTTTGCCCTTGTTATACTTACGTACCCCTGTCCGAATCCGCATGGCGCCTTGGCCTTCTCCTAATTTTCTAACTTCCCCTTTTTGGCAAACTTGCCTTTTCAATGTTACATGCGGTAGTATGGTCTACCGCTGAAACAGTATTAGGATTCTTGTCTTTAACGAGCTGCATTCCGAAATTCCATTCAACCATCTGGAGGGCAAAATGGCTGAGCCTGTGATGAAAAAAGTGAAAGGTGATGGGGTGTCAATTCAAGTAGCCACCTGGGAAGGGAAAGGAAAATCTGTTTTGTGTATCCACGGCCTCACAGCAAATTGCCGCTGCTGGGATGTCATTGCATCAGAGCTGAGTCCTCAGTACGCAGTGGTTGCCATGGATCTGCGGGGTCGTGGCCAGTCTGACAAGCCAGAGAGCGGGTATTCGGTGGATATCCATTGCAGGGATATCCGTGCGCTTCTGGAAGATCTCGGGGCAAAGCCTGCCGTTTTAATGGGTCATTCGCTGGGCGCGTTTATATCCATTATGTTTGCCTCCAAGTACCCTGAGTGGGTAGATAGCCTGGTTTTGGTTGATGGTGGAGGCAAATTGAGTCCCGAGCAGTTCGCAAAGGTCTTTGCTGGTATTAAGCCCTCGCTGGACAGGCTGGGTCAGGTATTTCCCTCATTTGATGATTATCTCAACTTGATGAAACAGGCCCCGTTCCTTCAGCCATGGATGCCTGCCCTAGAGACTTACTTCAAATACGAAGTGGAAGAGCTTGAAGATGGGAAGGTCAGGCCAGTTATTAGGCGAGAAAACATAGAAGAGGAGAGTGCGAGCCTAATGGGCATGGACATATCCGAGTTTTATGGGTCAGTAAAGTGTCCCACCTTGATCCTCAGGGCTACGGAAGGGCTGCTGACAGGAGATGACCTGGTCCTACCCGAGGATGCAGCTCAAAGGATGTTGAAAGAGATCCCGAATGCCCGTCTCGTAAATCTCGAAGGAGCAAACCATTACACAATCCTTTTTAGGCCAATGGAACGAAGGAAGGACGCAATTTTAGGGTTTCTATCAAGCAGTTAGTCTGAGACATAGAGAATAGTAAACATAGCTGTGAAGTTTTGAGGTTTACAACTTCACGGAACGGTTACCCAAACTAAACCATGGGAGGGGAAAGCATGGACATCAGTGAACCAAAGATAGAAAAGAAAGAGATCTTGATGCTGGATGATGACAACTTCAATCCCGGCAATGTCTGCATAGTTACTGGTGCTTCTATGGGTATAGGGCGAGCTACTGCTGTTGCAGCGGCAGCAAATGGGTTGATGACTGTGGGGCTGGACATAAACGAGGAAGAAGGGCAGAAGACTGTGCAAATGGCCAGGGAAATGGGTGGCCAGATGATCTTCCTCAAGGCAGATCTGCGCAAAGATGAGGAGATGGACAGGGCCGTGGATGAGGCGGCTAAGCTAGGGACCATAAAGTATGTCGCCAATATCGCGGGAATTCAGCATATTGATCCAATAGAAAACTTTCCAATGGAAAAGTTTGATTACATGGTAAGTCTTATGCTACGTGCACCCTTTTATCTATCAAAACTGACCATTCCCCACATGAAAAAAAGCAAAGACGGAACAGGTGCTATTGGTAATATGGCCTCTGTTCATGCCCATATATGCACGCTAAACAAGCCGGCTTATAACATTACCAAATTCGGTCTTCGGGCCTTGGCTCAATCCATCTCTGCCGAGGGTGGGGGCAAGATCAGGGGCTTTACGGTCAGCACTGGATTTGTGAGAACCGCCCTTGCACTGAAGCAGATACCAGCGCAGGCAGAGCAGCGCGGAATCACGCCAGAGGAAGTGGTACGCGATGTAATGATGGGGTTTTCGCGCATTAAGGAGATGATGAAACCCATAGAGGTTGGAAATCTCTTTGTCTTTGGTTTCTCTCGATTTGCCAAGTATCTGATCGGGGGGGATCTGTTATTTGATGGCGGGATGGTTTTGACATACGCGGAAAAGAAGGCCGAGTCATGATTACTTTTTAGGGGGCTAAGGATTCCTCATCAATGATCTTTCGTATTTCCTGTTCAACGAAATCTATGTGAGACCTAGCCTCTTTGCTGGCACGATCGGGGTCTTTTGCCTTAATGGCCCTGAATATTTTCATATGCTGCTCAGCTATCAGCCGTTTGTTTTCTTTCTTTTTGAAGAGTTTTTTGCGTGACATTTTCTGGCTATTCCATAGAATGTTGTAACACGAGGCCGTGAGGTGTGACAGAACCGTATTGTGAGCAGCAAGGGAAATGGCGATGTGAAGGTCAGCGTCGGTCTTTGCGTCATCTCTATTTAACCGTAAGTTTTCCTGGTCTCTTTTTATGATTTCTTCGAGTTTGTTGATATCTTCGTTTGTAGCCTTTTTCGCTGCTGTGTATGCAGCCCAGCTCTCCATTGCCCTTCGTATGTCTAACAGCTCAAAAAACTTATCAATGTCATCTGAAATAAGCCTTGTAAGAGGGTCCTCCAAGGGCTTCTTTGCTAAGGATTTTACCACTATTTTGCTCCTTGGGTGGATCTCTATGAATCCCATGGCCTGCAGGGCATTTAGGGCCTCTCGCAAAGGCGGGCGGCTGACACCTATAGACTCGGCAAGCTCCCGCTCAGAAGGCAATTCGTCACCGGGCTTAAGCTGCCCACGGCTGAGCAATTCTTTGAATTGCTCTATGATTTCGTCGGATATTTTTTTAGGAGAGATTTTTTTAAACATGGCCTTGGTCACCCTGCCTTGATTTGGTCTTACCACAGGCTTTTTCAGGTGACAAGGATTTTCTTTGGGGTTTGAGTGAAAGGGCTTTGCGATTTGTTCAATCGTGGCTTTCAGTATGGTCGGTGAGGAATTGAAGCTTGACAGGGGATAGAAACTTTTGATAACTGGTAAGACCAAAATAATTTAATACCAATGCGATTGTGCCTTCTAATGGATAACCCCGTTTCTTTTTTTGTTTTCTAGGGTGCAAATGAGGCTTTTCAGCAAGGATGTCCCATTTTCCAAGAGATACAGGCGAGATGCCAACCTAGATAAAATACCAACCTATTTAACCGCGGAAAGGGGGTGATTAGGGACATACCTGAAGTATTGGTTAGGGGTTTGAGTGGCTGTTAACCGTAATTCCATGGAGGTATGCGATGAAATTCAGAAAAGTCTTGGTTGTGTTAGGAATAATTGCGCTGGCAGTGGCGGTGGCAGCGCCGGCTATAGCAGGACCGAAGGTCAGGTGGAGAATGGGTAGCACCTGGACTCCTGCTATTAACTTATATCATGGCGACAAGGCCATGATACAGTATGTGAAGGAAATGACCAATGGAGATTTTAACATTAAGTGGTTCCCTTCCGGCTCCTTGATGAAGGCGTTTGAGTATTTTGATGCCTGTAGCAAGGGGGTTGTGGAGGCGGTTGGCGATTGGACAAGTTACTGGGTGAGCAAAGACACCGCATTTGACTTCCTTGGGTCCTTTCCCTTTGGATTTGATAACCTCGATTATTTGACCTGGTATTATCAATTCGGCGGCAGAGAGCTTTACAATGAGGCCTTTGGCAAGTTTAACATGATTTACTTCAACCTTGGTGCTACACCTATGGAATCTGGTTTCCGGACTACGGCCAAAACCGGGCCTATTAGGACATGCGCCGATTATAAGGGCAAGAAGATGAGGACCCCAGGCCGCTCTACCATATGGGTACTTCAGCAGCTAGGGGCTGCCCCCATCAAGATGGCTGGTGGAGAGATTTATCTGGCAGTCGAGAGGGGCACCCTTGATGGTGCAGAGTTCAGCAGCCCAGGTGTGGATTGGGAAATGGGATTTGCTGAAATTACCAAATACTGGAGTGTGCCCGGGTGGCATCAACCTTGCGCCCAATGTGGGATGATGGTTAACAAGGATGCCTGGAACAAACTTCCCAAGCTGTACCAGCACATCCTAACTCGTGCAGCAATGGCCGCTGCCATGGAAAGTTTGACGTTTTACGAAGCTGATTCAGCAAGGGCCATTGAAAAATTTAAGGCAAAGGGTACCAAGATTGTCCACTTGACGCCTGAGTGCTTAAAGACACTTGACGAGTTGACCGGTAAATACATTTTAAAGGCACTGCATGAAAGGGGAGCCAATAGTCTATTTGCTAAGATCTTGAAATCTCAAATGGAATACCTGAAGACCTACAGAGATTGGCGTGATATGACGGACGTTTTTGGGCATGGTGAGACCCCGTCTTACGTTGACGCAGTGTTGGCGGAACTGGAGAAGATGGGAGTAAAGTAAATTAAACAGGAGGCTCCAGGGTGTTCATAGGGGCCTCCTTTGTATTTTTTAGAGTAGCTACCTGTGCCTATTTTGATAGCGAAGGAAGGGTACGCTTATGCATAAATTTTTGAGGGCGTGTGATTTCATCAGCGAGTGGTCTGGGAAGATTTTTATGTGGCTGATCATTCCTCTCACCGGCTTGGTGGCCTTTGAGGTCATATCCCGACGGTTCTTCAATGCGCCGCACATATGGTCCCTGGAAGTCACCAACTATCTCTATGGTCCCCATTTTATGATTGTGGCAGCTTACACCTTGCTCCATAAGGGGCACGTGGCCATTGATCTTGTGTACAATCGATTCCCACCTCGTATCAGAGGTGTGTTCGACATTATCACCTATTCCGTGCTGTATTTCCCTTTTTGCATACTTATGGCTTACCACGGGACCAGATTCGCCGCCACATCCTGGGCAATCCATGAGACGAGCGAATCAGCAGCTCTGGGTGTCGTTCCTCTGGTGAAAACAGTGATTCCTGTGACATTCGTACTGCTCATTATCCAGGGGATTGCCAATTTCATCCGAAGCATAGGACTGGCAGTAAAGGGGGAAGAGATATGAGTCCGGAAACCGTAGCCATTGGAATGTTCGTATCCCTGCTGGTGGGATTGTTTATGGGACGTGAGTTGGCCTTTGTACTTGGGGGGATTGCGGTAATCTTTGGATACCTCGCCTGGGGGCCATCCTGTTTTTATATGTTTTTAAACCGGGCATGGGGAATGATGGATAACTATATCCTGGTGTGCATCCCTCTGTTCATCTTTATGGCCCAGCTATTGGATCAATCGGGTGTGGCTGAAGAGCTCTTTGATACCATGCGGTATCTTTTTGGTCCGGTCAGGGGCGGGATTGCCATAGCGGTGGTCATTGTTTCCACACTTTTTGGTGCGTGTACGGGAATTATCGGTGCCTCTGTGGTCACCATGGGCCTGCTGTCTTTGCCTATCTTCATGAAATATAACTACAACATGAGGCTTGCATGCGGATGCATATGTGCCGGGGGGACTCTGGGGATCTTGATTCCCCCAAGCATCATGCTCGTGGTTATGGCAGACCAATCGGCCCTGTCCCTTGGCAAGCTCTTTGCCGGTGCGGTTGTTCCTGGACTGATCTTGTCAGGCCTATACATTTCATACATCTTGCTTCGCTGTTTGATAAAGCCGCAAGATGGCCCTGCCCTTAGCAAAGAGGAGAGGGCGGCGATGCCAATGGGCCGGCTTGCATTGAAGGTGTTAAAGTCTTTGGTCCCACCTATGATCCTTATCCTTGGTGTCTTGGGTTCTATTTTCACAGGAGTTGCAACCCCAACTGAGGCAGCAGGAGTGGGTGCGGTGTTGGCTTTCCTTATGACCTTGGCCTATCGCCGGTTTACCTGGAATGGCCTCTACATTTCCGTGGTGAATACCGCCAAGACTTCATCCATGGTGATTATTATCCTTGTGGGTGCGGCCTGTTTTTCCAGTGTGTTCATGGGCTCCGGTGGTGGTGATGTGGTGAAAGATTTTATCCTGGGCCTTGGCTGGGGCAAGTGGGGCACCTATTTTATCATGATGGTGATCCTTTTTTTCCTGGGGATGTTCCTGGATTGGATCGGTATCATCATGATCACCTTCCCGTTGTTTCTACCCATAGCCAAAGAGCTTGGTTTTGATTTGGTTTGGTTTGTGGTTTCTATAGCGGTGATGCTCCAAGATTCGTTTATGACACCTCCCTTTGGGTATGCACTGTTTTACCTGAGGGGTGTGGCTCCCCCCGAGGTAAAGACCAGTGATATTATCATAGGGGGGTTTCCATTTTGGCGCTTGATGGAGGTGGGCCTTTTTATCGTGGTTGTATGGCCACAAACAATACTTTGGCTCCCTAGTGTGTTGGTGAAATGACCAGGGGGTGCTAGATGCTGAAGCCAGGAAAGACATATCAAGAGGTATATGAAGCTTTTGAGTGGAATATTCCAGAGTTTTATAACACCTGAAAAGGCATTTTATCTCCTTGAAAAACACGGAATCCGCAATGCCTTCATGCCTCCCACTGCATTGAAGCTCATGAGACAGGTAAAGGAGCCTCGCAAAAGATATGATTTTCAGATGAGAACAATAGGCAGCGGGGGCAGACGCTTGGTGAAGAACTCCTACAATGGGGCAAAGAGGTTATGGGCCTCACCATTAATGAATTTTATGGGCAGACAGAATGTAACCTTGTAGTGAGCACGTGTGCCCAGGTGATGGAGGTCCGGCCTGGATCTATGGGAAGGCCCATTCCAGGGCACAAGGTTGATGTTACTGATGAAGACGGCAACCCTGTTAGCCCTGGGACTGCCGGGGAAATTGCCATACAAGGACCAGATCCTGTAATGTTTTTGGAATATTGGGGGAACCCCGAGGCTACCAAGGAAAAGTACCTGGGAAAATGGCTCTTGACAGGAGACCTGGCAAAAAAGGACGAAGACGGATACTTTTGGTTTGTGGGCCGCAAAGACGACGTAATCACAAGCGCAGGGTATAGAATTGGCCCTGCGGAAATTGAAGACTGCCT
>Ga0209834_10000591_pt1 | contig 22087 bp, 17 predicted proteins | sample Mar14236cmmetaG_FD_184134 | JGI IMG/M metagenome (GOLD analysis project Ga0209834, IMG submission 184134) | Marine hydrothermal vent microbial communities from Guaymas Basin, Gulf of California to study Microbial Dark Matter (Phase II) - Marker... ...
GGAAAATTACGATATTTTTGCAGGTTGGAATATCAACGCCTGTGCTCAAAAGTTTGGAAGTTGTTACGATTACGGGAACATCTTCATCAATATCCATAAATCTGCTTAAATGACCTTTTCCTATTTCACCTTCTTCGGAAACTATTCTCACAACATAATCAGGGAAATCTTTTGTAAGATCAGTATTAAGATTATTGATTTCTGTTCTCATCTGATTTGCGTGTTCTTGATTGACACAAAAGATTATCGTTTTATCGAATCTGCCGTTTTTATTCATAAAATTTACAAGATGTCTTGCAACAGCCTTTGTTCTTGGTAGGTGGGAAAGCGTTCTTTCAAAATCTGAAGTTGTGTAAGTTCCGTCAGGGATTAACTCACCTTTAGCATCTTTCTGTCCTTCTTGAGGTCTCCAACCTGTTGCGTCAATATTCGGCACAATTCGATGAACAACATAAGGTGCCAGAAATCCATCTTCGATTCCTTGTTTTAGACTATAAGTATAAACAGGATTTCCAAAATATTTATAAGTGTCTTTATTATCTTCTCGTAGCGGAGTTGCTGTTAAGCCAAGATGAACAGCTTGATTAAAATAGGATAAAATTTTTCTCCAATTACTTTCATCGGAAGCACTGCCACGATGGCACTCATCAATCACAATTAAATCGAAAAAATCACGTTTGAATTTTCTGAATTTGCCTTCCCGGGTTTCATATTCAGCCAAAGATTGATATGTAGAAAAATAGATTTCTCTGCTTGTAACAATTCCTTCTTCGGGAACGAGACATCTTGCATCACCGAAAACTGCAAAATCTTTGGCGTGAGGATCATCAATCAAAAAACTTCTATCTGCAATAAAAAGCACTTTTGGTCGTCGGTGTTCATTTTTATTATTCCATCTGTTATTCCATAATTTGTAAATTATTTGAAAAGCAACAGTTGTTTTTCCTGTTCCTGTTGCCATTGTTAAAAGGATTCGTTTTTCACCTTCAATTACTTTTTGAATTACTCGATTGATTGCAATTGTTTGATAATATCTTGGCTTTTTTCCGATATTTTTAAATGGTTTGAGTAAAATGTCTTCTGAATTTTGTTGAATATTTTCTTCTTGCTTTTCTAGATTCCATAAATCAGTTGGACTTGGGAATGATTCTATTTTCTTTTCAATTCCGTTGATAAAGTTATATTCAATTATTTCATTTCCGTTTGTTGAATAAGCAAAATTCAGCTCTAATATTTTTGCATAATCTTTTGCCTGTTGTAATCCATCACTTGCTTTTTTGTATTTGCTTTTAGCTTCTATTACAGCAATCGGATAATTTGAAGAATATCGTAAAATATAATCAGCTCTTTTACCTTTTTTTCTTTTTGCTTTTCTCCCGAAAACCATAATTTTACCAGGAGTTATTTCGGTAAATGAGCGTTCTTGCAGAATTTGTTCATCACTCCAACCTGATTTATAAAGTTTTGGAGTAATTTGCTTTCTGCAAGTATCAGCTTCGCTTTCTTTGTCCAATATTCTCTTCATTATTTTTTCATTCATATTTTCATTTCTTTTTTGGTTCTTTTTTCGTCAATTCTTTTGGTAACTGCTCTTGCCGTTAATGTGTGTTCCCCGACCAACAGGTCGTGGATACTACCAATTTGGGAGTGTATACGAACTTTTTCCAATTTTGTTGAATTATTCATTTTCCAATTTTTGGTTATCGGGAATGCACAAATAAATTCAATTTTAATACTTCCACAAACTTTTTTCCGCTCAATTTCATTAGTAAAAACAGTATTCACCTCAATACATTGTTCTTTTTAATTTCCTTCCATTGTTGTCAAATTATTTTGTTTTTCAGAAATTTTTTGAGCGGAGTTTTAAATATTCTTCTCGATGCGGGAAACATGCAAAGCAGTCCGACAAGATCAGTTAAAAATCCGGGGGTAATGAGAAGCACAGATCCCACAAGAATGATCGCACCATCCAGCAAATGTTCAGCAGGAAATTTTCCCTGTGAAATTTCCATCTTGATCGCATCGATCGTGCCATAGCCCTGTGTTTTTGCAAGGTATGCCCCTCCCAATCCGGTGATCAGGATGATCGCGATCGTGCGCCAGAAGCCAATGAGCGGGGCAATCTTGATGAAAATAATGAGTTCGATCAGCGGAACCAGCGTAAAGATCAGGAAGAGAATAAGGACGGTCTTCTTTCGCATGCGAATTGTTGTTATTGCGTTTCGGTATCTTTCTTCTTCGGTCTGATAAGAAGGGAAAGGGGAATGAGCACTGCATAACCTAGTACGAGAAGGATCGTTCCGAATGTAGTTGCCGAATTCACGATGGCGAAACCCACGATGATCGCAGTGATCGCTGCAATAAAGAGCAGGATATTTATTTTTTCAAATTTGAATCTTTCGACCTTATCTGCTTTTTTCTGAGCCATGAAAACTCCTTTTGAATACGTTCACAATATATGTTAAAATGTATAAGGACGAAATTCTTTGTCCAAAATATTCATGTGCATCTTCTCAATTTATCTTACTGAAGCAGTTCGAGTTCTGTCTTTGCTTTGTCAACCGCTTCATCGTTATTGTTGAGCTCGATCGATTTCTTCAAATACTTTTTTGCTACGGCATCCTTGCCGTTCTTCAGGTAGATCATGCCCAGATGATAGCTGATAACAGAGTCATCGACCCCTGCTTTTAGAACTTTTTCCATTGCTTTAAGCGCATCTTCATATAAGCCAAGTTTGTAGTACGCCCAGGCAAGACTGTCCCATATATAGATATTGTCCGGTGAGAGTTCCAATGCTTTTTCCAGCATAAATCGGGATTCTTCCAGACGTATGTTATCCTCGACCAAAGTATAACCGAGCCAGTTAAGAAGATCAGCATTATCAGGGAAAAATTGCAGCGCTTTCTCAAGTGTTGCTATCTCTTTCTCTCTGTTGCTGATTTCATTGTAGAATTGTGCTACGGTAAAATAAAGGTCGAGATTAGCAGAATCCTGCTCAACGGCAATAGTAAAATATTTATCTGCCTGGTCGATCTTATCGTGTTCAGCAAAATATTGCCCGAGCCAGCGGGGAGTTGATATATCTTTGGAGGGACGCTGCTCGAGTAATGTGTACACCGAGTCAACAGGTTCTCCAGTTTCAAGCATTGCATATGATATTAAAACAAGTGGATAATTTTGTATACATGGAGAAATCTCAAACTCGCTAATATATTTTTTGCTCAGGTCAAAGGAATCATTCTTTGCATAATTATACGCCAGTAATGCAGTAAAGGTACAGGCAAGGGTATCTGATTTTTCCTCGAGTGCGAAAACAAGAAGCCTGTGCAATAGTTTCGTGTCCTTACTCTGCTCCGCAATAAATGGAATAATATTGAGATGGTTGAGTAGCACACGCTCATCTTCGATCATAGAAAAATAGTGGCTTGCTTTTTCATAATGCTTGAGCTGAATTTCCGCGATTGCCATCATCTCATAGAGTTCCTGCAGGCGCTCCGGTTCAATCATATCTTTTTGTTCAAGCAGATACTCTCCATATTCAATCGTAAGAGGAAATTCCTTTGTTTTGAATGCAGCAAAGAAGAAGATACGGTTAAGAACTGAATCTGAAGATTCCATAGGAAAATAATCTCTCATCTCAATCACTTTATCAAACCGCTGCAGGAAATAGTAAGATAGAAGTAGCTGCCGAATTGAAAGAATAGATAACTCGGGATCTTCTTTAAGTGAATACCCAAGATGGGGAATGGCTTTTGTAAATTCTTTTTTATTGAAATAATGCTCTGCCAGCCACTGATGTCCCTGTATGAAGTCGGGTTCGAGCATAAGTATTCGGTCAAGTGTCATCTCTAACATGGGATCATCTTTCAGTCTGGAATATTCCTGTGCTATCTTGTAGAGCAGTTCGATATCATCTGTATTTGATTCCGCCTGATGAAGATATTGCATAGCTTTGTCACCATCTGCTTCATACAGCGCTATGTGGTATAACTCCAGATACAAATGATTAGAGCTCTCTGAATTTTCAATACCCTCAAATATGATCTCTTTTGCTTTTGAGATATTTCCCAGTTCCTTGTAGCTGTGTGCCAGCATGATGTAAACTTCCGGCAGCACCATGCCTGTGGTTAGCACTTCTTCACCAAAGGATATCAATTTTTCCTCATCACGAAGATAGTATAATGCATTAAGCTTCTCTATGATCACTTCTTCGGAGGTTGGATCGATCTGATAAGCAATGGACAAAAGAGAATCAGCAGTAGCATATTCACCCTGTTCCATAGCGACTTCAGCCATTGAGTAGTAAAAGAGCGGATTGGATGCATACGCGATCCCGGCAAGAATCAAAAAGCCACTCAGGATAACTATCGGCTTGATAAAATAATGCTTCATGTGGTTAAAATTCCTTTTTTGAATTGCCACAAGATTTATCTCGTGGAGTAGAATTCTCTGAAATAATATCGGGTTTTAACTCGTAAATCTACCTTGCAGTCTGAGTTGAAATCCCTATAGTATTGGCTCATCTTCTTCCCACGAGATAATCTCGTGATTATCTCTATGATATTATATATGTTTTAATCATGCTCTTGTGAGTGTGCGATAAACATAGTTTTTCATATGTTATAATCTGGCATAGTACGCGATGAAAATTGAGCGGTTTGGATTCGGATACTGATTTCCAAGCAGGTCACGCAGATTGAGTTGAATTCTAATATTTTCATCAATATTGAATTGGATTCCCACGTTCAGATATCCATTTCCTTCTCCAAAACTGTAGGTCTTTTGGTCTTCCCCTTTGCGATTATCATTAAAAGCAAAATCATATTCTGCAACAATATTGATGTGCTGATTTATACTCTTATCCAAACCAACAAAAAAGTTTAGATCGCTATCGTTATCTTTGCGTTCAGTACTATAGTTAACACCGCCATGCAAGCCAAGATTTCCGATGAAGTGGAAATTTCTACTCACAACTGCATAGAATCCTTTTGATTTGATCTCGAAGCGTTTGACCTTTTCTCCATCGGGAAGTGAGTCACGGAATGCACCAAAGCCGCGGGAGTCAAAACCTACTGCAATTGCAGGAAGTGTAGGAGATTCATCAAAAAGACGGTATTTCACATACACGCCCGGGTACGAATCCCAGTTTGGTAACGAATCACCAATGATATGTTCTCCGCCGAATTGTATGCCAAACATGAGTTTCTGCATCACTCCGACTCCAGCGCCAAAGTTAATTCCACCATTTTCAAAAATAGAAATGGGAAATTTTACTTCACCCCTTTGTAAAATGCCAGCGGTAGGACAATCAATAAGCTCAGTCAGCTCATATGCGCCAAGAACTACTGCTGACAACACAAGAATAATAACTATACATAAAATCTTTTTCATAGAACCTCCGAATTTAGGGATATGAAAAATCTAACATGCTTTACTGTCAATATTTAGAGGATTTCAGCGTATTCGTATATAATTGATATCGCTCTGCCCAATCACGTAGTCCATCTGGATATTTCGTACTTTCGAGTCGCTGCGATATGAGATTCCTTCTCCAGCCGATTTGCTCAAGCGTGTAGTGCTCATTATTTGATGATTGTCCTATCATAATAAGACGACCAAGTAAATCTTCAAAAGCATAGGGGTCGTATCCTGCACGGGAAGCATAGATCAACGCCAGTTTGTCAGCTTCTTCTTCATACTTTTCAAGACGACCTGCATAGATCACCTCATAGACAGAAAGCGCAATATCCTCAAGCTCTGCTTCTGCATCATCGTACTTGGAATCATGACCATACAAGCTGTCCGAAAGTGCATCAAGTTCTGCAAAGGAATCTTCCGCAATGATCTGCACACGGCGTTTTTCAAGTTCTTCCATGCCGTGATAATGAGAAACATGTGCGATCTCATGCCCGAGGACACAAGCAAGTTCTGCTTCATTTGTAATAGTTTTGAGCATACCGGTGGTCACAAATATGATGCCACCCGGGCAGGAATAGGCATTGGGAATATCGAAATCAAGAATGAAAAATTTATAGGGTATATCGTAGGAATCGCTTGCATTCGCAACGAGTAAGCCAATGTAGTTCACATAATCCTGAAGTGCTTTGTTCGAGTAGAGACCAATTTCAGCAATTCTGTTTGCTATCGCGATACCCATTGCTTCTTCCGAAAAAGTGAAGAATTGAGGAACATCATATATTGGAAGTTTGATCTTTTTCTGAATCTTCTTCAAATTCACCAGGCGATAAGTTATCTCCTTGAATTTATTGAATTCATAAGGATCGATATGATAGCCGAGAAACACATCGATAAAATTCTTTTTTTGTCCGATCTTACTTGAAAACCGACCACTCATTGCTTTGATTCCTGCGGTCATACCTATATCAGAAATTTCTGTGATTGCTCGTTCGGAGCCCATCTGTGCAAACATATCATCAGCATCCTTTTTGCCCTCTATAACCTTTCTGGAGATATAACCAATTTGCTCATCTGCCTGAACTTTCAACCATAATTCACCATCTTCAACGACAGTAACAGATAGATCCTCAGGTAAGATTGCAATTGGCGGATAGTATGAGCCGGGTCCTTCTCTTAACATTGCTTCTTCACGTCTGATGGTCACATTTTCTGCAGCAAACAAATGTATTATGACCAAAAAGATCACAAGCATTGCCACAATGATCAACAAATAGACTTTTCTATAATTCATTATTTTACCTCCAAGGTAAAGATACCATCCCAATCTTTGGGTTTATCATGTTTAAATTCTCTGCAACGTTCAAGCATCACTGCTGATGCTTTATCATTGATGGGATTTTCCGAGAGCTTCTCAAAAATGTCAATAGCTTTATTCCATTCAGCACGTCTGTAGTATTCAAGTGCTTTTTCATATTCAGTTATCCAGCGATTCTTCTCGATAGCTTCGGGAGTATTTTCGTCCACCAGCTCGTAAACAGAAGTTGGTTCTGTTTTTCCTTTTACACGCAGTCTGTCGAGTTCGCGGCAGAGGAATGTATCTTTTATGAGTTCATAGGTAGCTTCACTCATCATGATCTGGGTTTTATAGATCTTATTCACACCTTCGAGCCGTGCAGCAAGATTAACATTGTCACCTATCGCAGTGTAGTCCATTCTATTCTTCGAGCCGATATTTCCAGCGACGATCTGACCGGAGTTCAGTCCGATGCGTGTGTGTATGTGAAAGTTGTCAGCGGGAGAATATTTATCTTTGCTTCGTTGCAGTTCTTCACAATATTTTCTATGCTCAAGGGCTGCATTACATGCCATAAGTGCGTGGTCTTTTCGCTCTATAGGTGCGCCGAACATTGCCATGATGCCGTCGCCCGTATATTTATCAAGGAGTCCATCATTTTTGAGAACAATTCCGGTTAGTTTATCAAAATATTCATTCAAATAGGTAACAAGTTCGACTGGAGTTTTACCTTCCGAGAAAGTTGTGAAGCTTGCAATATCAGTAAAGAGTACTGTTGCGGTAATGCTGTCACCTCCTATTTTTACTTGATCAGGATTCACGAGCAAGTTTTCTATTACATCTGGATGGAGATAGCGTGTAAAAACTTTTTTGATATCCCGCTTTGATCGTCCTTCCATTATGTAACTTACTGTGGCAGTATATCCATAGGAAAGTATGAATCCTATAAAGGGCATCGACATGTTCAGCATTATCCTGCCTGCAGACCAGAGGAGAAGAGAAATTCCAATAACATATACGACCACAAGTACCATCATCAGGTTTGCGGTCTTGGGCTTTAAACGTGTAAATATAATAAAGGTTATAAATGTAACTAGAATGGTGTGAAGAAAATTTATCCACCCCGGAATAATAGTAATAAAATCTTTATTGAGCATATTGCTGAGCACTGTTGCCCATATCTCCATGCCTGGATAAGGATTGATAAAGGGGGTAGAGCGGAGATCGGACAAACCAGACGCAGTCGCTCCAATTATAATATTTTTATCCTTGAATGTGGTAAAAGGAAGAGTGGGCTCATTTCCCTGTCGTGTCGCAAGCGCAGATTGGAAAACAGCAGCAAAAGGATAGTAGCTGAACACTCCTTCCTTTCCACCTGGTCCGTACCAGTTGATAAAATATTTACTCTGAGATACAAGAGGGATTGTTGAATTCTTTGCATTACATGACCTATTGCTGAATGTGATTTCATCGTAATAATTATGTAAGATATACGCACCAAACGCAACCTGCGGATAGAAGTTATCGAGATATTTGTAAACAAGTGGTACGCGCCTGATGATCCCATCCTCATCAGGTTCAATATTCAGAAAGCCGATACTTTTTGTGGCATGCAGTAGTGTATCTATCGGCACAATGCCACCCTGAAAATTTGCAGAATAGATAGTTTTGTTTGCCCGGAGGTTGAGAGAGAATTGTGAGATATCCGGTGTAATGTCTGTCTCGTTCATTGTGAACTCAGCTCCCAAAATGACATTCCCTGCACTTTTTACGGATTGAGCAAAGGCACCGTCGGTTTCTCTAGCATCAGTTTCTGCTCTGTCAATATCTGGATCGTCGAACATCATGTCGAAAATTACAGTTTTTGCTCCAGCAGCTTTGAAGTAATCAACGACAATGCCATACACGTTACGGGGCCATTTCCAGAATATGCCGTATTTTTTAAAGAAAGCAAGACTTGTATTATCAATACTGACAAGCACAATGTTAGAATCAGCTCGTTCCGGGATGGTAAAATTCCTGAAGCGATAATCTACCGTTTTCCATTCAAGCTGCTTTCCTAACCCGGTAGAGAAGAATATCAGAATTATAAAACTTATCAAAACAGCGACCGCGAGTCCAACAAACCATTTTTTATAGAGTTTGCTTAATGTATGCCCGAAAGTTGTTTTTTCTACATTGATGTCTTTCTTCATGAATACTCTCTTTTGATTATCTTTATTATATCGAAAAAAAATCTTAGCAATTTTTTATGCAAATTATTTAATTCATGACACAAAATATATGATAAAATCGTATAATAAAACAGTAAAATATACGATAAGAAGGATTATTTTGTACTTCTTATGGAAAGGAGCGGCAAGCAGGTAAGTATTAATAAGGTTAATAAAATTTTACATGTTTCGCCGGATACCTCAAAAAGATATCTCTCATATTTTGAGAAAACATATCTCATCCACCTCATCTCTCGTTATGGAACAACGAACGAAATGATACTTTCACCAAAAAAGATTTTTGCATGTGATCTGGGCATCAAGTATCTATTTGTCGGTGAAAGAGATCTGGGTAGTTATTTTGAGAACTATATCTACATGAATATCAGGAATAGCAGAGACATTTTTTATCTTTATCAGAATAGAATAGAAATAGATTTTATTACATCCGATAAAATACTGATCGAATCAAAATATTACAGCGAAATGAATGAGAAACAAAAAAAGCTTTTTGAATCATATCCCGCCGAGAAGCGTATTTTAGTTAATGGAATTCAAGAACTACACAAAATCGATGAGATAATCGCCTAACTTATTACTCTTCTACCTTTTCCGCTTCAAATATTCCATTTGGTTGTATGAAAGATAAACCGGTCACTCCATCTTTTTCCAGATGAAACTTCACATAGTATCCTTTATATTCTCCTATCTGGAATTCGTTTTCTGCATACGGGTGGAGTTCATACAATGGCTGACCAGGGTATTCTAGCGTAAGGTCGCCAGATGCATTAAGTTCTACGTTTATTTCATCTCCGGCGATCTTATATGTGCCGGTAAATTGAAGAAGGTATGTAAGATCAGACATGTTATCAGGAGGAAGCTTTTCAAACTCAATTGGGGATACAGATTGTTCAAGTGGTACTGATAATTTATATATTCTGCCCTGCAAATTGGAATGGAATTCGATGAGTATATTAGATTTTGCAGGAAAACCTTCGGTGGGTTTGAATACATCATAATGCCAGTGTTCAAGTGGGCTGGCAAAGGAATGGTATATCATGTATAACTCACGTCCGGTATAATCTATCTGAAATCTACCATACCCTGGATTTTCGTAGACACCGATGTAATCTTCTATTTTATGTGAAGGTTTTGTATTTTCTACTCTTTCAAGTTTTCCTTCTCCTTCTTCAATCTCCTTCACTTCATCGATTGAGGCAAGCGTTCTTCCATGCCAGTCAACCGGTTCAAGATCGAGGAGTTGATCGATGATGTAATAACTGGCAATACTAGTATAGTTTGAGTTATTTTGATTCGTCAAGATGACAATTCCAATATTATCGTCAGGTAGTAAGTTCACCATTGCCGAGAATCCATCGATATTTCCACCATGCTGTACCCATGCATGTCCGCGATAGGTCATAATAAACCAGCCGAGACCATATGCTCTGTATGTAAGTTCGGGATTAGCGCTTTTGCCCTGGATGAACATATGGGGGGTTATCAACATATTGACTGTTGCTTCCTGCATTAGCTGAGTTTCATCTACTTTACCTTTATTTAATAGCATCCTGATCCACTGCGCCATATCATCAGCACAAGAATTAATGGAACCAGCAGGACCAATCTGAGAAATATTCATGAATTCCATCTTCTCAATCTGCTCATTTTCACTGACGTTATATGGAAGCGAATAATCGTCAGTCTCTTGTGAAGCATCGATTGAGAAATTACTATTCATCATGCCAAGAGGTGTAAAAACTCTATCATAAACCACATTCTCCCATGTGCTGTTGGTCATTCTGCCTACAAGTAAACCCGCTGTCATATACATGAGATTCTGATACTGGAATTTGTATCTGAAGGGCTCATTTGGCTCAAGATAGCGTAAGCGCTCGAACATCTCCTCTCTGCTGAAGTTTGCACCGTACCACATAAGGTCATGACGGGGAAGACCAGAGCGATGTGTAAGGAGATCAATCGGCGTCATATCTTTGGTAGCAAAATCATCGTACATTTGAAAATCTGGTAAATATTCCTTAACTGGCGTGTTCCAATCTATCAAACCTTCATCTACGAGGAGCCCTACAGAAAATGCCGTAAATGCCTTTGATGACGAGCCGATTGCAAAAAGTGTCTGTGAGGTTACCGGTAATTGCTTTTCATAATCTCTATAGCCAAAACCTTCTGACATAATTACGTTATTATCTTTGACCACTGCTACAGACAATCCTGCCACGTGCCACTGTGACATGGTTGTATCAATGAATGTCCTGATTGCATCGAGTTTCTCTGTAATTTTTTGGACCTCCCGCTGTTTTTCGAGATCGGACTTCCTGGAAAGTGAAAAGGAAAAAGTTCCTCCACCCTGTGTAAATTCTCCACTTAGTGAACTAGAATCATCAGAGAGTTTGCCGGTAAAAGTTGGATTTCCCGGCACATCTTTGATCTCAAAGGAAATTCCATATAAATCATAACTGATGATCTCAAGTGGAAGATCAATAGCTTGCTGCAAGGGAATATCGATAAATCCAATAAGCTGATTTTCTTCAAATAAAAATTCAACAGTAACTTCAAGTTCCTGCCCAGACACTTTGATAGAACCATACCATTCACCAATAAGACTATTCTCTTGTGCATATACAATTGTGATCAATGCAACACAGGATATTATTAAAAGAATTACGTTCCTGATATTCATAGGATATCTCCTTGATTTTTATACTTTCCATCTTCTATGGAACCAGAACCATTGCCATGGTATTTTCCTTATCCATTGCTCGAGTTCTGAGGTGAAAAATTGTGTATATTCATGCACAGCTTCATCCGAATCTGTCGCAACTTTAAGTGTGATGGGCTCATTCATTTGCAACACAAATCTTCCATCATGCCGACGGTAGCAGATTGCAAAGATTACAGGCACACCAAATTTGATTGCTATTTTAGCCGAGCCGGGATTAGTAGGCGCGGTCAAGCCAAAAAAAGTTGCTGGCACGCCCGTTTTGCCTGCGTTCTGATCCCCGAGCATGAGAATCAGCTTGTTCTTTTTCAGAGCATTCACTATACCACGAAGGGCGAACTTTTTATCTATGAGATGGATATTGTTGGCTCTTCTGAGTTTATTGATCAAATCATTAAAATAGGGATTCCTCTGTTTTTTTGCGACAGCATAAATACCTTCAGATATTGAACCAAACACTTGAGCTGCAAGTTCCCAATTCCCGAAATGACCAGAAAAAATAATGCATCCTTTGTTTCTCTTAAGAGCTTCCCAAAGGTGTTTTTCTCCCTTAATCGTTATGTAATCTTTGATGTCATTATATTGCTTTGATGAGAACCAGCAGAATTCTACCCCTGTATAGCCAGACGAGATATTGATTTGTTTAACCAGTTGTTGTAACTCACGACCTGATTTTTGAGGAAAACATTCCTTGAGTTGACGCTTAACCACATCAATACGTACTTTTACAATGTAGTAATTCAGCAATCCTAGTATCCTTCCTATTCGACGAGCAGCACGTAATGAGAAGAGATTGATGAATGAGAAGAGAATACGAAAGAAAAGGATTTCGAGATAATATCTGAACATCAGAGAATTTTCTTGAGATGGTCTGAAGAATCATAATCTATCAGCACAACATTCACGTCGGCATCAGAGAACATGCTTTCTGCCAGCTTATCCGGATATACGTCTTTGACATACACATTTTTTATCTCAGCATTAATGATCATCTTTGCACAGATTGAACAGGGCTGGTGGGTACAATATATGGTTCCACCTTTGACCGAAACGCCATTAACTGCTGCCTGTATGATAGCATTTTGCTCCGCATGTACACCACGACATAGTTCATGTCTTTCTCCGGGTGGAATATCTTTCTTTGTACGAATACATCCTACCACGTCGCAGTGAGGAACTCCCTTTGGTGCTCCGTTGTAGCCAGTGGATAGGATTTGATTATCTCTCACAATAATCGCTCCCACTTTTCTGCGAAGACAGGTAGAACGCGAAGAAACAAGTTCAGCTATTCTCATAAAATATTCATTCCACAAAGGACGCTTAGTATTCATAGATCTCCTTATGATTGTAGTGGTTGTAAGATTTTTTTTACTTCAGAAAATACTCTTTTGGATCGTAGTTTTTTCATGCAATTAAAATGCCCAAGAGGACAATATTGCCGACCGTGCAGGGAACAGGGGCTACAGTCTAAGTTTTCTGTAAGTACTACAGCGTTTTGATTTATTGGGCTGAATCCAAGTACAGGATGAGTGGGACCAAAGATAGCGATTTGCGGTTTTCCCAGTGCAGCAGCCATGTGCATCGGGCCACAATCACCACTTATGAAAACATCAGATTGGTTGATTATAACAGCAGTTTCCATGAGTGATGTTTTGCCCCCGAGATCGAGGATGCTCTTGTTAACATTTTTTGCGAGCTCGGAAGTCAGTTCTTTTTCATCTTCAATACCAATAAGTACAATTCGAGGATTATACTTGTCCAGTATCATCTTTATTAGTTCTTTGTAGTAGTTGGCGGGATATTGTTTTGTAAGCCATGACGCTCCGGGAGAGATCGTTACAATTGGTCTTTTATTATCATTTAGTAAAAATTTTCGGACAACATCTTCACTATTTTCAGGAAGAAAAAGATCGAGTTTTTGGCTTTCAAGTTCGATATTAAAGCTCTCAAGAACAGACGCATAAAGATCTACAGTCGATGATACAGGTTGCAGTGAGTGATCCTTCAGGAGTTTTTTTCGATAGGCATGTTTTTTATCATAAGTAATGGTTTTACCACCCACGAACTGCTTGATCAGTCCAGATCGTAACTTTCCGTGCAGATCGATGATGTGTGTGTAATGCTCTTTCTGCAATCTAATGATGAGCTGTATCATTGTTTCGGATGTCGGATCATACCCAAGTAAAGTATTGATGTTCGGATTATTCTCCAAAATGGGAGCAAATTGTGATTTCGTAAGAAAATGTAACTCTGCATCAGGAAAATGTGTGCGAAATGCCCGAATTATCGGTGTGGTAAGCAGCAGATCTCCGAGAGAGCTGAACCGAATGAAGAGTACTTTCATAGAGCATAGGTTAGGGCGTACTTTGCCACTTCTGTCAAACTTTATGCGAATTCATTTTGGAATTGCTTGACACTCTGAGCGCTAAATAAATCAAGAAAAAAACTTAAAATTAAGGAAATCAATGAACTTCTCTCTCTTTGTTTCAATGTTTGTTACGATATTCGTGATCATACAGCAGAGAAAAAAGAAAAGGATGTTTATAGTTCTATTAAGAAGAAAATGTATGGAAAGGTTACAGGTGGACATATCATTATTAAAAAATCTTATGGGAAGGGAAGTCAGGATCTATTATCTCACCATAGACTCAATGTCGAGTTCCGAGACAGGTTTGATCAAATCGGTGAATGAGGATTGGGTATTGCTTGAGAACAAGAAAGGAAAAGATGTCTTGATAAGTAATGATAAGATCATAAAGATCAACACAAAATAGTGGTGTATGAGCAATACATGATTTAATATTTGAATTGTATAACAACAACACGCGGTTGCATATTCTGCTTAGAAAGATAAGTTGAGGGTAAAAAAACGGCTCACCTTTACAGTAAGCCGTTGTAAGATATTGAAGGAATAGACTATTCTTCTTCTAAGGTCTCCTCATCCGCCCTGTCATGTCTTGCTTTTATCAGTGAGAATACGATCGCAATGATGGGAAGCAATATAACCAAACCCCATCCCGCGATGGCAATAGCAGAAGCCGGGTATCCTTCATAGGGTGTTTTTATCTCTTTGATAATCTGAGTTATAAACAGTACAATAAGAATAACTGGTATCACGATCTTAATAAACCAGACCCACCATCCTTTAAGTCTTCCGTGAGATACTTCATTAAGATGTTGGCGGAGCTTGTTCGTTTTATAAAACCACCCAATTACAATACACTCAACAAGCACAATAGGGATCAAACCGAAATGTTCGAGGAAATGGTCAGCAATATCCAACCAGTAAAGTCCTGCCCCAAAGGTGAAGAATATACCGAGTAAAAGACCTGTTCCAGAAGCTATAAAATTAGCGGTACGGTGTTTGATGCCGAACTTGTCTTCCAAACTTGCTGCAAAAGCTTCAACCAGGGAGAAGGCAGAATCGATCGCTAGGGTCATGAGCATGAGAAAGAACAGGACGCCAAATACTTGGGCAAATGGTAGGTGAGAGATCACTTCGGGATAGGTGCAGAATGTGAGTCCAGGACCTCCTTTGAGTACCTGTTCAATAGGTAAACCTTTTATATCTGCATAGTAACCAAGCGTTCCAAATACTGCGAAACCGCCGACAAATGCTGTGAGAGCATCTGATATACCTATAATATAAGCACTTCCCAGAATGTCACTATTCTTTGGCAGAAAACTTGCATAGGCGATCATGATTCCAAAACCAATCGATACGGAATAGAATATCTGCCCGAACGCAGCCATCCAAACAGAAGGTTCAAGTAACTTAACAAAGACTGGTTTTATGTAGTAAATGATACCAATACCTGCTCCAGGCAGAGTTACACCTCGAATTACAAAAACTATGAGTAGTATCCAAGGTAACACAACCGTGGCATACACTACTTTACCGACTGTTTTGGCACCTTTCCAGATCGAGAACATAATGAGTATCCAGCAAATAACGAGTCCGATGAGAATAAGTGGATTGATCGAGCCAAGCTGAAAAGGACTATCAGTGAGTTTGAGAAAGTCCTTATAAAAGAAATTAACAGGATTGCTTCCCCATTTATGACTCACAGAAAAGATCCCATAGAGTAAACTCCACGCCATTACCACCGCGTAATAAGTTACTATTCCGAAGCCAACCAATACTGCCCACCAACCCAGGAATTCGAATTTCTTTTTCACTTTTTTAAAAGTACCTGGGGCAGCAAGTCCAAACTTATGACCGAGACTTATCTCGAGCAGCAGGACGGGTATTCCGGCAACGAAAAGTGCAATGAAATATGCAATAAGAAATGCACCACCTCCGTTTTCATAGCACTTGAAAGGAAATCGCCATAGGTTGCCAAGTCCTATTGCCGAACCAATCGAAGCTAAAATAAATGCCCGTTTACTGGACCAGAGTTCTCTAAACGCCATGTGGTACTCCTTCTATTTCTTAGTTTTTGCTCTAAAAGCAAAGTAATTTTTAAAAATATATGATATCAGCTTGAGATCTGGATCACTTCGGGTTTTACGCCTTTGAATCGGGGCATACTCATGCCAACGTTTGCATTGATATAGGTCGGGTCGCACACTAAATATTTTGCCCCATTGAAGATCACATAGTCTCCACTTACTCCAGGAACCTTAACTGCTGTGGCAATATGCCCAGGATAATCGAGTCCGATCACATCGAGATCTAGTAGTTTATGCACTAAATAGGCAAATATGATTGAGCGGTCTTCACAATCCGAATAGGGATAATAGAGTGTTTCTTCTGCAAAAAGGGCTTTCTCTTTTCCGAATTGTTGTTGATCGGTCTTATATTCAAAAGCAGTCTGAACAAATCTGAGTAGGATATTCAGGGCTTCTGCTTTGGTTTTTCCCTGCAGTATCGGCTTGAGTTGTGTGACTAGTGACGCATAAGATTGATCCATCAGTGGGGTTCTGAAATATACTGTATATGAGGTATGCGGATAGGTCTGCAGGAAATCCACCACATTTTTGTTGTAAGTATATGTGATTGTGTAGGTTTTCGCACCATAGCTGAATTTCACCTGTCGGTCTTCATCTCCCCAGAGCACAGGTAAGGTGCTCAGGTCGAGTTTGATAAGCTTGTCAGCGCCCGGGTAATTTCCCTGATATGTGTACATTGAACCGAGTTTTGGCTCTGAACCATCGAACATCAGGACATAATATTTGTCATTACCAATGGTGAAGTAGGGTGCGCCAAAAATGCTGTTTTTACTTGGAATGAGCAGGTACACATCAGTTCCAGAATAGCCGACCTTACAATCATATCCTGATTTGTTCAACATAAACCAGGTGAAGAGTCGGGCATCGGTCTCATTTCCTCCGTTGATTGTTTTGCCTGCTTTATATACCAGAACACAGTAGCCCCAGTCATTAAGTGAAAGGTTTTTTTTGTACTCTTCTAATGCTTCGAGTGTGCTTTCGTATTTTGCATTGCTGATCTTTTTCCAGTACTCAGCGATACTGTTTTCAGATGCTTTACCACCCAGTGAAACTTTTAATGAACTCTTATCGGGCAACTCGACAGGAACTTCAAAGAAATTTGCCTTGATGGTGATGCTTTCCGATTTACTCGGCTGGCTGTAGGTATCCTGAATCTCCACCTGTTTCTCAACCTTTTGGAATTCCTTAGTTGTTGGTTTTGGTTTAAGGAATTCAGCTGGTGATTTGAATTTGGTTTGAACTTCAGGAATATCTATTTCATCAACGAAGTGATCTTTTTCCTTTTCGGTAGTCTGTAATGGCTGTGGCTCTGCTTTTGGCAATGCAGTGGGTTTTGGAGTATCATCAACCTTCAAGCCCTGGAAAACCTGAAATTGTTCCCAGTCTTCCTCAAGGAATTTCATGAACTGTCTATCCTGCTCACTTTTGTAATCTTCGATCTTTTGCTGTTCCTGCTTGAGCCATTCCTCATAATCGGACTGAGCAAGAAGCACAAATGCTTGTGATAAAAAGACCAGAAGTACAATTATAATTCTTATTATTTTTTTCATAGCCACACTCCATAATTTTTTTAATCATTAAGAATGAGGTTTACAAAGGTCTAAATTTATGGCAAGAAAAAAATGAAAGAACATATCTATTTTAACAGATTATAATATAAATTTCAGATAATTTTCTTTATTAATAATATGAGTTAATGAGCCTGGATAGGTTTTTACCAATTTCAATGGAATGCTTGCTTGTTTCTTATTCCATTTAATTTCATATGCAGTGACATCTTCATCTTTCTCTTCGATAAGATCGATTTCCGCTCCATCATAAGTTCGCCAAAAATAGGAAGAGAGGAAATCGTGATTATATTCATGAATTTTGTTTCGCTCGGAAATAATATAATTTTCCCATAACTGTCCCACATCATCTCTGAGGGATAATGGTTTGTAATTATTGATGATAGCATTACGTATTCCGATGTCATAAAAATAGTACCTGCAATTTTTTGAGATGACTTTTCGCATATTTCTGGAGAATCCTGTTCTCTTAAAAACAACAAACACTTTTTCAAGAAGATCAAGATATTTTTCAATGGTATTTTTGCTCAAACCAAGTTGGACTCCAAGTTCATTATAGGAAACTTCTTTACCGAGTTGGTAAGCTATTAGCCTTAGAATTTTAACCAGTTTGTCCGAATTCCGTATATTTTCTAACTCAAGTATATCTTTGAAGAGGTAAGAATTGATGAGTTCTTTTAAATATTCCTGGCGGTTATGATTATCCGTCATAAGTACTACTTCCGGATAACTTCCGTAAATCAGTCTCGTTTCCAAGTGTGCTTTAATTTCATGAGGTTTTTCTATTGTAGAAATTTCTTTTTCTGCAAGAGGGGATTGTCTAATATGATACTGCCTTCCCGTGAGTGGCTCTCCAACCTGCTTCGATAGGTCGAAATAAGAGGAGCCAGAAGTAATAACTTTTATATCGGGGATGTTGTCCACAATCAATTTTAAATTGAGACCAACATGATGGATATACTGTGCTTCGTCGATAATAAGGATTTTATTATTCCCAATGAATTCTTTGAGTTTTTCTATGGATTGGCTTGAAAGATATTCTTGTACATGAATGTCATCACCGGTAACAAAAAGATATTTAGGACTCCCATTCAGATATTTTGTGATATATTGTTTAAGTAGTGTCGTCTTTCCTAATCGCCGTGCACCATATAACACTATGACCTTACCCAATTGTACGAGTGTGTGAAGATTATGTAAATTTATTTGTTGAATATACATGGTAAACCTCGCAGTAATTTAAGTTGATTACTACAAATAAAAGAAAATCTGTTAACATATTGACAAAATTACGCCCAATATTGTCAATTCGCTGACAAAATTACGAGTTTGAGTTTGTTAGAAAAATTATCAAATACGTTAATGAGTAATGTTTCTGTATCACCTTTGTAACAATAATCCCTTTTCTCACCGAGCTTGACAGGGAAATCCTCGAATAATAATGTATTCCACTTTTTATTTAAGGATTGTAATATCTATGAAGAAAAATATTATAATAAAAGGGGCATCCGAGCACAACCTGAAGAATATCGATGTGACGCTTCCCCGCAATAAATTGATCGTTTTCACTGGCGTAAGTGGATCGGGAAAATCTTCACTTGCCTTCGACACGCTCTACGCAGAGGGACAACGAAGATATATCGAATCGCTTTCATCTTATGCGCGTCAGTTCCTGGGGCAGATGGAGAAACCGAAGGTCGATTATATCGAGGGACTCTCTCCTGCAGTTTCTATTGAGCAGAAAGCTGCCAGCCACAATCCGCGTTCTACAGTTGGAACAGTCACAGAAATCTATGACTACCTGCGCGTACTCTATGCGCGAGTGGGCACACAATATTGTTACCAGTGTGGAGAACCGGTATCTTCACAAACATTAGACCAGATGGTAAATACATTACTAGAACTCGAAGAAGGAACAAAGATACAGATCATGGCTCCGCTTGTCCGGGAAAGAAAGGGTGAGCATAAAGATGTGTTTGCACGTATCAAGCGTGAAGGATTTGTGCGAATGCGAGTCAACGGAGTTGTTCATGATGTGAATGATACGATCAAACTCGATAAGAAAAGTAAACACAATATCGAAGTTATCGTAGACAGAGTTGTAATCAAAAAAGGTATTGAAGGTAGACTAGCAGACTCGATGGAAATCGCACTGGATCTCACAGATGGAGTTGTCATGATAGACTATCCTGAACTAGATAAAACAGAACTTTACAGTATTCAGAATGCCTGTCCAACCTGCAATATCAGCTATCCCAAACTTACTCCTCAGATGTTTTCATTCAACAGTCCGCTGGGTATGTGTGGGACGTGCAATGGGCTGGGTACGCGTATGGAGCTTGATGAGGATAAATTAGTTCCCGATAAAACAAGATCTATTTTGGACGGCGCAGTGGTGTATTGGGGTTCCCTTCAGGAAAAACGGCGCTCCTGGCGTTATAAGATACTCAGACAGCTTGCAGATGAGTTTAGATTTTCACTCAATACGCCGTGGAAAGAACTTTCCGAAGAAGCACGAGATGTGATCTTATACGGATCACGTGGAAAAAAATTTAGGATTGACTGGGATATGGAAACAAGTTCAGGGCACTACATGACCCAGTTTGAAGGATTGATACCCACCATCAAAAGACGGTTCAGAGAAACAAAATCTGAAGATATGCGCAGGATGTATTTGGGATATTATAGTGAAAAACCATGTGCAGGTTGCAATGGTTCCAAGCTCAGGATCGAAAGCAGATATGTGAGAATCCATAATAAGTCCATCGTGGAACTTTCGAAATTGTCAGTCAAAGATGCGTATGATTTTGTGTCCCGGCTGAAACTTTCTGGGAATAAAAAAATAATTGCTGATGAGCTTGTTAAGGAGATAAAGGCACGTCTGCAATTCATGCTAAATGTTGGGTTGCATTATCTCGCATTAGATAGAAGCGCTCCGACACTCTCGGGAGGGGAGTCTGAAAGAATTCGTCTTGCCAGCCAGATAGGAAGTGGGCTTGTGGGCGTGATGTATATACTTGATGAGCCAACTATAGGACTTCATCAAAGAGATAATAGAAAACTAATCGATATGTTGGTCGGGCTAAGGACTATTGGTAATACGGTCATCGTGGTTGAACATGATGCAGAGATGATAAAAGAAGCCGATCATGTGCTGGACTTTGGTCCCCTTGGTGGTGTGTATGGTGGAGAAGTTGTGGCACAAGGATCATTGGATGATATTATTAATAATGAAAAATCTCTCACAGGAAAGTATCTTTCAGGAAAAATGAAGATTCCAGAACCGAAATACTACAGAGCAAAAAAGAGGGGATATATCACCCTGAAAGGAGTGACTCAGAACAATTTGAAAAACATCGATGTGACCATACCTCTCGGGGTGCTGACCTGTGTAACGGGGGTATCTGGATCCGGGAAAAGCTCCCTTGTGAACCAGACACTCTATCCTGTTATTGCAAACAGATTATATCATAGTACACACACCGAAGGGAAATATGATTCGATTGAGAATTTGGAAAGTATAGATAAGATCATCAATATAACGCAGGATCCAATAGGGAGAACACCCCGATCAAATCCGGCAACCTACACGAAGCTTTTTGACGATATTAGAAAGATCTTTGCAGAAACAACTGCCGCAAAAGTGAGAGGGTACAAGCCGGGACGTTTCAGCTTTAATGTGCCAGGTGGGCGCTGTGAAGCATGTAATGGAAATGGTGTGAAACAGATAGAGATGCACTTTCTTGCAGATGTGTTTGTGACATGTGAAGTATGTAAGGGTAAGCGTTTTAATAAGGAAACACTCCAGATCAAATACAAGGATAAAAATATACACGATGTGCTGAATATGGATGTTCAGGAAGCACTTAGATTTTTTGAGAACATACCCTCAATTCACAGAAAGCTGAAAACCCTTTCTGATGTCGGCTTGGATTATATTAAACTTGGACAACCCTCACCAACTCTTTCCGGAGGTGAAGCACAGCGTGTCAAACTCTCACGGGAGCTCAGTAAGACCAGTACTGGCAACACGCTTTATATTCTGGATGAGCCCACAACAGGTTTGCATTTTCACGATATCAAGAAACTCATATCTGTCCTTAACAAATTGGTAGAAAAAGGCAATACAATTGTTGTGATCGAACATAATCTGGATGTGATAAAGTGTGCTGATTTTGTCATAGATCTTGGACCTGAAGGGGGAGACGAAGGCGGTGAAGTTGTTGCTTACGGTACACCCTACCAGTTAGCAAAAATCAAGAAATCCTATACAGGATTGTTTCTCAAGAAGCTTTTTGGGCAATCATGTAAGACTAACCTTGATGTCTAACATTTTTATTATCTTTTTTTATAAAATTTTTCATTGTTTCAAAGGGTCTTTTACCCATGTTTCTGTACCCTC
>Ga0209834_10000594_pt1 | contig 22055 bp, 17 predicted proteins | sample Mar14236cmmetaG_FD_184134 | JGI IMG/M metagenome (GOLD analysis project Ga0209834, IMG submission 184134) | Marine hydrothermal vent microbial communities from Guaymas Basin, Gulf of California to study Microbial Dark Matter (Phase II) - Marker... ...
CTTCTTCGATAATTTCCTCTGATTTTTCATCTTTAACAGGTTCGGGTACACGTTCCCAGACTTGGCTGCGACCGATTCGGATAATTGCTTTGATATAGCCGCGCACCTGTAATTTGGTGTCATCTTCAATAGTGCGGATCTTACAATTATAAATCTTACCTTTTTTAGGATCGAGGATCTTTCCGCCATCCCACCAGCCGTTCTTATCTTCGGTGAGTCCCCACATGATAGTTGCACCTTTCATGGGTTTTCCAGTAAGGTCTCCGGAACCCTCGGCGCAGGTCGGATTCTGGTCTTCGTCGGGTTTGCGGAAAAGCTCTACGATTTTGCCTTTCAGTTCACCGTTTTCAATCCAGATATTAACGATTGATTTCGCCTGTCCAGTTTCATCGTCGATAGTTTTCCACCGACCAACCGGTGAGAGTTCGTCAGCATGGAGCGCTATTACGACAAAGATGAAACTAAGTATCAGTAAGAGTAATTTTTTCATTGTACCTCCGTGAGTATTTTATTAATTTTGTAACTCGAGTTGAGTTTGGGGCTAATGTTTCCATTATACTAAAATTGCAATTATGAGTCCACTCTAAAAAGTTCAATTTAAGAAATCGAGAAACCGTTGAAACGGTTAATGCATTTTTTTGTTTCATTAACCCACCAACTTCTACTCTCGTTACCAAGCCCCTGTTTACCAAGGCGTAATGCAATGAAGACTGGCTTGGTAACGGAAGACGATAAGACATTGCGTTCCCAAAGTGGGCTTTGGGAACGATAGGAGGGAGTAACGGTTTCCAAATATTTAAAATATTTTCTAACATATTTCTAATCATAACCTTTTTAGAGTAAGCTCAATTATCGAAATAAAAACCGAAGGAGTTTGAAAAATTCAATTCATTCTTTCTAAACCCGATACGTGTAAGGCGTGATGTGCCTATCATGCTATTCGAACCTGCCCACTGTGAAAAACTCTTGAATTTCTTTAATATCTGAGTTTAATGCTTCTTTCAGGGTGCCCACGAAAAGCGCCTTGCCTTTATCAAGAAATACAATTCGGTCTGCAATTCTATGGATGCTGGCGAGTTCATGGGTGACAACTACAATTGTCATATCGAGTTGTCGCTTGAGCTGAAGCAGAAGATCGTCAATCGCTTTTGAGGTTATTGGATCAAGACCTGCAGATGGCTCGTCACAAAAAAGTATTTGAGGATCGAGCGCTATGGCTCGCGCAAGTGCTGCGCGCTTTTTCATACCTCCGGAAAGTTCAGAGGTCGACAAGTACATTGCATTGGCAAGCTCAACAAGGTTTAGCTTTGTTTCGATGATCCTGTTAATAAGTTTTCTTTCGAGATTCGAGTGCTGCTCCAACGGAATGGCGACATTATCACGAACCGAAAGTGAGTTTAAGAGCGCTCCATTCTGGAAAAGCACTCCGCATTTCATGAGGATATCATCTAAATCCTCTTCTTCTATTCCAACGATTTCTTTATCAAATACCTTTATTGAACCCGATACTGGGATTAACAGTCCGATAATATGCTTAAGTAGTGTGGTTTTACCGCAACCGCTTCCCCCGAGAATTATGAAAACTTCGTTCTCTTTTATATCAAGAGTGATGCCATCCAAAATGCGACGCCCATCATATTCTGTGATCAGATCTTTAACTTCAATTATGTTTTCCATGGCGACTAATAGAACAAAAGACCCAGAGCCGCGTCAGCAACAATGACCATGAAGATAGCAGTTACCACAGAGGCAGTGGTTGAACGTCCAACTCCACCAGCACCACCTTTAGCACGAAGACCGAAGAAAACACCAACAATAGTAATGAGCCAGGCAAAAACAAAACTCTTTACAATACTTGTAATAATATCCTTCAGGACCATGACATTTGCCATTCTGTCCACAAAAGCAGTCGGACTAAGCTTGAGATAGGTAATACCAATAATGAACCCTCCTACAATTCCGATTACGTCCGCAAAAATAGTGAGAAGTGGCATCGAGATGGTCATTGCATATAATTTTGGCAGGACAACATATTTGATAGGATTAAGCGCCATGGTTTTGAGAGCATCGAGCTCCTCAGAGATCTTCATCGTAGCAATTTCCGAAGCAATTGACGAACCGCTTCTACCGGCAATGATGATCGCAGTCATGAGTGGTCCCATTTCACGGGTCATAGAAATAGCAATGAGATCGACGACAAAAATATTAGCCCCGAAACTTCTCAATTGTTGAGCTGATTGAAGCGAAAGAATGAATCCAACAAGAAACGAGATCAATCCTACAATAGGGAGAGCATTCACACCTATCAGATTGCTTTGAACGAAGAACTCTCCCTTGCGCTGTCCCTTTTTGGAAAAGATACCGGCAATTCCCCAGAAGAACATATCTGCTGCAAGATAAATGAAATATTTGATATTATCGAGAAAGGTGAAACCCTGATCACCTAGGTTTTCAATATAACCAAGCTTCGCAGGTTTTCTGAACTCTTTCTCACTTATTTCTAAGGATGAAAAAGCTGTAATGGAATTTTCAACTTTTTCTGAAGCATTAATGACTTTAGTTTCTATTGAGAATTTCTTAAGGGAGTCTATGACCTGATCGATGGCAGCAACACCTGCACTGTCTATTGTTTTGAGTCCTTCAGCATCGATGGAAAACTTTGCGTTTTGTCTTATATCAGCGAGATTTGCAGAAACAAATTTAATAAAAGCTTCTGCATTGTTTATTGTGAGCTCATCGGTTAAGATGAGTATTCTATCTCTGAATTCAAAGGAATTCATATTAGAAGGAGATAATCGTCAGATCCAGCGAGAGATTATGATCCACCTGCGTCCAGGTTTTGGTTTCATCCTGTTTTACTGTAAGTGTATAATCAAGAGAAACATAACTGGATATGCGGAAACTGAGCGTATTATCAAGCCGGAAAACTTGCTTCCTGCTTTTTTCAAAAGGATAAAGTGTGTAGAATTCAAAAACATAGTTAATGCTATTCGAAATACGAAGGTCTCCACCAACATTTCCTTCAAAACCACTCAGGTTTACCGATTCAAGTTCTCTGAAAACATTAGTTTGCGTAGCATCCTGTTCATAAACATTTGAATTTAGAGTCTGAGAAAATCCCAAACCGGTTTTGATATACAGATTGCTGGTATTTGTATTGAAGATCGTAAGGTTCAAACCCAGACCTTCCTCAAGACTAATGGGAAATAACATGGGTGTGATCTGAACTTTATCATCACCGAGAATGACATCAACAGTGTCGCCTTCTGCATTGATCTTATAGATAGCAGGTTGGTCGGAATCGAAGTAGAACATTGTCGGGAAAACATTTGAGTTAAGACGAAATCGACCGTACACGCCAAAAGATTTTATAAAATAGAAAATATAGGTCGGCTGCAAATGAAGAGAGTTTGAATAGATTCGAAAATCCTTGTCCTGTTCTTTAGTGAAACCAATATTCAGATTTTGTCTTGTAGAGAAATAGTGGGGGAAAGCATCGTATTTGACCTCATTATCCAACTTTGAGCTTAACGTGATGTTTGTAACGGATTTATCCTTGTTGGCAGAGTTATCGCTGCTGAGAAGGAAGCTCCCCTTGATGGAAGTATAGTATCTCCATGCATGTATCTGATCGGACTCCTTCATTTCCGGAAGAAGCCCTGCACCAATGAAATTTTTTGTTGTGGATTCCATAACAATTGTAATCTCTTCCAGCATATCTTCCATAACGCGTATGGTAGTGAAGTTTGTAAAAGTTTTCGGGGATTCTTTGTATTTGATGATCTTGTAAACACCGGGTTTGAGGAGCCATGTTTCCTGTTTTTCACCGGGCTGGTTTTCATCTGCACTATATTTCATGCCGATACTGTTTTTATAGTCATCGATCTGATAGATCTCATAAGCCTCGCGAAGGTAATTTCTGTTCTGGTCAATGATCTTCACAATGAGACCGCCCCAGTTGGGTTCAATTATTCGTGTTTGACCCGCCTTTAGAGTTACATCGACTTTCACCTTTTGATCTTCCAAAAGCGCTGAACCGATTTCCAGTGTGTACGAACCGGGATCCATAAAGATGCTTTGACCAACCGGACATCTGCCTCTCACTAATTGACCATTTTGATAGATCATGTATTCGGGTTCAAGCGAGGGATCGGACATAGCGGGAACAAAGATCCTGCCCATGCCGAGCTGGTCATCGATCCCTTCTTTCTCAAGCTGGCGCATCGGCTCGGGGGCAGACCAGGTATCGTATTGTTCATCAATATAAATATTAGAACTTGTCTGGCTTTGTGCCAATACATTGCCCATCAGAGCCGTTATTAAAATAATGATCATGAAAAAAGCTTTTTTCATTTATTCCTCCGCAACTATTAAGCTACTTGCCTTGTATTAGGGCTGGCTGGTTTTTTTGTAATGTTTCAAAATATTCCTGAACCTTTCTAAGAAAAATAGTTATCTCATTTTTTAGTGTATCACTTAATGTTTTTGCAAAGAAGCTCATGCTTTCCGTATATAAGGGAGCATACCTTTCAATCTCGTAACTTACTACCGTATTATTGGTTTTCACTTCCAACATTTGTATTGTCATACGCAGATCAGCTCTTTGAAACTCATTTAAGGGAAGGTCGCTGACGTATTTTTCAATATTATGGATCGTGCCTGTGATAATGTAGTCGGGACGTTTATCCAGATATGTCTTTTTGCATTCCTCAACAAGATTCAGTGCCCTGAAATGATTAATAATTAGTGCTGTCACGGCATCGGGAGGGCGGCGTGCCCATAAGCTCCACCGGTCATAATACACTTCATGAGAAGACTGGCGAATGACGATACGTGAATTGTCATAGGTTTTATCTATCTTGAAATCTTTCACTTGAATAGTATAAGGGTAAGGTTCCGTGAGTACATCGCTCTTCGTAATGGGAGGGACATAATCAAGCAGATAGAATTTAGCCCACTGCATTCGAGAACAACCCAAAAGCAAAATGGCAAGAATGATAATTATGATATTTTTATTCTTCATTATGGTCCTCCCGGATATGAATCCCCTGAACTTGATTTAAGGAGAAGCGAGGGATTTTCTGAGATCATGCGCGAGAATTCGTTTATATGCTGCATGCTTTCCTTGAGCAGGCGGATGGTTTCAATAATATCCTCTTGACTTTCCAGGACAGTATAATTGATATTATTAAAAGCTTCGGTAAGATCATCAACAGACTTATTAATGTTACTGACAGTCATGTTGAATTGATCAATGTCAAGCTGTTGGGTGACGTCATTAATAGTGGAAAGGAGATTTGCTAATTCTGATGAGACTCGTGCGATATTTTCTATGCTTTCATTGAGTTTTGCTCTGTTTTCATCCATAATGGTATTGAAGTTTTTCAGAGAGCTGTTAGTATTGGCAATTACTTCCTGAATATTTTGCTGTGTACGTTCATCTAATATATTAGCGATATTCCTCAAGATTTCATCGATTTTTTTAGCTATATCTTGAGCTTTATCAGTGATCACATCTAAAGTTGACTCGCCGGGTTGTATATGGGAGCCCGGCTTCAGGTTCTCTTCGCGTGGATCACCACCTATCAGCTCGATCTGCTTCAATCCTGTAATACCAACTGCTGCCATTACAGCTTTCACATCTTTTTTAATAGGAGTTCCCGCCTTGATACTGATTTCGACAATGACGGTTGTTACATCTTCTTTATCAATAGAGAGATCTTCGATCCTTCCAATCCTTATGCCGTGATACTGAACTGCACTTCCGATATTTAAGCCACTCACAGATTGGTCCTTATAAGCGATGAAGTAGAAGTCCTTTTTGTCAAAAATTTTTGAGCCAACTATGATACCCACCAATACAAATAAAAGGATTAATGCAACTAATATGAAAACGCCTAATCTAATTTTCTGAGATTTTGAAACCATATATTCTCCGCAATTGTTGAGAAATGATAACGATATTTATGTCAATTTTTTTAAGTAAAATCTTAATATAATTGAAATTACCACACAAATACAACACCGCTGTTCGGGAAGAACCATTCGTCTGATGAGCTTTTCATCATTATCTTCTTACCTTTGATAATCCCGGTGGGATATTTCTCTTTACCCGAAAAAATGGGTACGATTTCGACATTTTCAATATTCGTATGTCTATAATCAAAGGTCATAGTGATCCCTTTTGTAAGCTCGGCAATATAAATAGTAAGCTGATGTTTATTTTTCGGGTAATATGTGATCGTATCAATTGTGAATTGCACTTCTTTTCCGAGAAGATCCCGCAGTTTTGGATGGGAACACTCGATCTCAAGATTGGAGAATTCCCTTTCTGAAGTGCCGTTATGAATAACAGTATGACGAAGAACCAGATCATTGATCATGATCTTATCGATCTGAAATGAATTAACAAGATCGATTTTGCTATCAAGCAACCAGCGATACTCAACTTCAGGTGAGAGGATATACTGTTCCAGATCCCTGGGATTTGTTGCACATACGATCTTGAAAGTTTCGCAAGTAAGTCTCTTTTTATAACGCAATTTTGTTTTAGTACGATAGAAAAACTTTGATACAACAGGATTGAGATCAGTTTCAGACAGTACTATCTCATGAATAAAATCCCTTTTCCAGCTCATTTCTCTGTCAGCTCGGTAAAATAGTTTTTTTAGTACTTCTTGATATACAATGCTGCCGATCTCGCTGCTGTTAAGCCGTTGATTAAGGGAAGTTTCGATAACCTTCTCCAAGGTTGTGTCTGTGAAATCCTTTGCGATGAAAGTCCTCCTGGAAATTGGCTCTATCGCAGCATCTTTGTGCTTCTTAATATAAATTCTCTGGGCGCGGCGTCCAAGGTTACACGCCATTTCATAGGTAAGCCCACGGTGAAGTGAGCTGAGTTCTTCGATCGAGATTGAGTTCGTTTTCTCACTTCCGATCAAGGTTACTTCGTCCCCAATTTTCGCATTTTTCACATTAGAAATATCCACGACGATCATATCCATTGTAACACGACCGATAATTGGGCATATCTTATTATGAACTAAAACCTTGCCGCAGTTTGAAAGAAGAAAATTGTATCCGTCACCATAACCGATAGGAAGAATCGCAGCTTTTGTAACGTTTTTTGTAATATAGGTCTGATTATAACTTATACCAACATTCTCGGGAAATTCTTTGATCAACCCAATTTTTGATTTGAATGTCATTACCGGCTTAAGTTCGATCTTACCTTTAAGATTTTTTGAAGTGTAAATTCCATAAGAAAGTAAGCCGGCACGTATCATCGTGTGCTGAGATTGTGGAAAATTGATAATTGCAGCGCTGTTGGCAATGTGTTTATATGGAGGGTCGATCCCAATTTCTTTAAAAATCTCTATGATCTTTTTAAAGCGGTTATTCTGTATCTCTGTGAAGGAAACATCCTCTGTTTCACTCATTGAGAAATGCGAAGAAAGACCCTCAATTTGAAGATTTCTTAATGCCTTGAATGCATTTGTAATATTCTCTGCTTCCCCCCATAAGAAACCTGCGCGTCCCATTCCAGTATCAAACTGGATATGAATAGGAAGTTTTTTATTCTGTCTTTTTGCATAAGCATCGAGTGCTTGAGCAAAATTCATGTCCGAAATAGAGGGAGTAAGGTTATAGGAAACCAGAGTTTCTATCTCACTTTCGAATGAAGGGCTGAGGATGAGTATTCGCTCGTCTATATTTTCCAACCGGAGCAAAACACCTTCATCTGTGTTCGCCACCCCAAACCACTGAATGCCCAGCTTGGCTGCTTCCTTTGCGATTTCGACTGAGCCATGTCCATAGGCATCAGCTTTCACGATCTGCATATATTGCGTGTCTGCAGACAGATGATTTCTTAGCTGTTTTACATTATGACGGAAATTATCGAGGTCGATAATTGTCCAACTGCGGAAGAGTTCTTTGTCCTTCTTCATAAAGATAGAAAAATCCCTTCATTCTGATTAAGAATGTTGGGATTATAATAGTGTGGTGAACTATTTATTTAACTTTTGCTAACCAATAATCATTGATTGATGGGAATTTTGCTTTAAGCTGTTTTCCCAATTCATTAGCTTCGGGTGCTGAGTACAGATCCTTAAGACGAAGACGATAAAACAGTTTTCCATTTTTCTTGGTAGTCGTGATCTTGGTCTCGTATCCGTACTGTGCAAGCTTGTTCTTCTCTGTGATGATGTTGGCATAACTCGGACTTGCAGCAACCTGAAGCTCGTAAAGTTTTGCTTCCTGAGGCGGAACTTTTTTGGGAGTAACTGTTTGTTGAGCTGGTTGAGTTGTGTCTGTTGTCTGTTCTCCCGGCTTGGTAACCTCAGTTTTTTTAGGCGGTTCTGGTTCACCGGTTTTCTTCTTACCACATCCCTGAATGCTTGCCAGAGAAACAAGAAGAACGGTTACCAAAATGGCAATCACAAAAATTTTTCTTTTCATGTAAGCCCCCATATTATTTTAAATGAAACATTCTTTTTGAAAAAAACTCGTCAAGTATTTATTTTTATTCATGATTTTCAGGATAAGTTATCTTGACAGTAAAATTTCGTCAAGTTTCTGTTTCTCACATGAAAAAGATTCTTTTTGTATTAGTAATAGGTTTTGTTATTTTGACTGTTTTTTATTGCGGCAAAGATAAACCTCCCACTGGAGGACCCAAAGATACAACCCCTCCTGAGATCATCGATTTTGAGCCGGGAAATTTAACCACGAATTTTCAGGATGACGAGATAACGATCACTTTTACAGAGACTATTGACGAACGTTCTTTTGAGGATGCACTTCATATTTATCCTCCAGTGATGAAGAAAAAGATCACTTCAGGAAAACAGAATATCACGATTAAATTAAAAGAGCAGCTCAAGCAAGACCGGACCTATCTGCTTACTGTGGATACCAGGTGTAAAGACCTTCGAGATAATTCACTTGAGAAAGTACACTCCCTTATTTTTTCTACTTCCGACAGCATTTCTGCACATAAATTGAATGTCAATCTGGAATTGGACGAACGAGCTACTGAACGCCAGGGGATGTATTTCGTGCAGCTCTATAATACTCAGGATACAATATTCATTACATCACAAAATACGGAAAAACTTCAGAATTTCACTTTTGATAATCTTCCTTCTGAAGAAGTATCGGTTATTGCGTTTTTGGATGAAAATAAAAATTCAGATGTTGATAAAAAACGTGAACTGTTCGATGAGAAAATTGTAAAATTAGATAGTCCCCAGAACGAGATTATCCTCACCCTTGCCCTTCAGGATACGACCAAGCCAACACTTAAAAAAGTTGTAGCAGAAAGCGCCCAGCGTCTTACAATAAGTTTTAGTGAGAATATTAAGAAAGTCCGCTCCATCAGGATAATTGATCATGTCACAAAGAGCAGGCTGCCAATTTATGAATATATAATAACCGGTTCTAAGATTGAATGTATTACCGGAGTTCTTGATACAAATGCTTGCCTGCTTGAATTAAAGGATATTGCTGATTTTAATGATAATATTACAGCACTTGATACGATAAGTTTTTTAAACAGGCAGTTGCCTGATACAACCTCACTGGAGCTGGATTCTCTTTCCCATGAGGACGGTCAAACAGTTACAACTTTATCTCCTGAGTTCCGAATAAAATTCAGCAAGATCATTCCCCTAGAAAATGTTTCCATCTTGCTTGTTAATTCCGAAGACAATCAACAGGTTGGACTCAATATACAAAAAGAGCAGGGATATACTTTTGTGGTAAAGCCAAAAAAACTGTTGAAAAATTATGTGCCGTATTCCCTGATAGTGTCTGAAGAAACAACTGATTATGAAGGTAATGCCTTGATGGAAGGGATCACTATCTCGATTTTGCCTTTACTCTACAAATAGCTACTGATGAGTCAACTGTGAAATGATGTAAATTGAATTTTAACATTCCTTATATTGCCTTCTCCTCAGCTAGGAGAAGGTTAGGTTTACCCCGTGAAATCAGCTTGCTGAATATTTCACTGGGGGATTAGGTTTCAAACTTTGTTAAAATTCAATTACCACTTCCAATCGAAGCTTGACTTGACACTATTCCCAGTATTTTAGCTCAACCTTATCATCAATAATTTCAAGATAACTATAATGTCTTATCCAATCTCCGAGATTAATATACGTTCCTTTATCGAGATGAAGCATTCGCGGATTGTGGATATGTCCCATAATTGTGTAGTCGAAGCCCTTCTCAAAGAGATTTTTTGAGAAGTCGATCAATCCTTTTTCCTGCTTTATTAGCGTTTTTCTGGATTTGTTGAAATTGCGGCTGGATCGCGACATTAGTTTGCCGGTACTTAACCCGACATCCGGGTGAACCCAGCTAAAAAGTCTATGGACAATCGGATTTCGCAGAATGCTTTTTAACACATGATATTGCAGGTCATTAGATGTAAATTCATCACCGTGTGATACATAAAATTTCTTTCCTGCACAGGTAAAAATATACTCGTTTTTATAAACTTCCGCATGCAGATTTACCTGAAAGAAATCTTTGAACACAAAGTCATGATTTCCTGCAACATAGATAACCTGCGTGCCTTGTTCGATAAGAGTTTTCAGTTTATGAAGAGTTTCAAAGAGTGCCTTAGGAATGACCGTTGAGTACTCAAACCAGACATCAAATAGATCTCCTGCAATAATGAGTTTGTCCGGTGGTTTTGCAATGAGTGCATCAAGAAAGGAATAAAAGGTATCAAGTTTTTCCTGCTCTTCTTTATCAACAAAGAAACGCTGGTGAAGGTCAGAAATGCAGATTATTTTCATGATTCTCCTTTAGTGAGTAAGCACATAATACACGATGTTGATACCCATTTTAAATGCCTGCTCACGTATATGTGGAGGATCTTTGTGAACTTCCGGAGAAGCCCAACCGTCACTGATGTTGGTTTCATAGGTATATAAAACCATCAATCTGCCGTAATCATCAAATAATCCAAATGCCTGAGGTCTTTTTCCATCATGCTCATGAACCTTGGGAAGTCCGTTTGAGAAGGTGTAGTAACAATCAAAAATTGGGAAAGTAGCCGGCAATTCCTGTAGCTCTTTTTCAGGGAATACCTTTGCAAATTCCCTGCGAAAGTATTCATTTAGACCGTAATCATCATCGACATAAAGGAATCCGCCTTTTTCAAGGTAATTCCGAAGGTTTGTGCACTCTTCCTCAGAAAAACTGATATTACCATGCCCTGTCAAATACAGAAAGGGGTGGTTCAGAATGGAGTTATTTTTGAGGGAAACGATTGCCTGTTCGGGTGATGCTTTGATCAATGTTCGTGAATTGATCTCATCACAGAGATTCGGAATAACTGAGGTGTTATTATACCAATCTCCGCCGCCGTCATATTGCACACGGGCAATCGTCAATTCCATTTCTCCTGAAAGGTAGAGAGGAATGAGAAAGATAAGAACAAGTAGAAAGATTTTTACTTTTTTCATGAGATTTGCATGAAATAAAGAGTTATTTTCGATGTCAATATTCTTGACGTTTGAAAAACAATCTTTACATTTTGACTCATGTGGGTGATTAACTCAGGGGCTAGAGTGCTTCCCTTACAAGGAAGAAGTCGTAGGTTCAAATCCTACATCGCCCACCATTTTTTTATCACGATTTTATTCCGACGAAATTGCACGAGGGTTTGTGTCAATTTTCTGGGTTTCTTGAAGTTTTTTCTTGGTCTGCTGCACTCCAAGCTCTTCCAGTTTGCGAACACTAGGTACAATTCTGTTTGTAAAGGAACCGACCGCTTTATTATAATGTTTCACAGACGTATCCAGACTTGATCCAACTCTATCAAGATGCTCCTGAAAGGTGCAGATACGTTCATATAATTCGGTTCCCGTTTCTGCGATCTGCTTGGCATTTTCAGTTAATTTTTGCTGCTGCCAGCTCATGGCAACGGTGCGAAGAAGAGCGATGAAGGTCGTAGGTGTTGCAATTATGACTTTATTTTGAATACCGTCTTCGATAAGTTTGTTATCGAGTTCCAGGGCGGCTGAGAAAAAGGATTCACCGGGCAGAAAAAGAACAACAAAGTCGGGCGCATCCTCAAACTGTTTCCAGTAATTCTTTTTGGAAAGTTCATTCATATGATGACGAACAGCGCGTGAATAGGCAATCTTGGCAGCTTCTCTTTTTTCTTCTGTTTCAGCTTCATATGCCTCCATGAAATATTTTGTTGGCGCCTTGGAATCTACTATAATACTTCGATGTCCAGGCAAGTAAACTATAAGGTCGGGCCTAAGCTGCCCGTCCTCAGTTTGTACACTGACCTGTTCTGAGAAATCACAGTATTCGGACATGCCGACCAGTTCGACAGCTCGCCTAAGTTGCAGCTCTCCCCATTTACCGCGCACTTCCGGACGTTTAAGAGCATTTTTCAGACTTGCAGTTTCCTTCTTAAGATTTTCACTGGAGTTGGCAAGCTGTGTGATCTGCTCCTTCAAACTGCCGAGGTCCTCTTTTCTAAGATTTTCAATAGTTTTTATCTCGCGGTTATAACGTTCCAAAGAAATCTTCAAGGGCTCAAGTGTTTCTTCGATCGCTTGTTTACCGAATTCACTCTTTGTCTTTTCCAGCATGGTTTCCAGGTTTTGTTTAGCCAGTTTCAAAAAGGTTTCATTATTGCTTTTCAGCGCATCGGATGAAAGGGCATTGAAGGTATCTCTAAGACTCTCGGTTGCCTGCTTGAGCAGCTCTTTCTGTTCGAGAATGTTCTTTTCTGTTTCCAGAACTTTTGTCTCCAGGCGAGCGCTTTCTTCCTTTTGTTTTTCAAGCTGCTCTCGTAATATGGATATTGTGTCTTCAAGTTTTACTTTTTCCAGTTTGATCTCTTCGATGTATTGAACATTTTGAAGGAGTTTGGTTTCAGCTATCACTTTTTCATTTTGCAGCTCATCCGTCTGCCGGAATTTTTTCTCTACTGAAGAAATCCTTTTCTGCAGAAAGAAATAGGTGATCAATATTCCTATGATCAAGCCAATAACGAGTGGAATTACGGTATTTATCATACTCACATCCTGAATTTTATTTTTGCACATGAATTATTACAATACCCGATTATTATGTCAAAATTTATGTAAATATTGACACGGGGATTCCTCTTTTCAAATGAAAAAGTACCACCCTGGAGGTGCTAATGGCAGAAGAGAAAGAATGCAAATTCGATTTTGAAGGAGTTTTCAACCCGGAAGATTATATGTATTTTTATGGTGATGAACTCACAGAGGATCGTACTGATAGAGAGGTTGAATTTCTGATTGATGAGTTGGGAATGTATAAACCGATGTCTATTCTGGATGTTGGGTGCGGTTTTGGACGGCATGCGATCAAATTAGCCGAAAAAGGTCACCGTGTTACAGGAATTGATTGCATGGAGGGATTCCTTTGTCTCGCTCGCGATCAAGCACAAGAAAAGAACCTTAAGATTAACTTCATCAACAAGGACATGCGATATGTGGAGTTTAACGGCGAGTTCGAGCGGGCAATTCTTATGTTCACCACTTTTGGATATTTTACTGATGACCAAAATCTCAAAGTGCTGAAAAATATATCGAGAGCTTTAGATGGGCATGGATTATTCTGTTTTGATACTTTTAACAGAGATGCATTTCTTAAGGATTTCATTCCCTATTTTGTGCATGAGAAAAATGAGGATTTTATGATAGACCGATTCAACTTTGATCCCAAAACTGGGCACTTGATTAACAGTCGAATTATAGTCCGTGACGGTAAGCGAAAAGATACACCTTTTGTCATAAGATTGTATGATTATAATGAAATCGAAAGATTGCTTGGTGAGGCAGGAATGGAGATAGAGAAAATCTATGGCGATTGGAGCAAATCACCCTTTACGAAGGATTCAAGAGGGATGAAGATCATAGCAAAGAAGATATAAGATTTTCATTATACAAAAAAAAACTCGGACCGAAAGATCCGAGGTTTTCTTTTTTTATATATGTGAATGGTTATTTCACGAGTATCATTTTTCTCACTTCATCGAAATTCTGATTTTCGAGTTTGTAGAAGTAGATACCGGTTGCCATATCGGAGATGTCTATCTGAGCAACTCCGCCGGTACCCTGCACTGTTTTAACGAATTCACCTTGAATGTTGTATATCTTAATAGTAGCATCTTGATTCATCGCACTGCCTTTAAGATGATATTTGATCACAGTAGAAATCTTGGCAGGATTTGGGAAGTTGCCGAGTATTGCTGTATGATCATAGTATGTGTTGTCATCAATACCGACCTCAGGAATACCCGTACCGAATACTTCAAGATATTCTGCAGAAAACGGATCGATCTGGATGAGTACTTCGCCATCATAATTCTGTGCATTCTGAGGAGCAAATGTGAGACCATAGGTCATACTTCCCCCCATATCAATTGAATAATCCAGGACATTTCTGCGAGGGGTAGTACCGGATTCTGCAACGGAGTAACAATCTGGAGTTATTATTTGACCAGTTAAAGTTCCGCTTCCAAGATTATAGATCGTGAACTGCATTGTAGAATCATGTCCCACTTCAACCAAACCGAAATCGAGTGATCTTGGTGACAAGTAAAATACCGGGAACGGTGAAAGAACCGGCGGGAAGGTAATATAATCGATCCAAGCGCAGTCCTGACCTCCTGTTGCAGAATTATCCTTATCATAGATCCATTTAAAGGTATGAGTACCGGCGTCCACCGAGAATGATACTTCACCCCAGCTTACTTCACCAGCCCATTCTGCTTGCTGTACGCCGTCAATATAGAACTGGAGATAATCATAATTATTCTCGGAAGATACTTTTCTCCAGAAGGAGATATCGCCTGAATTAGTATTTATGATAAGTGAAAGCTCGGTAGTTGAGTTGTGTCCGATAGCGCCGGATTTTGCACAATAGGTGCCTTCATAGGGATTTATCGTATCGATCGTCCAATCTGCGCTTCCACCTGTAACCCAGGAATAAGCTGTGAAATCACCAGTCTCGAAATCTTCTATGGAAAGTCCGATATATTCATAGAACATTACTGTAGTACTGTAGTTACCTCCGGTTACATTGAACTCAAGAGGAATACTCGCACCAGTAGGTGCATTATTTGCAACAGTAATATTGAAGACAGCAGATTTGTTCTCCCCAACATTAAAACTACCAAAGTCATGTGTTCCAGTGTTGATGGTGATGTAGCTGTTGCTGCTGACAAGGGTTCCTGTAGCATCAGGGGAAGTGGCATGCCCGTCATTGGTTGCGTCAATAATAATGTCAACAGTTTCTCCCGGGTCGAGACGACCATTGTTATTGCCTGTTGCATCATTGATCCAAAGGTTTCCGACAGTGAAAAGAGGAGCATTAACGATGACTCCAAATGAGGTATCCCATATTTCTTTTGCTCCGGGATCACCTTCAACATTGACTTCAATAAGCACGTAATGTTGGTCTTCAACACTGTTTGAGACACTGAATTCATAAGCATCATCTATTGTTGAAGATTGGTCTGCTCCGATTGTGCCAAAGTTTTCTGTATTATCGGAGAATGAGATATTGGTATCTGTTGTTGAAAGTGTTGCCACTACGTTGTCAGCTGCCTGTACTCCGACATTTTTAAGGGTCAGACCAAGAAGGATATCTTCGCCGTAGTCAATAACTCCATTGTTGTTAGCGCCCGAATCATTGATCGAATGATCTTCATAAATCACATAAGGACCGGAAGGTGGAATAACATTTACAATATTTTCATAACGATAGTAATCTTGTTTTACAATAGTGACCAGAACATCTGTTCCTGGAAGCTGTGAAACAATAGAGATAGGAGTAGGCATCAAACCATTACCAACACCTGTTCCAATTATCTCTCCATCAACAGAAAGACAGATATCGGCTCCGGCATTTGCAGTTACATCAAAGGAAGTCATACCACTTAGAAGAGCAGCATCATGAGTTACAGTAAGGTTTTGTGGCATTTCGGAGTACACTGTCAGAAAGGCATCGCCATGATGATGGAAGAGGTAGTAGGTTATTTGTTTGTTACTAACGTTGTAAGGCCAGCTTGAGCCCTCAAGAAAGATTTTACCTACCGAATTGCCAAAGCAGGGATATATCCAATCTGAATTTGAGGGACCTGCACCGTAGTCAGGCATGAACTGGGGCCACATAGCGTCATACATGCCCCATACATAGGTGTCATTCACGAAGGAGTATGAGGTTTCTGAAGCTGCAATAACACCAAGTGCACGATGTTCATAACGATGTAAAGCTTCTGCAAAACATTCTGTTGGAGAGTTATATTTTCCTGTTAAACAGTTGATTGAGAACACAAATACAAGGTCATCATTATATAATCCGCTCAAGTCACCAATATCGTAGTCAGGTTCTCCCCAGCCAGTTACACCACCATGATCACGATGTTGTAGCATAAAAGCGCCGCTGTTAATAGCATTGTTGATCATTGTTGCATTTCCACCGGTCCAGCCACCAAGTGTAGAAGGATCAGCAGGAATATAGCCTAGACCACTTGGTCCGAAGTAATTAACAACAGTGCTTGTATTAGTAGCTGTTGACCAGATTCCTCCATTTGGATTACCGTCGTAGATATCATTGATTCGTTCCTGTTGCTTTCCAAGTTCGTTAGACCAGAAACCACCAACAGATTCCGAACAGATCTGGAACCAGCGTGTTGTCTGCCATCCACAGCAAGTTATTGGATGGTCATAGTAATTAGGATTTGTAGGAGGGCTTGTTTCATTAACCAAAAATTTATTGATCGTTATTTCAAGCTCACTTGCATTTCGTGCTGTAATACGTGCAAAATGCATTTCCGGAAGATCATCACCATCAACATCGGCATAGACATTATCAGAAACGCAACCGCTGAATGGAGGTGAGATAATACCAGTACCTGTCGCACCGCCTGTGCCATAGTCGGCAAGTAACAACACTGCTGCAGGAGCAAGATCCCATGTGTTGTAGGCAGTATTGAAATAATTTTCCAAGGCAGAGGTTGTGTTACCACCAATTTCAGTGAGGGTTACAACCTGTGTGATAATACCTTGTTTTTGACGGAAATTCTTAATTGAGTCTGCCCACGCAATGAAATCAGGATTATCGGGAACAACAATAAGATAATCACACCCGTCATCCCTTGATGGCGTGTGAGAATAATCTTTTTCAGGAATTGATTCATAGTTGAGAATTACTTGTTTGTACACAGGATCCCACCATTTACTGCGAAGTCTGTCTTCACCGAATTGACCGTTTCCACCGACGAAATTCAAGTCGATCTGTATATCACGATACACGATCATTTCTTTTGTAACGGGATTATACTGGAATGGTGTGATGCCAATGATTACAACATCAACGCCACGAATTTGTCTTACTTCAGAAATCACAACCGGCTCTGCAGGATAGAATTCATTTTTTGAGAAAATCTGCATATCCTTATTGTAATCAAGAGGTCCATCCTCAGTATCAAAAGGAATGCGAGGAGCAGGTGCGATATCCATATTAGGAACAATTTCAGTACGATAATTAACAATATCAAAAGTAACGAATGCGCCTTCCGGAATTGCAATGTATTTGCTCATGCCGGGAAGGTCCGGTGCACCTTCATTATTTGGAAGGAAAACTCCGGGAATGTGAATGCTTTGGAGAGTTTCACCATCTATTTCCTTGTCAGAAGTAAAATACTCCTGAATGGAAAAGTTCAGTGAAAGGTCAGAGGAATTTTGCCGTAAGATGCTGAATCCGTGATTTCCCCAACTGTCATTATACTGCTTTGCATATGCAATTGAGTAGAAAAGCACGAGACAAAATACCATCAAAAGTGCAATCTTTTTCATCAATATCCTCCATTGATTTGATTAGATTTTTTTATTTTCATTTTTATTCAAAAATTTTTGATTAAAAAATCAAAAGTACAAAACTATGTCAAGTTTATATAAGAGATAATAATATATTAGTGAAAAAGGAATGAATATAAACATAATTTTACCACAGACTTGTGATATCGTATAGACTCGCATGAAAGATGTTGTTTTCAGAAAATATAAAATATATGTAATATCGTCCTGCTTCAAATGGAACTTGTTTAACATTGCCCGTACCTTCTTGAGTCAGGAAGTAATATCCGGATTCTCTGGCATCTTGTAATAGCCAAAAAAGTCCATAATTACCTGTTGGAATTGCTTTGAAGTTTGTCATCTCGTGAGGACCGAAATCATCAATAAATGCGACAGAGTTGAACTCCCAGCTCTCTCCGATCTTCATTACTTTGAGTTTTTTCTCAGTACCATTCAACATAGATATCTTAGGATTAAAACCAGAATCATCATCAAGAATGTAATAACTCATCTCACCGTTCTGTTGTGCAATTATTGCGTGGATTTTTCCACCTTCAACAGAGCATTGGTAGGGAATATTCTCCTCATTCTTCCAGCGCATCCATTCGGTTTCCGAAGAGGGTTTATAATAAAGAAAATTATCTTCAAGATCAGTTGTGTTGAGCAGGTGTGAAGTTTCATGAGGAGGAAGATTTGTCATAGTAAAAACAGGCCTGTAGGGTTCACCGAGACGCACATCAAAGGGTTCGTCACGCAGGTTTACAAAGAATATTTTCGCATCCTTTATCCAGAGTGTAATGGAAGAAAGAAAATAATCATCCGTGTAATAATGGGTGGCGCAATACTCTCTTAATTCCTCAGTCGATGAAATTGTTGTATCAGCAACATTCACTTCCCGTGAAGTCATGGTGTTCTTGGTCAGATTAATATTAAAGCAGTAGTAATTTACTTCATCACCACTGGATCCGAGAGGTCGTGCATAGAGATATTTGTTTGCTCCGATATTTGTGATGTAGCCGATATAATAAGTGTCGCCAAAATAATCATCATTGTATGTGAGGATCTTTATGAAATATGAATAGGGATCGTTTTCGATAAATTCAACTTTTTGAACATCATAATCGTCACTGGTTTCCCAGATGCCGAGAAGATTTTTTTCAATTGGTACTGTGCCAAGGTCACCGAGAGGATATTTCGCGGCTGATGGACAGCCAAGAAGCACTATTGAAAGGGCTACCATAATACTGAAATTCAACATTTTATTTAACATAAGAATTATATATCCTCTATTAAAATAACAAAAATATCACCTGTTTATTCGTCAAGTTAATTGAGTTTAGCTCAACGATTCATGCTGGATTATTGGTCGTTAACCAATTATATAGTTGCGCGAAGATTATTTATTATTACTGGGTGATGTTGAACAGGTTAGGTCTCAATGTTTAGAACACCTTGTTAACTTTTGGTTAAATCCTCTTTTTTATTGCCATGAAATCTTATTGTTTCCAAAACTTGTATTTTATCATTATTTGTCAAATATTTGTTAATAACAAAACTTCGATATGGAGAAAAAAAAGTGAAATTTAGATACATACTTTTTGATGCTGACGGCACATTGTATGACTATGATAATGCTGAGTTGAGAGCTTTCAAGAACACAATGCAGAACTTTGGTATTGACAGGGATATTGCTCTGCTTCATACTTCTTATAAAGAGTTAAATTATGCAATATGGAGAGATTTTGAGGAGCATAAAATTGCTGCCGGAGAACTTCGTGAAGAGCGTTTTAGAAGATTCCTTGCCAAAGAGGAGTTACTTCATGATTGTAAAAAAATGAGTGAAACTTACATAGATCATCTTTCGAAAAGTACGGCACTTCTGGATGGTGCAATAGAGATTATTGATTATGTTGGCAGTAAATACTCAGTAAGTCTTATCACAAACGGACTGGCAGATGTGCAGTACTCTCGAATTAGAAATTCTGAGTTTAAAGATTCCTTTGAGCACATTTTTATTTCTGAGGAGATCGGATTTCCCAAACCCATGAAAGAGATATTCGAGCATGTGTTTAAGACTCTTGGCTATCCTGAAAAAGAAGAAGTACTTATTGTTGGTGATAGCTTTCGCTCTGATATAGTGGGCGGTAAAAATTATGGCATTCCAACCTGCTGGTTCAATCCGAAAAGATTAGTGAATGAGAATGGATTTGAGCCGGATTATGAGATAGAAAAATTACAGGAGCTAAGAGCTATTTTATAAGGGTAACTCAAGTTTTGCGATATTAATAAAAAATCAGTTATAAGCTGGCTTGATAAAACAAAATGGTGGAGAAGAAGGGACTCGAACCCTCGACCGCAGCATTGCGAACGCTGTGCTCTCCCAACTGAGCTACTTCCCCACACTATTTTGGTGTTGTATTTCTTTCTTGCTGCTACGAATGTCAATAAAGAGATTTTGAATATGGCATCAAGATTTCATTCTTTTTATCATCTGCTCTTTTGTGTCCCAGAGTTTTTTTGAGAGTGAAACATGATAGAAATGCGGATTCACAAAACGCTTCACTCCGGGGTCCAAACGATCGATGTCCTTCATTCGAGTTTTCCGTATTTCCTCCAATGTGGGCAGTTCATACACAAGCTTACCGTCTTTCAGGATATCAATATGCAATTCTTCAAGTTCGGAAATTTCATTTTTCAGAAGAGTTCGTTTCTTTGTATGTTCAATAGGATGAAGCAGAGTGATCTGTTCGCGGTTTCGGAGATCTTCATCATGCATTGCGATAAGATCAGCAGTAGCTTTTCCGCGAATGTCATAAATACGCCATATTTTTTTATGTCCGGGATTCAGTATTTTTTCTTTTGCGCCGGATATCTTCATCGCAGGAAATAACTCGCCATTTTTCTCAATAGCAACAAGTTTATATACCCCGTCCAGTGCTGCACAACCTTCTGAAGTGATCAGTCCGGTTCCCACTCCAAAAGCCAAACGGTTTATGAGATTGTCAGCATCAACATCATTTTGGGAAGCTTCCTCTCTGATCTGAGTCACGATCTGCCAGATCACGAGTTCATCGAGTGCGTTAGAAAGTACTATCACTGCATTCTCGAATCCTGCCTCATTAAGCATCTTTGCAGACTGAATCGCAAGGTAAGCAAGATCACCGGAATCAAGGCGAATACCAACCGGCTCATGTCCCTTTTTGCGAAGTTCTTCAAAAACTTTTATGGCATTGGGAATACCGCTCTCTAATGTATCGATCGTGTCCACAAGCAAAATACAATCATTCGGATAGACATCTGCGTATGCCCGGAATGCATCGAGTTCAGTATGACCGAGAGCCATAAATGCCTGCACCATACAATGTGCGTGAGTTCCTCTTGGCGGATTGCCAAGTGCATAGGATATGCCGGTATTTGAAGAGAAATCTGCGCCGCCGATGAGTGCAGCTCGAGTACCTGCAAGCGAGCCGAGTCCCTGAGCTCTTCTCATACCAAATTCGAGGAGCGGTCTTCCTTTACCGGCTACGTGAATTCTTGCAGCTTTTGTGGCGATCAAAGTCTGATAATTCAAGAAGTTCAAAAGAGGTGATTCCAGAATTTGTGCCATTGCAAAAGGACCTTGAACCGTTGTCAACGGCACATTCGGATGTACAACTCTTCCTTCGGGAATTGCTCGAAGCGAGATGCTGTCAAAGTTGCCATACTCAAGAAGATATTGTAAAAAATCTTCATCAAACAATAATTTCCCGCTTTGCCTTGCCTTATGTTTTCTCAGATGTTGAATATCCTTTTCTCGAAATCGGGCATCTTTCATCCAATCCAGCAGCCATTCCAGTCCTGCGTTTATACAAAATCCGGCTTCATGCTTTCCATAGTCAGGGTTGGCTCGATAAAAATGATCGAACTGAACGGTTTTCTCATGTATGCCCTGTCTGTAAAACATCTGAGCCATAGTAAGCTGGTACATGTCTGTGAACAGGATACCTTCTGCGATTCTACGCTGTGCTCTATTCATCTAATAATACTCCTAAAACAATATCTTCTTTCAAGATGTTAATAAGATTTATGAAATTTATCTGTCAAATTATTAATTGTAAACCTTGCATATCTCCCATAATTTTTCAGGGACCTGGTGCTTTCTGATAAAATTGTGAAATTTACTTATGCGGATATTAAATTTATATT
>Ga0209834_10000596_pt1 | contig 22023 bp, 24 predicted proteins | sample Mar14236cmmetaG_FD_184134 | JGI IMG/M metagenome (GOLD analysis project Ga0209834, IMG submission 184134) | Marine hydrothermal vent microbial communities from Guaymas Basin, Gulf of California to study Microbial Dark Matter (Phase II) - Marker... ...
CAATAGCCATAATGATGTTCCTTGGAATCAGGAAGTACGTCAGCCTGCGCCAGTACGCGATGCTCAGCAAAGGCGGAAGGTGGAAGCCGCGCGTGGCCAAGCCCAAGCCCTGGCAGGCGTTCCTGATATACTTCGTCGTCCTTCCGGTACTCTTCCTGTCCATCTTCCCGCAGATCGGTGTGGTTCTCCTGGCCTTCAGTGAACAGTGGGGAGACACCACCTGGCCAAGCGGATTCACCCTCAAGCACATACAGAGCATAATCACCCAGCCGGACATTGAGAGGGTCATCATAAACAGCGTGATGTATTCAACGGTCGCAATAGTTGTCATCATCCTGCTCTCACTCACAGCGTCCTACGCCTCCAGCAGGTTCAAGAAGAGCAAGCTCGGACCCGTCCTCGACAGCCTCTCAACGATACCGATAGCGGTTCCGGGTATCGTCATAGCGATGAGCTATTTCTTCTTCTTCGCCAAGGTGTTCCCGGATACGCCGCTCGACCCCACCAACCTGCTCGGCTTCAACCCTGCAATGGTGCTCATACTGGCGTACTCCATCAGGCGTCTGCCCTTCGCGGCACGTTCCATCTCGGCAGGAATTCAGCAGGTTCACATATCACTTGAGGAAGTGGCGTTGAACCTCGGTGCCAGCAGGTGGAAGGCACTCACCGGCATACTCATACCCCTGATACTCCTCAACCTGCTCGGTGGAGCAATGCTCAGCTTCGTCTACTGTATGAGCGAGACGAGCGTCGGCATTACGCTCGGTTCCATTAACCCCGAGTACTACCCGATAACGGCAAGGATGGTTGAGCTGATAACCGGTTCCGTGGGTGGAACCCACCTCACCGCGGCTCTGGGTGTCTTCCTTATGGTGGTTCAGATAATAGCCATAGTCCTGGCGAACGTGATAACAAAGCAGAGGTACTCATTCATAGGTCTCACATGAGGTGGTTGGAATGGTTGACGTCAAGCTTGAGAACATCGTCAAAACCTTCGGAGAAACTGTTGCCCTTAAGGGGATAGACCTTCACATAAAGGCGGGGGAGCTCTTCACCCTGCTCGGACCGAGCGGGTGTGGAAAATCCACGACGCTGAGAATAATAGCCGGCCTCGACTTCCCGGACAGCGGCACCATATACTTCGGCGACCAGGAGGTGACCTACCTTCCCTCCAGCAAGCGCGGTGCGGTGCTCGTCTTCCAGAACTACGCCCTGTGGCCCCACATGACCGTCTTCGACAACGTCGCCTACGGCCTGAAGCTCAGGAAGCTTCCAAAGGACGAGATAAAGAAGAAGGTCGAGTGGGCCCTTGAACTCATCAAGCTTGAGGGCTTCGCAGACCGCTACCCGACCCAGCTTTCAGGAGGTCAGCAGCAGCGTGTCGCAATAGCTAGGGCCCTTGTCGTCGAACCCAAGGTTCTCCTCCTTGACGAGCCGCTGAGCAACCTCGACGCCAAGCTCAGGCTTGAAATGCGTTCGGAGATAAGGAGAATCCAGCGCGAGCTCGGAATCACCGTCATCTACGTTACCCATGACCAGGAGGAGGCCATGGCGATAAGCGACAGGATTGCCGTCATGAACGTCGGAACCGTCGAGCAGGTGGGAACACCGAAGGAGATATACGAGACGCCGAAGACGGAGTTCGTCGCCAGCTTCATGGGCAAGACCAACGTCATCCCGGCCAAGGTCGTTGAGAGGAACGGCGACCGCGTTTCCGTCGAGTTCGAGGACATAAGGCTCGACGGCCTCTACTACACAGGGGAAAGCGACGACGTTGTCGTAGTCATAAGGCCAGAGAGGATAAGGCTCAAGCCCATCGAGAACGCGGTCTCGTTCACAGGGACCGTTGACCTCATAGAGTACTACGGCTTCTTCGTCGAGGTCGTCGGCCTCTTCGGCGATACCAGGATCATCGCCAGAACCATCAGCGACAGGGAGATAGCGGGACTCAAGCCCCTCCAGCAGGTGACGTTCTACGTCGAGAGGGACGATGTCATCGTCCTCCCGAAGCAGCAGCTTTAAACCCCTTTTTCTATTCATTTTGGGTGGTTGCATGCACGAATTTTTGAAGTTCCTCAACGAGGGGCAGGTTTACGAGGTCTTGCTCGTCACGAGGTCAAATGCAGCCCCGGTGGGCGTTGTTAGAAGGGGAAACCGGCTGTTTTTCAAACTCTTTGGGGGAAAGAGTGCAGGTGAGCTGAGGGAGCATCCATACGCTTCGGTCCAGGTGACCAACGACGTTGAGCTGATCGTGAGGCTCGCCCTCAACCTGCCGGCGGAGCTTGAGTTCGGGGGCAGGGATAAATACAGGTGGATACAGGGACTCCCCGGAGTTTACGGACGGGTTACGTTCACCGAGGAAGCTTATGAGGATTACCTGGGGAAAACTTCCGTTTTGAAGTGCTCTCTGCAGCCAGAAGGGGCCATCGAGGGGAGACTGCCTCCCAGACCGCTCAGCAGGGCAGACTGGTACCTCTTGGAGATGGCCGTGGACTTCACCCGGCTGGAGGTAGCCCTGCAGAACGGGAAGACCGAAGCCGCCAGGAAGCTACGTGAGAGGATACTCAACAGCTACTCGTCCTATCGGCGGTTTGGGGGGAGCTCAGAACTCGCGGAGATTATAATGGCCGAATTGGACGAAAATGAGTAAAGGAGCGGGCATTTTTATACAAAGAAATTTTATAACTGATTAATTTCAGTTTTTTCTTGGTGATACCATGAAGGCCGGCAAAGTTGTGGCCCTATTAATAGCCCTCCTTACCATAGCGGCTGCTCCGGTGAGCACCGTCTGGGCCGCTTCAGACAGCGTGACCCCAGGAGATGTCCTCGTTCGGCCCCTCCCGGGAGTTCCAGCGATAGGCGAGCCAGGGGACACCGTTGAAATACACCCTGCCGAGGGTGTTACAATCCAGAGCCTCCAGATAGTCTCGATTCTAAACGGGCCCTACGACCTGCAGATTGTGGGTACAGAAAACGGGGTTATTAAGGCTAAAATACCGGAAGATGCCGCTCCGGACGTCTATTTCCTCGTTGTCAAGAGCGACAAGGGTGAAGTCACGATACCCAACGGAGTATGGGTCATGAAAGAAGCGCCCACCGTTCTCAGGATAGCCCACGGCACCGACTTCCACGTCACGAGTGGTTCAAAGACGGGTTTTGTCTGCGGCGATTACTTCCAGAAGAGCATCCCGGAGATACTCGAGTACTGCGAGCACCCCTACGCGCTGCACAGCTACACCGCAGCGGACAGCTTCATGACGTACTATGCCATGACCGGTCTGCAGGGTGAGAACGTCATCAACCTCATGCTCATCACAGGTGACGATGTTGATACCAGCGGTGACAGCGAAGGCTACAGGATGTTTGACGAGGCAGTCCTCCACGCCACCGCGGCAGGAACCCCGCTCATAAGCATAAAGGGCAACCACGACCACCCACCGACCTACTACACCAAGTACGTGGGCCCGAGGTACTTCTACAGGGTCATCGGAGACTTCCTTATCATAGGCCTCGACAGCCGCGGTGAGGAGAGGCACCCCGAGATGGAGCAGCTCCAGTGGATGGAGGAGGTTCTCAAGGCCCACCCTGGCAAGGTGCCGATAGTCCTCGTCCACCACCCGTTCTGGTACAGCACCCCCGACGGCAGCTGGGGCGGAACCATAAAGGGCTACACTGCTTTCGACGACAGTGATTGGAAGACCCTTACCAAGTTTATAAGCTGGGACTGGGAGGGCAAGAACCTCGAGTACGAGGACATCGCCAGGTACTTCCTCCAGCTCGTCGAGAAGTACAACGTTAAGCTCGTTCTTGCGGGACACATCCACAAGGACAAGCCAATCCTCTACGTCGACAAGGACGGCAATGAACACTGGTTCTACGCCCTCACCACGACCGGTGCACCCGACAAGACCAGCAACCCGCCGAGCGAGACCGACAAGAGCAGGGGTTACACCAAGCCCTCGTGGTACGGTTCACAGGTAATCTACGTCTACTCCGACGGAAAGGTTGAGTTCCCGCTCGTGGACGAAGTGCTCACCGAGGACAAGATCGTCTCTCTCCCGGTACCTCAGAAGTTCATAGTCTACAGGCAGAACGGCAAGGATGGGACTGCCGTCAAGTTTGTAAATGAGCTTGAAAATGCCGTCAGTGGACCGATAGTTCTTGAGATTCCCGCCGGTGCCAAGGTGGATCCCGAGCACACTAACATAACTTACACAGTGTTGGGTGAGAGAGAAATAGGTGGTACCTACTATATGCTCCTCAACGTCACCGTGCCAACCGGCGTCAGCCAGATAACCGTCGTTAAGTCAGCAGACACCCAGGCTCCCACCGTGGAGGTTGGTTACATATATCCAAGCAAGCCTCAGCCAGGAAAGCAGTTCAAGGTCTTTATTTCGGCCAGTGACAACGTGGGAATCAGGGAGATGAAGGTTCAGATAATCTCCGATGGAAAGGTCATAGCGGAGTACCCTGCGTTCTCAACGAAGCCCACCGAGGTTGATGCTGCATACTCCACCGATATTCCAGGTGTTGATGTCAGCAAGTTCACCATCAAGGTCATCGCGACTGACTTCTACGGCAACACTGGAGAAACAGAGTACACAGTTGGCGAAAGTGTAACCACTAGCACGAGCACGACAGGGGCGGAGGAAGGCGGAAGCACCTGCGGTCCGGCGGCTCTCGTCGGCCTTGCACTGGTTCCACTCCTCCTCAGAAGGAGGAAGTGACTACCCACCTTTTCAATTTTCCTTTCCAAAAGTCCTCGCCTCAAAACGGAATGTGCTGACACGTCTCTTTTCCAGGACACTCCCACGAAAGTGTTTTAGGAGCGGATAAGGCCACTAACGGACTTCTTCATTGGGGGAAGAGTTTTTAAACCGTCCCCATAAGCCTCCCATGGTGATGACGGTGAAGTTCAAAGGCAAAGCCTTCAGAAACATCGTGAGGATAGAATTTGACATTCTCACCCTTAGCGAGCTTAAAATAGATGACCTGCGAGACTTTGATGTTGATTCCCTTAAGATTGAGCTCAAGCCAACCTCATCCGGGATATTGGTTACCGGAATATGGGAGGGTAGCGTCGAAGAAGCCGGAGAAGGGATAAAGAAAGCCCTCGAAGAGAGCTACAAGCTCCGTGAGAGAATTCTCAGCCGGATAAAGAGCAAGACGGAGGCAATAAGGAGCACCATGCACCAGCTCGGCTTCAAAGAGGAAGTGGAGGGCTACGGAAGCACACTGCGCTTCATAAAGAAGGTGGGCGCATACAACATAGTCGTTGTCGCGTCAACTACCGAGGACGTGGTCCGCGTCGAGGTCTACGGAAACGACAAGAAGATACTCAGCCCGGAGCTGGAGAGCATCTTCGAGGACGTTGAGGTGGAGGAGCTGGAGATATACGACTTCGAGGACGACAAGGAGGAGCGGCTCGTCATCAACCTCGAGATACCAAAGAACGAAGAAAAGCCCGAGAGGAAGATAGTGGAAGCCATCAGCATGATAGAGAGCATGCTGATGGCCTGATTGTTCCCTTTACGGATTTCTATCTTCGCTTATTATTTTCCGGTTCTTGTGTCTATTCTCGCGGGGCTTAGGTCTCTTTTTGAGCCACACTGCGTGACGTTGCTATCCCAGTATAGACGCTAGGCACAACTCATGGGGGCACTGTTATCACTGAAAGTGTTCAAAATAAGTTTTTAACTCGGCCGATTTAACACCAACGTGGTGATAGAATGTTCAGGCTCTCCGACTTCAACTATCACGGGAAAACCGTCTTTCTGAGGGCAGACTTAAATTCACCGGTCAAGGACGGGAGGATAATCAGCGACGCCCGCTTTCAGGCCGTTTTGCCGACGATTCGGCACCTTCTGGAAGAGGGTGCGAAACTCGTCATCGGGACCCACCAGAGCAAGCCGTACAAAGGCGATTACATCACCACGGAGCAGCACGCCGAAATCCTGAGCGACCTGCTCGGCCAGGAGGTGGAGTACGTCGAGGACATCTTTGGAAAATATGCAAGGGAGCGGATAAAGGCACTAAAACCTGGCGAAGCACTAATCCTCGAAAACCTCCGCTTTGCCGCAGAGGAAGTCAAATCCAAGCCGATTGAAGACTGTGAGAAAACGTTTTTTGTGAGAAAGCTTGCTCCGCTCCTAGATTACGTGGTTAACGACGCCTTTGCCGCCGCCCACAGGAGTCAACCGTCACTGGTGGGCTTCGCAAGATTGAAACCCATGATAATGGGATATTTAATGGAGAGCGAGGTCGAAGCCCTCACGAAAGCGTATGAAACGGGGGAGAATCCACGGGTCTACGTGCTCGGCGGCGCGAAGGTTGACGACTCCCTCCGCGTGGCGGAGAACGTCCTCAAAAGCGGAAGGGCGGACCTAATTCTCACGGGGGGACTGGTCGGCCAGGTCTTCACACTCGCCAAGGGGTTCCACCTCGGTGACTCTAACCTAGAGTTCATGGCCAAGAAGGGCCTTCTTGAGATGGTGAATCAGGCGGAAGACATACTCAACGAGTTCTATCCCTACGTGAGGACTCCTGTGGATTTTGCCGTCGACTACAAGGGTGAGCGGGTTGAGGTTGACCTCCTCAGCGACGAGAAGTGGCTCTTTGACGAGTACCCGATACTCGATATAGGCTCAAGGACCGTTGAGAAGTACCGCGAGGTGCTTATGGGGGCAAAGGTAATAGTCGCCAACGGGCCGATGGGCGTCTTCGAGCGCGAGGAGTTCGCCATTGGAACGGTCGGCGTCTTCAGGGCGATAGGGGAGAGCCCAGCCTTCAGCGTCGTAGGGGGAGGCCACTCTATAGCGAGCATCTACCAGCACAACATAACGGGCATAAGCCACGTTTCCACAGGCGGCGGCGCGATGCTGAGCTTCTTCGCGGGCGAAAAGCTCCCGGTTCTGGAGGCGTTCAGAATCAGCTACGAGACTTTCAGGGAAAAAGTGAAGGAGGGGAAAGCACAGTAGTATCTTTCCCCTCCAATGCCATCAACCCATTTTGCCTTTTACCCTATCGTCGCCTTCTCAAACTCGGCCATCGCCAGCCCGACGAGTATGGCAGCCAAGACCGCAAGCACGCCGAGGTCAACGCCGAGCGAGAACTTTGTCACGCTCGCCCCCACGAGGAAGTGCCTCGCCCCGTCCACCGCGTATGTGAGCGGGTTGACGTAGGCGAGGGCCTTCATCCACCCAGGCATGGTTTCTATTGGATATATTGCGCCGCTCAGGAAGGTCAGCGGGAGCATGAGGACCATCATTATCATCTGGAAGCCCTCCATGCTCTCCATCCTGAGGGCGAGGCTGACGCCGAAGCCCGAGAATGCCATGGCGAGCAGGAAGCCCACTCCAAGCGCCGGAAGGAAGCCGCTGAGCTTTAAGTTCTCCGCGAGGAAGAACGTCAGCGCGAGGATTATAGCGCCCTGCGTAAGCGTGACGAGGGAATCCCCGATTATGCGCCCGAGGATGCTCTCCTTCCTCGACGCCGGCGCTACAAGAACCTCCTTGAGGAAGCCGAACTGCTTGTCCCAGATGACGCTCACCCCGGCAACGAAGCTCTGGTTGAAGACAGTCATTGCGAAGATACCCGGGGCCAAGAACGTGAGGTAGTCAACGCCCCCAAAGATAGTCCTCGCCATGGGGTTGTCGAAGACCTTGCTCCATCCCATTCCGAAGAAGACGAGCCACAGGAGCGGGTTGATTATCATTCCCGCGACCCTTGACCTGGCCCTTGCGAACCTCTTCAGCTGCCTGTAGGCCATCGTTGTGAGTGCCTCCATTCTCTCACCTCCTCATCCTCATTCTCGCGAAGGCCGCCATCGGGTTCTCCGCGCCCTCTTCCCTTATCTCCCTCCCGGTCAGGTGGAGGAAGACGTCGTTGAGCGTCGGCCTGTGGTATGTCACTTCAAGGATTTTGATGCCCTTCTCACCTGCCAGCTCGAAGAGCCTTGGGAGGGCCTCCGCGGCGTTCTCGACTTCGAGGGCCACCCTACCGTCCGCGAGAACCCTGCATCCCCTTATGAACTCGGCCTTGATGCACCTCAGCTCTTCGGGCGCGTCGAGTTTGAGGTAGACCACGTCGTTGCCCACGAGCTTCTTCAGCTCCTCCGCGGTGCCCTCTGCAATTATCTTGCCGTGGTCAATTATCGCTATCCTGTCGGCCAGCTGTTCCGCCTCGTCCATGTAGTGCGTCGTGAGGAAAATTGTCATGTTGTGCTCTTCTTTCATTGCCCTTATGTAGTCCCAGATGTGCGCCCTCGTCTGCGGGTCGAGGCCTATCGTCGGCTCGTCGAGGAAAAGAACCTCCGGCTCGTGGAGGAGGGAGCGAGCTATCTCAAGCCTCCTCTGCATCCCGCCCGAGAACGTCTTGACGGGCTTATCTTTAAACTCCCAAAGCTCGACGAACTTGAGAAGGCGCTCTATCTTCTCCCTCAGCTCGCTCCCCTTCAGCCCGTATATCTTCCCGTGGATGTACATGTTCTCGTAGGCCGTCAGCTCTCTATCGATGGTGGGGTCCTGGAACACTATACCTATCCTTCTCCTTACTTCCATGGGCTCCTCAATAACATCGTGGCCGGCAACTACTGCCCTACCGGAGGTCGGCCTCAGCAACGTAGTGAGCATGTGGACCGTAGTGGTCTTTCCGGCGCCATTCGGCCCGAGAAAGGCGAATATCTCGCCCCGCTTCACCTTGAAGGATACTCCCTTAACAGCCTCAAAGTCCCCGTACCTCTTCACAAGGTTCTCAACGATAATCGCTTCACTCATTTCCATCCCTCCTGGGTATTTCACCGAGAAGAATCAGCCTGATCCTCTTCGTGAACTCGGAGAACTCCCTCGCGAGTGCGGTTTTCTGCTCATCGCTAAGCTTGTCGAGAGAGAGAAAGACCTCCTTGAGGAGCTCTCCAAGCTCCCTTCCACCGAGCCTCGCAAACTCCCTGAACAGGGCCGCCATGCGGAGTATCTTCTCCAGCTCCTCCGCGTGCTCCGCGAGGTATTCCTTGCCCTTCTCTGTGGCCTGATAGAGGCGCTTGTCTCTCTTCCCCTCACCGACGGCCTCTATCAGCCCGCTGCGCTTCAAAGAAGAAAGTATTGGGTATATCGTTCCCGGACTTGGGTGAGGGATGCCGTAAGACCTCTCCAGCTCGGCCATTATGCCGTAGCCGTGCATCGGCTTCTCTGACAGTATCTTGAGGACGAGCAGTTTGAGGTGTCCCTTATACGTTGGCCTCTCCAAATTCATCACCAATATATCGAGCGATATATCTGCTTAAAAGGGTTGCGGTGGGAAGGCTTAATTACCTTCCCGCGAACGGGAAGTGGGTGATAGGATGAGGGTAGTCCTTAAGCCCCTCTTCGAGGCCGAACTCCCCCCTGATTTCAGCGAAGTCATAAAAAGCAAGCTCATGGGAAAGGAAGTCCGCACTGGCGAGGAAATCGAGGTCGAGATCCTTGGGAAACCCCTCCGCTTCAAGGTCGTCCTGGCCGAGCCCTCACTGCTGAAGGTGGGTAGGGAAACAAAGATAGAGTTCTCCCATGGTGAGATTGAGGTTCTTGATTTTGAGTTCGAGGAGCCCATGAAGGAAGTGGTTCCCTTTGAAAAGGGATTCGTTGTTGTGCTAGAAAGGAAGGTTCTGATTCTGAACCACAGCGGGCAAAAGATTTATAGCGATGAGTTCGAGGAACTTAACGAAGTTAGGGCCTCCAAAGGAACCGTGGTGATAGTCCATGACAAAAACAAACTCAGGCTCATTAAGCCTTAACGGCTTCACTTTTGACGAAAGCTGGGAGGAGAAGAGGAAAAGGACGGAGAAGATAGTTGAAATCCTGATGAAAACCCATCCGAGGGAAAAGCTCCTCATCGGCGACCCGTACAGGACATTAATCCACTGTATAATCTCGCAGAGGATGCGCGACGAGGTGACCTACAAGGTCTGGGAAAAGCTCTTTGAGAAGTATAGGGACATCGAGACGATAGCCAGCACGCCGGTTGAAGAGATGCAGGCATTCCTCCGGGAGAACGGCGTCGGCCTCTGGAAGACGAAGGGCGGGTGGATTGTCAAGGCATCCCAGATAATCCTCGAAAAGTACGGCGGAAAGGTTCCGGACGATATCCACGAACTCATGAAGCTTCCAGGCATCGGGAGGAAGTGTGCCAACATAGTCCTGGCCTACGGCTTCGGCAGGCAGGCGATACCCGTCGACACCCACGTGAACAGGATAAGCAAGCGCCTCGGCCTTGCCCCGCCGCGCGTTGCTCCGGAGAAGGTCGAGGAGTACCTGATGGAGCTGATTCCGAAGGACAAGTGGATTTACGTGAACCACGCTATGGTTGACCACGGGAAGAAGATATGCAACCCGATACGGCCAAAGTGCGATGAGTGCCCGCTCAAGGAACCCTGCCCCTACGCGAGGGGCCTTGTGACTGACGGAGATATAAAAGGAAGCTCAAAGAAGTAGTCACTCCTCTTCCTCGACTTCTTCCCCTGCAAGCTTCCTCAGCTTGTCGAGGTCTGAGCCGACCGCTATGAGAACGTCTCCCTCCTTTATGACGTCGTCCTTGCCGGGGTTGTAGATGTAGCGGGTTCCGCGCTTTATGGCGAGGATGCGCGTCCCAATCTTGCTCGGAAGCTTGAGCTGTTCCAGGGACTTGCCGTGCAGGATGGAGCCCTCCCTTACGGTAACCCGTCCCAGCTCCTCCTCAGTGTCCTCCATTATCTTCTTGATTATCGGGTGGGGCTCGACGTCTCTGAGGACTAGGTCTGAGATTTTATAAGCGGCGTCCGAAATCTGCTCGTTTATCTCGGCCATGTCTATAACGCCGAGGAGCTTTAGCGGGTCGTCCTCTTTCTTTGCCAGCAGGAGGGCCAACTTCTTGACCTTCAGGGTGAGCTCGTCCATGCGCTCCTCGAGGAGATAAACCTCCTCCGCTATGTCTTCACTGTTATACATGACCGACGAGAACGCGAGGTCAACCATGAGCGATGAGAGGTCTTTCATCTCTATAAGGCAGCTTCTAATCTCTTCGAGTTCATTCATTGCCCATCACCTTTATGTTGCCCCGCGCTATCTCCTTGAGGTACTCAATCGAGGTGTTTGTGCCCCTGCCTATGAGTATATCACCCGGGAATATCTTGAAGTCCCCGTCCGGGTCGAATATCCAGCGCTTTCCGCGCCTGACCGCTATTATCCAGACGCCGGTGTTGGTGGCGAGGTCAAGCTCTTCCAGGGTCTTGCCCACAAGTATCGAATCGGCGGAGACGTAAACTTTCCCTATTATTTCTTCACTGCCCAGAATAGCCTCGGTTATGACCTGGTGAAGCTCAACTCCCTCAAGCACCATCTTGGCCAGATCCGCCGCCGCGTTCGACATGTCATCGATAGCGTGCGCCATGTGAAGTATTGACGTTATCTGCTCAGCATCCCGCGGGTTTCTAGCGGCAAGAACAGCGTGCACCATCAGGTGGTAGTTGAGCAGGTCGAGGTACTCCTCAAGCTCGAGCACCTCTTCAGCCATTTCCTCCTCGTTGAAGAGAACGGAGGAGTATGCCAGGTCAACCATCAGCTCGGCGGTGTTCTTCATCTCGACAAATATGTCCTTAACGTTCCTTGGAACCTCGATTTCGTCCCACTCTTCCACCCTGCTCTCACCGATAGGGTAAAGAGGGGAAATCTTATTTAGTTTTCGCCTCGAAAAGTTTAATACCTGCTGGTATCAGTCCAGATGGGGGTGAATAGGATGGAGAGTGATACCAATGACGGTTCAAGAGCTCAGAGAAAAGGTGAAGCAGGCCTACAAGGTCTCACTGCCCTCGCTGATTCTCTCTCTGATAATCGGATTCTTCGGTGGCACATTCCTTGGTAGATACCTGGAAAAGATTAGCCGTGATTATCCCGGCCTGCTAGTTATTCTGCCGGGTATGATGGGCCTCCGTGGGAACGTTTTTGGATCCATGGCATCGCGCTTCTCCACAATGCTTTACCTCGGTGACCTCGAACCTTCAATCAGGAAAAAGAAGGTTCTCAAAAATATCGTCATAGCGATGATTCTCTCACTAATCCCTGTGACGATTCTCTGGTCGATAGGTGTCATCCAAGGCATAAGGCACCATGCATTTCAAATTCTCCTCATCGTCGTAGGCTCAACCATACTTGTCTCCCTTATTCTCGGCTACTTTACGGCTTTCGTTACCATATTCGCCTTCAGGAGAGAGGTCGACCCTGACAGCATGGCCGCCCCCCTCGTTGCCTCGATGGGCGACCTGCTCACCATCCCGTCGTTGATAACCTTCATACTTCTCCTCGAGACTTCAAAGGAGGCTTTCTGGGGGAGCAACGTTGCCCTAATTTTGCTCTTCATGTTTCTGTTGACAGTTTCCCGTGTGAGAAAGACCGAGATAGTCGAATTCAAGGAGCTCTTCACGATAATAACGGCCCTTGCCCTGCTCTCACTCGTATCTGGTTTCACACTCCAGAGGTTCAGCGGGCTGATAGGGGCATCCGTAATCCTCGGCTTCGCTTACCCGTCAATCCTCAGCTCCTTTGGAAACTACGGCTCAATAATAGCTGCGAAAACCTCAACCTCACTCCATCTAGGTGAGATTGACGGCTACCTCTCCAAGGAGCCCTTCATGGAGATAGCCGCACTCTTCCTCACAGCGCCAATCGTTGGGGCCCTGATAAACGTCTTCGGGGCGGGAATAGTTTATCTCATCGCGGGAGCCGAGCCGAGGATAATCTACGAACTGGTCCTCAGTTATCCGTTCATGGCACTTTTCGTAATGCTCTACGCCTACACGGTCTCCTACTTCCTCTTCCAGAAGAACATAGACCCCGACCACGTGGCGATACCCCTCATCTCAAACAACAGCGACATATTCGGCACTCTTTACGTCGTGCTTATGGCCAAGCTTATGGTGGGTGGTTGAATGCTGGGCCTCTCAATGACAGCCTTTTCGGGAAAGGGAATGACGGACTTCCGGGAATGGGTCGGGAAAGTGCAAAATACCGGCTTTGACTTCGTGGAGCTCGTAAGCGAGTGGCCGCACTACCTGACGAAAGCCAACTACAGGGGTTTCGCGGAGGTTGTCGAAGGTTACGGGATGAAGGTAACCGTCCACGCCCCTTTCAGCGACGTCAACATCGGTGCGCTCAACGAAAAGCTGCGGAGGGCCTCACTGGAGATCCTGCGCGAGACGATAGAGGTCGCCTCTGAGATGAACGCGCTGGTCGTTACAGTACACCCCGGCCACCACTCGCCGGCAAGTATAAAGAACGAGAGAAAATATCTGGAGATACAGAGGGAATCGCTCAAAAAGATCGCCGCATGGGGCGAGGAGTTCGGTGTAAAGGTCGGCCTTGAGAACATGCCGCGCTTTGTAACCCTCGATGCCCAGACATGCGAAAGGCTGGGTGAGCTACTCGGGGATGTTGAGATAGGAGTAACTTTCGACGTTGGGCATTTGAACACGACGACCGGAGAGTTCGAGCGCTTTCTGGAAATTTTCGGGGACATAATAGTCCACGCCCACCTCCACGATAACAGGGGAGAGAGGGACGAGCACCTTGCCCTGGGTGACGGCACTGTTCCATGGGGCAGGGTACTTCCAATGCTCCCCAGAGTCACGTGGGCCCTCGAAGTGGGTGACATCAAATCTGCCCGTAGAAGCCTCGAATTTTTGAAAAATTTGCATTAATGGACGTTTCAGTTCATTGGCGTCCTCTTTTTACAAAACGCAACTCTTTTATACATTTAAATTGAATTTCCTGCGAGAAGCAGTTCTAACGGAGGGATACCAATGGAGGCAAAGATAGTGGAAGAGATGAAACCATTTTTCGACCCGAAGGCGGTCGCTATCATCGGCGCAACCAACAAGAAGGGTAAAGTCGGAAACGTGATCTTTGAGAACTTCAAGACCAACAAGGAGCGCGGAATCTTCAAGGGCAACATATACCCAGTGAACCCCAAGCTCGACGAGATTGACGGATACAAGGTCTATAAGAGCGTCGAGGAACTCCCGGATGACACTGATCTGGCGGTTGTCTCGATTCCGGCACCTTTCGTGCCCGATACAATGAAGCAGATAGCAAAGAAGGGCATCAAGTCCGTCGTAATCATCACCGGCGGCTTCGGTGAGCTCGGAGAGGAAGGAAAGAAGCTGGAGCGCGAAATCCTTGAGATAGCCAGGGAGAACGGCATAAGGATCATCGGTCCGAACTGTGTCGGTGTTTACGTCCCCGATACCGGCGTTGACACCGTCTTCCTGCCGGAGGAGAAGATGGACAGGCCGAAGAGCGGGCCGATAGCGTTCGTCAGCCAGAGCGGTGCATTTGCCGCCGCCATGCTCGACTGGGCGGCCGGAGCCGGCATCGGAATAGGCAAGATGGTCAGCTATGGTAACAAGCTCGACATTGACGATGCAGACCTTATGGACTACTTCATCCACGACGAGGGCATAAACGTCGTTACCTTCTACATCGAGGGCGTCAAGGACGGAAGGAAGTTCATGGAGGCCGCCAAGAGGATAACCAAGGTCAAACCGGTCATCGCCCTGAAGAGCGGAAGAAGCGAGTACGGAGCCAAGGCCGCCTCGAGCCACACCGGTTCACTCGCCGGTGCCGACACTATCTACGACGCCGCCTTCAAGCAGACCGGCGTCATCCGTGCCGAGGACTTCGAGCACATGTTCGACCTCGCGAAGGCCTTCGCCGCGCTCAAGGACAAGCTCCCGAAGGGCGACAGGATAGGAATCATCACCGACGGCGGTGGAGCAGGAGTCATGGCGAGCGACGCCGTTGACAGGTTCGGCCTCAGAATGGCAGAGCTGAGCGAGGAGACCCTCAAGTACCTGAGGGAGAACTTCCCGCCACACGCCGTTCCGGGCAACCCGACCGACGTCGTTGGCGACACCGACGCCGAGAGATATAGAATCGCCATCGAGGGCTTTGTGAACGACCCGAACGTCGATGCCATCGTCGTCATAGTCCTCTTCCAGGTGCCGCTCCTCGAGGACGAGAAGATAATCGACATTCTCGCCGAGTACCAGAAGAAGAGCGACAAGCCTATCGTTGCCGTTGCCATGGGCGGTGAGAAGACCGAGCGCTACGCAAGAATCCTCGAAGAGAAGGGAGTCCCCGTTTATCCGACCCCCGAGAGGGGAGTTAGGGCCATGGCAGGCCTTGTTAAGTACGCTGAATACCTCAGGAGGGGGGCCTGACCTCCCTAATTTCCCGGTGGTGGTATCATGAAGGAGGAAGCCCTTAAAGTTATTGAAGAGGTTTTGAAGTCTGGAAGGACTGCACTCGTTGAGTACGAGGCAAAGCAGGTCCTCAAAGCCTACGGCCTCCCGGTTCCGGAGGAAAAGCTCGCCAGGACCCTCGACGAGGCACTCAAGTACGCGGAGGAAATCGGCTACCCCGTTGCCATGAAGCTGATGTCCCCGCAGATCCTCCACAAGAGCGACGCGAAGGTAGTCCTTCTCAACATCAAGACCCCAGAGGAGCTCAAGGAGAAGTGGGAGGTCATCCACGAGAACGCGCGCAGATACCGCCCGGACGCCGAAATTCTGGGCGTTCTCATAGCCCCAATGCTCAAGCCAGGAAGGGAGATCATCATAGGTGTCACCGAGGACCCGCAGTTCGGCCACGCGATAATGTTCGGTCTCGGTGGAATCTTCGTCGAGGTTCTCAAGGACGTCACCTTCCGCATAGTTCCAATAACCGAGCGCGACGCCAGAAAGATGATTCAGGAGATCAAGAGCTACCCGATTCTGGCAGGAGCGCGCGGTGAGGAGCCGGCGGACATAGACGCAATAGTGGACCTCCTTCTTAAGGTCAGCCAGCTCGTCGATGAGCTCAGGGACTACATCAAGGAGATGGACCTCAACCCGGTCTTCGTCTACGAGAAGGGCAAGGGCGCAGTTGTGGTTGACGCCAGAATAATCGTCAAAGAGAAGAATTAAACCCGCACACCGGGAGATATCCCGGATTAAACTTTTTCCTTCTCAACTTTTTCCTGTTCTTCGCCCGCGACCTCCTGGATGTACCCAAGAATGTCATGCAGTACGAAGAAGCTCACGGCGGCATCAACGGCAGACCATACATTACCCGCTATCAAAAACAGCAGCGCAAAAAAGAACTCTACTGCAACGTAGATGAGCGCCACCTTTATCGCGGTTCTGTTCTCACGCCCAACGCCGTACGCAAGGAGGAGGCTCATGAGGGCGAAGGCCAGGTAGATCCCCGAGCTCCAGGAGTAAGCATAATACAGGAGCATTACCCCGTTGATTGAAAGAAGGAGAGTGGCGAGGGCAAGCCGCTTCATGTTATCCCCAAGTAGCCCTCAAAGGCCTCGACGTATTTAAACCCATCGTCCGGGAAGATGAGGACGTAGGTCTTCTCGCCGAGCTCTTCTGCAAGCTTCTCGTACGCCCTGAAAACGGCGCCCGAGCTGAGGCCTACGAGAAGGCCGTCGCTCCTGGCAACCCGAATTGCCCCCTCGATGGCCTCGTTCCTCGTTATTTCCACAACGCGGTCTATCTCGGCCTGGAAGTACCACTTTGGCCTCGCCTCAAGCCTCTTGATTCCAGGTATCCTCTCACCCTTCGCAGGAATGACACCGATGACCTCTGTGTCGTAGTGCTCCTTCAGGTAGCTCGCTATGCCCGCTATGTGACCCGAAGTGCCGATACCCGCTATCAGTACGTCCGCCTTTCTGCCTATGCTTTTCAGCTGTTCCTCGATCTCCCTGGCCGTGAAGCGGTAGTGTGCCTCAAAGTTATCGTCGTTTTCGTACTGGTTGAGGTTCACTGCACCCGCCCTTCTGGCTTCCTCCCCCACAATGCTCACCATGGTGGGGTCTATCGTCTCAAAGTCCGTCCTGACGACCTCCGCGCCGAGCACCTTCAGAAGGATTTGCGTGGCCTTGGGAGTCGGCTTCGGCAGGTATGCCCTGAACTCAATGCCAAAAACGTTGCTCAGAGCCGCCATGGCGATTCCCACGTTGCCGGAGGTCGCCTCAAAAAGGGCGGTGCCGTTAATGTCCCCGCGCTCCCTGGCCTTCGTAAGCATGTTAAAAACTGCCCTGTCCTTTATGCTCCTGCTGAACGGGTTAAAGAACTCCAGCTTGGCAAAAGACATCCCCCCTCTCGGCTGAGAGTCTGACCAGGGGGGTCGGCTTGTACTTCTCGAACAGTTCAAGTGTACTGTTGAACACGTTCATTTGCTATCACCGGAAAAGGATGAGAAGGAGGCTTTAAAAGGCTTTCTCAAAACGTACAATTGTGGACAAAATTGGGTAATCAAAGCACCCCTTCCCTCATGAGGACACCCTTTATCTTCTCGAACTCACCGAGGGAGCCCCTGACTACCGGGTACTTGGGCACGAAGGGACACGGCTCCTCCTGCCCGATGCTTATCTCGAACGTCCCTATCTCCTTTGCGATTCTGACTATTTCCTCCTTGTCGAGGCCTATAAGCGGCCGCAGAATCGGCAGATCACTCGCGGTGCTTATTATCAGCAGGTTGTCGAGGGTCTGGCTCGCCACCTGTCCCAGGCTGTCCCCTGTGATTATCGCCCTTGCCCCGATTTCGTGCCCCACTCTGCAGGCCTTCCTCAGCATCGTCCACTTGCAGAAGAGGCACGTCCACTTCCCCTTTCCAATCTCCGCCAGCTTCGAGAAGACGGGGGCCTGTTCATCATAGGCGTCAATTATTATAGGCTCGTTCAGCTTTCCGTACTTTCCAAGAACCTCACAGAGCTCAAGAACTTTGGACTCCTTCGTACCGCTCTGCCTGAAGTGCACTGGGGTCACTTCAAAGCCCTTCCTGAGCATAAGGTATATCGCGACCGGTGAGTCAATGCCCGAGCTGAGCAGTGCAACGGCTTTCATGGTTGGAAGACGGGAAGGGCAGTATATGAAGCTTTTCTCAACTTAGGGTTTGAAACCTCTAAGCTGAAGTAGGGCAACGTAAACGAACCACGCCATTATCGTAGCCGCACCAACCAGCTCCAGAATCGCGAGCCCCTTGAACACCCTGGCTTTGACGAGGTAAACCATTAAGGCGAATGTAAGGACTGCCAGAAGGCTCCAGGCGTAGCCCACCGGGACTTCGTTTCTACCAAGCTTTATGCCAACGAGCACTATATCGGTCAAAGCGAGGACGTAGAATAGGATCGCTGACAGGCCATGTGGTGCGTATTCTTCCGGAAAGACTCCCACGAGGAACAGGAAGACCATCGCGAGGGGCAGCAGGTATGAAAGGCCGCTTTTGAATGCTCCCAGCGAGAATACGAAGCCCAGAACTGCGAGGAGCATTACGAAGCCGTTGAAGTAGTAGTTCACAGGGTTCCTTATCGAGCCCATGTCGCTCAGCGCGTTGTCGGTGAACGAGAACCAGGGGTTCTGGCTTAGGACTATCATTAGGCCGACTGTGAAAATTATTGGGAAAGAAAGGCCGAGATATGGCGACACCTTGGAGGGCTCCACGGGACCACCTCAGCACTGCCTTCTTGGGGGTTTATCCCCAAAGACGGCCTTGTAGAGCTTTCTGAACTCCTCCCACGAGCCCCTTATCACCGGATGATTCGGTATAAACGGAATCTCGTCCTCCGGGAGCGTGGAGAGCTCAAAGGTGCCGATTTTCTTGGCTATATCAACTATCTCCTCCTTGTCGAGGCCTATGAGCGGACGGTAGATCGGCAGGTCTGTCGCCTGGCTGACGATGTACATGTTCTCAAGGGTCTGGCTCGCCACTTGGCCGAGGGAGTCGCCCATGACGATGCCCTTCGCCCCAAACTCCCTTGCTACCCTGTCCGCGTGCCTCACCATCATAAACTTGCAGAAGACGCAGGTGTACTTCTCCTTCTTCATCTCGCGGAGCTTTTCAATGATTTTCTCCCTCTCCTTCGGCTTGACGACTATTAGGTCGGCCTTCCCGCCGTAGTGGTACTTCTTCAGCTGGTTCCATATCTTCCTGACCTTCTCAAGGGTCTTCTCGCCCATATAGATGTGGACGGGGATGACTTCCACGCCGCGCTTCATCATGAGGAAGGCGACCACGGGCGAGTCGATGCCGCCGCTGAGCAGGACCACCACCTTGCCCTGGGTGCCGATGGGAAGCCCACCCCAGGTGCGGATTTTGTCGACGAAAATGTAGGCTTTCCCTTCCATCAGCTCGACGCCGACCTCGATGTCGTAGTTGTGCAGGTCCACTTCGCTCTCCTCGTTCTCAAGGATGTATTCGCCGACCTTTGCTTGAATTTCTGGGCTCTTCAGCGGGAATTCCTTTGTAATCCTCCTTGCGGTGACGCGGAACTTCGGCTTCTCCAGGCCCAATTCGCGCTTCTTTCTCCTGAAGAGCTTTAAGGCCGTCTTGTTGATTTTTTCAAGGTCGGCATCTACTTCTATCGCCGATGAAAGGGAGACTATCCCGAAAACGCGCGTGAGGACTTCAACGGCCTCTTTAGCCCTGTTCGTCTTCACAAGAACCCTTCCGTGCTTTGCCTCGACCTTCTTGAAGTCAATCCCCTCGCTCACGAGGGCCTCGCGGATGTTGTTCATGAGGATGTTCTCGAACCATCTCCTCGTCTGCCTGGACTTAGTTCCTATCTCTCCGTAGCGGACTATAACGACGTTAAACATGAGCATCACCCCACCATGTCTGGGAACTTAATCACAATCTCCACATACTTTTGAATGACCACATACAGGACGATTGAGATGAGGTACGAGGAAAGGAGTATGAGCTCGTTCATCTCGAATATGTGAGAGGCTATCGCCTTGGCCCGGGGAGTGGCGTCAATTATGGCACGCATGTACTTCCCCTTGAGCCAGTGGTTTGTCTGGATGGCCAGAACCAGGAGCAGAACCCCGGCTAGCCCCCACATCTTTCCAAGGGCGATCATCAGGAAGAGCGTCGAGGCCAGTATAACCCAGCCGCCGATAACGCCGATGAGTATAACGAACCCTATCATCCTTCCACCAGAGGGACTTAAAGGAGGGGAATAAAAAGGTAACTCAGATGAAGCTGAGCACTTCATCTACGCTCTTCTTCCGTTTTGTCGGCTTTACCTCGCCCCGCGGGTAGCCCACGGGGATGACTCCAACCAAGTAATGGTTCTCGTCTAGGCCGGCGAGCTCCCTCACCTTCTTCTCTATGCCCTTGAAGTTAGTGACGCCTATGTAGACGGTTCCGAGGCCAAGCTCAACGGCCTTGAGCATGAGGTTCTGGATGGCCATAGCGGCGCTCTCGACGCTCCAGATGAACTCGTGTTCGTCGTGATCCTCGCCTTTGAGGAAGCGGACGCGCCTGTCGATGAAGACCGCCACGTAAACCGGTGCCTTGTACATGCCAGCCTCGTAGATGCGCTTCCTGAGCTTCTCTATCTTCTCCTCCGGCAGGTTCACGGCGCGGTAGTACTGAACCATGCCCTCCCCTATCAGGTCGTATATCTTTTTCACCGCGTCTTCACTCTTGAAGACCACGAACTTCCAGTTCTCAAGCCCGCTCGCAGTTGGGGCCCTTATGGCCGCCTCGATGAGCTTTTTGATGTCCTCCGCTGAGACGTCCCTCTCCTCAAAGTACCTCACGGAAGCCCTCTTCCATATCGCCTCATCCAGTTCCATACTATCACCCTCGAAACGTTAGCAGGAAGGTTCATTAACCTTTCTAAAAGGGCTCTCTCAAAAAGCTCACAGAGGGATTCTAAACCGTAAAGAGCCGCCCGCGGGCTTTGAAGCACCATTTTTTTACACGAAACGTTTAGAAGTGGCCGGTAGGTGCTTTAGAGCACCGGTTATTTGCACGATGAAATCCCAACACCAGACAACAGTTTATAACCTCCCGGCACTAACTCTCCGTGGGTGATAGAATGTACCTGACCAAGGAAGAGGAGCTGATACTCGCCGGTGAGTACGGCTACGCCCTCCAGAAGGCGATGGAGATACTCGTCGCCCTGGGAGAAATCTACGGTGCAGACAGGCTCATTCCGATTAAAAGCGCCCAGGTGGCGGGCGTTTCTTACAAGAACATCGGTGACGCTGGGATCGAGTTCCTGAGGGACTTCGCCGACGCAGGCGCAAAGGTCAGCGTTTACACAACCTTAAATCCGGCTGGAATCGGCGATGACGAGTTCATGGAGAAGCAGAGGGAAGTTCTAGAGCTTTACCGGCAGATGGGGATAGAGGTAACCTCAACGTGCACCCCATACTACGGGGCGAACCTTCCAAAGTTCGGAGACCACTTAGCGTGGAGCGAGAGCTCCGCCGTTTCATTCGCCAACTCCATTCTGGGCGCCAGAACCAACCGCGAAGGGGGACCTTCAAGTCTGGCCGCCGCAATAGTGGGCAAAACCCCCAACTACGGCCTCCACCTGGACGAGAACAGAAAAGCGACGGTGATTGTCAGCGTTGACGCGGAGGTGGAGACCTTCGTTGACTACGCGGCCCTCGGCTACCACCTGGGCAGGACGCTCGGCAACGATGTACCATACCTCATGGGGCTGAAACCCGAGAGAACAGAGTTCCTCAAGGAGATGGGGGCGGCGATGGCAGCGAGCGGGTCGATAGCGCTCTACCATGTGGAGGGCGAGACCCCAGAGTACCGCACCGCAATAGCGGAGGAACTTGAGACGATAACCGTTGAGGATTCCGATATTAGGGCCGTACGGGAGGAGTTCAGGGACGATTGGGCGAATATAGACATGATTCTCATCGGTTGCCCCCACGCGTCCCTCGGCGAGGTGAAGGAGATTGCGGAGCTCCTAAGGATGCGCGGGAGGCCCCTCAGGATTCCCCTGTTCATCACGGCAAGCGGCGCTGTCAAGGCTTTGGCCGATGCCCTCGGCTACACGGAGATAATAGAGCGCTACAACGGGAGAATAATAGCGGACGTCTGCTTCGTTGTCTCCCCGATAAAGGGATGGTATTCGGGTATAGCAACCAACAGCGGAAAATCCGCGTTTTACTTCCGCTCATTCGGTTTCAAGGTCAGGCTTGACGATGCAGAGAACCTGATA
>Ga0209834_10000599_pt1 | contig 21990 bp, 16 predicted proteins | sample Mar14236cmmetaG_FD_184134 | JGI IMG/M metagenome (GOLD analysis project Ga0209834, IMG submission 184134) | Marine hydrothermal vent microbial communities from Guaymas Basin, Gulf of California to study Microbial Dark Matter (Phase II) - Marker... ...
AACTAGAACATTATTAGATAATGTAATTTCACTTTTCCCTTCAAACCCCAAATCTTTTAACGTTATATTTCCAATTCCAGATACGAGTTTTCCATCGTAAAATTCTTTATTGGGAAATTCCATGAGTTTTTCATTCATTCTATATTGAATCTTAAGAATCTCGCTTTTATTTGGATATTTTTTAATTAATTTTTCAAAAAGACTTATTGATAACTCTTTTGCTTTCTCTGAAAGAATTGTTGGGGGAAGCTGTTTGTGGTCTCCAGCAATTACAAATTTTTTACCTTTTGAAAGTGGAATTAATACACTTGGAATTGTAGATTGAGCTCCCTCATCTACAACCACAACATCAAAGGTATAATCTTTTAAAACTTCAGAAAAGGAGGATGAGTTAGTTGAAAATACAATACTTGAGTTTCTAATAATTTCTTTTGATATTTCCTCTTCTATTTTTTCCATTTCTGCCTTTATTTCATCAATTTTTCTGTTTAACAATATCCATTTTGCCATATCTTTAATTATTCTTGCTGGTATTCCACGTGTTGATTTATTTTCCTTTGAAAGCCTTAAAATTTCTTTTTCTGAAAGTCCTCGCCTCCATTTAGGAATTGGTTTTTGAAATTTTTCTCTTTCTTCAACAAGAGCTGAAAATTTTTCATTTAAAAATTCAAGTTCTTTATATCTTTCGTGCTTTTCTATTTGATATGAAAGAGTAGAAGTTATTAGATTTTTAGAAACCCTTGAAGGATGACCAATTCTAACATGAGATACTTTTCCACTTAGCCTTTCAACAAGATTATCAACTGCTATATTACTGTCGGCAGTAACTAATAATTTTTTACCCTTTTTTACTTCCTGCAAAATATATTCAACAAGTGTCCTTGTTTTTCCGGTACCAAATGGTCCGTGAATTAGAAAAAATGTTGAACTTGAAAGTGACTTGGAAACCGCCTTTTTTTGGACCTCATTAAGCCCTTCATCTAAGGGCTGAAAAATTTCTTCATTCTCATCTTCAAGTTTTTTATATTCAAGAATGTATGAAAGAACTTTTTTGCCATTTTCCGAAAGGTTTTGTAAATTTTCAATCTGTCTTTTATAGGTTATGTCACTTGCATACAGATCAATTCTGACCTCTTTAAAATCCTTTGGAAGGAGTTTGTCAATTGCCACCACTAAATATCTTGTACCTTTTTTAACTACAACTCCTTTAAAATCAGTTTTTACATTCTTTCCTTTGTTTATTAATACTTCATCTCCTACATTAATTTCCGTTTCAATTATCCTGTTTCTTCCAAATTTAACAAGATACATACCAAGTTCTTCGCCAATTACTTTGGGCCTTAAATTTAAAATTGCCCTTCCTTTTTTCTCTCTTTGCTCCCCAGTCAGATGTTTTATTTCCCATTCCATTTTTTTAATTTCTTCATCTCTTTCATATTGCACAAGTTTTATTAGTTTTTCAATATATTCGTTCAAATTCATCACCTCACACAATACATTATAACATTCTTAAATTTCTAAGGATTTTTTAAGGTTTAATATATATAATTAAAATGGAAAATTTGGAGAAAAGCGGAGTAAACGTTAAAACGAAAGGTATTAAAAATTCAAACAAATTCTTTTAGGAGGTGAAAGGTATGAAAAAACTTACAGTATTACTTCTTTCGATGATTTTCATTGGTGCTATGTTTGCATTTCCATTTAACTCTAAAGAGCAAGTTAAACCAGAAAACTACAGAGAAGTATTTGAAAAATTCAAAAATATTGAAGTAAGTGATCCAGCAACTTTTACGGGCACAATTAAGGAAGTATATATCGAATTAGACGAAGGACTTTCAAAATCAAGAATTATTCTTGATACTGATGAAGGAACGGAAGTTGAAGTTTACGTAGGCCCAATGTGGAAATTTTTCGATTTTAAACCTGGAATGAAAATTGAGATTCAAGCTGTTGAAATTAAATTAAACGAAAAACTATCATTTAACCTTGCATTCAAGCTTACAAGTGATGGTATAACTGTTGAATTTCCATATAGGAAAATTATAAGAGAAAAACTAGCGTACATGAAAAAACTTGAATATCAAAAAAGATTGTATCAAAATCAGAAATTTAGAAAAGCACCCATGTATCAATACGGCCCAATGATGCCCTATTATGGAAATCCTTATGGCTATCCACCAATGGGTGGCCAACAAATACCCTATAATCCCCCTACCCCTCAAAAAGGGTGGAAATAACGTAAAAAGAGCGCTTGAAAAGCGCTCTTTTTTAACCCCCAAGTCCTATGTAAAGTATCCCCCCAAGTATTGCAAAAAACAAACCAACAAATAATACGTCTTTGATTGAAATAGTTGTTTTAACTTTTAAATTAAATTCTTTATAAACATTTAAAATTTTACCATTATACTCATATGTTAATGAAATTTTGGAATTAAAATACTTTCCTACATTTAATGGGGTAAATTTAAATTTATAGCCTGAAAATGCTTTTTTAGATAAGACATGTGAAAAAGGATGAATTACAAAGCTAATTGTTTCACCTGGTTTAATAACGGTAATTAATTCAGGTTTTTCAAGCAAAAATTCAACTAGAGATTCTGGAACTATCGGTACAGGCCTTCGAAAGTTATCAACAATCATAGATTTGTTCCAGTAAATTTTTATCTCTTCCTGCGAAATATTTTTTACAGTAAGATAATAATAATTTTCTCCAAATCTTACTATTATATCAATTTTACAAAGTAAATTTTCGTCAGAAAATTCTTTACCACCTTCAATATAAATTAGCTTTCCTGCAAATAAAAATGATGTTGAAAATAGGAGAATCAATAAAAGTAATTTTTTCATATTAACACCCCCACAAATTGAGAGATGACAAACTAAATTGATAAATCAACATTTGGTGTGCCTTTTTCCTCTTCTGGTGCTTTGAAATATGGCTCTTTTTTAAATGAAAACATATTAGCAATTATGTTAGTTGGAAAGACAGACAATTTTGTGTTATATTTCATTACAATATCGTTATAAAACTGTCTTGAATATGCTATTTTATCTTCGGTTTTTCTAAGTTCTTCCATCAATTTGTTTACATTTTCATTTGCCTTTAATTCAGGATAATTTTCAACAACAGCAAGAAGTCTTGATAACATTCCTGAAAGTTCATTTTCACTTTCCATTCTTTTATTTATATCTTTACTTGAAATTGCACTTGCTCTTGCTTTCATAACTTTTTCAAGTGTCTCCTGCTCAAATTTCATATAACCCTTAACTGAATTTACAAGATTTGGAATCAAATCATGCCTTCTTTTAAGTTGTACATCAATCTGACTCCAGGCATTTTCAACTCTTCTTTTCAGAGTAACAAGTGAATTATATGTTGATATTAACCAGGCAATAATAGCAAGAACTACAATAAGAATTATCCAACCTATCATTCTTCCACCCCTTTCCTATCTTAAAATGCTCCACCACCGCCTCCGCCAGAACCGCCGCCAGCTCCTCCAACACCTCCACCAAATCCACTGCCTGAACCCTTAGAAACAGTGGAGGTAGCAACACTTGATACAACAAAAAATCCCATTCCATATCTTCTATACGTGCGATATCCATAATATGGATGGGATGATTCTTCAATTTCTTTTGGTGCAAGTTTTTTAAGATGCTTTTCCACTTTATCAGCTATTCCTAAAGCAGTTGCATATACCAAATAATCCTCCCAAATTATTATTGATTCAGGTGGATACTGAGAAAGTGCTGAAAAATCAAGTAAAAACTTTTCAAAATTCTTCCATTTTAGATAATACTCCCTTCCAAATCTTGTCCAGTTTCCAAACACATCCCTTGGAAGGAAAAATAAAATGCCACCTGTCACAAATAAAATACTTGAAAATACACTTTCATATATTAAAGAAACACTCCAGAATTTTGCAAAAAAGTAAAGAGCTAAAAGTATTGACGCTATTCCTACAAAATAAGATAAGACGGTTCCCTTTATTGAAAGATATCTTCTTGATTTTGCATGCATTAAAACAAGTGATTTGTATGCTTTAAAATCAGCAAGGAATTCTTTTGCGAGCTTTTTGTCTTTTGATAAAACCTTTTTTAATTCATCAAATGAAAATTTGTTATTATCAAAAGAGTATTTCTTTAAAATTTCATAGAAATACTTTTCACTTCCAGGAAGCTCTTTTGTGTCTTTTTCTAAAATTTCAATATATTTCCCATCTTTATCTAATTTTACATAATCTTTTCTATAAAGATCCATTATCACTGAAGAAATTCCATTAGAATCAACTTTTGAAAGCTGGTTTACTACAATTGCATTAACAATATCTGGAGGATCTTTGAAAGGTATTTCTCTTTCATAAATTCCCTGATACTGTATTTCTTTTTCTCTTCCAAAAAAGTAAAAAATTAAAATCAAAAAAGCTATAATTATTAAAAGCCCAATTACAGGATAAATTTTTGCTTTTAAAACCAAACTTTTATATTTTGCTTCTTCATTTTCAATTCCTGTTTTTGTAAGAGTAGGATTATTATAAAATATATTTGGCAAAATTTTATTATCAAATACAAAACGAGCTTCAGCGTATGTAAATGGAGGAAGGCTTTTAACATTAAAAGTAAATTTATTTCCGTATTTTTCAAATTGTATTTTTGGATGAGCGTACACACTTAAAATTTTTAATGTGCTTGGAAATTCAAAAGTTGCGGTTATATTTTTGGCGGGTGCATCCCAGCCAGTTCCCCAGAACTGTCTAAATACCTGTGAAACATCAACTCCTTTTTCAAAAGTATATTTTGCATCGTACTCAACATGCAAAATAACAGTAGGTACATCTGTTGGCGAAATTGTTTCGTTATAATTTTTTGAAATCCATATTCTTGCTTCAAACTCTTTTGAGTTGTTTTTAAGATATTCTACTCTTTGCATTTTTATGTTTTCAAGCCATACACGCACATTACTTATCTCAACCGCTCTTGAAGCTGGTATATATCTATATACACCTCTAAAAGGCTTTCTCATCTTGTAGGTAATCACTTCATGAACATGCATAATTCCATTATTGTCCATCTTTTGTTCAATATTTGCCTTTATAATTTCATACTTACCCATAAAGAACCATTGAAAATAATGATTTCCAAGGAATGATTGTATAATAAATGAAACAACAACAAGGATTAATATTATTAAGGTCCACTTAAACACTCTTTTCACTATTTACCCCCTAACTCATTTTATCAAATAGAAAAATGTAATTTCACATATATCATAACATAATCTTACCTTCATTCACCAATTTTTCTATTTTTGCAAAACAATTTTTTCTGATGTTATAATTATCTGATAGACTAAACTATATTTCAAGGAGGCTTTTAAAATGAAAAAATATTCATTTTATTTGAAATTTTTAACGTTATTACTGTTAATATTTTCCATATTTTCATTTTCTACCATAACATTCAAAGGTATGACTCCTTTTTTAGACAATGAAAAATTCATAATGTCAAATAATAATATTGTTGCATCTATTAGTAATGAAGGCTTTCTTGAAAATCTGGCCACAAAAGATACAATGTTTGACGCTCTTTATAACATGTACTTTACCCTTGACAAAAGAAAGGTAACATTTACAAAAATTGAAAAAGTAAACGAAGAAAAAATAATCTCATATGGAACAAATGGTGATAAAGATGTAAATGTTGAATATACTTTAACACAAGACGGAGTACATATAAGTGTCATTTCTAAAGATGCAAAAGAATTAAGAGTCTTTTTTAAAGAAAGCGATGTAAATCCTATATTTATAAAAGAAAAAAATTACAATTTTATCCAATGTAGACACATCGCATATGCGATTATCTTCCCGAACTCTTTATCAATGTACAGAATAGGGGCTCTTATGTCTTTGTCAAGAAAGCCTACTACAACAGAAAATTATTCAAAATTTGATTTTGATATTATTGTAGGAAAGGATGTTCACTCTCTTAAAGTAAAATTAAATCTTGTTGAAGCTCAAAAGAAACTTTTAGTAGTTGATAGAAAAGGAAACCCATTAAATAATATTAAAATTGTACAGCTAAACGGAAATACCTTTGTTGATGTATCAACAAGCAACAAAAATGGAGAAATCTATTTTTCTAACCTTAATGAAAACTGTACCTATCAAGTATTAAACGAAGATTTGAATATAGAAAGTACCGTCGAAAATAAAATCATATTAAATATTCCTGAAAAATTTGAATTTCTCTGGGAACCCTATCTAACAGGCCTTTCCACAAATAGTATATACATAGGTTTAAAGATTAATAAACCTGCTTCGGTTGTTATAAATGTTGACGGTAAAGAAATAGTAGACAATCTTTATGATACTTTTCATATAATAAAAATAGATAATTTAAAACCTTTCAGTAACTACAACGCTACAATCCTAGTTGGAAAAACACTAAAAGAGCAACTGTCATTTAAAACAGTTGAAGATAAAGAATATAAATTTCTTGTATATGGAGATACTCGAACAAATACAGATAGACACAAAATTATATGTGACGAAATGTCAAAGGAAAAAGCACTTCTTGTTATCAACACCGGAGATCTTGTTGAAAGTGGACCACAACTGTTTGAATGGAATTTATTCTTTGAGACAGGACATCTTTTGTTTTCAACTACCGCTCTTTTACCTGTTTTAGGTAATCACGAACACAACACAGAATATTATTATCAAGCTTTTATGTGCCCCAAAAAAGGTGGAGGAGACTTTTTCAAACAGTGGTATTCATATGATATTGGGCCTGTGCATTTTATTGCTCTTGATAGTGATATCCAAGAAGGTACAGGTTTAGATGAAATTCAAACAGAATGGTTGGAAAATGATTTAAAAAATACTGATAAACCTTATATAATTGTTTCATTTCATCATCCGTTCTTTTCAAATGTAAAAGATAGAGGTCAACAATTTAGAGAAAAATGGCACAATCTTTTTGTTAAATATAAGGTCTCTGCTGTATTCAATGGTCATATTCACCATTACGAAAGATTTTTAAAAGATGGTGTAATGTACATAACAACAGGTGGTGGCGGCGCACCTTTTGGATATGGACTATACTCTGAAGATGCTTCATACCTTCCATTTTCAAAAGCTGCAGCTGCAGGTTATTTACATTACATCATTGGAAACGTAAGTAATAATCGTATTCATTTCGTTGTCAAAGCTGTTGGAAAAGAAGAAAATTATAAACTTGTTAGAACAGAAAAAATTCTAGATGAGTTTGAAATCTTACCTCGAAAAAGTTCTAATTAAATGAGTTTTTGTAAGTTTACAGAAAAACACCCCCAACCTAAAATTTTGTTGGGGGTGTTTTATTATTAATACTCAATTTTATTTTAGATATTTATTAAACCAATCAGTAATTTCCTTTAACCTTCTAATTCTATGCTTTGGCTTTCCACTTCTACTCAATTCATGATTTTCTCCTTTAAATATTACAAGGCGTGCATCAACACCAAAATATTTTAAAGATGTAAACATTTGAATTCCTTCTGGAAGCCAGCATCTATAATCTTCATCTGAATGGATAAAAAGTGTTGGAGTTTTCACTTTATCAGCATATTTCATTGGAGAATGCCACCAAAGTTTTTCAAAATTATCCCATGGATTTGCAGCCTGCTGGTCTTCAACAAAGTAATATCCAATATCAGTTGTACCAAATTTTGAAACCCAATTTGCAATACTTCTTTGAGATGCAGCAGCTTTAAATCTATCTGTATGACCAATAATCCAGTTAGTCATATATCCACCGTACGAACCACCTGTCACGCCAAGCCTTTCTTTATCAATAAACGGAAATCTTTTAAGTGCTTCGCCTACAAATTTCATCAAATCTTCATAGTCAACTGTTCCATATTTTCCCCTAATATCAGCAAATTTATTACCTCTTCCGTCACTACCACGAGGATTTGTGAACATAACAACATATCCTTCGTTTGCCCAAACCTGCATTTCATGGAAGAATACTTCGCCATATACTGTCTTTGGACCACCATGAATATCAAGGATTGCAGGATATTTTTTAGTTTCATCAAAATCAACAGGCTTAATAATCCAACCTTCAAGTTCAACTCCATCATCAGATAAAAAAGTAAATCTTTCAGGTTTTGAAATTTTCTTTTCTTTTATAACCCATTCGTTAAATATTGTTATTTGTTTTTCAGTTTCTTCAAGTTCATATATTTCCTGTAGCTTATAATCCCTAAGACCAACAAAATAAATTTTTCCATTTTTCACATCAAAACCGTCAATTGAACCACTCTTTTTTGTTAGTTTTTCAATTTTTCCATTTTTGTCAATCTTATTTAAATAGGAACTACTCCATTCTGTTGAAACAAAATATAGATATTTTCCATCAACAGTTGCATTTTTATTTGAGCCAAATCTAACATCAGACCCAACACTATTCCATATACTTAAGTCAAAATCTGGAGTTAAAAGTTTTACATTTTTTGTGTCAAGTTCTAAAAGATAAAACTTTGGATTTTCATTAATACCAAAATTTTTCATATTACTTCCTGCAAAAATTATTGAATTATCCAAGAAATACGCATACATATATCTAAAAGGTTCCTCATGAGTTAATTTTTCCAATCTTTTATTTTCAACGTCATATATAAATAAATCTGACCTTATTTCCATTTTGTTTTTATATCTATTAGATATAAAGACAATTTTCTTTTTGTCTTTATCAACATCAAAATGACTTACATTGGTAAGTTCATCAGTTATTGGTTCAAGTTTGTTATTTTTAAGATTAAATAAATACAATCTTGCTCTTTTTTTGTTTGTAAAACCAGTACCATTTTGCCAAAATGGTATTTCATCCAAAACTTCATAGTCTCTTTCTTCTTTTAATTTTTTCAGTGCTTCTTGTTTTTCTTTTTCATCCATTTTCGAAAAATCAGGCACATTTTTATCGTATATTAAAACCAAAACAAAAGTTTCATTATCTAATTTTTCAATTTTTCTAACAAAATAAGGTACTTCAAAATATTTTTCAGCTTCTCCACCATTTACATTTATTTTGTAGTAAGAAGTAAAAATTTCTCCATTTTCTTTTCTTTTTTTATCTTTTTCACCTCTTATCTCAGAAAATAAAATATTTTCATTATCAAGCCATATAAAGCTTTTTTCCATTCCAAAAGATGTTAATTGAAACATTTTCTTATTTTCAGTGTTGTAAACCCAGATTTTTGATTCATAACTGTTATCATCTTCATTCATCCTGTGAACCACAAAGCCTAGTAATTTCCCATCTGGTGAAAATGAAAGATTGGATATAAACTTAAATTTTAATAAATCAGATATAACAAGTTTTTCCATATACTTCCCCTCCTTGTTTTATTTACTTTTATTATACAACTTTAACAATTTAAAATCCAAATAGTTTGTTTGACTAACCAATTTATAAGAAAAATAAATTTATTTTAAAGCCAAATTCTTAATTTTATTTATTTTTTTGATATAATAGAAATGATATCATCCAAAGAGGGAGGGGTTTATATGCTTTCAAAGAAAAAAGTTTTCTTATTTACCATCGTTTCTTTTATTCTAGTTCTATCTTTATTTTCCTGTGTAAATCTTAAATCAATTTTTAAACCTGTTGTCTCTATTACTTCACCAGATGATGGCGAACATTTTACAAATCCTTACATCATTGTTGAAGGTAATATCTCTAACTTCAATGGAACTGAAGCTACTTTATATCTTAATGGAACTCCTACTAATATCTCTGTATCAAATGGCAATTTTAACCATAACCTTGTTTTAGAAGATGGAACAAATACCATTAAAGTTGAAGCTGTAAGTCCTGCTGGTGTTGGAGCTAATGAAATAACTGTATTCTATGATGCTACTTATAATCCAAGTGTTATAATTATTACCAACCCAACTAATGGTGAAATTTTTGACCATCCTTTTATCACCCTAGAAGGAACTATTTTAAACTTTAATGGCACCGAAACTACTCTATTTTTGAATGGAATTTCCAGAAAAATGTACGTTGATAACGATGGCTTTGAATATTATCCTACATTGGAAAGTGGAACAAACACAATCAGAGTACAAGCAGAAACTGATAATGGCTTATATTATAACGAGATAAGTGTTTTCAATGACGCTTCGCCTGATGTTCTTTGGATTGAACTTACCTGGGATAGTATTGCAGAAGTAGACTTGTATATTTACGAACCTGATGGGACTGTTGTATGGTACGATAACACTCAAGGAAACGGTATAATCTATAACGATACTTATGAATTTTTTGGACCCGAAACATATGTTTTGAATCCCGATAATCTTATTTCAGGAGAATATAATATAAGAGTCCATTTTTACGATCTTTACGGAGATTCCACTCCAATAACATGTAAAGTAATTGCTAAAAAATTTGGTGAAATAGTAATTAATAGAGAATTCATATTAAACGATTATGATGATGTTAACGACAACCCCAGTGCAACAGGAACAGATTGGTATGATGTTGGAATAATAGAATTGCCATAATATTTTCTAAACTATTCTATCCAAAGCACGCCATATGGCATGCTTTTATTATTTTTAGATTGGTGTACTAAAAAATGGTGAAGTAAAAAGAATTAGAATAATTAATTGGAAATTAAGTACAATGGAAAGAGACATTGCAAAAAATCTTATTGAAAGCAAAAATATGAACTTGATGGGGTAATTGATTTAAATCCTAACCTTTTATGTAAAGATGTTGGAGAAGTATTAGAAAAAAGATATCTCACCATAAATGGAATGCAAAGACATACTTGTACTTTTTTTATTTGTAAAGCCAGTACCATTTTACCAGAAAGGTATTTTTTTCTAAAACTTCAAAATCTTTTTTCTTCTTTTAATTTTTTTCAGTTCTTTCTGTGAACTCTTTAATTTCTAAAAATAAAAAAACGCTCTGACCTGAGCCAGAGCGTTTTTCATTTTCCATTACATCCTATTGAGTGAGCTTTGATATATTCTTCTTATGACTTCCCTCTCTGCCTTAATCGGTGCCTGACTAAGTAACAATCCAAGTGATGGTGTTGTCATAGCTAACTCTGTAAGTTTATCAACATGTGATTCGTTAAAACCAACGTTCTCAAGTTTTTCCGTAACACCCATGTTGATTAACCATTCTTCAATACCTTTGGCTATCTTTTCAGCTTCTCCAGGTTTGCCCTCAAGTCCCGGGACTATAGGTTCATACACTTCTGCTAAAACTTCTGCAACAGATGGGTATATCTCTTTCACAACAGCAGGAAGAAGCATTGCAAGTCCAAGACCATGTGCAAGGTCAGGTTTAACAGCACTTAGTGGGTGTTCGAGTGCATGTGTGAAGTGGAGCAGTCCATTGTCGAAAGAAATACCAGCAATTGCAGAAGCATACAATAACCAATAACGAGCGTTCAAATCATTTGGATTGCTGAGTGCCTGAGGTAGGTATGTAGCTATAAGTCTTACTGTTTCTTTTGCCAAAAGAATTGAATATGGATTTCTTGAAAGTGTTGTTGAAGCTTCTGTAATATGGTTCAATGCATCAATAGAAGTATAAAGTGTTTGCTTGTAAGGAAGTGTTACCATAAGCTGTGGATCATCAATTGCAAAGAGTGGATAAATACAATCATATGCAATAGCTGGTTTGTATTCTTTTTCCAAGATAGAGGCAACGGCGAATCTGTCTACCTCTGTGCCTGTGCCATGAGTAGTGTTAATAGCAATTATAGGTTTCGCATTTTCAGGAACGAATTTACCCTCGTAAAGTTCTTCACCAGTTTTCTCTGTGTATTCAAGTAATATGGCAACGCTTTTCGCTGTATCGATTGGACTACCACCACCTATTCCAATAACAACCTGGGCGCCAAATTCCTTTCCTATCTTTGCCGCATCATCTATCTGTTCAACAGTTGGATTTGGAGTAACCTTGTCGTAGAGAATGTATTCTATTCCATATTCTTCAAAGTATTTTGTTACTACATCCCATGCTCCCGTTACCTTATAAGCAACCGGGTCCGTAACAATTATTACCTTTTTCATTTTGTGCTTTGAGAGATATTCAGAAATATCTTTCATTTTCTCAATAGCACCAACACCAAAATAACATGTTGTCTTGCATCTCAATTCAAAGATGTTGTAGATGTTTACCTTCTTTTCAAACATACAGACAGACCTCCTTTTTTCTCTTTTTTGGCCAACCAAAAATAAATTCTCTATGAATACCAAACATTAAAATTAAAATTTCTTAGTTTATAACTACTTGTGATTTTTTTCACTTTCTATTTTGATTATATATTAACGAAAAATGATTGTCAATGTTTTCTTTGTGAACAATTTCTCAAATTTAAATTACAGATTTTGAAAAAAATAGCAAATTAAACTTTAAAATAACTCAAGTATGTTTGTCGTTCTAAAGAATACATTAGTAATTCGCTAGAAAGATTTAAAAGATATTACCAGCTACAATAATCTCGCAGATATGTGGTTATATTAAATCAAGATTAATTTATCCTTTTCACACCATATTCGTGCTTTTATTTTTATTTATATACGCATACTCATGCATGCTTTTGTATAAACGTGATTAATTGTATTTTTCACATTTTATTATTTTTACGCAAAATTAATTCAATTTAAACAAGATGGAAAACTTTTAAATTACATGATAACATTAATTTGAATAGTTTTAAAAACAAGGAGGTAAAAATATATGAGAATAGTTAGCTGGGGATTAGGTGCAATGGGAAAAGGCATTGCAAGAAATGTTATTGAAAGCAAAAATATGGAACTTGTCGGGGCAATTGATTTAAATCCTAACCTTTTAGGTAAAGATGTTGGGGAAGTGTTAGAAATTGGAAAAACAGGCATTGAAATTTCAAACACAAAAGAAATCATTGAAAAACTTAATCCTGATTTGGTAGTTATTGCAACATCTTCTTTTGTAAAAGATGTTCTTCCTCAAATAGAATATGCAGTTAAAAATCACTGCAATGTTGTAACAATTGCTGAAGAAATGGCATATCCATTTGAATCAAATAAAGAAGAATCAGAATATTTAGACAGCCTTGCAAAAAGATATGGTGTTACAATCCTTGGAACGGGAGTCAACCCCGGGTTTGTCTTAGATACACTAATAATAGCCCTTACTGGTGTTTGTAATAAAGTAAATAAAATTATTGCTCGAAGAATTAACGATTTATCACCATTTGGAAAAACCGTTATGGAAACCCAAGGTGTTGGAACAACTCCTGAAGAATTTGAAGAAGGTTTAAAAACTGGAAAAATAGTTGGCCATATTGGTTTCCCACAAAGCATTATGATGATTGCAAAGGCTTTAAATTGGAATATAACGAAGATTGAACAGGAAAGAAAACCAATTATTTCAAATGTTCACAGAGAAACTCCTGTTGTGAAGGTTGAACCCGGAATGGTAGCAGGTTGCAACCATTCAGCAAAGGCTTATATTGGAGATGAAGTGGTTATTGAAATGCAACATCCTCAACAAATTCATCCACACCTTGAAGGTGTTGAAACTGGAGACTATATTGAAATATATGGAGACCCTGATATAAAGCTTGCAATAAAACCTGAAATTCCTGGTGGAAAGGCAACTATAGCAATTGCAACAAATATGATTCCAATTGTAATAAATGCAGAACCTGGATTAAAAACAATGGCAGATTTGCCAGTTCCAAGGTCAGTTTTATCAATTAAATAAGAAGGTGAGAAAATGCTTGCCAAAAAGGGCGATTGGGTTCAAATTCAAAAGACACTTTTAAAACCTGAAGAAAGAACAGCACCTCTTCCAGAAGATACCAAAAAACTTCCGCTTCAAATGAGAGTTAAAGGATTTTTATTAAACGAATCAGCGGAAATTGGTGATGAAGTAGAAATTGAAACATTAATAGGTAGAAGAGTTAAAGGAACACTTGTTGCAATAAATCCAAAATATGAACATGATTTTGGAGAACCTGTTCCTGAATTAATTACAATAGGAATTGAGTTAAGAAAGATTTTAGAAGGTGATAAAAATGCGTGATTTATCATATGATGCAGTAATATCAAGAAAAAATGAAATAATGAAAAAAGCAGTTGGAATAGACTATGAAAAATTCATGATTTCAGACCTTGTCTTTGATTATGAAAAAATGATGGACGAAGTTGGGTATTCACTTGATAAGGTACGTGAAATTCAAGCTGAAACAGGTGTTGGAAACACAACACTTGTTGAATTAAAACAGATAAACCGCCTTATTAAAAAAATAGCTCCAAAGGGAAAAGGGGCAAGAATATTTATTAAAGATGAAGCAACAAATCCTTCTGGAAGTTATAAAGATAGAAGGGCTTCTGTTAGTGTATATCACGCTCAAAAACATGGTTATAAGGGAGTTATTGCAGCAACAAGTGGAAACTATGGAGCTGCTGTTGCATCACAAGCTGCAAAAAGAGGATTAAAATGTATAATCGCGCAAGAATGCTACGATAGCAAGTGGATAGGTCAACCTGAAATATTAGAAAAGGCTAGGTCTTGTGAAGCATATGGAGCTGAAGTTGTTCAATTAACGGTCGGTCCTGAACTTTTTTACTATACCCTCGTTCTTTTAGAAGAAACGGGATTTTTCAATGCCTCTTTATATACTCCATATGCAATAGCTGGTGTTGAAACACTTGGATATGAAATAGCAGAGCAAACAAAAGAAAAAGTTGGAAAATATCCTGATATTGTTGTAATTACACACGCTGGCGGTGGAATATTAACTGGAACAGCAAGAGGACTTAAAAAAGCTGGTGCAACTAATACAGAAATAGTTGCAGCAAGTGTGAATCTAAAGGGGCTTCACATGGCAAGCGACAACGATTTTAACAAAAAATACTTTACAACAGGACATACTGGATTTGGAATTCCATTTGCAACATTTCCAGATAGATCTGATGTTCCTAAAAATGCAGCTCGTGCATTGAGATATATGGATAGATACCTTCTTGTTTCACAGGGTGAAGTGTTTTACATAACTGAAATGCTTGCTCAACTTGAAGGAATGCAAAGAGGACCTGCTGGAAATACATCACTGGCTGCTGCATTTGCTCTTGCACTTGAAATGGACGACGACAAAGTAATTGTTGTTAACGAAACTGAATACACCGGTGCTGGTAAACTTCCATCAGCTCAACTTACATTTGCAAGAAAAATGGGAATGGAAATTAAAAGAGGAGATCCAATTAAGGAAGATATTCCTGGAAAAAGTATTGTAATTCCAGAGCATCCATCTCAAATTGGATACATTGAGCTTGATATGGAAAATGTACGGAAAAGTTATGTAAAAGAAGTTATGAAAAGATACAACAAAAAGGAATTTAACATGGAAGAAGTTTCCTTTATGGCAGAAGATACGAATACAACAGAGGAAAAAATAAAACAATATATAAAAGAGCTTGGAGGTGAATTAATTGAAACCAAGAAAGGATGATTATTTAGAAAGAAGTAAACATCTTCAAAAAATGTCTGATGATGAATTAAATGAATATTTCTGGCACCTTGTTGAAAAGGTAGTTGACCCATTAATAAAACTTGCCGAAACACACACTTCACCATCCGTTGAAAGATCGGTCTTACTCAGAATGGGATTTAACAGTCTAGAAGCAAGAAAACTTGTTGATATGATTTTCCAAAGAGGTCTTCTTGGAAAAGGAGCGGGGCATATTGTTTTTAGAATAGCAAAGGAAAAAAATCTGGATGTTTTAGAAGCTGGACGCGCTTTAATTGAAGGTAAATACTGGGATGATGTAGATAGAATATTTAAGGGGGTGAAAAACAATGCTTGATCCAAAAAAACCCATTGATATAGATGAAATACTTAAAGATTTGGATAAATACAGGCCAAAAAGAAAAGGCTGGACCTGGAGAAAAAGACTACCTGAAGGAACCAAAATAGGTGAATATGAATATCACCAGGTAAGTGAAAATTTGAAAAATTCAATCCCACTTCCAGCAGCACATTATTTTGGTGGAATTGACCCTCAACCAGAGGTTGTAATTACATCTGAAATAGCTTCAGGCAGGTTCGAAGATGACATTAGAAGAATGAGAATGGCAGCCTGGCATGGTGCTGACCATATAATGGTAATAAGGACTTTGGGGCAATCTCATTATGACGGCCTTATTGAAGGTACCCCTGAAGGAGTTGGAGGAATTCCAATAACAAGAAAACAGCTTCGAGCAACAAGAAAAGCACTTGATTTAATTGAAGAAGAAGTAGGACGTCCAATTAATTTCCATAGTTATGTTTCAGGTGTTGCAGGTCCTGAGATAGCAGTTCTTTTTGCAGAAGAAGGAGTAAATGGTGCACACCAAGACCCACAATACAACGTATTATATAGGGGAATTAATCCCATAAGGTCGTTTGTAGATGCTGCAGTTGCTAAAAGAATAATGGCTTCTGTTAATATGCTCCAGATTGATGGAGCACATAATGCTAACGCTTCAGCAAAACTTGCTTGGACTGTTATGCCTGAGCTTTTAGTACAACATGGAATTAACTGTATGTATTCACTAAAAGCTGGAATGAAAAAAGAATATATAGCACTCTCTACAGTTCCCCCTGTTGTATCACCAACGCCAGAATTTAGATACAATCTTCCATATGCAGTTGCATTAAGAGAATTATTTGATGGTTTTAGATTTAGAGCTCAAATGAACACAAGATACATTGAATCAGATTTGTTTGATGCAACAAGAATACATGTTTTAGATACGCTTATTTCAAGACTTACATCAGCTGATTTACAATCTACCATAACCCCAGATGAAGGAAGAAATGTACCTTGGCACGTAAATTCAATTCGTGGGGTTGAAACAGCAAAACACACTCTTGTAGCACTTGATGGTATGAAAAAATATGTAAAGATTGATAAAAATAAAATAAGAGCAAAAGTAAGAGAATTAAAAATAAGAGCAATTCTTATGCTAGAAGAAATTTTAGAAATGGGAGGATATTTTGAAGCACTTGAACAGGGTATGTTTGTTGATAACGGATATTACCCTGAAAGACTGGGGGATGGAATTGCAAGGAAAAAAGATGGAGAAATAGCTGCTGGTACTGTTGTTCCAAGAGATGAAGATTATATGGCTCCTGTGTGTGAACACTTTGGGTACAATAACTTACCTGAAGGCATTGAAAAACCATGTGATTTAATAGGTGGTTGTACTCTTCACAATCCTGATAAAATTCAATTTATTGATGAACTTGATGAAACAGATAATGTAAATATTAGGCTTGAAAGAATTAGAGATTTTAAGAAGAGAAATGTAATAAAACCAGAAGTTGAATGGTATTCCGATGGCTGGATTCAACTTGATATGACATTTGCTCTTCCAGAAGAACTTGCCGAAGCAGCAGCAATAGCTCTCTGTGAAAAACTAGGCCTTGAGGAAGTAACTGTCATTCACAAAGGAGTTCTTCATCCAGCTGAAGGAACCTACATTGAAGTAAAAGCAAAGGTTCCATTTGAAATTGAAGTTGATAAACTTGAAATTCCAAAAAAACCTGAAACACTTCCTGAAGATGAAATATTTGAATTTGTAAAAAATAATCCAATTCACGTTGTAGCTGGTACAGTTGGAAATGATGAACACTCTGTTGGATTAAGAGAAATTCTTGATATTAAACACGGTGGCATTGAAAAATATGGTATAAAATATACATACCTTGGAACAAGTGTTCCACCTGAAAAACTAATAGATGCAGCAATTGAAACTGGTGCAAAAGCAATTCTTGCATCTATGATTATTACTCACAACGATGTTCATGTCCAGAATATGAAAAAACTTCACGAACTTGCAATTGAAAAAGGGATAAGAGATAAGGTATTGATAATTGCAGGTGGAACACAAATTAACAATGATTTAGCTGTTGAAAATGGAATGGATGCTGGTTTTGGACGTGGAACAAAAGGAATTCACGTTGCTTCTTTTATAGTTAAAAAGTTAAAAGAAAAGCAGAAATAATTAAAAACGCTTATTTATTTTTCTCATCTGCAGGGAAAATTCTCTGCAGATGTATTTTTTATTATATAATTTTCATACAATACAGCCAAAGGGGGGATGCAATGGATGCGAGTAAAAAATATAACAAGATAGCCAAATTGTATGATTTCTTTGAAAGATATATTGAAAAAAAACTTTTTTCAAAATTTCGAAAAAAATTATTTGAACATATTGAAGGAAAAGTTCTTGAATTAGGTGCAGGGACAGGAAAAAATTTTCTATATTACAGTAAAGATTTAGAAGGTTACGCTATAGACTTTAGTAATAAAATGCTTGAAATTGCAAAAAAAAGAAAAGAAGCTTTAGGACTTGAAAACATTGAAATTTTACAAATGGATATTGAAAATCTTCAATTTGAAGACAATACATTTGATACAGTCTTTTCTTCTTTTGTATTTTGCACTGTACCAAATCCTATTAAAGGATTAAAACAAGCAAGAAGAGTTTTAAAAGAAGATGGAAAAGCTGTTTTTTTAGAACATATGAAAAGCAGTAAATTTATAAACAATATCTTTTTATATATGATGAACCCGCTTACAAAATTACTCCTTGGAACTTCAATGATTAGAGAAACTGAAAAAAATATTGAAAAAGCAGGCTTTAAAATCGAAAAAACATACTATTTGTACAAAGACATTGTAAGATTAATTATTGCAAGGAAATAACCATTCTAAAAAATTTCTGATATTTATAACTTATCATTTTTAACCATATTGAACCAAAAATGAAACCACAGTAAGTTGTTGACTTCATTACAAAAATATGTTAAACTATATATGAACAATTATTCAAATATTAAAAAGATGGTGATAATATGAAAAAAGACAAAAATGAAATTATTGAAGTTTGTCAAACAATAGAAATACATAAAGATATTATTAAAAAAGTTCGAGAAAACACCCCAGACGAAAATACATTAAATAAACTTGCTGATTTATTTAAAATTATGGGCGATAATACAAGGATGAAAATTTTATATGCACTATTGCAAGTTGATGAAATGTGTGTATGTGATCTCTCAACTGTGCTCAAAAAAACACCTTCAGCAATCTCACATCAACTTAGAATTCTAAGACAAGCCGATTTAGTAAAATACAGAAAAGAAGGAAAAGTAGTTTATTATTCATTAAATGACGAACATGTAAAGGAAATTCTTGACGTAGGTTTTTCACATATTACAGAAGGATAAATATGTTCTTTTTTTTGGTATATGATTGAATATTTGTTCAAATATTCAGGATAATTTAGGGAGGATAAAACATGGCAGAAAAGAAAGAGTTTGTTCTGGAAGGTCTAGATTGTCCAAGTTGTGCAGCAAAAATTGAAGAAAACGTAAAAAAACTTGAAGGTATCGAAAACGTCTCACTCAACTTTATCAAAAAAACTCTGGTAGTTAATGTCAACGACGAAGCAAAAATTGAAGAAATAAAGCACTTAGTAAAAAAGATTGAACCAGACGTTGAAGTATATGATAAAAACAATAAAAACGAAACCTCTCACAATCATAATGATGAAGATTTTTTCAACAGAAAACTTGAAATTATTAAACTGTTTTCAGGATTAGTAATTTTTGCTACTGCTTTATTTGTAAACGAACCTTTCTCTCTAAAAATAATGTTATTTGTCGCAGCTTATCTAATTTCTGGCGGCAGGGTCTTACTGCGCTCTTTTAAAAATATTATCAGAGGTAATATTTTTGATGAAAACTTTTTGATGAGTATAGCCACAATTGGTGCTTTTTCAATTGGTGAATACCCTGAGGCAGTTGGAGTAATGTTATTCTATGAATTTGGTGAGTTATTACAAAACATTGCCGTAGATAATTCAAAAAGATCAATCAAAGCTTTACTTGATATAAGACCTGATTACGCCAATCTTCTCAAAGATGGAAAAGAAATTAGAGTATCTCCAGAAGATGTAAAAAAAGGAGATTTAATTATTGTAAAACCTGGAGAGAGAATACCTTTAGATGGTGTAGTTGTAAAAGGTAATTCTATGGTGGACACTTCTGCACTAACCGGAGAATCAATACCAAAAACTATCAAGGAAAATGACGAAGTTATGAGTGGGTTTATAAATCTAAATGGGCTCGTAGTCATTAAAGTTGAAAAAGAATATTTTGAATCAACAATATCAAAAATCCTTGATATGGTTGAAAATGCTGCAGCTAAAAAAGCAAAAACTGAGAAACTCATTACCAAATTTGCAAAATACTATACACCAGTTGTTGTATTTTTGGCAGTTATGCTTGCGACATTACCACCATTATTAACAGGTGCTTTATTTAGTGACTGGCTTTATAGAGCACTCATTTTCCTTGTTATCTCATGCCCATGTGGACTTGTTGTATCAATTCCACTTGGATATTTTGCAGGTGTAGGTAGTTTATCTAAGCATGGTGTTCTCGTAAAAGGAGGAAATTATCTTGAAGTACTCAAAAATTTAGATACTATAATTTTTGATAAAACTGGAACTTTAACAGAAGGAGTTTTTGAAGTAGTCGAAATTAAAGAATATAATGGATTGAGCAAAAATGAAGTGCTCGAAATAGCAGCATACGCCGAACAACACTCAAATCATCCTATTGCAGAATCTATAAAAAGAAAATATGGAAACAAAATCAATGAAAATAAAATCGAAGAATACGAAGAAATTGCTGGTCATGGAATCAAAGCCAAAATAGATGGAAAAACCGTTTTAGTAGGGAACAAAAAATTAATGGAAAAATACAATATTCAAACTCCGGAAATTGAATTTAACGGTACAATCGTTTTTGTAGCAGTCAATGGAAAATTTGTTGGCTATATCGGTATATCAGACAAAATAAAACCAGGAGTATCAAACACTATTAAAAAATTAAAAGAACTTGGTGTTCGTAAGACTGTTATGTTAACTGGTGATAGTGAAAAAGTTGCCAGAGAAGTTGCTAAAGAAATTGGAATAGATAAATATTATTCTGAACTACTTCCAGATGATAAGGTTGAATTTTTCGAAAAATATGATAACGGCGTTTCTACAGCATTTGTTGGTGATGGTATTAATGATGCCCCAGTTCTAACAAGAGCTGATGTGGGAATTGCTATGGGAGGACTTGGCTCTGATGCAGCAATTGAAGCAGCTGATGTAGTAATTATGGATGATGATATTTCAAAATTAATTGATTCTATTGAAATATCCAGAAAAACTTTAAAAATCACTTGGCAAAATATTATATTTGTCTTGAGTGTTAAGGTTTTATTTTTAGCTTTAGGTGCCTTAGGACTTGTCAATATGTGGGGAGCTGTATTTGCAGATGTTGGCGTAACACTTATCGCAATCTTTAATTCGCTAAGAATTTTAAAGAAAAGAAGATAATTAATTAACAACCGGTTGGAAGATGTTCATCAAAATAGAGTCTAATGACTTCTTGTTTTAGCTTGGAAGAATACTTTTTAAATTTCTGTCCTTTCTTAGCCAAAGAAAAATACCCCCTTGTTGGTTTTATTTTACCACTTCGGGGGTGTTTTTTTTTCGTGTTTCATTTTTGGGGTTCAATGCACAAAACCCGGCGACTTAGTTTTTTATTTTCATCCAGAAGATCCAGAATTTCCATATCACGTAATGATATACACAGGAAATGTTTTGTTTATCATACAGGCTCGGAAGGTGAAATAAGGTATGTTTCCTTTAAAAATATGATGTTTTCAGATATGACGTGGAGACCCTTAAATTTAAATCCAAGTTTTCTTGGATATATTAGATTAAAAACACTTTCATACTAACGTTTTCAAAAAACTTTACCTAGATTATATCCTTTCCTTCCTTTAATTACTCCCTTTTTCTTGAGGTATATCACCATACCTAAAAATAATTGGATTTTATTTTTTTTAACAAACAAGTTTTATTTTCATGCTATAATTACTC
>Ga0209834_10000600_pt1 | contig 21975 bp, 19 predicted proteins | sample Mar14236cmmetaG_FD_184134 | JGI IMG/M metagenome (GOLD analysis project Ga0209834, IMG submission 184134) | Marine hydrothermal vent microbial communities from Guaymas Basin, Gulf of California to study Microbial Dark Matter (Phase II) - Marker... ...
ATTTTTCGACTGATAGACCACGTCAGTAAAATTCTATAATTATTAATCTACATATAGCAGATGTGTCACCCCCGATAAGTTTCGAATACGGGGATTGAGACGGGATTACGATAATAAAATACATCCCCGCCAATTAGGCGGGGATTAAAATATCGAATTAAAAATTATCGTTTACTTCTTCAAATGAGTGTCGAAAAACTCGACCATCTTGCGGTAATAATCCAATCGATTGGATAATTTGGCAATACCATGACCCTCATCCGGGAAGATCAGCGAATCGACCACACCGCCGTTGTCGATAATCGCCTGTATGATCTGACGTGCCTCGCTTACCGGCACCCTCGGATCATTCTCACCATGCACCACCAGAAGCGGGGTTTTTATTTCCGAAGCCTTATGAATGGGGGAGATCGACTTCAGAAATTCCGGATCGCTGAGCGGGCCGTATTCGGCCTCGCGGATATGCCGACGGTACTCCCGCGTATTCTGCAGGAAAGTGATATAATTGGCGATACCGATCTGATCGATGGCCGCCCCGAACAGGTCCGGGTATTCGGTAATACAGGCCAATACGGCATAACCGCCGTAGCTGGCGCCCTTGATTCCGATCATCCCTTTTTTCGTGAAATTATTTTCGATAAGATAATCGACCCCGGCTTTCATATCTTTGATGGAGTTGAGACGGTTTTTGTAATTATCCATGTTCATATATTCTTTGCCATAACCGGACGATCCCCTGACATTGGGCGCCAGGATACCGTAACCGTTGAGCATCAGGTAAGTAAAATGCCGTGAGAAGTACGGATGGTACTGACCTTCCGGGCCCCCGTGAATTTCCAATATAAACGGTACCGGTTTGCCGTCATAGTCGGGCGGGAGATATAAAAAGGCGGGGATCTCGAGCCCGTCGAACGATTTATACTTGATCAATTTCGGTTCGGTGAAATAATTCGGGTCGATACCGGCCTGAGTCGAATGGGTGATCTTTTTCAGTTCCGGTTTTTTCCAGTCCCATGTCCAGACATCGGGTGACCGGGTGGGGCTGTTGAACTGGAAGATTATACGGCCATCATTACTGAATGAGGGTGATTTGACGATACCGGTGACCGGCGGAAGCGGAAGCGGCTCATCTTTTTGCATGTCCCACATCTCTAAATTGGAATAACCGTCTTCGTTGACCAGGCAGGCAGCATAGCGCCGATCCTTCGAAAAAGTCAACAGATCGATAGTCCACTTGGATTCATAATCGACAAATTCTATGGCGCCTGTTTCCAGATCGAGAGTCGCGATCGAGGGTATGCCTTTTTCATTATTATTCGATACCATATAGACGGTTTTATTGTCGGGCATTATGGTTGCATAGTCATAAGTGAATTCACCGTCTTCAGGCGTAATTTTGCGGTGCCCGCCGTTTTCCAGGTCGAGCAGGAACAGCTCATAGTCGATATTGGAGTTGGCATGGATGGTGATCATATAACGGCCGTCCAGTGATAAATCCATAATTCCGTTGCTGCCTTCCATATCGAGAATTCGGATTCTTTCATCGGTGGCCAGGTCATGCGAATAAATCATGAAATCCCGACGATTATCGAGATTGGCCCGGTAGTAAATACCGGAATTATCGGGTTTCCATATTACCGATCCATAACGGACATCCGGTTCATGGGTAATACGTTTCATCTCGCCGGAGCGAAGATCGAGAAGAAACAACTGATAGTCTTCATTACCGCCGGCCGTGGCGCCGACAATGGCCTTTCGTCCGTCGGGGGAGAGGACATACCAGTTGATCCCGTCATCGAAGACGGTCATCTGGTAGGGCCAGCCTTCGGGGGTCAGGCGATAAAGCTGATCCACGCCGGACATCGAGGATGTGAAGAAAATCTCGCCGGTGGATGAGATGGCGGGACTTCCGGCATAGCCGATTTTCATGAATGTTCCGATATCGGGCACATCGCCTGATGTTTCCATTTTGAGTTGCCCGGCCGTTACGACGGCCGCGATGAGTAAAAGGGTCAATGTGAGGATAGTGATAAAGTTTCTGTTGCGATTAGCGATTGACATTTGACCTCCTGAAAAAATATTCGGTATCATCAATCACAATATACGAAAAAATTGTGCTTTTGATACCGAATAATAAACCAGCCGTATAATTTGGAGGTCATACTATACCGGTTTTGCAGTTATTTTACAGTATTAATAGACGACTAACTTCAAATCCTCTATTGCATCCTCAACCGTTTCGGTGATCACGGTTGATTCTTCTTCGCTGTTGACTCGGCGATAAAAATCGCAATGGATACATGACTGGCGGTTGTGGCGGCAGATAAACGGATCCTTGCTCGAAATTCGGTTCATCACCTTCCAGCAAATCCGTCCGGCGCCCCGGCCGCCGTTGACGCCGTCGAATTTCATGTTCAGCGCCACCGGACAAGTACCATAGATTTCTGAGAAAATGCCCCCCGGCTCCATGCCGCAATTACGATACTCCCAGCAATTCAATCTTCGGCTCATTTCCTCTACCTGTCTTCTTCCTTTATTAATCTTAAAACCGGCTCAAAGCGGCTCGATGATTTAAAAGCGGCCAGTTCGGCCGGATTGGCGACCACTTTGAATTCGGCATATATTTGCCTTAATTTTTTGATATCATCGCGGGCCAGATATGTGAGCATCAGGTACTGATAAAGATATGGGTCCGAATTATCGGTCTCATAGGCTTTCCTGAAATATTTCTCGGCCTTTTTATGCTCGCCCAGTTTGAACTGGCATACTCCGGCCCCGTAAAGAGCAGGGTAAAAATTCTTATCAATATCGAGGGCTTTTTCATAATCTTTCAAGCCGGATCGATATTCGCCTTTATCGGCCCGGGCGCCCGCACGCCCGACAATGGCGGAAATATTATCAGGTGAATAGCCCAGGGCGGTGGAAAAGGCGTCGATCGCCTTATCGGTCTGCTTGTTTATACGGTATATCTCACCGGCGCGGACATAATCCGCGACGGCTTTTTCAGCATCATTTTGTGTTGCATATAACTTGCCGCGAGCGATATAACCTTCAGAAAATCCGGCTTCGGCGGCTATGGCCTTGTTGAAATCTTCCATGGCCAGGTCGATTTTATTTTCGGCCAGGGCATCGTTTCCGAGATCAAGATAGTCCCGGGCGGTCAGTTCCGGAGCCGCCTGCTCGGCAAGACGATCCAGCCTTGCCGTCACGGCAGTGGTTTTGTTCTTTTTTATATTTACTATTTCCGTGTACGTAGTGTAACCGGTTTTATCGACCGTTATCTTGTGCCGGCCGGATTTTATTTTGGAATAAGTGTTATTACCCGCCCCAAGGATTTTCCCATCGACTGACAAGCGGGCGTTATTGACATTGGCATTGAGTTTCAGTTTGCCGAAACCTGATGAACTCTTTTTTGAAGAGGATGCAGAAGCTTTTTTTTGGGAGGTGTTTTGAGCGGGTCGGTTTTTTCGGGTCCCGCTTACGGTTGAGTTACCATTTTTTTTTTCGGCCAGAGCTATTGGCTCGAGGTCTTTAAATGTCACCAGTGTTATCTGTTCCGCAGAAATAGTCGAATGTCCGTGTCCCAGGTACCGATCGCCCAATTCATACACGAAATCATAGGTTCCGGTCGGTATCATGTCGAACCTGAAGAAACCCTGGGCGTTACTGGTCGTTGTTTTATTGAGCGGCTGAAGCGTGACCCGTGCGCCCTCGAGGTACGGCTGACCGTTTTCATCGAGAATCATTCCGACGATGGAACCGTCACCGGACAGGGGAGAGTTGATAAATTGCGCCGCGACAATAAGTAGAATTATAACCAGGGCTCCGGCAAAAAGACCGATAGTCATGTTACGGCTGAGTTTCTTGGTTCGGAGCAGGTACCGTTTGTTGTTGACGATCAGCTCATCACCGTCGTGCATAAAAGGATTGCCCGCAATCTGAATCAGATTTTTCCTGAAGTAAGCGATACCTCGTACCTTTTTATCCGACTTTGCCATCTCGGCCTGTTTGGCCGGATCAATGGCCGGACGGATCGTGCCGGGTGCGGTAATCGATTCCGGTTCGGACTTAAATGTCTGACGATCCTCAGGTTGCGGCTCCGGTGTGGAACTCTCGGTTGTCCGAGATTTTTTGGCTTCCAGATTGAGATCGGCCATTTCCTTTAATTCCCTGCTGTCGGGAGGGACTTCTGTATTCCAGTCAACCGAGGGTATTTCAGGTTTTTTTTCAGGCGGGGCGGGATCGGTTTCCGGCGGATTCGAGTTGTCGGAGGCCAGTTCGGAAAAGTCAAACTCGTTGGGTTCGGGTTTTGGCGAAACGGGGGTATCGAAAGTACCATCATTCAAAAGATCAGCGGTCGTCGATATTTCCAGATCCTGGCTGTCGACTTCGTCAATTCTCTCGGTCGTTTCAGAAGCTTTATCTTGTTGGTCGCGATTTCCTTCACCGAAAAAATCAGGTGCCGTTGGGCCGCTGGTCTCGGTTACTACAAAATCAAGGTCATCCGTCTTGATTTTATCTTTGGCGGATTCCCCGATATCGGATTCCCCGGCGGCCAGAGGAGCGCCGCATTCATTGCAGAATTTCGCGTCATCATAGACGTTTTCCGCACGGCATTTTGGACAGATCTTCAATTTATACTCCCAAAAAAAATACAAATTATTTAATCTAATTATCGTCCTCGGGCGTCATTTCTTTAGACTGAGGTAATACTTATGAGACTTAACCTTAAGCACATAACCGTTTTTTTGCAAATAGGGCTTGACAGCCTCAATTCTTTGAGGTATAATCGCTTAATAAAATTTTTAGTAATTTCTTGTGAGGAGGAAATAATCGTATGTGCGGGCGTCAATTTCGCTTGTTTTTAGCTTCGATAATAATCTTGTCTGTCCTCATGTTTAATGGTTGCGACCAGGCTGAGGATGTTGTTGCGCCGGTATCCACTACAGAAATTCATCTGTCACCGGTTCAGCTCCCGAGTGCTCCTTCCGGTTTCATATATGAACTGTGGGTGACCGATACAGCCGGGGCTTCATATTCTCTTGGTAAGTTTCAATGGGACAGCTATTTCCACCGTTTTTTGGACGCCGATTCAAATAGAATTGATACTGTCTGGACAGTAGATTACGACGTTCTTGATCCATTCTATCGCTTTTTGGATGTAACTGTAGAACCGTTTCCAGATCTTGAACCCAATGTTCAGGGTGCGGTTATGTTGAGAGACACTATTGGCGATCCCGAAGTAAATCCAATACAGATGGTTTATCCCATCGATTTCGGACTCAGCACCGCCGGCTTTGCTCTTGAAACGCCGACTGATAAGGATTCCCGGTCGTATGATGCCAGCGGAGTGTGGTTCGCGCTGTATAATCAGGATTCCCTGGCCGTTCATGATACCATCAACGTTTTCATGAATACCAACACCAGGGATTCGCGGCGCCTCGATATCGAGACCTATTACTGGATTTGTAATATTGAAGAGGGTGGAGTCTGTATCGATTCTTCCGACATCACCGCCGAAGTATTGCTGGATCCCGATTACATGATCGATGAGCGCTGGGAAATCATTGATACCACCAATCTTGAAGAACTGGCCAGCACACTGGATACCGTGGCAGTTGTCTGTGTTGACACCGTCGTCGATTCATTCTATGTTCTCGATACAATGACCATGGATACATTCGTACATGTGACCCTTGATTACGAGTTTGTTACCTGGCCGGTCAATGTGAGTTCCGAAACAATTGACACATTTATTATTGACCCGTGCACCGGTGACACGGTCGATTTGACAATCGAGCCGTTTACCAACATCATCCACCAGCTTTTCTTCACCACCCGTGAAAGCCCGAAAACACTGGACAGATTCCTTTCCAATGCCGAAGAGGTGCCGGATTTAAACGGTTCCGACTGGCACTATCGCGGATGGATAATCTCTCCTTTCCTGCCATCCGACTGCGCCGAGCTGGGCCGACTGACAAGGCCGGAATGGTCCGATTTTGCGGTCGATCAATATTTCGGTGATCCGGATAACTGGCCGATCATATCGACCGGTTCGTTTAAGAGTTTCGAATCCAAGGATGATGGCAATCCATTTTCCAAATTGCTCCGTGTGCCGAATTTCCCCGGTGAAGATTTCCTGATCAATCTTCCGTGCGGTCGCACCGAACCGTATGCGTTTGCCGACAGTCTTGATCCCGATGCCGATCCCATCGGTGAGATATTTATAACTCTGGAGCCGGATGATTATGACGGTCCAACCAATTTCCCGCTGGTTCTGTTTACGACGCGCTCCCATATTCCCAACTATGGTAGTGTTAGCGATACGACCGTCGATCATGTCCAGACATATTCGTTGCTTAACGTAGCGCAAAGAGTCACCGATAATCCGTTTGGATTTCCGGGAATAGATGTTGCTTTGGTGAGAAAGTAGCCTGAATTTATAAAACCGGCATATTTTCGATATGCCGGTTTTTTTTCGTCTTTTTGAATCTCTTGGCATAATATTACGTTGAATATTATTATAACAATTCGGTAAATATTATGTCAAATCATAATAAAGAATTATAAACTGAAGGGAACTGGGACATGGAAAACCAGAATATTACCCCGACCCCGATTGAAACGCCTGTCGGCGAAAAACCGGGTATGCTGGCCAAGATCTTCAAGGTCTTTTACCAGCCCTCGGCCGTATTCGGCCACCTCAAAGGAAAAACGGAATGGCTTGTTCCGCTCTTTATCATCATTATTGCCGGGTCGACCCTCGGACACTTCGTCCGCCCGATTATGGTCGAGGACAGGATGGCAATCGCCATGGAGCAGATTGAGAAATACCGCGACCAGATACCCGAGGAGAGATTCACACAGATTCAGGAAGATATGCAGAGCCGATTTGAAGAGGCCCGTTCCAATAAATATCTCTGGTATACACCCCTGATGGCGGCCGGTTTTGGATTCGTCTTTTTGATTATCATAACTGTCGTATGTCTGATAACAGGAAACTTTGGTTTCGGAGGAAAAGCAGGTTTCTGGATTGTTATGAATGTCGTCGCGTTCGCCGCTCTTGTAGGGCTGCTGGGTGATATTATCAGGGAGGTGCTGATGCTGGCCAAAGGTTCATCCTATGTCTTTACCGGGCTGGGGCTTCTCAAACCGGTCGAGGACGGATCTTTCATGCATTATCTCCTTCGTCAGATCGATGTCTTTTCGATATGGCGGATAATCACTACGGCCATCGGACTGGGAATTATTTATAAAATGAAACCGAATAAGTTTGCCTACGTATTATTCAGCGTATGGATAATTTTCATTGTCTTGGTAGCCCTCGGAAACAGTACCATATTCATGGGCGGTATTGTTTATTAATTAATAAGGAGAAAAAGGATGGCATCGTCAAACCGAAAAAATTGGATTGCTCTGTGCACTATTATGATTGTCCTCAGTGCCTGTTGCATGTCGTTTGCAGAAACACTGACACTTGATGATTGCATTGAGATTGCCCTGAAGAAAAATCAGGATGCTATTCGGGCCCGCAATCAGGTGAAAACAGCCGACGGATCGGTCTGGAATGCTTTCGGCGCTTTTCTGCCGAGCATATCGGCCAGCGGTTCCAGAAGCGAAACCCACACCGATGAGAGGACGATGGTTTATGATGTCCTTGGTATTATATCCGAAGATGACAGTTATTCGGTACCGCCCGACACCCTGCTCTATTTACAGGATACATCGATTATCGGCGGAACCAGCAAAAACTACTCGCTGGGGGCATCGGCTAACTGGACCATCTTTAACGGCGGACAGAACATTTTCAATTATTCTGCCGCCCGTGCCAATAAAAAGTATTACAGCCATCTGGCGGAGTCATCCGAGCAGGCCGTTATTCTTAATGTCAAAACATATTATTTCAACTACCTTAAGGCCCTGGATCAGCGGGACGTCTCGGAAGAGGCGGTCAAGAGAGGCGAGGAGCAGTACAAACTGGCCAAATCGCGTTATGAGGTCGGTTCCGCTTCAAAATCAGATGTTCTCAAGGCTCAAGTCCAGTTTGGTAACGATAAATTGACCCTGCTGGCGGCACAGAACAATGTCAAGATAGCCAAGGCCGAACTGACTTATTATATCGGTCTCGATGTCAATTCCGATGTGGAATATTCGGATCAATTTAAACCCAAAAAATACGACGGTTCGGAGATGGAAGCCCTCACCCTCGGTCTGACCAATCATCCCGGCCTCCTGGCTTCGGAACAGCTTTTAAATTCAGCCAAATACGGTGTTAGATCTGCATATGGCAATTATTTGCCGAGTCTGTCACTGGGATTGAGTAAAAACTGGTCGGCGGACACCTGGAACCGGGTCAAAGAATTCAACTCCGAGGATGGGCAGTGGACATTTTCCGCGACCCTGAGCATACCCATTTTCCAGGGATTCAGCCGCAAAAGCAATGTCACCTCGGCCAAAGTCTCCTTGAATAATGCCCGGACGTCATATTACTATGCTAAAAACAATGTCGCTCTCGGTATTAAAGAGGCTTATCTGGAGATTCAGCGGGCCGATCAGGCGCTTCAGGTGGCCGGTGAAAATGTCGAGGCGGCCAAAGAAGATATGTCACTCGTTCAGGAAAAATATAACCTTGGCGCCGCCACAATCTTGGAACTGCTGGACGCCCAGGTAAGTCTGTTAACAGCTCAGATTTCAAAAATTAAGGCTGATTTTGATTATAATCTAGCCGTAGCACAGCTTGAAAATGCTATGGGCGTAAGATAACAATAAAGGGGCTATACAGAGGTAAAACACATGACTAAAGGGAGAAAAAAACTGCTGCTGATTACCGCCGTAATCGTGGTAATCATCGTGATAATCTGGAATCTGTCAGTGACCGGAAAGAAAACCACACTGGTGAACGTTGAAGAAGTTCTGATCAAGGACATAACTGAAGAGGTCTCGGCCTCGGGGTATGTACAACCAAAGACCAAGGTAAATATTACCTCAGAGGTCAGCGCCGAGATAATAGCCGTTATGGTCGAGGAGGGGGAGAGAGTCACCCGCGGAATGCCCCTGGTGCAACTTGATACACTTCAGCTTCAAAAGGATGTGGATCAGTCAAAATACGGGTACGACGAAGCGCTGGCGCGGACCGAAGCGGCCAAATCGCTGTTCATGCAGGCCGAAGAGGAATATGAAAGGCAGAAGGAGCTTTTTGCCCGTGAATTGATTTCAGAAACCGACTTCAACAATGCCGAATACAGCTACATGAACAGTAAATACAGTTACGAGGCCATGATCAATTCGACCCGGCAGGCCAAAGCCAGGTATGAGCAGGTCCTGGATCTTCTTGAAAAAACGACAATAAAGGCGCCTATGGACGGTATTGTCACCTATCTTGATGCCGAAGTTGGAGAGATTGCCATGGCCCAGACTGTTTACAGCCAGGGTCAAATACTGATGATCATTTCCAATCTGACCGCTTTCGAGGTCGAAGTCGATGTCGATGAAACAGAGATTATAAAAGTTGCCAACGGCCAGCGAGCCAAGATCGAAATCGATGCCTTTCCCGACACTGTCTTTGAAGGTGAAGTAATAGAAATCGGTAATACGGCGGTCGTCACCGGATCGGGAACGACCGATCAATCTACCAATTTTAAGGTGAAGGTGCTGTTAACAGAGGCTAATGCCGGGATTAAACCGGGGATGTCGGCCACGGTAGATATTATTACCAATGTCCGGGAAAATATCACCACTGTTCCGTATGGCGCCATTGTCATGCGAAGTCTCGATGCCGATTCTCTGGCGCGGGCAAATGCCGATTCGACAGAAATCGTCACGGCAGAAGACAGTTCCGGAAACAGCGAAAATGATTCCACGGAAGCGGTTTCGAAAGGCAGGAAAGAAAAAGAATATAAAGAGGTAAAAGGGGTTTTCATTGTCGATGAAGACAAAGCCAAATTCGTCGAAGTAAAGACCGGTATTGCCGATCAGAGGGACATCGAAATCGTATCGGGAGTCTCCGAAGGTGATAAGGTGATCACCGGCCCGTACCGAACCCTTCGAGTTATTAAAGACGGCGAATTTATCAAGGAGAGTGAATCGAATAAGGGCGGGAGACACTGATGGCTCTTATAGAAACCAACAATCTCTGGAAAACTTATGATATGGGCAAAGTGCAGGTCCATGCTCTTCGGGGTATCTCCATAAAAATAGATAAGGGTGATTATATCGCCGTCATGGGCCCCTCCGGGTCGGGCAAATCGACCCTGATGAATCTGATCGGCTGTCTCGATACGCCCACGCAGGGCGAGTACCATTTAAACGGCAAGCGGGTCAGCCAGATGCATGACGATGAACTGGCCGAGATCCGTAATCGCGAGATCGGCTTTGTCTTCCAGACTTTTAACCTGATGCCGAGATCGACCGCCCTTCATAATGTCGAACTCCCGCTGATTTACGGAGGCCGGAATCGGGAAGAGAGACTTCAGATGGCCCGGCATGCGCTGGAAGTTGTCAATCTGGGTGAACGCGTCATGCATAAGCCGAGTGAGCTGTCGGGCGGTCAGCGTCAGCGTGTGGCTATCGCCCGCGCCATGGTCAACAAACCGTCGCTATTACTGGCCGATGAGCCGACGGGTAATATCGACACCAAAACGGGCGACGAGATCATGGGCCTTTTCGCCGAACTGCACAATAACGGCAATACCATTATCCTGGTCACCCATGAAATGGACATTGCCCGTAATGCCGACAGAATTCTATTTATCCGGGACGGACAGATCGAGAAGGAAGAAATTGTCCGCCGCGCCTCGTAATTTGCAAGAGGTTGTCAAATGATTTACTGGGACATTTTTAGAATGGCGCTGAATGCTCTCTGGGCCAATCGTCTCCGCTCCGGACTTACACTGCTCGGCGTCATCATCGGGGTCACATCGGTAATTACCATCATTTCTGCAATCGAGGGATTCATGGGCTCGGTCCAGGCTGAAATCAACAAGCTGGGGCCAACCACATTTTTGGTGGTCAGGGTGGGTGGAATCATAACCAGCGAAGATGCCTTTTTCGAAATGATTAAGCGCAAACCTTTTGAAGTAGAATATGCCGAAGCGATTGAAGATGCCTGCGAGGACTGCGAAAAAATCGCCATGCAGGCATACGGGTTTTCTCCGGAGGTCAAGTACCGCGATAAAAAACTGAGCAATGTTTATATTCGCGGAGCAGGCGCCAGTATGATCGATATTGTCGATTACGAAGTCGAACATGGAAGATTTTACTCTTACGAGGAGGATTACGGCGGCCGCCGGGTGGCCTTTGTCGGAACGACCATCCAGAAACAGCTCTTCCCCAATATCGATCCGATAGGCAAAACGATCAAGATCAATAACCTCAAATATGATATTATCGGTATTGCCAAGGAACAGGGGGCAACGTTCGGCCATGATGCCGACAAGATTATTTTCATTCCTTTTAATACTTTTGCCAAGGATTTCGGGACGCCGCGCAGGAATCTCACAATTTTTGTCAAAGCAAGATCGATCGATGTCCTTGATAAAGCGATGGACCAGACACGCGTGGTACTGCGGGCGTACCGTCATGTACCCTATGATAAAGAGGATGATTTTTCACTGCTGACCGCTGATTCGATAATGGAGCAGTTTAATAATATCACCCGCTTTATGCGTTTCGGGCTTATCGGTATCACTTCGATCAGCCTAATTGTGGGCGGCATTATTATTATGAATATTATGATGGTCTCGGTCACGGAGCGAACCCGCGAGATCGGTATCAGAAAATCAATCGGCGCCCGACAGAAGGATATCCTGTTCCAGTTCCTGTTCGAATCTTTTATCTTATCCGTTGGAGGTGGACTTATCGGAATTTCACTGGGCGTCCTTTTGGGCGACCTGCTGATAAATTTAATAAACATGGATATGACGCCGTCGTTGCTGGCAATATTGCTGGGAATTGGGATCTCTTCAGGAATCGGTATATTCTTCGGGATATATCCGGCCATGAAAGCGGCACGGCTGCAACCGGTCAAGGCCTTAAGCTACGAGTGAGGATGATACTATGACCACCGTCGATCTAAAAGAGGGCATTTTGATGGCATTTTCCGCCCTGCTCGAACATAAATTTCGTTCGGCGCTCACCATTCTTGGGGTGCTTATCGGTGTCTGGTCGGTGATCAGCATGACCTCGGTTATTATCGGGCTGGATAATGCCGTCCAGAGTTCTATCGACGAACTCGGAAGCAATATCATCTATGTGGATCGATTCAATCCGGAGGTCAACTACAACGAATTGAGCGAAGAAGAGCGTAACCGGAAGTATATGACTGTTGTCGAGGCCGAGGCGATCAAAGAAAACTGCCCTTCGGTGGCGGCCGTATCGCCGGAAAATCATTTCTGGGCCCGCGGCGGCAATGTCGTCAAATATAAAGGCAATAAAGCCAATCGCCCGGCCATTGTCGGGGTCTGGCCGGAATATGTAAAAGTTCACAATATCGAACTTTCGGCCGGCCGTTTTATCAATAAGCTCGATAATGATATAAGGGCTTTCCATTGTGTTCTTGGTTCCACCATCAAGGAAGCGCTGTTTCCTTCTGAAGACCCGATCGGCAAGCAGATCCGTATCAATAATGAAAGATTCACCGTCGTCGGTGTAAGGGAAAAACAGGAAAGTATGTTCGATGACGATGAAAACAATAAAGTCGCCATTCCGCTCGAAACCTTCATGAAACTCTACCCTCATGATGAGGCCCTTACTCTGGTGACCAGCGCCGTTTCTCAGGCCAAGATCGAGGATGCCAAGGAAGAGATCATCGTCACCCTGCGCCGTATCAGAAAAGTCGCCTACAACGAGGATAACAACTTTGTTGTATACGGGCAGGAACACATTCGTGAATTATATGGTAATATCTCCAAGTATGTTTATATCGCCATGATCGTCATTTCTTCCATCGGACTTATGGTAGGCGGGGTCGGTGTCATGAATATCATGCTTGTTTCGGTTACCGAACGCACCCGCGAAATCGGTGTCCGAAAGGCGATCGGCGCCAAACGGCTGAATATTCTCTGGCAATTTCTGATCGAGGCTATGACGCTTTCGGGAACAGGAGGTATTATCGGAATTGTAACCGGAATTCTGACCGCAATCCTCTTGAAAGTGGCCACGCCCCTGCCGGCCGGGGTTTCGCCCTTCTATGTCACACTGGGTTTTATGGTCGCCGTAGGCGTCGGACTTATTGCCGGACTGTATCCGGCTTATCGGGCCGCCGCTATGGATCCGATCGACTCTTTGCGATATGAATAAATTAAACATATTGCCAACTGTCTTTCGTCTTTATAAATTGGGATAAAACTCGTATAAGTTATTGGAGATATGAATATACTTAGAAGATATATATACTTTTCTATAATCATTCTCGTCGCCGGTTTCTTTATACAGCCGGGATCGGCTCAAAACATATATTACTCCGACAGTTTTGTCGCCCGCAAGGTATTTGAGATAGACTATGCCCAGTTCAAGGGCCGGGACCAGGAGTTAAACCGTCTCGAAATTTATTACAAGATTTTTACCGGCGGACTTCAATTTGTCCGGGAGGGAAAAAAATATCGCGCCGATTATGAGGTGACGGGGACGATCTATGATGATGACGGTCGCCAGGTAACCGCCTTCAGTAATGAAAAGAGCATCACGGTGGCAACGTACGGCGCCACTGTTTCCCCCGGAGATTTCCGCATCAGCCAGATAGATCATTATCTCCCGCCGGGGAAATACAAGGTCGAGTTTCACCTGGTCGATAAAAATTCCGGCAATGACCTCAAAGCCACACTTAAGGCAGAGCTTATCAGATATGATAACCGCAATCCCCAGCTTTCAAGCATCGAACTGGTTCATGCGGTCGATACTGCCTTTGTCGATTCTGTCTTCCGAAAAGGAAACCTGACAATCATCCCGGCAGTGAGCAGACAGGTAAGTGGCGATATCAACGCCCGGCTGCTTTGCTATATCGAAGTTTATCAGGGGCACAGTAAGAAAAAAAATGTCGAGATCATAACCAAAATATTGGATGATAGACTCCGGACTGTTTACATCGATACACTGACATCAACATTCCCCAAATCGGGGGATATTATCAGGGAGGTCCGTCAGGTTGCCCTCGATAATATCGAGTCCGGCGATTATTCAATCGACATCGCCCTGCGTTCGCGGCGTGACAAAGTGGTCGATCGGATGCGGACCGACTTTTTCCTGTACTGGTCACCGGAAGCGATGATCCTGAATGATTTCAATACCGCCATTGCCCAGCTCAGGTATATCGCCGATCCGGGAGAAATCAAGGGCATGAAAAAGGCTGAAACGAATGAAGAAAGACTCTCCCTGTGGAATGATTTCTGGCTGGCCCGGGATCCTTCCCCGGGAACTCCGGAAAACGAGATAAAGGATACTTACTACCACCGTATCGCTTATGCCAATCGCAATTTCGGCGTCATGAAAAAGCCGGGCTGGAGTACCGATCGCGGCATGATATATATTGAGTACGGTGAACCGGATCAGGTCGAAGATTATCCGTTCGAATTGGATTCCAAGGCCTATCAAATATGGTACTATTATCATCACGGTGATCCCAGGAAATTTGTTTTTATCGATGAATGGGGTGATAATGATTTCAGATTGCTGTATCCATACGATGGCAGGATCTGGTGATATTTAATAAATATGCAGCAGGATTGAAAATGAAAAAATCTGCAATAATATTAGTCATACCAATTACAATTTTAGCGTTTTTCACGCTTCTTCCCGCCTCCCTGACAGCAAAACCGATAAGCATCCAGGCCGGTGTCTGCGTTTATCCCGATCCCGAACTGGGTGAGAAGGTCTTTGTGGAGTTTCCATTTGTGGTAAATCGAAATCAGTTCACTTTTCTGCCGAATGACAGTCTCGGCGATTTTCTGCTTGGAGCCGTTTTTGCCGAAATCATGTTGACCGACCTCGAGGACAGACCGGTGGATTCGGCCAGTATATATTTTCTGACGCGAGCCGCCGATTCTGTCGATGCCGCCAATAAGGAATCGCGCCTTTTTAATCAGCTGTCAATGGAAATAAAACCGGGTGTATATAAGGGAAAATTGACTGTTCTCGACGTGGTCAACAAGAACGAAGGTTCTTTTATATATGATCGCCTCGAGATCGAACCCGTTGTCACCGATCATCTGAATCTCAGCAGCATTCAATTCGCCCATAAAATTTCCAATGCCGGCCCCGGCGAAAACGCCGAAAGGTCGGGCAGAGTTAAAAGCGGCCGGGTCATCATACCCAACCCGATGGGATTGTACAAAGAAGGCGATTCCAATTTATATGTCTATTCGGAGCTCTATAACCTTGCCTATGATTCTTCGGCGCCGGATTCGTTCCTTATCAGCTATACCATTCTGGATGAGCAGAGTATGATCTATCATCAGTATGAAGATCTGCCGATGGCCAAACAGGGGACGTCCTCGGCTATCAGCGACGCTCTGAATATCTCGGCCTTCGCGCCGGGTCGATATACTCTTCAACTGACCGCCACTGATATGGGCTCAGGCGAGGCGGATACCGCCGGCGGTTCATTTATAGTCTTTTCCCGGCAGGGGGAAACACCGGGTCTGGTCTCTTATCAGCATCGTTTCCCTTATGATTCCTGCGGGCTGGAAACCAAACAGCGGCTTGTAAAATACTTTCTGGCGCCTCAGGAAATGACCATGCTCAAGGGTTTAAATGATGTCGGCAAAATGCGTTTTATCGATCAGTATTTCAGTGACAAAGATCCCGATCCGGCTACCGAGATAAATGAATTCCTGAATGAGCTTTTTATTCGATATATATATGCCAACAAAAACTTTTCCAGCCTTCCGGGACAGGGTGACGGGTGGTCACGGGATCGTGGACGGATACTGATGCAGTACGGCAACTGGGATCAGCGTGACGAGGTCTTGACACCTGCCTACGGCAAACCGTATGAAATATGGAAATATTACAAACTGCAGGGGGGAGGCGTTATTTTTGTATTTCAGGATGTGGAAGGATACGGTGATTTTAAACTTGTACATTCCACCGCAACCGGAGAAGTATTCGACAGCGAATGGGATTATATCGTCAGGGGCAGTGATCCCAATTTGAACAGATAAAAAACCCGGCCATTCCCGGCCGGGTCTTTCATTTCCTGAAATTATTCGATTATTTTGAACTTTTCTTGGTAAGCTTACCGCCCGGCACCCGGATTGTCCTTTTAACCGGAACAGTGAAGCGGGTCTGCGCTTCATCCGAGACCTGAATAGTTATTGATTTCTGAAATTCCTCTGTAACGAATTCATCCAGAATTTCAATCTTACCGCTTTCTTTTTTACCCGCTTTGACCCGTTTAGGCATTTTCAGCTTGAACATATTCCGGGGCATATCGATCAGGCTGATTTCAAGATCCTGATCCGATACATTGGTAATATCAAATTTGAGAGTTCTTCGCTCGGCTTCACCGAATTGAGAAATGTCAAACTTGTACGGATAAATCACGATAGGATAAGTGGAATCCGGATTTGGAATCACCTCGGAGCTGATTTTCACATTAAATCTCTCCGGCCCGATATTGGTCGTGATTGACGGCCGTTTGGTCTGCCGTCCGCGATAAGTCCGTGTATTAAAAATTATTTCAAGCCTGGTGCTGTCACCGACAGCAAGCTCCTTCTTATCGAGAGGAGCCTTTGTGCATCCTCAGCCAGGGCGGACATTGACAATTTTCAGACTGTCCGTACCGGTCGAGTGGAGCCAGAAAACATGACTGATACTGGCGTGCTGCGGGACATAGCCGAAATCGAACTCCGCCTCAGGTATGGTCAATTTGGGCTGTGCAATCGCAACACTGCTGAAAACTGCAAACAGTGCCGCCAAAAGAAGCATTATAGTGATATTCCTCATATGGGTCCTCCAAATACTCCGAGCATTTTTATAGTCATACCGTTTTTTTGCAAGTTGTTATAATCTATAAATCTATATTATATTCCAAATCTGTCAAGACCCTTATTTTCTAGCTTATTCTTCAGGCCTGTATATCTTTCTTTTTATCGGCACCGAATACAAATGTTTTTCTGAATCTTCATCAATATATTCAAAAGTTATATACGTTTGGAATTCGTTTTTTATTCCATCTTCATTCAAAGTAATTTTTCCCCTGGCTGTGTCATTCGGGGGAACATACACCGGGAAATCCAATGTGTAGAATTTTTCATCGGCATACTTCAACTCAAGCGGGACGTTTTCTTCGGTATGGTTGATGATCTGAAACGGAAATTCAGTTATGACATTATCTCCAAACTGTGAGGTATTGATCGTATACGGCATCGCATATACAGGCCGATGATTTTTTGGGTTGGCTAAAATAAAAGCTATTATCCTGATATAGAGCAGCTTGCGGCTTCCCAATTTATAAAAGTGAGGCCTCCATTCCCGGCGTCCCACGTATCCGGACGAGTGGAACTTAATCCGGGCGACAGCGCTGTCACCGGGGGGGATTACCATTTTGTCGATCTCTATTTGAATGCAGGGACAAAACGTATCTATTTTATCTATTTTTACCGCCTCATCGCCCGTGGACCGGAGAACAATAGTCCGGCAAAAATCGGCATTCTGAGGAACCTTTCCGAAATCGATCACGTCGTCGACTGTGGTTAACTCCTGGCGTGCAAAAATTGTCCCCGCCATTAGAAGACATATAATTACCAGAGAAATGGTTTTCCGCATAAGTCATTAACCTCTTTATATTTTTATTATAAATTTCAAATAATATATTTGTTCCATTAAAAAGGCAAGGGATTTTCCGTCATTAACCTCATATCCTGTTGATTTTTACATGTATTATACATATTTTGGTAAGATATTGGCGTATATGTGATAAACTACGGGCCGCAGACCATAAAACAAATCACCTGTGTTAATGAGTTTAATTGGGTCACGGCCAATAAAATTTGGATAAAACTAATTTTTCCCGGAGGATAATATGGATCCCAAAGCATTTCTGGATAAAAATAAACAGACAAGAATGGATGAACTCTTTGAATTTCTGAGATTCCCCTCGGTTTCGGCCAAAAGCGAGCATAAAAAAGATATTCTCGCCTGCGCCGAATGGCTTCGTGATCATATCAGTAAAAAAACGGGGATTGAATCCAAAGTCATTCCGACCGGAGGTCATCCGCTGGTTTATGGCGAGAAAATCAGCTCGCCCGACAAACTGACGGTTCTGTATTATGGTCACTATGATGTCCAGCCGCCCGAACCGCTGGAATTATGGAAAACCGATCCGTTCAATCCCATAATCGACGGCGATTATATCATCGCCCGGGGGGCAACCGATGACAAGGGCCAGCTCCTTACTCATCTCAAAGCGCTCGAAGCCTACCATGCGACCGGAACCGAATTTCCGATCAACGTCAAACTCCTTATAGAAGGAGAGGAAGAGTCGGGCGCGGAAAATCTGGCCAATTTTGTCAAAGAAAACGCTGAGATGCTCAAAGCTGATATCATCGTCGTTTCCGACAGTTCCCAGTTTGATCGCAACAAACCGGCCGTCACCTATGGTCTGCGCGGTGTAACTTTTGTCGAGATCAAGATCACCGGTCCCGACCGCGATCTGCATTCCGGCGGATTTGGCGGAGCGGTTCCCAACCCGGTCAATGTACTGGCCAAAATTATAGGATCGATGCACGATGATGACGGTAAAATCACAATCGACGGCTTTTATGATGATGTCGTCGAGGTCAGCGACTGGGAACGCGAGCAGTTTGCGAAATTGCCTTTCGATGAAGATGAATTCCGTAACAAAGTCGGTTGTAAAGGTCTTCACGGGGAAAAGGGATATTCGGTCTATGAACGACTCTGGTCACGGCCGACTCTCGACGTCAACGGTATCAAGGGCGGTTATCAGGGTGAAGGCGGAAAAACCATTATTCCGTCATGGGCCTCGGCCAAAATAACCATGCGCTTGGTGCCCGATCAGAAGTCTGACGACATCTGCGATAAAATCGAAAAATACATTCATAAAATCTGTCCTGACTATGTCGATTGCGAGATCACCAAGCATGGCGGCGCCGCCGCGGTGGTGGTGCCGACCGACGGTCCGTGGCTGGAGGCGGCCGGGAAAGCCATCAAGACCGGATTCGGTATCGAACCGGTATTCATAAAGGAAGGGGGTTCAATTCCGATAGTCGGCACCTTCAAAAATGTCCTTGGAGTGGATACGCTTTTGCTCGGATGGGGCCAGAATGACGACAACGCTCACTCACCCAACGAACGGTTCTCCGTCACCGATTTTCATCGCGGATGCTATGCCGGTCTGGCTTTGATCGATGAACTGTCCAGAGTGAAGGCATAACCATGGATCTGGGATTAAAAGATAAAGCCGCATTGATCACCGGCGCATCGGCCGGGCTCGGTTTTGCCGCGGCGTCGGCGCTGGCCGAAGAGGGGGCCCGGGTGGCGATCAATTCACGCTCCACGGGCAACCTCAAAAAGGCCGCCGAAAAGATAAAAAAGATGACCGGGATAATGCCGGTGACAATCGAAGGCGATGTTTCCATTCCCGGTGAGGCCGAAAAAATAGCGGCCAGGGCAACCAAGGAAATGGGCTCGGTCGATATTCTGGTATCAAATGCCGGCGGTCCGCCGGCCGGGAAATTTCTCGAAGTCAATAAAGAGGCCTGGCTCAAGGCCTCGGATCTGACCCTCCACGCCGCCATAAATCTGACCAGGGCGGTCGTCCCCGGCATGATCGAGAAAAAATGGGGGAGAATCATCTATATCACCTCGGTGGCGGTCAAACAGCCAATCGAAAATCTTCTCATATCCAACACCCTTAGAGCCGGGCTGACCGGATTTGCCAAATCGATCTCGATCGATCTGGGAAAACACGGCCTTACAGTCAACACTGTCTGTCCCGGATACACCGAAACCGAGAGACTGGTTCATCTGGCCGAGGTGGAATCCGAGGCGGGCGGGAAAACAATCGAAGAGATTTACGCGGGATGGGCCGCAAGTGTGCCCGCCGGGCGACTGGGCAAACCGGAGGAGCTGGGAAGCATGGTCGCTTTCCTGGCCTCCGAAAAAGCTTCCTATGTCAACGGCACGACAATCCAGGTGGACGGTGGTTACATTAAAGGCTTACTTTAATAGACATGTATAAGATATAATACAACAATATATAAGATAAGGCATAGCGGCACATAAAAACAAAATCCGACACCAAGCCAACCTGGTTTCTATACCTCGTCCTGTTTTTTCACCAGGTTATTACGGCGCTTGCATTTCCGATTGTCAAACTCGGTGTCAATGAAATCGACGCCCTGTCTTATGCCTTTTTCAGATTCTCGTTATCATCGATTATTCTCGTTCCGATCCTGCTGACCCTCCGGCGTCAGAAAAAGATGCCGAAAAAGGACCACATCCGGATTTTCCTGATTGGTATTCTGGTCATCATATTCAATCAGGCCCTTTTTATTTTTGGCCAGTCGATGACCTCGGCCAGTCATTCCAGCCTTCTCTTTGCCACCCTGCCGATCTTTATTTACGGTCTGGCCATTATTTTCCTGGGGGAGAAACCGACCATCAGGCGAACCGCCGGAATTCTGATCGCCGCGGTGGGAGTATATATTATTCTGGCGGGCGGGAAGGTCCGGTTTGGCGCCGAATATCTGGTCGGCGATGCCTTTGTGCTTATGGCCGTGGTGGCCTGGGCGGTGGCGACCGTGATGGTAAAGCCGCTTGCGATCAAATATGGCGCCTTCCGGGTGATCGGACTGGCCCTTGTATATGGCTCGGTCGTTTATGCCCCCTGCGGGCTTTATCGGGCGCTTCAGCACGATTTCAGCGGAGTAACGTGGGTCGGATGGACCTCGCTGGCCTATCTGGTCCTGATTATCTCGATTTTAGCCTATTTCCTGTGGTACTGGGTGCTTAAATACATGGAGGCTTCGCGGCTGGCGGTGATTCAGAATATCCAGCCGATTATCGCATCGGCGGCGGCGGTGGTGTTGCTGTCGGAGACGATCAGCAGAGCTTTCGTGATCGGCGGGATTGTCGTTATAACCGGCGTCATTTTGACCGAAATTAAATAACGGATAAAAACGGGATTTTTTACCGAAGATTTAGTATAATAAATCCGGCGATAATTTTTTGAGGAGACAAAGCTTAATGACGGGAAAAAAGAAAGATTTTTGGAATAATAACGACGAGAAGACTAAACTTCACACCGATCGCGATCTCTGGTCAGTGTTCAGGATCATGTCGGAGTTTGTCGAAGGATACGATACCCTTCGCTATCTTCACCCGGCGGTGTCCATTTTCGGCTCATCGGCCTTGCCGCCGGAATCCAAATATTACAGGTATGCCCGTGAAATCGCCCGCAAGCTGTCCGATTCCGGATTTTCCGTTATCACCGGGGGCGGCCCGAGTATCATGGAGGCGGCCAATCGCGGCGCCTTCGAGGGCAAATCGAAATCGATCGGGCTTAATATCGACATCCCCTCGGAGCAGATTCCCAACGAATACCAGGACCTTTCGCTTGACTTCAGATACTTCTTCGCGCGCAAAGTGATGTTTGTCAAGTACGCCTCGGCCTTTGTCATTATGCCGGGAGGGTTCGGGACGCTCGACGAGCTGTTCGAATCGATGACCCTCATCCAGACCAGGAAAATCCTTCATTTCCCGGTGGTCCTGTTCGGTTCCGAGTTCTGGGGCGGATTGATCGACTGGATCGTCTCCAGCCCGATCAAAGTCGGGACCCTGTCCAAGAAAGACCTGTCGCTGTTTTCAATGACCGATGACACGGACGAAGTCGTCCGGATAATCAAGGAAGGTTACGAGAAGGTCAAGCGCTCGAAAGCGATTTAATATTAACACATATTAATTTTTCTCTCATTCCTAATTATCCTTTTGTCATTCCCGCGCAGGCGGGAATTCTTGTGG
>Ga0209834_10000605_pt1 | contig 21872 bp, 23 predicted proteins | sample Mar14236cmmetaG_FD_184134 | JGI IMG/M metagenome (GOLD analysis project Ga0209834, IMG submission 184134) | Marine hydrothermal vent microbial communities from Guaymas Basin, Gulf of California to study Microbial Dark Matter (Phase II) - Marker... ...
GTATACCACCTGGTCAAGATAGGCGGTAAAGCCAGCTGTGTTAGCGGCTTTGACCAGGACGCCAAACCGCCCATGGCTGAATGTGCTGTCGTTGAGTTCAAAAACCTTCTGCCCGTTAATATAACCGGTTATCTTATCTCCCTTTACCTTTACGCCGAGCCTGTTTTCCCCTCCCGCTCCTTGATTGATTGAGGAGCTGGAAGTCCAATTCTTGATCACGGTATATTCGTCATCCTCGCTTTCATAGGTGCTTAATCTATATTGGCCATCACATGAAATGGTGATCAAGTAGCCCTCGCTTGTATCCGGAGCCCGGAAGATCATCCCATAACGGTCTTTTCCTGCACAATCCTGACCGAAGGTGCCGGTGATCTCCAGGTAAAAGTTTGTTAGATCTTCCCAGGAAAGACTCCAGGTCTCATAGCTGTTGGTCTTTTTAGCAACCATGACAAACTGATCATCTTCAACCTGGAAACTGAATTCAGAATCGCTGTATTGATATATGATCGAACCATTATCGAAGGTGTCTTTTGCAGAAGGTACACCCAGCGAGAGGACAGGATCCTCCGGGGCCAAAGTGGACGTGGAGGCGTCAGTGGCAGAGGGTGTGAGAGTCGGTGTCTCTGTGAGAGTCGGTGTCTCTGTGGGAGTTGGAGTCAGCGTTAATGTAGGTGTGAATTCCGGTGTGTCGGTGGCCTGAGCAGCCGGGTCCGGGGTGACAGTGGATACGGACGCGCTAACCGTCTGTCCGGGTTGATCCTTCGACTGCGGCTCGGTAGTCAGGGTGGCCGCGACCAACGTGGCAATTATGTCACTTACGTTGGCTGTGGGTTCGGTTTGTTGAGGGAGACAACCGGAAAATAGGATGATAATCAATCCCAAAACCAGGAGCTTCTTCATATAAAATATCCTCCAAATACTGCATTTCAATTAATCTTGATTGTAACAGATACCGGCATCAGACTGGTTTTCTATACCCTGCCATCTTAATGAATACAACTCTTCCATAAATTACCCGTATATATGATTATTAGACGATTATTTAATAAGTGTATCGTTTTGTCCCATGTATAGTGTATGATTAAGACAGGAGATAGTTCTTCCCGAGGAGGAAAGAATGGATTACGGAAAATTATTTACAAGAGCTTGGGATATTATCTGGAAATACAAATTCCTGATACTCCTGGGTGTACTGGTCGCGCTGAGTGGATCAACTGGATCCGGCGGGAACCAAAGCCGTTTTGTTTTTGAGGGCGGAGATGTACCCTGGAATGACATGCCCATGTTTGATTACGGCTCTCCATTCCGGGATCCGGATCTGTCAATCCTGGCGATTCTTGGTTTATTAGCTCTGGGAGTTGTAATAATTATTGTGGGGCTGGCTTTATGGGTGGCTGGAACCATAGCGCGGGGTGGATTGATCAGCGCGGTTAATGATATTGAAGGTGATAACCCTGCCGACTTCTCTACCGCGTTCAAGGCTGGATGGAAGAAAGGCTGGCGTTTACTTGGGATCGACCTTGTCCCGGCTATACCAGGTCTGGCGCTCTTCATTGGCAGTATTGCGTTATTCCTGTTCTACGGGGGTTTTGTGGAAATGATGGATGGCAACTGGCCCTATGCTGGTATAGGTCCTTTTCTTCCGCTAATTCTGCTGTCTTGCCTGCTGATACCGGTCATTCTCTTCCTGTCGATATTGCAGACATTTGCTAACCGAGCCTGTATGCTGGAAGATCTGGGTGTGGTGGCTTCCTTCCGGCGAGGATTTGAAGTCCTGGCGGACAATCTGGGCACTGCGTTGATCCTGTTTCTCATTCAGGCAGCAGTTAGCATCGGACTATTTATTGTGATGATCGTGCCTGGTTTCCTGATGGTTTTATGCTGTCTGTTATGGCCTATTCTGATCCTGGTGCAGGGTGCTTTCAGCGCCTACATAGCCACTCTGTGGACCCTGGCCTGGCGCGAGTTTGTTGAGGATAGTGATAGTGCCTTGGTAAGCAGTGAGGCCTAAGCAACAATAGTAATCAGTTATCAGTATTCCGTATTGATCTCTGAAAGGGCGGCTCGTCGAGCCGCCCTTATTTATTAACGGTGAGTACTATTTATCAGCATATAATTGGAGGTGAATTTTCCACCTAGACTGGGAATCGTTGACATTGAAGTCCACCAGATATTTGGACGGTATTCAGGGTATGTGATCAGCGACAGTGGCGAAAAGATCGAGCTCAATGACCTAGTTGGATTTGCCGAGGATCACAAGGCCAGGTGGTGATAAATAAGTGGTAAATAGTACGTCGTAAGTCGATTTGTTTTAGTACTGGATCTGGTATCCGTTTATGTATTTATATTGTTTGGCTGAACGTACTGCATACCTGGGGGAAAGTCCGGGATGGCGCTGCTTTCAGGTGGTTAAATTGTCGCTCTGATGATTAATATAAAGACAATTCAAGAAGATAGAAAAAAACGCGAGGTAGTTTAATACATAAGTATTGTATAAAATAATCAAATATGTTGAAATTGTTATCCTAGTAGAGGGTATAGTAAAGTTCGATAACGGGTTTATTACGTGAGGAGAGTGAGATATGAAAATCAATGTGGGAGATCGGGCTCCGAATTTTACCCTGCAGAGCCATCTCGACAAAGAAGTGACTTTAAGTGAATATCAGGGAAAGACCACTGTACTGGTGTTTTTCCCGCAAGCATTTACGCCGGTTTGAACCAGCCAGATTCCGTCCTATGAAGCGGAGTACGCTGCATTTGCGGAATTAGATGTCCAGGTTCTGGGCATAAGCGTTGATCACATACCGGTATTAAAGGCCTGGGCCGAGAGCCTGGGAGGTATTTCTTACCCCCTGATCAGCGATTTCTGGCCCCACGGAGAAATCGCCAAAGAATATGGGGCTTTTCGCGAACATGAGGGCCGATCTGAACGGGCGATTTTCATTATTGATAAAGAAGGGATTGTTCAGTATGTGGATATCCACGATGTTGATGAACAGCCCGATAATGAAGTGCTATTTCAGGAGATTCGCCGCATTCAGCCTGACCATAAACCAATCACAATTCCTGAAGAGAAGAAATCCGAAGATGAACTGGACCTGGAAGGGGTAGTTCTGTTCTGCAACAAATGGTGTCCTGGCTGCCGCAGGGCCAGAATCTGGTTTGAAGATAAAAAGATCGAATACACAGAATATGATGTCACCAGGAATCAGGCAGCGGCCAAACAGGTGAAAGAGTGGACAGGAGGAAATCTGACCACCCCAACCTTTTATATCAATGGGGAAGTGGTAGTTGATTGGAAAATTGATGAAGTAAGTCGGCTATTGCTGTAAAATGATTTCTGGTCAAACCCCTGTAAATAATTAAACCGGTTAGAATAGGGGAATAATAAAAAACCCCGGATCCTTGACTGGATCCGGGATTGAAGTAGAATTATTCAGTATCTGTATAGTCAATATCTGAATACTATGGCAAAAAAATCATCAGCACATACCCTGGAATATATCTTGTTGGGGCTTATCAGAGAAGAGCCTGCTCATGGCTATGCCCTGTATGAAATACTGCGCAGCACTACAGAACTATCCCTGATTTGGCAGGTGAAACGCAGCAAGTTGTATTATCTACTCGATAAATCGGAAACTGAAGGATATCTGAGTTCAAGGACAAGCTCCCAGGGTCCTTACCCGGACCGCAAGGTTTACCAGATTACACAACGAGGTCTGGAAATCCTGGAAGAATGGCTCCATTCCCCTGTAAATAGCAGCCGTTATGTGCGCTTGGCGTTTTTATCCAAATTATATTTTCTCATCCGGGAGGATAACAAAAACGCCGAAAAATTGATCGAAAAACAACTTGAGATTTGCGCTGGTTGGCTGGAAAACCTTCAAAAACAACATCAAACACTTGGGGCTGAAGATTTTATCAATGCCCAAGTATTCCTGTTCCGGATTGGACAGATTAAAGCCATGATTGAGTGGTTGAAGAACTGCAAAGAAACACTTCCATCTTATTGAATTTCGGCACAACGATAGGAGTAATCGAATGAAAAAAACCACCATGATCGCCATTGGCATTGCTCTTTTGTTATCAAGCTGCAGTGTGATACCAGGAGTGAACCAACCTATAGAGATCACTGATGCAACTGGACATACGGAAACCCTGGATGGGGTCCCGGATCGGATCGCGATTGCCGGCAAAGCCACAACCATGGTTCAGGATACGATTTACATGTTTGATGAAGCCCGTGAAAAAGTGATTGCTTTGGAAAATCGAAACCAATCGGCTTTTAGCTTCTTGCCGGTCATTGATCCGGGCCTTGAGGAAAAAGATATCTTTGAGAAGAATGTCGGTCCAGAACAGATCGCGGCTGTCCAGCCTGATTTGATTTTGCTGAAGAGTTTTATGGCAGAACAGTTGGGTGAACCGCTCGGGCAGCTCAATTTGCCGGTTTTATACCTTGACCTGGAAACTCCGGAAGCTTTTTACCAGGATATATACACCTTGGGCCAGGTCTTTGGAAATGAGAAGCGCGCAGAAGAGATCACGGAATTCTACCAATCCCGGGTAACCAGAATAGAAGAGAATGTTGCAGCAATTTCTGAAGACCAAAAACCAGATGTGCTGGTTCTGCAATATTCTGATAGGGATGGAGAAATAGCTTTCAAAGTGCCGCCTGTATCCTGGCTGCAAACCAGCCTGGTGGAAATCTCTGGCGGAAGTCCGGTCTGGAAGGATCTGGAAGCTAGCGGAGGATGGGTGGTTGTCAATCTGGAACAGATCGCAGCCTGGGACCCAGACCAGATATTCATTATCAGCTATGATGGGAATGCTTCTGCGGTCAAGGCGGATTTGATAGAGAACCCGATTTGGAGCAACTTCAGAGCGATCCAAAATGACCAGCTGTTTGCCTTTGCCTACGACTTTTACAGCTGGGATCAGCCTGATTCTCGCTGGATACTGGGTTTGCAGTGGCTGGCAACAAAGATCCAGCCTGAATTATCAGCCAATATCGATATTCTGGAAGAAGTGAACATGTTTTATTCTGTCCTTTACAGCATGGATCAGGATGCGATTGATGCGGACGTCATACCGCACCTGACCGGCGATCTTCCCTGATTGACAGATCATGACCAAAGATAAATACAATCGATTTATTTTACTTTTAGGGTTAGGCATCCTGGTGGTGTTCCTGGTTTCGGTCTTCATCGGCCGTTATCCCAGCCCACCAGGCATGCTTCCTGGTACCCTCTTTGAGGATCGTCTGGCCCGCCAGCTGGTCCTGAATCTGCGGCTTCCGCGTTTACTGGTTGCTTTTCTGCTGGGGATGATCCTCTCCGCAGCTGGGTCTGTTATGCAGATGATCTTCAGGAATCCGCTGGTTGAACCCGGCTTTCTGGGTGTCTCGCAGGGAGCTGCCTTTGGGGCAGCGATTTCGATCCTGTATTTTGCCAACCATCCCCTGGTGATCGAATTAAGCGCGACCTTTTTTGGATTATTGGCTTTGGGTGCTTCTTATTATCTGTCCACCCGGATACGTTATGGGGGATGGGTTTTGAGGTTGATCCTTTCCGGCGTAGCAGTCTCGGCTTTGTTTTCAGCCGGTGTGGGCGTGTTGAAATATATGGCCGATCCATTAACAGAACTGCCTGAAATTACTTTCTGGCTACTGGGTGGATTGTACAGTGTTACCTGGCGGGATCTGCTCTTTGTTCTTCCTTTTGCGCTGGTTGGCATTGTGGTTGTTTATGTGATGCGCTGGCGGGTGAATTTGTTATCCCTGAATGACGATACGGCTTTTTCGCTGGGAGCCTCATTAACACGGGAGAGGTTGATCCTTTTAATTACCACGGTGGCGGCCGCAGCTGCCCTTATATCAATCAGCGGTGTGATCAGCTGGGTAGGACTGATTGTGCCCCATATTTCGCGCCGGATTTTTGGCGCCAGTGCGGAGAAGTCCATCCCGGCTGCCATGCTCCTGGGCGGGGGATTCACAATGATTGCAGATGATCTGGCCAGAACCCTACTTGCAGGCGAGATCCCTCTGGGAATTTTAACTTCTGCAATTGGGGCAGTGTTATTTATCTATTTGATGATCAGTATGAGCTTCAAGGTCAGGCGCGATGGATAAAATGCTTAGCCTTGATAGTGTTTACTTCAGCTACGGTGAAGAGGACCCGGTAGTATTGGCTGATCTTTCCCTGGATATTCCAGCCGGGAAAGTCACAGCCATCCTGGGCCCCAATGGCACCGGTAAAACCACCATGCTGCATATTATGCTGGGATTGTTAAAACCATTCCAGGGCGGTGTGACAGTGGCTGGAAAATCCCATAAGGATTATTCCAAACGCGAATTGAGCCAGCTGATCGGCCTCGTGCCCCAGTTTGAGTCCATTCCATTTAACTTTTCTGTGATCGAATACGTTCTGCTTGGCAGATCTCCCTACTTGAATCCCTTTCAGCTGCCAGGGAATCTGGACCTGGAAATCACTGAAAAAGCCCTGAAAGAGGCTGGAATCAGCCACCTGGCTGAAAAACCCGTAACCGAGATCAGCGGTGGGGAGAGGCAGCTGGTCCATATCTCTAGAGTATTAACACAGCAAACAAAGATCCTGCTTCTTGATGAACCTACCGCGCACCTTGATCTGGAGAATCAGAATCGGATCTTATCTCTCTTAAGAAGGATGGCTGCCCAGGGAGTCACTACGGTTATAACCACTCATGACCCCAATGCCGCCATTTTTGCGGCGGACCATTTTGTGTTAATGGACCAGGGGGATATTGCGGTAGAGGGGGAGCTAGAAAAAGTGATCACTACAGAGAACCTTTCCATGATATATAGAACCCCCATAAGGGTGGAGAAGACCAACGGCTACACGATGGTAGTGATGGATAAGATGGAAGAACATGGCTGAGATCATACTCCTGACTGGTGAACTGCAGTCGGGAAAGACAAACTTGTGCCTGGATATATATCAACTGGCTCAAGAAACCGGCATTCGTGTAGGGGGAATGGTATCCCCTGCCGTTTTTAAAGGGGATAAAAAGATCGCCATAGATGCCCTGAACCTGAAAAGCGGGATTCGAAAACGGCTGGCTGAATTAAGAACATCCCATCAAACCGGCCTGGAAACACAGCGCTGGTCTTTTGATCCAGAGGTTGTAGAGTGGGGCAATCAGATGTTGAAGGAAGCAGTTCCTTGTGATCTGTTATTGATCGATGAATTGGGTCCTCTGGAATTTCAACGAGAGCAAGGCTGGGTAAACGGGTTTGCTGTTATTGATAGTGGGGAGTATTCAACGGCAGTGATTGTGATCCGGCCCTCCCTGATCGAGGAAGCCACCCGATTATGGCGGGTCTTACGGATAATTGATCTTGATCGGGTTACCCTGGATTCTTCTCTGACCGCAGAATTGTTCGATGGCTTAAATCCCTTCTAGAACCCCTTTCAAAACTAAAAAATAAATGTCAAGAGGTATAATATATTTGATTTATTGATTGGTTATGGAGGAATATCATGTTAGGACTAGGACCTACTGAACTAATTATCATCTTGGTGATTATCATTATCGTCTTTGGTGTAGGCAGGATCAGCAAGATCGGCGGCGAACTGGGCAGCGGCATCAAGGCATTTAAAGAAGGCCTAGAGGGAGACGAGGAAGAAGAAGCAGACGAAGATGCAGACGTAGAATCAGAAGAGAAATAGTTTCTCTTTGGATATTTGTGGTAAAGATCTTGGTATCTATGAACCATTGTCCATTCAACTTGACCGCTGATTACCGGCGGTCGTTTAATATCATGTCCAAATGACGATAATAGAGGGATAAGTGGAGCGATTGAAGAAAATCTGGCGGGGGATCATAAAACCATTCAGGAAATTTGGATCCTGGATAGCAAAGCCTTTTAAAAGGATTGCGGCGTTTTTCATGGAAGAACCTGAAGACTCTCCTATGGCCGAGAGCCTTCAAATGGCTTTTGAAGAACCCGCCAGCTTTCTGGAGCATATCGGTGCTCTCCGAAAACACCTGGTACGGGCTTTTTTGGCATTGATTTTATGTGCAGTGGTAGCTTTTATTTTCCTATCACCGTTATTGGAATTCATCTCCAGACCTATAAATGGATTGGACCAATTAACAGCCGTAGATGTGACAGAACCTATCAGCGTAGCCATGCGTGTTGTGCTCCTGGCAGCTTTTACTGCGGCTCTTCCCTATATTGTGTTTGAGATCTTTTTATTTATTGCTCCAGCTTTGTCCCGCAGGATTCGTTTGATCAGTTTGATCTCCATTCCACTTGTTGTTGTTTTTTTCTTTGGAGGAATGGCTTTTTCATATTATCTGATTCTCCCGGTTGGTTTACCTGTGTTGTTGAATTTTTTGGATATCTCTACCCAGATCCGTCCATCTTCCTATATCAAATTTGCCATAAATTTGTTGTTCTGGATTGGCGCCCTCTTTGAATTCCCCCTGCTGGCGTACTTACTCTCTGTAATGGGGATCCTCTCTCCCAGGGTTTTGATCAAAAATTGGCGGATTGCCGTTGTGGTTAGTGCTGTCCTGGCAGCCGTGATCACCCCGACCATTGACCCCTTAAACATGATGCTGGTGATGGTTCCCCTGATCCTGCTCTATGGGTTGAGCATCTTATTATCTTTCCTGGCCAGCGGCGCACGTAGCGGCGGAGATGAGATAAAAAGTAATGAGTAAGTCGATTGAGCGGGCATTAAGTGGAAATATCAGTTAAAAACAATAAGGCGACGCATTGCGTCGCCCTTTTAATTTCTCTGATACTTATTCGACTTACATCTTACCATTTACGACTTACTGTGCTTTATTCCTTCGGTACCCAGGCGATCACCTTGGTGCCATTGCCGGGAGATGAGTCTATTTGGATTCCTCCGCCGGCTTTGCGGGTCCTGCGCTGCATATTAGCCAGGCCGTGCCCCAGGTTGGCCTCAGTCTTATCGATATTAAAACCTTCTCCATTATCGATGATTTCCAGGTAGATTTGAGAATCCTCTTCCCAGAGCTTCAGCTCGACGTTCTGGGCTTTTGAGTGTCGGGCAGTGTTGGATAATGATTCCTGGGCAATGCGGAACAAGGTCAGCGTGTTATTGTAATTCAAGTCCAGCAGGCCTTCAATATTGTCCTCGATCTCAGCCGCGATTTGCGAGTTTTTCCGGAATTCTTGCAGCAATACTTCCAGGTTTTCCTTAAAGCTCAGGTTTTCCTGCATTTGCCTCGGCCTCAGATCGGAAATATAGGTCCGAATATCAACAATTGTGCTGTTGATGCCGTCAGTGGCAAAATTAAGTTTTTTCATGCTTTCCTCAGTATCCTCTTCCAGGATAGCTTTTACGTAATCCAGGGTTAATCCCAGAGAATACAGGGATTGGATCACTCCATCATGTAGATCCATGCCGATCCGTTCCCGCTCTTCCAGCACTGCGATATGTTTGGTCTGCTCCTGAAGCCGGGCATTCTGAATGGCCGTACCGGCCCACATACCAATAGTTGTCAATAGATCCAGTTCCCGGATTGAATAGGGACGCTCGGTTTTACTGGAAAGGTTCATTACTCCGACAACTTCCCGGGCAGCCAGGAGCGGAATCGCAACCTGGCTTCGAAATCCAGCCTTGACGATAGCTGACCGTAGAATACGCGGATCCGTTTCCAGCTTGGTGACAACCAGGGCTTTATTTAACCCGGCTACCTTACCTACAACTCCATCGCCGAACCGGAAAACGGTTTTGGTGTAAAAAGCCTCAAAGTCATCTCCCCGCAAGAGGGCCAAACGCAAATCCTTCTCCCCCCGATCTTTAAGGAAGATCTCCCCTGTTTCAACTTCCAGGTAAGATAGGACTTTCTTGAGAGTCAAACTCATGATTTCCTTGATATCCCAGGTACTTGAAATGCCCTGGGCAAGTTCATAGATCAAGGTCAGGTCTTCATACTGCTGGTTGAGGGCTTCATCCTGCTCGACGATATTGGCGTAAAGTTGGGTATTGGTGATGGCAACAGCCGCATAGGCGGCCAGCGTTTTCATCAACCGTTCATCGTCTAAAGTAAAATTAGCGCCACCGATCTTATTTGTCAGGTAGATCTGGCCCAGGATCTTTTCGCCAGTTGTGATGGGTACTCCCAACATGGAAGTCATGGCAGGATGGTATTGCGGGAACCCGGAATAGCGGGGATCCTCGATGATGTTCGAGATCCGGATCACTTCGTGTTTTTGCTGCAGCTCACCCAGCAGGCCTTTCCCTTGCGGGGGGTGCGGCAAGAGATGCAATTCTTCCTCGGACATACCGGAGTGAATAAAATTCATCACCTTCCCTTTCTCATTCCGGATCGCCAGAGCGGCATATTCAGCCTGCACCTGGGCTTGAGCCAGTCTGACAATACGGGTCAGGAGAGTTTCCAGGGAAAAATCACCCACCAGGTCCTTGCTGGCCTGGTAAAGGGATCCTATTTGTTCTTCGAGTTCTTTCTTAGTTTTGCTAGCCATGGTATCAGTGACATTTTACCTTATCCGTTCTGATTTTGATAGTTTTTGCTAGTCCAGATGGCTTATCTTATCTAGGAAGATGATATTTACCCCAATTAGGGCTGGTAATTGAGTATTTATGAAAAAGAAGGATAAAAGCTCCCGCATAAAGGGTTTTTATAAGCTCTCCCTTGAAAAAAGGCGTCAGGAACTTATTGATCTTGGATTTTCTACATCCGAGAATCTGCAATATTTTAATCCCGAAACCGCCCTTGCCCTGGAGACAGCTGAAAATATGATCGAAAACGTGATCGGAACTTTCAGCCTGCCAGTGGGTATCGCCCTGAATTTCCAGGTAAATGGTCGTGAGGTCGTGGTTCCGATGGCGGTTGAAGAGCCATCCGTCGTTGCCGGGGCTTCATTTATGGCCAAGCTGGTCCGGGAAGGCGGCGGGTTCAGCGCTGATATAACCGATCCGGTCATGATCGGTCAGATTCAGATCCTGGATGTGAAAGATCTCGCTGCTGCCAGGGATGAGATCCTGAAAAAGAAAGAAGAACTCCTGGGCAGCCTGGAGGATCTGGATCCAATTCTCAAGGAATTGGGCGGCGGACCCCAGGATCTGGAAGTGCGGATCATTAACAATTCTGCAATTGGCCCGTTCCTGGTCGTTCACCTGTATATGGATGTCCGGGACGCGATGGGCGCCAATGCAGTTAACACAGCTTGTGAAAGACTTGCTCCTTCGTTAGAAGCTGTAACTGGAGGCCGGGTTCATCTGCGGATTCTATCCAATCTGGCAGATCGGCGCCTGGCTCGGGCGAGATGTATTGTCCCGGTTGCGAGCCTAGCTTTTGAAGATTACACCGGGGAGCAGGTTAGGGATGGGATCATTGAGGCCTGGGCCTTTGCTGACTCAGATTCATACCGGGCTGCGACCCATAATAAAGGCATCATGAATGGCATCGATGCAGTAACCCTGGTAACCGGAAATGATTGGAGAGCAGTTGAAGCAGGCGCCCACGCCTATGCCGCCCGATTTGGCTTTTACCGCTCGCTGTCCACCTGGTTTAAGAATCCAGAAGGAGATCTTGAGGGAGAATTAGAGCTCCCCCTGGCTCTGGGAATAATTGGCGGTGCAACCAGGGTGCATCCGGGAGCCAAAGCCGCCCTGGAAATAATGGATGTGAAATCAGCTAAAGAACTGGCAGAAATTGTGGTCTCAGTCGGTTTGGCTCAGAACCTGGCTGCTATTCGTGCCCTGGCTACGGATGGTATCCAGAAAGGGCATATGCAGCTGCATGCCCGCCAGGTAGCCATAGCGGCCGGAGCAGAAGGTGATCAGATCGGTCTGCTGGTTAAATATTTAATCAAAGAGAATAAGGTCCGGATCGACCGGGCCCAGGAGATCCTGCAGGCCTGGAAACAGGAAGACAGCAAAAAATAAACATTATGGATAACAAAATAAAAGCAAAAATGATGAAACCATCCCGCCCGGTAGGGATCATTGGCTACGGCGCATATGTTCCCCGCTACCGACTCCCAGCCAGTGAAGTTTCCCGAATTTGGCGGGGGGGATTACAGCTTGAGCCCATTCAGGAAAAATCCGTGCCCGGGATTGATGAGGACGTAGTTACTATGTCAGTGGAAGCGTCCCGGAATGCCCTGATACGGGCAGATATCGATCCGCAAGAGATTCGGGCTGTATGGGTTGGATCTGAATCCCATCCTTATGCGGTTAAACCGTCATCCACTATCGTTGCCGAAGCGCTGGGAATCACCCCTTATACCCAGGCAGCTGACTTTGAATTTGCCTGCAAAGCCGGATCTGAAGCCATAGTTGCAGCAATGGCCCTGGTCGGTTCAAAGATGGGAAATTATGCGCTGGCAGTGGGAATGGATACTGCCCAGGGAAAACCTGGCGATGCCCTGGAGTACACGGCCGCGGCTGGAGGAGCTGCATTTATCATTGGTCCAGCTGATGAATCCCTGGCAGAGATCGAAGGAGTGCTGTCCTACGTCACAGACACCCCGGATTTTTGGCGCCGGGAAAATCAGAAATATCCTGAACACGGCGGTCGTTTTACCGGCCAACCAGCTTATTTCAAGCATATTATCAACTCGGTCACTGGTTTACTCACAGAGCTTGAAACCACTCCAGAAGATTACGATTTTGTAGTCTTCCATCAGCCCAACACAAAATTTCCCAAGCGAGTAGCAAAGGATCTGGGTTTTTCGGCATCCCAGTTCGAAACGGGTCTCCTATCTCCCCGGATCGGCAATACCTATGCGGGTTCTTCACTGATCGGATTAACCGCTGTGCTGGACCAGGCCAAACCAGGAAACCGGATCCTGATGGCTTCTTTTGGGTCCGGAGCTGGCTCTGATGCAATTTCATTCAAGGTTACAGACCAGATCCTGGAAAGAAGATCAAAAGCCCTGACCACTGAGGACTATCTCAGCCGGCGAACTCAGATCGATTATGCAGAATATGTCAGGATGCGGGGTAAGATCACTCTGAAATGATCCTCCGGAAGTACTTGCCCGATAATCGAGGGAAAATTGATAGTTCCTGATAGTCCCTCTCCATTATACTGAGGCCGAAGTACAGAATAACAACTTTACAGGAGATATTTGAACGAATGGATATTCCACGCCATTGGCGATTAAACAAACAGCGATATGCCTTAACCGGTGAGGTTTGTCCGCACTGCGATGCGAAGATCTTCCCGCCCAGGGATGTTTGTCCGGAATGCGGTGATGAGGCCAAAACTGAATTCGAATTCAGCGGCAAAGGTGAGATTTACTCCTTCACGGATATCTATAATGCCCCGGAAGGTTTTGAAGAAACCATTCCTTATACGGTAGCCCTGGTCAAATTAGATGAGGGTCCTTTGGTTACTGCCCAATTAACCGATATCGGGAACCAGGATGTTGAAATTGGCATGCCTGTGGAAATGATCACCCGGAAAATTCGTTCTGATGGGGATGAACGGGGACTTCTGGTCTATGGATATAAATTTCGACCCCTGGTAACCGCCTGAATAGACTGATCTAAACTCCTCAGGGCTGCCTAACGGCAGCTCTTTTTTATTTAAACAGGGTCAGTTTTCCCCTACTGGCGAACCTTGACAAAACCATCCCCCCTGAATTCATTTTATATTAATGAAAAATATCTATGTTTATTGATTATTTAACCCTCCTGATGATTAATATGGTCACTGGAACCGCTTTGCTGGCCTATTATGTTTTGAAGGGTGTTACAACTGAGGATTCCCGGCCCTTTGCGGCTGGATTTTTGATGGTAGGTTTGGTGGCCTTCCTGGGAGGAGCGCATATGGTTACCACCTGGCCCCTGCCCGGCAGCTACAATATTGGTTTCGGGGAGAGTACGCTTCTCTTTGGCGTAGTTTTCCTGGGCGCTGCCTGGTCACTGGCCAAAGGTTGGGATTTATTGCCGGTTGCGATCTACGCATTTTTTGCCGGTATTGATGCTGTGCTGGTCGGTTTGAGGATCATTGATCTGGGATTGACCCAACATCCTCTGGTTTCCGGGATCGGATTTTTGCTGGCCGGTTTGGGAGGAATTGCAGCAGCGCCGGGTTTGGCCCTGTTAAAGAAATCCCAGGTGTTCCGCTATATCGCGGCCGCGGTGTTACTCGTAGTTACCGCATTCTGGGCTTATACTTTCTATTCTTCTCTTTGGGGACACCTGGAAAGTTTCCCGACCTGGCTGCCCCTGACTATGGCGAAATAGGTTGATGCTGGAATCATCCTGGTAATTGAAAAGCTGTCCCTGTTTCAGGGACAGCTTTTGTTATATATCGGTCAGGGGAATGCCATTAAATCAAGGGATCAGGTACGTATCATGGACCTCACCCTGGGGATCGATCAGGGTAACAGTCTCTCCGGGCTGCCAAATCGGATCGGACAGATCCAGGTATAACTCGATTGGATTGCTGTCTCCCTCTTTGGTATAGATATTCACGGCTCCCTGGCCATGCAGATCCAGGCTAGCCACACCGGACTGTTCCAGGATATTGTACTGGTGGTTATTTTCATCCTTGATCGACCAATCCTGGAGGGAAATTGTATCCCCGGGCTCACTTCCAGGGCGGACCAGCCGGACATATTCTGTCGCTAAATTGCCAATACCACCCACTTCGCCAATTTCGATCAGCAGGTTCTCGGATGCGGCCGCAGTGTTAGACGAGGAGGCTGCTGAGCTGACTTCAGCAGGGATGTCACCAGAATCAAAGAGCACGTTCTTCAGTTTGGTGTTCTCCCATAAATAGAGCACTGCAATGATGGTGATCACAGACACAACAATATTGAGACCGACATAAAATAACAGCTTTTTCGCCTGGTTCATAGGGAAAATCGCCTTTGGTATAATGGTCTGAGTTGTACTCCATCATAGCATATTATCGTATTTTACGACACCATTTTTTAAACAGGAAAACCCTGGAAAGCGATATGCCATACTTGATTGACGGACATAACCTGATCCCCTATATCCCAGGCCTTTCTTTGAAGGATCTGGATGACGAAATCGCCTTAATCAAGGTTCTTCAGGGTTTTGCCAGCCAGCAAAAAACCAGGGTGGAAGTCTATTTTGATCAGGCTCCCGCAGCCCGGGCAGGAAGCCGGTCTTTTGGTTCCGTGAGAGCTCATTTTGTGCGCCAGGGCACCACCGCGGACCAAGCCATGATCAAGCACCTGTCCCGGATTGGGAAAGAGGCCAAAAACTGGACCGTTGTCACTTCAGACCGGGAGATCCTGGTCGAAGCAAAAAGCGCTCACAGCCAGATCCTGAGATCATCACAATTCGCAGCGCAATTGAAATCAGTTAAGTCCAGGATTTCCAGCGATGCGGATAAAGGGGATGCTCCTGAGGTCCCTGAAGGGGAAGTAGATTATTGGCTGGACCAATTTAATGGTAATGAATAATAAGGAAACCCTATGAAATTTCTAGCAGTAGATATTGGCACTGGCACCCAGGATATTTATCTATACCAATCCGGCCTGGCAATTGAGAACGGGTTTAAACTGGTTGTTCCTTCTCCCACCATGCTCGTTTTCCGGCGGATCAAGGAAGCCACGAAAAGAGGGGAAGATCTGGTTTTGAATGGCCTTACTATGGGCGGAGGACCCAGCCACTGGGCAGCCCGGGATCATCTACAAGCCGGATATAAAGTCTATGCAACGCCTGATGCGGCCAGGACTTTCGATGATGACCTTGATGCCCTGAAAACCAGCGGAATAGAGATTGTCTCCGATGATGAGGAAAGAGCCCTGCCTGCGGCAGTTCGGCGGATTACCCTTAAGGATTTCGATTTTTCTGCGATCTCGCGGGCTCTGGCCGAGTTCGATGTCTCATTGGCGGACCTGGATGGTGCGGCAGTGGCGGTATTTGACCATGGCGCTGCCCCGCCAGGTTATTCTGACCGCCAGTTCCGGTTTGATTACCTGGCTGAACGCCTGGATACCAGCAAAGGTCCGGCGCTGTTGAGTAATCTGGCTTTTGAGCGGGGTGAGATCCCGGAAAAAATGACCAGGCTCCAGGCTGTAGAAGATTCGGCTCGAGATCTGGATGCCCCGCTGCTGGTGATGGATACTGCCCCTGCGGCGGTCTTGGGTGCAACCCTGGATCCCATTGTGGGGGAAAGGGACCGGATCATCGTGGCCAATGTGGGCAACTTCCATACGCTGGCTTTCCAGTTGAAGAGTGATCAGGTTGAAGGGGTCTTCGAACATCATACCGGGCTGGTCGACAGGCAAAAAATGGACCGATTGTTGAAGGATTTTGCGTCCGGCATGTTGACGCACCAGGAGATTTTCGCTGACCATGGCCACGGGGCCTTGATCTACGCTCAGGAGCCTTATGATCTGGGGGAAGGGGCCTTTGATGTTGTCATTACCGGACCGCGGCGGAATCTGATGCGCCAATCAGTATTGCGGACCTATTTTGCAGCGCCCTTTGGCGACATGATGTTAACGGGATGTTTTGGCCTGCTGGCTGCTGCCGCGGATAAACTCCCCCTGATCGGAGAAGAAATTCGGAATACTCTGTACCCCGAATCAAGCCCTGATTCCGGAAAACCACCCTGGGAACTTGATTAACCTACCCAAACAGCTCCCGGGTATTTTCAACACAGTCATTTGATCCCAATACTGTCAGATGATCCCCCATCCTCAGGATAGTGTCTCCGCGAGGTACGATCAGCTCTCCTTTTTTCCGAACGGCTACTACGAGCAAATCGCCAGGGAAATCGATCTCTTTGAGAGGTTTATTGAGGTACTGCGGGTTGCGGATGGCGATCTCGCACAGATCCCTGGAATCATCAGTTCGGGTCAGCAGTTCATACATGGTCGGGTTGCGGATGATAAGGCCCAGAAGCACTGCCTGATCGGTGGCGGGATTGAGCGGGGTGACCCCTATCTTTTCAAACCGTGGGATCTCGCCCGGGGCAGTCAAACGGGCAACCACATGATCGATCCCGAAAGTGGTCCTGGCCCGCTCACAAATCCTGTAGTTCTTTTCAATATCGCTGAAAACACACACCAGCCGGTTGGCTTTGTTGAGGATTTCTTCTGTCAATGGATCAAATCTATCCGTCGCTGCCTGGACAGCCTCAAGCCCGCTGCGGGCTGCGCGTTCGATCCTGGCAGGATCCTCGTCAATGATGATCACTGGATCGCCATGGCCCTGGATGTGCTGGGCGACCTGGAGGCCGAGCGGTCCAGCGCCCATAACCACGATGGCAGGATCCTCTTCCAAATCACCCCTGGGGACCATTTTAACAAAGAGTGGCGGTGCGATCACTACCGTAATGATAGCAACCAGGATGATAGCTGCGTTAAAGGGTTCATTGATAACCCCGATGCGCATTCCAATGGCTGATGCAGCAATGATCAGTGAGAGGCGGCTGGAAAGCAAAGTACCTGCGGCTAGAGTCAGTCTCCAATTGAAGCTGGTTTTAAAAACCAGCGCTGGGAGCAGCTTCACTATCGCGGCTGCTAGCAGCAGATAGGGGACCAAAAGCAAGGCGCTTGGTGAACTGAACAGGGAAGCCAGGTTAAAATCAACCCCTACCATTATGAAAAAGATCGGGATGAAAAAACCGTAGCCAATCGCGTCCAGCTGATGTACCAGTTCGGAATCTTCAGGCCGTTTTAACAAGGAAATGATCGCTCCGGCCAGGAATGCGCCCAAAATGATCTCTGTGCCAAGCATTTCGGCCAGGGCGACAAATATCAGCATCATTGTGAATGCAGCCCGGACCTTGATCTGGGATGTGGCGAAGCTGAGCTCCTCCAGCACAAGTCGAACCCCTTTAATGCGGTTGAAGAAAATTCCGCCGAAATAATACACCAGGAAAAAGGCTACAAAAAGCAGACCGATCAGCAGGATATCAAGCGTCAGGCCGTGAGAAAGGGCTGCCACGACAACGGTGATCAGCAGCATGGTCGCAAAATCTGCGATCAGGGCAGCGATCAGAAGTGTCTGGCCGTACCTTCCGCTGCTTAGTCCCTGCTCCTTAAGGACCGGAACCACGACGCCCAGGGAGGTGGTTGATAGGATCAAGGCGATCATCCAGGGACTGGAGGCCAGCCCTGCCCGGGTGAAGGCAAATCCGATCAATATTGATAGTCCCAGCGTTAAGAGGAAGGAAATTGCTGCCAGGCGGATGGGGCTGGCTGGCTGATTTTCACTCTTCTTTTTGCTGCTGAACAGACCCATGCTTGAAAAATCGATTTCCATACCAGAGAGGAACATCAGGAATACAAAACCCAGCTCGGCCAGCAGATCAAGGACCACTTCATGGTGCTGGACCCAGCCAAAACCGCTTCTGCCAATGATAATGCCAGCGATGATCTCGCCTACCACAATAGGCAGGCGCAATTTCCTGAACTTGGATAAGGTGATAGGCACTAAAAAAGCCAGGAAAATGACAATTAATAAAGGGAGAAAGGAGAGGGTTTCTTCCATAAGGATCCTTCTGAATATGTTCTGTCTATAGCTCTTCGTAGTGCGAAGGGCTGGGATAAATAGACCGGTGTGTCCCGGTCGCGGCATTTGCCGCACTGGTCCTCGGTCGATTGCGCAGCAATCATCCAGTCGGGCGCTTAGCTCCCCTGAGAGCCCGGACCTGTTCGGCGGCGTGATAAGATGAGCGTACCAGGGGTGCGCTTTCGACCCATTTAAAACCGAGTTCCAAACCGTATTCTTTAAGTTCTTCAAATTCTACTGGGTGATAAAACCGATCTACTGGTAAATGATTCCTGGAGGGCTGAAGGTACTGCCCGATGGTAAGGATATCGACCTCCCAGCTTCGGATGTCCCGCATGGTTTCTTTGATCTCATCCAGAGATTCACCCAGACCGACCATTAATCCGGATTTTGTCAGAGCGCTGGGATTGAGTCTCTTGGCATTCACAAGGGTAGAACGGGATGCCTGATAGGAACTCTGGGGTTGGATGGTTTTAAAAAGCTGAGGTATGGTTTCTAGGTTGTGATTGAGAATATCCGGTCCAGCGTCCATGACGATCTTTAATGCCTCCAGACTGCCCTTGAAATCAGGAATGAGTACTTCTACAGAGCATCCAGGCTGCAGCTGGCGGATCCGGCGGATAAGCATAGCGAAGATTGGCGCACCGCCATCACGCCTTTCATCCCGGTTGACGCTGGTGACCACCGCATGTTCTAGGTCCATAGCCTTGATTGATTGAGCGATTCGTTCGGGTTCTTTCCAATCCATAGGGCCAGGCTGGCCGTGTTTTATATCACAAAATTTGCACGCCCGGGTGCAGACATCACCCAGGAGCAAAAAGGTGGCAGTGCCGGCTCCCCAACATTCTCCCCGGTTTGGGCAGAGTGCTTCCTGGCAGACTGTATGAATGGATTGATCCTCCATCAAGGTATTCACGTCATGATAGGCCCGGTTGTTATTGAATTTAACCCGCAGCCAGGGTGGCAGGCGTTTGTGGGCGCCCCCTTCCTGGGGGTTTGTTCGGTCACGAGTCGGATTGGAAGACATAGTATTTTTTAATCCAGATTAGAGGTACAGTTAGGGCAGCGCGTGGCCTGGATGGATATGGAAGTGAAGCAGTACGGGCAGTCCCTGGCTGAAGGAGCTGCCGCATGCTGATCATTCTTACTGCCTTCCTGAAGGCGGTTAATGGCCCGGATCAAGAGGAACATGGCCAGTGCCACGATCAAAAAACTGATAATTGCATTAATGAAGATCCCATAGTTGACTGTCACAGCGCCAGCAGTCTGGGCATCGGTCAAGGAGGCGTATGGCCCAATGGGAGTGCCGGGTTTGACGGTGATGTAAAAGTTTTCAAAATCGACCCCGCCCAGCAGCCAGCCAAGGGGGGGCATGAGAATATCATTGACGAGGGAATTGACAATGGTGCTGAATGAAGCGCCTATGATAATGCCAACTGCCATATCTATTACATTTCCGCGAAGGGCAAAATTCCTGAATTCCTTCAACATACTTCCTCCATTATAAATGGCCTTTCGGATGCAGCTCTCATTATAACAAACAGGCCCCAGGGGGTAATTAACAATCTCTAAGAATAGTGGTTTGTTCTGCAGTTTATCGGGCTTTACATTTATGAAGGGTTCAGAAGGAATCGATCAGGCGGGGTTGTTAGAATGTTATAATCAACCTAATCACTTTCCAAAAAGAAGCCGCGAGTAAGAAGTGAGGTGCAATGAAAAGAGTACCACTTGCCTTTTCGATAATCATCGTATTATCGCTCTGTTTAACTGCCTGCATTCCTCTCAACCCGGTCCCTGCCAATCAGCAGGTCTCCGAGGCGTATATCAAGACTGCAGTAGCCGGAACTTTGGTAGCTGAGCGAGCCAGGGAAGCTGGAGCGAGTCTATCCTTTACGGCTACTCCTGAAGGCACCCTGGACGCTGAAGAAACCCCGGAAACCGAAGGGTCTGAGGATGGCGCTGGGGATGAGATTCAAGACCCTCAACCCACTCCAGAAAATCCCTGGATGCTGCAAAGCTGGTGTGCGGAGCACGAGGACGATTGTGTTAAATATGACGTCCATAATCGGACGGATTCCTGGCTCCAGGTTGAATTAAAGGAGTCGGATACGGGAGTTACCGGGTTCTTTTCCATCCGCAAGAGATCGATCAGCCAGATCACTTTGATCCCAGGGAAATATACTGTGAAATATACCTGGTGGTGTGATGGTGAGGCCAGTTCATTCTCAGTATTGAAATCGCTCGGTTCCTGGAGGGATGTGTTTAAATGTCCCGAGGGATTTTATCAAAAGGTAAACAAGCAATAAAACAGGATCGATAATAAAACAGTAATCTATCCCGATCCCATGTTATTTGGATCGTCTTTCCAAGATATGTGGTTTGGAATAAGTGAATAAAACCGGTCAGATCAATTCGTACCAAGGAGATGATCATATGAAGAAAGTTCTGCTTATAATTTCCCTTGTTTTCCTGGTTGGATGTTCATCTGCACCAGCTGCTCAAGAAGCGCCAGCTTCGGACTCTTCAGACTTGACAGCCATGTTATCTGAGAAGGACGGGACCATTGCAGTGCTGGAATACCAGGTTGAAGGCATGACTGAACAGCTGGCCGATCTGCAGCTGGAAAATGATGCTCTCCGGGCCGCGAGTGAAGGTCAACCTGCTGAGGATCAGTCATCCGGTTTCATGTGTGAAACTGAGCTGGGTAATGTGAGATATGACACTCCCGTTGGTACGATTGCCATTGTCGAGGGCTGGTTTGCGACCCAGTCATTTGTCGATAAAATGGAAGGGACTTATTCCACTCAATTTTGGACTGGTGTCAATTCACGCATACACACCATTCGCTATATCTCAGCTGAAGATGGGCTTTCCACAACAGCAAACTTCCTGATCATGTTTGAGGAAGCGGGTTGGCAGCCGGGCGTTTTGTATTTGGACAATTCTTGCTGGCTGGATTATCCTTACTAGTCCTGAATTGACTGATAAACCCCTCTTTGATATAATCTGAACGCCCTGAATTTCAGGGCGTTCAGAAATGCGGGTGTGGCCAAGTGGTAAGGCATCAGCCTTCCAAGCTGATATTCACGGGTTCGAATCCCGTCACCCGCTCTTAAGCCCCGGTTGGAGGAAACTCTGCCGGCCAGAGGGCCCGTAGCTCAGCGGTCAGAGCGAGCGGCTCATAACCGCCAGGTCGCAGGTTCGATTCCTGCCGGGCCCACCTTTTAGTACATTCTTCTCTTTTTTTCACCCTAAATTTGATGCAAAATGGTACCGTACAGGAATATAGCCTATAACCCAGAGGTTAGAGGTTCGATTCCTAATGGGCATATGAAGGACAAGCATCCTTTGTGCAAGGAGGCCTTGTTTTTTGATTGA
>Ga0209834_10000607_pt1 | contig 21806 bp, 18 predicted proteins | sample Mar14236cmmetaG_FD_184134 | JGI IMG/M metagenome (GOLD analysis project Ga0209834, IMG submission 184134) | Marine hydrothermal vent microbial communities from Guaymas Basin, Gulf of California to study Microbial Dark Matter (Phase II) - Marker... ...
CTGTATGGATTATCAAAAAGATTGTGGTTTTTAGCGCTGCCCTATCTGGATTTCCTTCCCAGCGCGGTTAAATCCCATATCAATCTGGTAGAGGCGATCCGACACCAAGATGAAACCCTGTCCATGGAAATCATGCAGAAACATATTGAAGAGTTCTACTTGAAAATCAAGGATGTTATCCAAGAAAAAGAATTGGTTGAGAAAAATAACAGATCTTAAGGGATGACGATTAAATTAAAAAGTGATGCAACAGGAGGACAAATGCCTGAAGTAACTGTAATTTATGGCTCCGAAATCAAAACGGTCCAAGCTGAAGAGGGGGAAATCCTGGGAAACGTAGTAGCGAGGACCGGCTTGCCCCTGGAACAACCCTGTGCGGGTCGGGGAACCTGTGGGAAGTGCAAGGTGTTGGTAGAAGAAGGCACAGCGCCGCCAGACGAAATTGAATTAAAGAACCTCACTGCAGGCGAAATTGCCCTAAACAACCGTTTAGCCTGCCGTGCCCGAGTGCAAGGGGAGACCCGGATTGTGCTTTCCCCCATTGTGGTTTATTCCAATAAGATTTTCAAAGGAAGCAGCCGCTATAAAAAAGAAACGGACCTGCCGCTGGGATTGGCAATTGATCTCGGATCAACTACTGTGGCTGCATTCTTGACCTGCCTTGATAACGGCGAGGTCGCCGCAGGTGGCGGGGGCCTAAATCAGCAGACCGTTTTCGGTTCCGATGTGATTTCTCGCCTGGCCGCGGCCCTGGACAACGACCAGAACAAAAACCGGCTCCACCGCCTGGCCCTGGCTTCCATTATTCAGGCAGTTGATTCCCTTAATCTCAGCGAGAAGATCTGGCAGCGGATCCAGCAGGTGACCATTGTAGGGAATGTCGCCATGCACCACCTGCTGACTGAACTGCCCGTGGACAAGCTGGCTTACATTCCCTTCCAACCCCATGACAGCAGTGCCATCAAGGATGCTTTATTAATGATGGATGGGATTTTCCCGGAACATGTTAATGTGTCCCTTCCACCCCTGATCGGTGGATTTGTAGGCTCAGACGCGCTGGCCTGTTTGGCCTTTTTTGGTTTTGATAAACCGGAAGGTCCCATGCTGGCCATTGACCTGGGCACCAATGGAGAAGTGATGGTCACCGATGGTGAACGCATCCTGACAGCCTCTACTGCGGCTGGACCAGCCTTTGAGGGCGTCAACATCTCCTGTGGGTCCCGGGCGGTGGACGGTGCCATAACCGATCTTGACCTAAATGAGGGTGAATTCACCCTTACGACCATCTCGGATGCCGAGCCCGTGGGATTGACTGGTTCAGGCCTCCTGGCAGCGGTCGCCGCCTTCCGCCAGGCAGGTCTTATCGAAGCATCAGGAAGGATAAATCCTGAATGTGCGGCTTACGCCGAGCAAATTCTGAACGGGGACCACAACCAGGTTGAAGATGGATGGGATGGCACCGCTATACCCAAACCCTGCCAGGAGTATCTCAAAAAGATCAGCCGTGATGACCGGGGAAGTCGACGGATCTTACTGGCCCAAGACCAGGATCTGTATCTCACGCAGCTCGATATCCGGGAGCTGCAAAAAGCCAAGGGTGCGATCCGGGCCGCGGTGGATGTGCTTCTGGCCAACCTCGACCTCAAACCCGAGGATCTAACCCGTGTGATCCTGACCGGATCCTTTGGCGGACAGGTGGACATCCAATCCATACTGGATATTGGCATGATCCCACCTGTGGCGGCAGAGATCGTCGAGACAGCAGCGAATGGGGCGGGGTTTGGGGCCGCGATGTTTCTCACCGAAGAAGGATTTGCCCTGGGAGAAAAACTTGCCCGGAAGGCAGAACAGATCGATCTGGATACAGATGCTCAATTTAACCAATTTTATATTGATGGGATGAAGCTGGCGCCATAATTACTGAGTGAGGAAATATTGGCTCAACTATCCAAGAAACCGCTTGCAACCAGGTTATCTGGAATTTTATTAGTAATTGCAGCAACAGCGTGCTGGGCTACATCTGGCATATTCATTAGTCTCATTATCAGAGAAACTGAGTTATCTGCTGTTGGCCTGGCCTTCTGGCGAGACCTGACCACATCGCTTCTGCTGCTGCTTGGCATCTTGATCATCAAACCCAAACTGCTGGTAATCAAGAAAAAAGACCTGCCCTGGCTGGTTGGCATGGGGTCTATCAGTATTGGTATCTTCCATATCTTCTGGAATAAAGCCGTGGTCATGCTCGGAGCCTCGCTAGCGACTGTGGTCCAGTGCAATGCCCCTATCTTTGTGACGATCTTGGCCTGGTTCCTCTTCGGAGAAAAGATCACCGCCAGGAAAATCATCGCCGTGATCCTTGCAGTCATGGGCACTATTCTGGTCTCTGGCATCACCAGAGTTGGGGAGTGGAAAATTATCCCCATAGGCTTGCTGATCGCTCTCGGGTCCGCAATTACCTATGGGTCTTTGAGCCTGTTTGGCAAGAAACTCAGCAGGGATTACAGTGCCTGGACCATCATGTTCTATATCTTTTCTTTCGGCACATTGACCCTGTTTGCCATGCAACTTGGCCAGCCAGATCCCTGGCCATCTGCTTCGAATTTCCTGCCGCTCTTTATTGGTTTTGTCCTCTTTTCTACTATCATGGGGTTTACGCTCTATACCAAGTCCTTGAAAAATCTCCCTGCTAGCGTGGCATCGATCACAGCTACTTCCGAGATCTTCTTTGCCTCCCTGCTGGCTTATATTTTCCTCCATGAAAGAATGGATCGGTGGCAGATCCTGGGGTCAGTATTGATCATTTCCGGGGTGATCCTGGTTTCCCTGGCAAAAGATAACGGTTCCTCTGAGGAGCAGCCGCATGTCTGAGTATATTTTGGGCATTGATACCGGGGGAACTTACACCGATGGTGTTCTGATCCAACGCCATACCCGGGAAATCCTCAAGTCCTCCAAGACCTTAACCACAAAACCTGACCTATCGGGGGGGATCCTGGGAGTTTTGAATGATCTTTTACCAGATGACCCATCACAAATCAAGCTTGTGGTCATTTCCACCACCCTGGCGACCAATGCCATCGCGGAAGGGAAGGGTCGACCGGTGGGATTGTTCCTGCTGGGTTATGATCCCGCACTCATTCAGGGTTTTTCGCTGGATTCCCGTTTTTCTACCACCAGCTACCATTATTTCCAGGGGGGGCATGATCTGTACGCCAATGAACAAGCCCCACTGGATATCGAGGGGATTCGGGCAACCGCTAAAATGATCGAAGGGGAAGTTGAGGCAGTGGCAATCTCCGGTTACTTCAGTCCCTTTAATGCCAGCCATGAGGAGCAGGCATTCCAGATCATATCCGACACGATAACTCAGCCTGTTGTACTTGGTCATGAGCTCTCCACCCGCCTGGATTCAGTGCGGCGGGCTACCACAGCCAGCCTGAATGCCTCCCTGCTCAGCCACCTGCAGGGATTCATCCAGGCTATGGAGGAGTCATTGCGAGAGCGGGAGATCAGTGCCCCGCTGATGGTTGTCCGAGGTGACGGTGCTTTGGTAGAGGCTGAAGGCGCCCAGCGCCGTCCGATCGAAACCGTTCACTCCGGTCCCGCTGCCAGTGCCATTGGGGGCCGATTTCTGGCTGGGGTAGACAAAGCCCTGGTGATCGATGTTGGCGGAACAACCACTGATATCGCCCTCATCGAAGACGGCCAGGTACAAATCCAGGAGGAAGGCACCACGGTTGGTAATTACCGCACCGCAGTACGAGCCGCCAGGATCCATTCCCTGGGGCTGGGCGGGGATAGTTTTATCCAGATCAACGTGGAAGACCAGCTGGAAATTGGCCCCTCCCGTGTACAACCGCTGTCATCCCTGGCCAGGGCGCATCCCGAAGTGCTCCATGCCTTAAAAAAGCTCGGGGCGGAAAGACATAAAAAGCCCAACCTCAGGGATCTTGAGTTTTGGTATTTGATCCGCCAGCCACCCCGAACCATCACCAATCCGCGGGCGAACAAGGTGGTTAAGATGCTCCAGCAAGGCCCAGTGAGCCTACCCCGGCTGCTTAAAAACCTGGATATTTTCCATCCCCTGCAAAGCGGAGCCACTTCCTTGATCCAGGAGGAAATCATCGGTGTTTCCGGTCTCACGCCAACAGACCTTTTCCATGTCCGGGGAGATTTCGCACCCTGGAACCGGGAGGCTGCCGAAATCGGGACAAGGCTGATGGCCACACACCTGGGAATCAGCCCAGAAGAATTCATCGAAAAGGTCATCGATCAGATGGTTTCCAGGATTGCCAGAGAGACCATCACCTACTTGACCGGCCAGACACTTGAGCCAGCCCCCTTCTATGCCCGTCCGGATGATCTGGGTTTATGGCTTTTTAACGAAAACACAACTGGAAAAGACCCTTACCTGGGATGTGAACTCTCCTTGAAGATGCCACTGGTCGGCATTGGCGCCCCGGCCTCACTGCTGCTCCCCCAGGTTGCCAGTCTGCTCCATACACAATATATCTCCCCGCCCCACTATCAGGTCGCCAATGCGGTCGGCGCCGCAGTTGGCAGCGTGATCGCCTATCAGGAAGCCTGGGTGATTCCCCAATCCAGAAACCTCAGGACGGTAGGCTATTATGTCCAGTCTGGGGGTGAACGGCAACGCTTCCGAACCCTGCGGGAAGCTCTTGCTTATGCCGAAGAGATCACACGGAGTCTGGCAATGTCCCAAGCTGATAAAGTTGGACTGCACGATCCGGTGGTCAAGCTGGATCGGCTCCCGGACGGCGCGGAAAGCTACCGGATCCGGGCTGTTATCACTGGTCGCCCTGAATTGAAAAAGGATTCCTGATACCTTTCCTACCCGGTAAGAACTGAATTGCCTTACTCATCTAATAACCAGGCAAATTTACCCTGCCCATAACTGCTGGGGTTGACCAGGGGGATATTTTTGCTAAAATATATATCAAACTATTCATAATAAATGGGTTGGTTTATGATTTTCAACTGCTCCTGTATACAGCGGGGATCGTAATACTGCTTTCAGCCTGACTCTGATCGAAAGGCTTGAAAGCAAAGGCGGTTTCCGCACCAGTAAGATTTCAGCTTTCAAAGTTATTTTGATCATTTTTTATTTTAAGGGCAAGAACAGTATGCAGGACCTGATTCCATTTGTAAAAAGAATAAAACTTGATGAAGGCATGCCCTCGCTGGTTGGCAACACCCCCCTGCTGCCCTTGGTCACGCTTACAGATCGGACACGGACCAAAGCCCAGGTGTTTGCCAAGGCAGAGTGGTTCAATCCCAGCGGTTCGGTGAAAGACCGCCCCGCCTGGGGCATCATCCAACAGGCTCTTCACCAGGGGTTGATCTTACCCGGCATACACCTGCTGGATTCAACGTCGGGCAATATGGGCATAGCTTATGCTACCTTCGGCACGGCTCTGGGCATCCCTATCACCCTTGCTATGCCCTCCAACGCCAGCCCGGAGCGGATTAAAATCATGGACGCCCTGGGAGCCGAGTTGGTGCTGACCGATCCCCTGGAAGGTTCCGACGGCGCCATCCTGGTTGCCCGGGAGATGGCAGCGGAAAATCCAGGAAAATACTATTATGCCAACCAGTATGACAACCCTGAAAACTGGAAAGCCCACTACAGGACCACTGGCCCCGAGCTAATTGAACAAACCCAGGGTAAAATTACCCATTTTGTGGTGGGCATGGGCACTACCGGTACCCTGACAGGCGTATCTCGGTACCTGAGAGACTATTATCCAGAAGTGGAAGTGATCGGCGTCCAGCCAGATTCACCCTTAAACGGGCTGGAAGGTTTAAAACACCTTCTGACCACTATTCAGCCCGGGATCTACGATCCCACCGCTGCCGACCGGATCATTGAGATCCGGACTGAGGACGCTTATGGTATGGTCCGCTTCCTGGCCCGTGAGGAAGGTTACTTCGTCGGCATCTCCTCGGGCGCCGCAGCTGTGGCAGCCCGCCAGGTCGCCAACGAAATTAAAGACGGCGTTGTGGTGACGATTTTTCCAGACGCAGGTTTTAAATACTTGAGTGATGAGGACTTATGGATAGCTTCTTGAAAATCAACATACCGGGAGGAATTCTAGAACAGATCCATAGCCATTGCGAGAGGTCCTATCCAGAAGAAGGGGCAGGCTTGATGCTGGGAAAGGAGGAAGACGATCGCAGGGCTGTTGCATACCTGTTTATCTTGGAGAATGCCCGCGAGGATGCCGCCCGGCATAACCGCTACCTGATCACAGCTGCCGATATGCTGGCAGGTGAAAAGGAAGCCAAACGCCTGGGATTGTCCATCCTGGGGATCTTTCATTCCCATCCTGATCACCCCAACCAGCCTTCAGAATTCGATCGGGAATATGCCCTTCCCTGGTATTCCTACCTGATCACCAGCGTCCAGGGAGGACAAGTGGTGGACTCTAAATGCTGGCGGCTGAGGGACAACCGTGCCGGGTTTGTTCCGGAAGAAATAATTCTCACTGATTGAGCTCAGCCAAAACAAAGCATATTGTGTAAAATCATGACAAGGACATAATAACCATGCCTACCCTGAAAATACCTACCCCTCTGCGGCCTTACACTTCTGGGGAGAGTACAATTACACTCCCGGGTGAAACCGTAGCTGAGGTGCTCGAGGCCCTTGTTGAACGGCACCCTGAGCTTAAAAGACATCTATTGGGAGATAACGGCCAACTCAGGCCCTATGTAAACCTTTTTCTGAAAGAAGAGAACGTCAATCAACTCCAGGGATTGGAAACACCCCTTACTGAAGGGGATACCTTATTGATCATCCCTTCCATTGCTGGAGGAAAAGAACACCGGAGAGACCATGCTCCCTGAACTCAGCCACGAGGAAATCCATCGTTATTCCCGCCACCTGCTTATTCCTGATGTGGGGCTGGAAGGCCAGCGCAAACTTAAAGCGGCTTCTGTGCTGGTGGTCGGCACAGGTGGGTTAGGATCACCCGTCGCGCTCTATCTGGCAGCCGCTGGCATAGGCAGGATCGGCCTGGTGGATTATGACGTGGTAGATTTTACCAATCTGCAGCGTCAGATCATCCACAGCGAATCCCGGCTGGGTGATCTAAAAGTAGAATCCGCCCGGGATCGGCTGCAAGACCTCAACTCAGAAATTCAAGTGGATATCTACAACGAGTACCTCAATTCCGAAAACGCGTTTGAGATCTCCGCTCCCTATGACATCATCGTTGACGGGACGGACAATTTTCCCTCCCGCTATCTGGTGAATGATCTTTGTGTTTTAACTGGCAAGCCCAATGTTTATGGATCCATCTATCGCTTTGACGGCCAGGCCAGCGTCTTTAATGCCGAAGGCGGCCCTTGCTACCGCTGCCTTTTCCCTGAACCGCCACCTCCTGGGCTGGTCCCTTCCTGTGCCGAAGGCGGGGTGTTAGGTGTGCTGCCCGGGACAATAGGGAGCATTCAGGCCACAGAAACGCTCAAACTCATCCTGGGCATCGGAGAACCCCTGATAGGCCGGCTGCTGCTTTATGACGCCCTGGATCTATCCTTCCAGACTGTCAAGCTGCAGAAAAACCCTGACTGTAAAATTTGCGGGGAAAACCCTCAAGTCACCCAGCTGATCGACTACGAGGAATTTTGCGGGATTCCTGCCTGCGACCATACCAGCGAGGAATGGGATATCACCGCATCAGAACTGTCCGCCAGGCTGAAGGCAGGCGCACCCATGCGTTTAATCGATGTCCGCGAACCTCATGAGCTGGAGATTTCCCGCCTGGAGGGTGCCGAGCTGATCCCGCTGGGTCAATTCGCCAGCCGCCTCTCGGAATTGGACAGCGCAGAAGAGATTGTTTTAATCTGTAAATCAGGCACTCGGTCCGCCAGAGCCCTGGAAATCCTCGCCAGCGCAGGTTTTAAGAAGGTGAAGAACCTCAAAGGTGGGGTCAATGCCTGGGCGGTCAAGGTAGATCCCAGTCTGCCTATATACTAGTTGGGATGATCTTTAACAATACAGCCTTGAGGTGATTAGCTTTCCTTAAGGTTGTTGTTGAGCTTCAAAAGTATTTGGCAGCCACCGTGGGGCATGAATTGATATCTCCCTGGCTGATATCCCTGATTATTCAATCGTTTCCAAAAATTCTTGAGCGATGGCAGCTACATTACTCGCAGTAGAGATACCCTTCCAGGGATCACCGGGCTGGACCAGGTTAGCTACCACAATGTTCGCGCCGTTAAAGATCGCGCTGCGGGCTTCCTTGATGCCCACTCCGCCGGCAGCAGAAATCAAGACATCAAATTTGCTCCGCACCCGGCTTACATGGCGGAACTGGATCAACTTTCCCCGGGTGGTCTCTTCATCCCGGCCTTTATGCAGCACCATCACATCGGGCGGCTTACTTAGCCGCATCATCACCTTGAGGGGATCCTTCACCCCCAGCATGTCGATCATCGAGGTCATCCCCAGGCGGGAACAGCGCTCAATGAACAGATCCAGTGTTTCTGCGGGAGAATTACCCAGCACAGTGGCAGCTGTGGCACCAGCAGCGTGGACCATGTCCACTTCACCCAGCGCCCCATCAACCGTCTTGATATCCGCCACTACATGGCCTGGCCATAAACGTCGGATCATCCGGATGCCGTTCATCCCCTCCCTTTTTAAATAGGGAGTCCCGGCTTCAATCAATATCCGGCTGCTGTGGACTATGGAAGGCAGGATCTGCCGGACCATCCTGGCCTCATAATTAAATGCGATCTGCAGGTAGCGGGTTTTATGTTCCAGCTTTCCAATCATGGGAATTTATCCCTTTTTTGATTCCAGCAGAGTTTTCGCAATACCATCAAAGTTGGATGGGATAAACAGGACGATCTTCTCTGAAGGATCTGCGGCAATTGCCCGGATGGTCTGCAGGGTACGCAGGTGCATCGCACCAGGTGACTCCGCCAGGGCTTGAGCTGCTTTCTGGAGGTTCATAGAAGCTTCCAGTTCACCCAGGGAATTGATCACCACTGCCCTTCGTTCTCGCTCGGCTTCCGCCTGCTGAGCCATGGCCCTTTTCATCTCGGCCGGCAGTTCAACTTCCTGGATCTTGATGGATTCAACGTCAATTCCCCAACCGTTGGTTTCAGCATCCACAATTTCCTTGATGTCTTCGGCAATGGATTCCCGCTCGGTTAAAACGAAGTCCATTTCACTGTTACCGATCACATCCCTCAAAGCCGCCTGGGTATACTGACGGATCGCAAAAGCATAATCTTCGATCTTGATGATTGCCTCTTCGGGCTGGATGACCTTAAAATACACCACTGCATTCACCAGCATGGGAATGTTATCGCGGGTCATCACTTCCTGGCGGGGAATTTCTGCCGTCTTGATTCGCATGTCCACTTTCTGCATGGTCTGAAAGACCGGGACAACAATATTAAGCCCCGGGTTCCTGGTGCCAGAATATTTACCCAGGGTGAAAACCACCCCGCGCTCATATTCATAAAGCAGGCGCACACCCCGGACAACCACCAGAAATGCCAGCACCAAAATTATTCCAAAACACATGAATCCGAATTCCATTTCTCCTCCTAGGGTGCGAACGTGTTCGAATTTCTTCTACTACTATTTTGCCACATTATTTCCAACCTCTGGGTAAAATATCCTTATCATACATTTTAACCGGGGACATGGACTCAGGCAAATAGATCCCATTTCTCCATTAAATCATTATGCTGGATAAAACCTTCCGGAAAAAAGCCTGTCTGCTCTTGGCCCGCCTGGAGAGAATTTCCGCTGATTCCCCCTGGGCGCATCAGGCCAGCGGGGTCCGGGCTTCCTTGGCGAAGCACCTTGCCAGCGAAAACTGCACTCTCGATGAAATCGAAAATCTTGTTAATTCAGGCTACCGAATCCTGGAAAAAGCCGCCAGTGAAATTCCTGAGTCCGCTGAAAGCAGCCCGACGCAGAAAACCGATCGGGGGAAGAGCTAATCATAATAATCTGGCGGGGTTCCCGCCTAATCTCCCCGGATGCGGAAGTAACTCGTTTCACCACCACCTTTGAATATTGCTATAATAAAAACAAGAATCAAGGCAGGAGCAGCAGTTCATGGAACAGCCCCGAAAAGAAATCATATCCTGGCGGGAAGTTAACAAGCTGGTTTCTCTGTTACCACCCCAGTTCGAAACCGAATTTGACACCATCGTTATGATCACCCCCAATGGGATCATCCCCGGTGGGATCCTGGCTGCCTTGACCGGGATAGATGATCTTCATATCGCCAAGGTAGAATTCCCTCCCGAAGCAAATCATAAAAAAACCAAACTCTTCTCCTGGCCTACTTTTAACCTCTTCCCGGATAACCAGCAGCTGGAAAGGAAAAAAGTTCTGGTCGTCAACAATGCCTGGGGGTCTGGCCGGACCACCTGGGCGATCAACAAACAGGTGGAAAGTGCCGGAGGTTCACCCTGCACCTGTGTTTTGCATTACAATCCCTACCGCAATTTGTTGAAATACCAGCCAGACTATTATGGCGCAATTACTGACGCTTATATCATATATCCCTGGGAAATTGATCTCCAGGGACCTGAACCAGTGCTGTTAAAAAATGGGGGACGGGGGTAATCTGTTCCCGGCGTTTAGACTAGGAAACCCCCCCTATGAAACCTATCAATAAACCCAACAAGGTGCCCAAGAATGCTTCTCCCGGCGTGTGGCCAAGCATTTCCTTGAGTTTTTCCTGGGGAGGGATCTTCCCCTTGCTCAGTTCTTCGATAATCGAGTTGATCAGAACCGCCTGCCGGCCGGCTTCGCGGCGGACACCGGTCGCATCATAGATCACGATCATGGCCAGGACCGCTGCAACCGAAAAGACAGCAGAACTAAAACCATACACCAATCCGGAAGAAAGAGCGGTAGCGCTAACCAGTGCAGAATGCGAGCTGGGCATTCCTCCAGCCTGGAACAGCAATCCCCAGTTAATGCGCTTGGTTACAATCAATTCGATCACTACTTTCAAAACCTGGGCGATCATCCAGGCTGTCAAGGCAGACAGCAGGACAGGATTAAAGAGCAGTACTTCACGAAGACTCATCTTCCCCCTTCATCAGTCGATCCACTTTTTTCTCCGCATCATCCAGCAAGGAAATGCAATAGGAAGCCAGTTTCTGGCCTCGCTCAAAATGCAGCAATGTGGTTTGCAAGTCATTATCCCCGCTTTCCAGGGTCTTAACGAGTTCCTCTAATTCCTGGAGCGCTTCCTCGTAGGATAACTCCTCAAGCGGTTTAAACTTTAGGTCATTCATGATTAAGTCCTTTAGATCCAATTTTCTTCCCGATACACACCAAACACCTCTTTCATCACATCGATGATTTCACCCAGCGTAGCATAGGCATGAACAGCTTCGAGGATGTAGGGCATGGTATTTTCTGTCCCCTGGCAGGCAATCCGCAGACGGTCCAGGGCTTGACCTACCCTTCCCGGTTCTCGTTCCCGCCGCAGCTGATCCAGGCGATCGACCTGATTTCGAAAACCCTCTGGATCCATTTGAAGCAGCGGGATTTCAGGGTCTTTATGATCTTTATGAGCGTTCACACCGATCACTTTGCGGATACCTTGATCGATCTCCCGCTGATAACGGTAGGCTGAATCTGATATTTCACCCTGGAAAAAACCTCTTTCAATGGCTGGCAAAACACCGCCCAGAGCTTCTATTTTATCAAAATACTCGTATGTCTGGGCTTCCATTTTATCAGTCAATGATTCCAGGAAATAGGCTCCGCCTAAAGGATCGACCGTATTCACCACGCCGGACTCTTCAGCGATAATTTGCTGTGTCCGCAAGGCAACGGTGACCGCGTGTTCGGATGGCAGTGCCAGTGCTTCATCCATACTGTTGGTATGCAGAGATTGAGTGCCTCCCAGAACCGCGGCCAAGGCCTGGATGGCCACGCGGACAATGTTGATTTCAGGCTGCTGAGCGGTTAAAGAAACACCAGCTGTCTGCGTATGGAAGCGCATCAGCCAGGAGCGCGGATCCTTTGAACCAAAGGTGTTCCGAATTTCTCTGGCCCAGATTCTGCGTGCAGCCCGGTATTTTGCGATCTCTTCAAAAAAATCATTATGGGCATTGAAGAAATAGGACAACCTGGGCGCAAAATCATCAATATCCAATCCCCTGTCCAGCGCCCAGCGCACATATTCCAACCCGTCTGCTATAGTAAAAGCCAGCTCCTGAACAGCAGTAGCTCCTGCCTCACGGATGTGGTAACCAGAGATACTGATCGTATTCCACAGCGGAACCTTTTCAGAGCCGTAGGCGATAGTATCGGTAACCAGTCTCATGGATGGCTCGGGGGGAAAGATATATTCCTTCTGGGCGATATACTCCTTCAAGATATCGTTCTGGATCGTCCCTCTCAACTGTGATTTATCGACGCCCTGTTTTTCTGCTGCCGCAAGGTACATGGCCCAGATCACCGCTGCCGGAGAGTTAATGGTCATGCTGGTTGATATCTGGTCCAGCGGCAGGTCTTGCAGCAATGTCTCCATATCCCTTAACGAGGAAATTGCCACTCCGCAGCGTCCAAACTCACCTTCTGCTTCGGGCGCATCGGTATCATACCCCATCAAAGTGGGCATATCAAATGCCACTGAGAGACCGGTCTGTCCTTGTTCGAAAAGGTACTTGAAGCGCTGGTTTGTCTCCTCGGCTGTGCCAAAACCGGCAAACATCCGCATGGTCCACTGGCGGGAGCGGTACATTGTGGAATGCACACCGCGCGTAAAGGGATATTGGCCTGGATAGCCAATTTGTTCCAGGTAATCCTTCCCTTCCAGGTCTACAGGCGTATAAAGCCGATTAATCGGTTCCGATGATGTGGTAATGAACTGGCTGCGTCGTTCGGGAAAGCGATCAAGGCTGGCCTGGAGCGTTTCTTGTTCCCAGCGCCGGAACTCATCGCGGATTTTACTTCCATCCCGCTGGTCGGACATACACTCTCCTTGGACGGCAATTGATCAACAATATAAAAAATTATAGCACTCTTTCTTCGTGGATATTCAGCGCAGGGGGGAAAGAAGGCCTGGTTTTTAATCCGGATGAGTTCTTTGGTATACTACCGTCATGCGCAAAGCAAGCCCCTTTAATGGCGTTATCAGTGCCCTGATCAATGATCTCAACCAGGCAGGTATCCCCTGCGCTGGGGACAAGATCACCCGTACCCTCTACAGCACGGATGCGAGCATTTATCAGATCATGCCAGTTAGTGTGGCCTGGCCAAAAGACACCAGCCAGGTAGCAGCCGCGGTGGAAATTGCCGGAAAATACCAGGTTCCCGTTCTTCCCCGTGGCGGGGGAAGCAGCCTGGCCGGGCAGGCCATTGGTGAAGCGCTGATCCTGGATTTCTCCCGCTATATGGACCAAATTCTGGCATACAGTCCCCAGGAGAGAACCGTTGAAGTCCAGCCTGGTGTGGTCCTGGGATCTCTCAACCGTCAATTGGCCGTTGACAGATTGGTTTTTGGCCCGGATCCCGCCAGTGCTGATCGAGCAACAGTGGGCGGCGTCATCGGTAATAACGCAACGGGTGCCCATTCTATCATCTACGGGATGGCCCACGACCATCTACTGGAAACGGAATCCGTTCTTTCCGATGCCTCTCTTGCCCGATTCAAGAGCCGTTCAGAACTTGAGTTAACCGATCTTCAAGACAGAAATACCCTGGAAAGCAAAATCTACAGGGAAATTCCCGCACTCCTCAAACGCTACCAATCTGAGATTTCCTCCAACTTCCCAAAAACCTTCCGCAACGTGGCTGGGTACAACCTGCGATCCCTTGCCAACCAGCAAGGGCTGAATCCAGCAGTACTGCTGGCCGGGGCTGAAGGCACGCTGGGAATCATGACTGCGGTTAAGCTAAAATTGGTACCAATTCCCAAACACCAAGTTCTATATATCATCCACTTTAACGAACTGCGAGCGGCCCTGGCATGTGTTCCTCAAATTTTGGAATCCTCCCCAAGCGCCGTGGAGTTGATCGATCGCATGCTCATCCGCTTGGCCCGGGCCAACTCGGCCTACGAACCCTTATTAAGAGCTATCCAGGGAGATCCCGGGGCAGTTCTGGCTGTAGAATATCAAGGGGAAAATCTCAACGCGCTCACTGCCAAGAAGGATCACCTGGCAGGCCTGGGACCCATATCCGCGCTGCTTGAGCCAGAAGAACAGGAAAAGATCTGGAAAGCCCGCAAGGTAGGTCTTGGCATCCTGCTGAGCATGCGCGGAGATGCCAAGCCTACGACTTTTATTGAAGACTCTGCTGTCCCGGTGGAGCACCTGTCTGCTTACGTTAGCGAACTTCAGGAATTCGCGGCAGAGATCGGTGTTGGAGAGACAGCCTTTTATGCCCACGCCAGCGCGGGATGTTTGCATATCCGGCCCCAGGTCAACCTGAAAACCGCCGAGGGGGTTAAACAAATGAGGACCCTGGCAGAAAAATCGCTGGACCTGGTGATCAAGTTCGGGGGAACAACCAGCGGTGAACACGGGGAAGGTATTGCCAGGGGCGAATTTTCCCGCCAGCTCTTCGGCCCGGAGCTAACCCGGGCTTTTCAGGAAGTGAAAGAAATATTCGATCCAGATTATCTCCTCAACCCAGGCAAGATCATCAATCCCCCTGAAATGGACCAGTCAGATCTTCTGCGCTATGGACCGGATTACCAGGCCCTCTACAAGCCTGAACAAACTCTATTGAGCTTTGAATCAAACCAGGGGTTTGACAGGGCAGTAGAAATGTGCAATGGCGCAGGGGTTTGCCGTCAGCTGGATGACGGCGTGATGTGTCCCTCTTTTCAAGCTACGCGAGATGAACAGCACAGCACCCGGGGGCGGGCAAATATCCTGCGGGCTGCAGTGAGCGGTAAGTTGGGGCCGGAGGGGCTGACCTCACTTGAGCTCTATCAAACGCTGGATTTATGCCTTTCCTGCCAGGCCTGTATGTTTGAATGTCCCTCTGCTGTGGATATGAGCAAGTTGAAAGCAGAATTTCTTTACCACTATTACCAAGCCCACGGCATCCCTTTTAGGAGCTGGTTTTTTGCCAATATCGCCGGGATCAACAGGCTGGCCCAACCATTTTCCCCTCTGGTCAACCTGATATTGAACTCCCCTCTATCCAGAGTGATCTCCTGGCTGGGGGTTCATCCGGATCGGTCATTTCCCGCATATGCGCGGCAAACCTTTACCCGCTGGTACTCACAAAATCAGGGCCAGAAAGAAAACCCAGCGACATCCAGGGCGGTTTTCTTTTACGATACCTATCTGGAATATAACTACCCCCACATCGGCCAGGCTCTGGTCCGGATCTTTGAAAAAGCCGGCCTGGTTTTGATCGTGCTCGAGGGCAAGGTAGATTCCGGACGACCTGCCTATTCAAAAGGCGTTTTGGATAAAGCTCGCTCTCTGGCAAAGACAAACCTGGATCTGCTCATTCCTTATGCAGAAGAAGGTATCCCGATAATTGGCTGCGAACCGAGCGTGGTGGTGATGTTAACCAAGGAATATCTGGACCTGGTCCCCGGAGACGCAGCCCGCAAGGTCGCAGCGCAATCCATGCTTGCGGAAGATTTTCTGCTCCAGGAAATTAAAGCCGGCCGAGCCCAATTTAAGTTTGACCATAAGCCGCGCCAGATCCTCTATCACGGTCACTGCCAGCAAAAAGCCAATTTCGGCACTGAAAGCACTCTGGAACTATTGGGCAGTATCCCCGGCAGCTCAGTAACACAAATTGAAGCGGGCTGCTGCGGTATGGCCGGCGCATTTGGATACGAAAAGGAACACTACCAGCTTTCCCTGGAGATTGCCGAAATGGGCCTGGCGCCTAAAATCCGGGAAGCTGGACAGGAGACAATCATCTGTGCTTCCGGCACCTCCTGCAGGGAGCAGATCGCCCATACAACTGACCGGGTGGCGCTGCACCCCCTGGAAGTCTTTGCAAGCGCCCTGGTCTGAAACTTAATTATTGGGAATACGTACACAATATCGCAATTTGAAAAACCAGAAAGGGTTTAGGAAAGGATACCTCACATGGAATGGATCACATCACCTGAAAGCTGGATTGCCCTGTTAACCCTGACCGCGCTTGAAATCGTACTGGGCATTGATAACATCATATTCATCTCCATTCTCGCTGGCAAGCTCCCCAAGGACCAGCAGAAAACTGGACGCCAGCTTGGTCTGGCAATGGCAATGATCACCAGGATTTTGCTTTTATTGTCCATATCCTGGTTGATCCAGCTCACAGCGCCCCTGTTCAGCGTCTTTTCAAATCAAATCTCTGGCCGGGATTTGATCCTGATCATTGGTGGCTTATTCCTGCTGGGAAAGAGCACCTTCGAAATCCACGAACGCCTGGAAGGGGAAGAGGGCCATGCCTCTCAGAAGGTCGCCGCTTCTTTGGCTGGAGTTGTCTTCCAGATCATGCTGCTGGATATCGTGTTTTCACTTGATTCGGTGATTACGGCAGTGGGCATGGTCAATGAGATCAGCATCATGATCTCTGCCGTGGTGATCGCAGTCGGTATCATGTTATTTGCTTCAGGTCCGATCAGCGGGTTTGTCAATGAGCGTCCCACCTTGAAGATCCTTGCCCTCAGCTTCCTGCTGCTGATCGGTTTCTCCCTGATTGCCGACGGCCTGGGACTGCATATACCCAAGGGCTATATTTACTTCGCGATGGGCTTCTCGGTCTTCGTGGAGATCGTCAACCTGCAGGTGCGCGCCAAGACAACGCCGGTTCAGCTCCGCAAGCCCTATTCAACCAAGGAGTAAACTATTACCATGTCCCCTCCCCGCATAATCCTCCATCTGGATCTGGATGCTTTCTTCTGTGCGGTGGAAGAGATCAAGGATCCGGGATTGCGCGGTAAGGCTTTTGCTGTTGGCGGCTCCCCCAGCGGCCGGGGGGTAGTCACTTCCTGCTCCTACCCGGCCCGGAAAATGGGCGTGCGGTCAGCCATGCCAGCAGCCAAAGCCCTGCAGATCTGCCCCAACTTGATCCTGGTTTCCAGCAACCATCGTGATTACGGGCATTATTCCAGGCTGGTGATGGAGCGCCTGAGAAGCTTTACTGCCCTGGTTGAACAGATCTCCATTGACGAAGCCTTCCTGGATATCACCGGTTTGGGTCCTTCCCCCCGGGAAGTGGGGTTGACTCTGCAGCGGACGATCCTGAACGAGATCAAGTTGCCAAACTCTGTAGGCATCGCCAGCAACAAGTTGGTCGCTAAAATTGCCACTGATGTGGGCAAAATGGCTGCTGGTGGAGACGGGCCTCCCAACGCCATCACTATCGTTCCCCCGGGAGAGGAAAGGGCATTCCTGGCTCCCCTCCCGGTGGACATGCTTTGGGGTGTAGGTCCGAAAACCAAAGAACGCCTGGCTGTGTTTGATATCCAGACCATAGGTGATCTGGCAGCTTTTCCTGAAATAGAGCTGGCAGAGAAATTTGGCAAGCATGGCTACGAGCTATCCTGCCGCGCTAAGGGCATCGATCAGCGCGGGATCACCACCGAGCGGGGGATCAAATCTGTCAGCAACGAGCGCACCTTCCCGAAGGATCTGGGAAGGAAAAGCGAACTTCTGGAGCACATTAATAAGCTATCACGGCAGGTATCCAGCCGGCTTCAAAAGAAAAATTTGCGAGGAAAAACGGTTCAAATCAAACTTCGCTGGTCTGATTTCACAACCCTCACCCGCCAGACCACGCTGCCCCAGACAGTAAATGATTTTGAAACGATATTCAAAACAGCCGCTGATCTGCTGGATCTGGTTTGGGAAGAAGGACGGCGGGTTCGGCTGATAGGAGTCGGGGTGCACAATCTGGATACCCATGCTCACCAGCTGGGATTGTGGGATACAGGGATCCAAAAGGATCTAAAACTACAAGAGACTCTGCGGGAACTGCAGGAAAAATACGGGGAAAACGTCATATCCCGGGGGATAAATACCTAATAAAGATAACATTCACAATCAAGAGACATATGGATTATAATAGGGGGCTGGGCCAGAAAAATCTGCCCCTCTATTTAGTGCGCTTACTATCCTAGTTCTGTGGAGTTAAGTATATGTCTAAAACTATCCGAATGATTGACGGTAACGAAGCAGTGGCTGCGGTTGCCCATAAGATCAACGAAGTGATCGCAATTTATCCCATCACGCCTTCTTCCCCCATGGGAGAACACGCGGACGCCTGGTCGGCCCAGGGCAAAACCAACATCTGGGGCACCATTCCGGATGTGGTTGAAATGCAATCGGAAGGCGGAGCGGCCGGGGCAGTGCACGGAGCGCTGCAAACAGGTGCGCTGACAACCACCTTCACGGCCTCCCAGGGATTATTATTGATGATGCCAAATATGTATAAGATTGCCGGTGAGTTGACACCCACCGTATTCCATGTGGCCGCTCGTTCCGTTGCGGCCCAAGCACTCTCAATTTTTGGTGACCATTCAGATGTCATGGCCGTGCGCTCAACTGGTTTTGGTTTACTTTCATCTGGCTCAATTCAAGAGGCGCATGACTTCTCCCTCATTTCCCAGGCAGCCGCCTTGGAATCCAGGATTCCTTTCGTGCATTTCTTTGAAGGTTTTCGCATTTCGCACGAAATCAACAAGATTGAAATGCTCTCCGACCAAGTCATGAAGGACATGATCGATGATGACCTGGTTCGCGAACACCGTGCCCGGGGATTGAATCCTGACAAACCGGTCCTGCGCGGAACCGCGCAAAATCCCGATATCTTCTTCCAGGCCCGGGAAAGTGTGAACAAATATTATGATGCCTGCCCTGAGATAGTTCAACAGGCCATGGATAAATTTGCCCAGCTGGTTGGACGGGAATACCATCTTTTCGATTATTTCGGCGCAAAAGACGCGGAGCGCGTGCTTGTTATCATGGGATCTGGGGGAGAAACCGCTGCCGCTACGGCAGAATATCTTGCCGAGAGTGGAGAAAAGGTCGGGGTTGTCCGGGTGCGTCTATACCGCCCCTTCTCCGTACAACACCTGCTGGATGCCCTGCCAATATCAACTAAAGTCATTGCTGTCCTCGATCGCACCAAAGAACCCGGATCAATCGGCGAGCCGCTTTACAACGATGTGATCTCGGCAGTTGTTGAAGGCCTGGATAAAAAATCCGCCCCGTTAATCGTCGGCGGCCGGTATGGCTTATCTTCTAAAGAATTCACCCCGGCGATGGTTAAAGGTGTCTTTGATGAGCTCAAAAAGGAAAACCCGAAAAATCATTTTACGGTCGGGATTGTTGACGATGTGACCCACACCAGCCTTGAATTCAATCCTGAATTCACAGTCGAAAGCCCGGATACGATCAGCGGTGTTTTCTTTGGGCTGGGAGCCGATGGCACGGTGGGAGCCAATAAAAACTCCATTAAGATCATCGGCGAAGAAACCGAAAATTATGCCCAGGGATATTTTGTGTATGACTCTAAAAAATCGGGCGCGAAAACGATTTCTCATCTTAGATTTGGCCGTGATCCAATCAATTCGCCTTACCTGATTGGAGAGAACGAAGCAGATTTCCTGGCCTGCCATCAATTTAGCTTCCTTGAACAGGTTGAGATGTTGAAATACGCGAAACCCGGGTCGATCTTCTTGCTGAACAGCATTTACAGTTCAGAAGACGTCTGGGGTTACCTCCCGCGCAATGTGCAGGAAACCATAATCAGTAAGCAACTGGAATTTTATGTGATCAATGCTTATGATGTCGCCAAAGAATCCGGCATGGGTACGCGCATCAACACCATTATGCAGACCTGTTTCTTTGCTATCAGTGGGGTATTGCCCCGGGACGAAGCAATCGCAGCCATCAAAAAAGCGATTGAAAAAACTTATGGGAAGAAAGGGAAAGAAATCGTAAAAAAGAACTTCGAAGCAGTTGATAATTCCCTTGCCAACCTGCACAAAGTTGAAATTCCAGGGTCAGCGCAGAGCGAGATCCAAATGCGTCCGGCCGTCCCGCAGGAAGCACCCGAGTTTGTCAAGGACGTGCTGGGTCAGATAATCGCAGGATATGGCGATAATCTTCCCGTCAGCGTATTTCCGGCCGACGGCACGTATCCAACCGGAACCACAAAATGGGAAAAGCGCAATGTGACCCTTGATATCCCGGCCTGGAACCCTGAGACTTGTATACAATGTAATAAATGTGCCATTGTCTGTCCCCATGCGGCGATCCGCCCTAAAGTCTACGATCCCGCATTACTTAAGGCTGCACCGGAAACCTTCAAGTCCATAGAAGCGAATGGGCGCGAATTCAAGGGGCTCAACTACACAATCCAGGTTGCTCCTGAAGATTGCACAGGCTGCACGTTATGTGTTGATGCCTGCCCAGCAAGTGATAAAGAGGAGCCTGCGCTGAAAATGGTTTCTCAACCCCCTCTTCGCGAACAGGAAAGTCAAAACTGGGATTTCTTCCTCTCCCTGCCTGAAATTGACCGGGCTAAGCTTAAACTCAACCGCGTTAAGGATTCACAATTCTTACTGCCTCTGTTTGAGTTCTCCGGCGCGTGCGCAGGTTGCGGCGAAACACCGTATGTGAAATTGCTTTCGCAGCTCTTCGGTGATCGGAGCGTGATCGCCAACGCAACTGGCTGTTCGTCAATTTATGGCGGCAATATGCCGACAACCCCTTATACCACAAATGAGGAGGGCTTTGGTCCAGCCTGGAACAACTCGCTCTTTGAGGATAATGCCGAATTTGGAATGGGCATGCGCCTAACCATAGACAAGCAGAATGAGTACGCCAAGGAATTGCTTCCTCAGTTCAGCGCAGTGATTGGGGATGAATTAGTACAAGAGATCCTCAATGCTGATCAGTCCACTGAGGCTGGATTAAACGCACAGCGAGACCGTGTCGCTCAATTGCGGGAAAAAATCAAGGGGCTGGATGATCCAAAAGCCCTCGATCTGCTCAGCATCGCAGACAAACTGGTCCGGAAAGATGTTTGGATCCTCGGCGGTGATGGCTGGGCCTACGATATTGGATACGGCGGCCTGGACCACGTGTTAGCTTCCGGGCGAAACGTAAATGTGCTGGTGATGGACACGCAAGTTTACTCAAACACCGGCGGACAATCCTCCAAGGCAACTCCTCTGGCAGCAACCGCAAAGTTTGCTTATAATGGCAAGGATCTTCCCCGCAAAGACCTGGGCATGATCGCCATGTCTTATGGATATATCTATGTAGCCCAGGTTGCAATGGGTTCCAACGACAATCAAGTTCTAAAAGCTTTCCTTGAAGCTGAGGCTTATGACGGTCCCTCCCTGATCCTGGCTTACTCCCCATGTATTGCTCATGGGTTCGATATGGCTACCCAACATCATCAGCAAGACCTGGCGGTAAAATCCGGCCTCTGGCCGCTGTACCGCTACAACCCGGAGCGGGCAAAAGAGGGTAAAAACCCTCTCCAGTTGGACTCCAAGGCACCTTCTGTTCCGTTTAAAGATTTCGCTTATAATGAGGTTCGTTTTAATACACTGCTGCGCAGTGATGAGAAACGGGCTGAGGAATTGATGAAATCAGCTCAAAAGAGCATTGATGATCGCTGGACCCTTTACGAGCAGATGGCCAAAATGGACTACAGCCGGGAAGAGTAAAAGGCTAAAATCCTGTAAGTTGTAAATAGTAAGAGGTAAAAACTCGGAGTTAATGAAACTCCGAGTTTTTTTTGCTTTAATGGACAGTAATAGATTGAAATAATCACCCCAATATACAAGTCACGAATACTTACGTAAACC
>Ga0209834_10000608_pt1 | contig 21789 bp, 19 predicted proteins | sample Mar14236cmmetaG_FD_184134 | JGI IMG/M metagenome (GOLD analysis project Ga0209834, IMG submission 184134) | Marine hydrothermal vent microbial communities from Guaymas Basin, Gulf of California to study Microbial Dark Matter (Phase II) - Marker... ...
ATTTTAAAACCATAAATTTTTAGCAAGTCATTCATTGTCCTGCTCCCAACTCGAGGAATTTTCCTTTCATAGGTCGAAGGTAGTTCAACATGACTTGTCTGTTAATAAGAGCTGCTTTTTGAAAAGGAGCGGCTAAAACTTTTTTTAGTTTCTCAACCATGGAGGTTTACAGAATTAAATTATTATAATATTTATTATATCATTTATAACTTAAAATATTACCTTATGTCTACAATATGTCTACAACCATTTCCAACTCCTTGATAGCCTTTGGTTTTAAAGAAAATAAGGTGATGGGGACCTTATTTTGGTTTAGAATATTATTGAGACAATCGTCTAACAGGGGGAATCTCACCGTTTTTCCTCTATAAAGCCGTGCTTGCTGATTTTCAGCTTCTTACCAATATTTTAAGCAAGCGGTTGTTTTTCCCAAAGATTTTTCCTTTTCTTCTTGTAAATTGAGAAGAGTCAAAACTGATAATTTCTTTATCCTTTAGGAAAAATTTAACTCGAGATTTTAGATGTGAGCGAGTTCGTGTATTATAATAAAAACAAATTCAATGAAAAAAATTCTTATTGCTCATCCAGAGTTAAAACCAAGAGGCGGTTCCGAAGCTCGTCCTCTTTGGATAGCACAAGCTTTAAAAGAAGATCATGAAGTAACCCTTATTAGCCAGGGAAACATTGATTTTCCCCTTTTAAACGAATCTTATGGAACTTCGCTACAAGAAAAGGAAGTAAAAAAAATAGAATTGCCATATCCTTCTTCCATATTCACTAGATTTGATGCTTATCGTTCTTTGCCCCTTATTCGTTATTGCCAGGCAAAGGCCAATGAATTTGATATTCTTATTTCTTCGTATAATGTTTTAGATTTAAAAAAGAGAGGAATTCAATTCATTGCTGACTTTTCTTTTTCTGATCGACTAAGAAGAAAGTTCAATCCTCAACATGGCTGGTTCAATAAATTAAAATATGAATTTTCTCCTTTAAGGGCAATTTATTTAAAAATCGCTCAGTGGATTTCCCGGACGAGTTCTTCCGGGTGGAAACGCAATCTAACTGTAGCCAATTCAAAATGGACTCAGCTAATCTTAAAAGCTGAATTTAATATTAATTCAGAAGTAATTTATCCGCCGGTTAGATCCCCAGATAATAAAGTATCTTGGGAGGATCGAGAGGAAGGTTTTGTTATTCTTGGCCGAATTTCTCCCGAAAAAAAAATCGAACAAGCAATTGAAATTGTTCGCCGAGTTAGGGATTATCTTAGTCATAAAAACTTACATTTACACATTTTAGGTGGGAGTGGACCAAAGAGTGGCTATTACGAAAAACTAAGGACTCTAACTAAAAATGCCCAAGATTGGATTTTCTGGGAAGGGCCGGTTTTTGGGCCAAATAAATATGCAATTCTTCAAAAGCATAAATATGGTCTTAATTGCCGTCCTTTTGAACCTTTTGGCATTGCTGTAGCCGAAATGGTAAAAAGTGGTTGTTTAGTCTGGGTTCCCAAGAGGGGAGGGCAAGAAGAAATAGTTTCGCATCCAGATTTAATTTATAATAACCTAGAGGAGGCGGTTCAAAAGATTATTGAAGTAGTCGAGAATGAGAGGAGAGAATTATTACTACGCCAACATTTGGCAGAACAAGCATTAAAATTTTCAACCGAAGCTTTCACGAAAAAAGTTAGAAATCTTATTTCCCAGTTTGAGTAAATGGACAAAATTGCCTTGATAATTGCGACCAAAGATCGGCCGGCTGAATTGAAACGGCTGTTATCTTCCCTTAATGCTCAAACAGAGTTCATCGAGCAGGTGATTATTGTTGATAGTAGTAGTTTCCAAAAAAGAAAGCCTTTTCCTCGAAGGAAAGAAAAGATTTTAAGGATTGACTACTTTTCTTTTGATATTCCTTCCACTTCCCAGCAAAGAAATTTTGGCATGACTAGAGTTGCACCCGATGTTTCTTGGGTGGGGTTTTTAGATGATGATGTTGTTTTTGACCCGAAAGCAATTGAAGAAATGAAAAAGGCCCTTCGAAAATTAAAAGACGATGACAAAATTGGTGGCTTAGGATTTAATCAGATTAACCATCCTCCTCTTGAATTTCAAAGGTTCAAGGAATTTCCCCTGGTTGAGAAAACAGGACTTTACCATCGTCAAAAAGGTGTGGTTTTGCCCACTGGATTTCAAACTCTAATTGGCACTGTTACTCAAGATGTTGAAGTTGAATGGTTACCTTCGGGTGCAGTTCTCTGGAAAAAAGACATCCTGGCTAATCACTTTTTTGATGATTGGTTTTCGGGCTACGGTTACTTAGAGGATTTAGATTTTAGTTACGCCTTAGGTAAAAAGTATAAATTGATGGTTATTGCCGCCGCCAAATATTATCATTTTCCTGCCCCATCGGGACGGGGAAGTCCCCTGGTTTTTGGGCGACGCGAAGTTCTAAATAGAATTTATTTTGTCCATAAGCATCAAGAGTTATCTCTTTTCCGGTGTTATTTGGCTCTCTTGGTGCGCTTCAAGATGAGCCTTTTCCTGGGCATAAAAAGAAGGAATTTCCAATTTTGGCTGAGAGCCCTGGGAAACCTTTGGGGATTTGTCGAGTCCTTTCCAATCGCTTTGCTGAGGCATGAAAAAAAATGCGAGTACTAATATCGGCCTACGCTTTTAATCCTTCTTCTTCGGCTCACCTTCATCCTGGAGAAGATTTGTTTGGCTGGAAAATGGTGGAACAAATTAGCCGGCGCCACCAGATTTGGGTTATTACCGAAGCTTATAATCAAGATTCAGTGCTTGAAGCCCTCTCTTCCCTCAACCGGCAGAATATTTCAATTATTTTTGTTCAATTGCCACTGAATTTGAGAAAAATTTTTTACAAAGTTGGTATTGGCCAAAGGATTTATTATTATATATGGCAATTTCTGGCCTGGCGGAAAGCAAGTCGACTTCACCGAAAACATCATTTTGATTTAGCCCATCATTTAACCTTTGGCAACTACTGGATTCCGAGTTTTATCGGCGCTTTTCTTCCCATCCCTTTTTTATGGGGGCCAGTTGGTGGAGGGCAAAAAACGCCACCACCTTTAATGAGAGAGTTTAGTTTAGTGGGTAAAATTTCAGAATATTCCCGGCTGGCTGCCCAGTGGATAAGCCGGCAACAATTTATCTGGCATCGATGCCTGCGCCGGGCTAGCCTCATTCTTGTGTGTAATCGAGAAACCAAACAAAAAATTCCTTTAAAGTATCAGGTTAAAGTCAGGTATTTCCCTGTCAACGGAATTGACTCTCAACTTGTTAAACAGGAGCTGCCAAAAAAGAAAGATAGGCCACCTTTTGTGATCATGATGGCGGGGCGTTTGCATCGATTAAAAGGTTTTTCTCTTGGTCTACGGGCATTCTCGGATTTTGTCCAAACTCACCCGCAATCGAAACTAATTGTTGTGGGCAAAGGCCCAGAGAGAGCTAGGTTGGAAAAATTAGCTAATGATTTAGGAATCAGGTCCAAAGTTGAGTTTCTCCCTTGGTTAAGGAGAGAAGAGTTGTTGGTTAAAATGAAAGAAATTGATGTTTTTTTATTTCCCAGTTTTCGAGATGGCGGGGGAGCGGTGGTCATTGAAGCTATGGCTTGTGGCTGTCCAGTGATAGGTCTTAATGTTGGAGGTCCTGGCTTTCATATTGAGAAAGACTGGGGAGTAAAAATCGAGGTCGGACCATCTCCGGTAATTGTTAAGGAAATTTCCGAGGCTCTTGAGAAGTTATTCGAGGATACTTTTTACCGGGAAAAACTAGGCCAAGCGGCTAGACAAAGAGTGGTTGAAATATATACCTGGGAAAAGCTAGGATTAAAGATGGAAGATTTGTATCGAGAATGCTTAAATCAAGGAAAAAGAATAGAAAGACAAAGAGAAGATGTAGTGAATCATGATTAATTTTTTTCTTTTAATTTGGATTTTAATCTGGGGGGGGATGTACTCAGGCCTCTATAATATTAGCTCCATTATGTTTGCTTCGCCCCTTGGCTTGTTTCAAGGAGTACGGGCTTTCTTCCCTTTACTTGCCCTTTATCTAAGTCTTTTATGGTTTATATTAAAGAGAGAAAAATTACCTTCGTTTTCGTCGCCTCTCGGTCTTTTTCTCATCTATGGCTTGACAGGAATTCTTACATCTCTAACTTCACCTAGTAAAACTGTGTCTTTATATTGGGGAGGTTTGTATTTAGCTCCTGTCTTAGCCTTGGCTTTAGTGGCTAATCAGGAAGACTCGCTCGAAATTCTTAAGAAGTTAATCTGGGTCAATTATGTCGTCGCTATTGGGTTAACGGTGTTATTTTTTCCAGAGATGTGGCAAATTGGTTTTGGGGGTCAAGTAAGACAAATGTTTTATTCCCTCCCTTTTGGATTGGGAGTAATCCGGGCTAATGGAGTAGGTCGTTTAGCATTGATTACTTTGATTGTCTCTTTCATTCGTTTTTTGTACCAGAAAGGACTCAAACGTTATTTATGGTTTGGGTTAATTATCCCTGGATTATACTTATTGGCCCAATCTCAATCTCGGACAGCTTTACTTGGATTAGCAGTAAGTTCCTTGATTTTTGTTGTTCTTTGGCAGTTAAGGTGGCAATTTTTAGTGGCTGGGCCGGTAGTCGCTTATCTTTTGTATGTTGTCGGTTATAAATGGCGAGCCCAAGAAAAATTGGTCATGTTGTTTACTTTAACCGGCCGGGAGTTTACCTGGAAACAAGCTATGGATTATATAAGACAGTCCCCTCTTCTTGGCTGGGGATTCCATACAGATCGACTTTTACTAAATTCGCAACATATTCACAATTCCTACATCCATGCCATGCTTCATGGGGGAGTGGTGGCCACGATGTTTTTTGTGGCGGCTGTGATTAAAATCTGGGCGGTTGTTTGGCGAGAAAAATTGCTCTTTCGCCTTGATGAGTTTTCAGTCGCTGATCAACCCTACTTAATTGAATCTTTATGCTTGCTCGGTTTTTTAACTTCAAGAAGCTTTTTTGAATCCACAGCTGCTTTTTATGGAGTTGATTTATTACTTTTTTTACCAGCTATTCTATTTTTAACTTTGATCGTTAACCAAGAGTTGCCTAAGGAAGAAAGTCAGGCATGAAAATCTGGATTTTTACGATGTATTATCACCCCGAGTTTGGGAGTGCGCCAATTTTAATGGATGAGTTGGCAACTTTTTTAGCGGCAAGAGATTATCCGGTCGAAGTTGTAACCACGATTCCCCGTCCCCCTCACCACCGCCCTTATCGTTTTAAAATTCGCCAGAGAGAGAAAAGAGACAAGTTGGTCGTAAGTCGCTACCGGACAAATTTTACCCGTCACCATCTTGGTCGCCTTTTGGCCTGGTCCCTCTATACTTTGTGGTCGCTCTTGGTCCTCCGCCGGGTAAAGAGTGGCGATGTAATTTTACTGCGGTTGCCTCCTTTACTATTAGGCTTAATTTCCTGGCCGGCCAAAAGAAAAAAAGTGCGGGTGGTTTTGTCTGTTCAGGATATTCACCCTGATCTTTCGATCGAATCAGGATTGCTTAGAAATAAAAAATTAATTAAATTTGCCCAAAAAATGGAGAAGTGGATTTATGATCAGGCCGACAAAATTGTGGTTATAAGCCCTGGTTTTGGCCAAAATTTAAAAAGAAAAGGAGTTTCTTCTGAGAAATTGATCATAATTCCTAATTGGGTCAATACAGAGTTCTTAAAGCCGTATCCGAAAAATAATCAAGTGGCGGTAAATTTTGATTTAGTTAATAAATTTGTCATCCTTTATGCTGGCACCTTGACCTTAAGTAGTTACCAAAGTTTAGAAAAAATACTCGAAATAGCGGCTTCTTTGCGAACAGATCCCCAACTCTTATTTCTCTTCGTCGGCGAAGGATTGAAAAAACCCGACCTGGTCAAGAAGGCTCAGGAGCTTGGCTTGCCCAATGTAAAGTTTATTCCTTTTCAACCTTATGAACTCCTTCCCCAGCTTTTATCCTCCGGGGATGTTTTATTAGTTCCCTTAGATCAAGAAAAAAGTGAGTTGTCGGTTCCATCAAAATTATACAATTATATGGCGGTGGGCAGGCCAATTCTAGGCTTGGCAGAAAGTAATTCCGAAGTAGCCCAAATTTTAAGGAAATCAGAAGCTGGTTTTACCATCTCTCCCGGGGAAAAAGATGCTTTGCTCCGGGTAATTGAGGCTTTGAGGACTAGCCCCAGTTTGGGTCGGGAAATGGGGCAAAAAGCAAGAAAATATGTCGAGAGATATTACTCCCAAAAAGTAGTTTTACCTCAATATGAGGAAATATTAATTAATAAAGAAATTTAAAGATAAACTTTTATAGTAATAAGATACCCGGGATAAAGGTGACTATTGAAGGAGGAAATTGAGTGGCACTAATTATTTTCCTGAAAAGAAAGAAACTGGGTTCTGAGAAGAATAAACAATTAATTAATTTTGACTTTTCCAAAGAGACTTGGTCTAGGATATTGAGGTATTGGTTGCCGCCAATTTTATGGATGGCTTTTATTTTTCCCGTGGGGAATCGGGTGGGAAGCAGTCCCTTTTTTTATCGGTTAATCGAAAGCCTGGTTACTTGGATTAATCCAGATTCTTCCCTTCGGATTGTCGAAGTAATTTATATTTTTTGTCGTAAGTCCTTTCATTTTTTCGAATATGGGTTTCTCGCCGCCCTATTTTTTCGAGCTTTACGTCAAGATGCAATCGAAAGTTGGCCGAGAAAATGGTTGATCCAAAGTGGGATTATTGCTGGAGCTTACGCTGGTGTTGATGAGCTTCTCCAATCCTTTGTTCCCAATCGGAATGGGTCTTTGATTGATGTTTTAATCGACTGGGCAGGGATTATGTTTTTCTTAAGGTTTATTTTGGGTAAATTTAGAGCTAAGTTTAATAATAATTCTTTAAAATGAATTTTTTAAAACGACCCTTTGATTTAATTTTATCCGGGGCAGGAATTATTTTGTCCTTTCCCATATGGGTGGTTATTATGGGGCTGATATTGCTTGATGATGGTTGGCCGGTATTTTATTGTCAAGAAAGGGTCGGGAGAAGGGGACAACGGTTTAAAGTTATTAAGTTTAGAACGATGATTCGGGAAGCTGAAGAAGCGGGGGAACCTGTTCAAGCTACCGAGAATGACCCTCGCGTAACGAGAGTCGGGCGGTGGTTAAGGAAAACCGCTCTTGATGAATTACCTCAGTTAGTGAACATCTTCTGTGGTCAGATGAGCTTTGTTGGCCCCCGAGCTTTACGTCCCCAAGAAAAGGAAGTTTGGGGGGATAAGGTTGTTCCCTTAAGCCAGGTGCCTGGTTATCGCCGGCGCCATCAGGTTCTTCCCGGGTTAACCGGTTTGGCTCAGGTTTATCTTCCCGCTGATGCTCCCCGTCGAAAAAAGCTGAAATATGATTTGTTATATGTCAAGAAAAGGAGTTTTTGGCTAGATATTAAATTGATTATTTTGTCTTTCTGGATAACTTTTCGAGGCCGCTGGGAATCCCGCGAGAAGAAAATCTAGCAAATACTAAGAAGAAACAAAATAAGCCACTGCTGAGTTAGTCATAGAGGGCAAAATTTGACAATTCTGGTGGTTTTAATAAATAATACATCCACATTTCGAGAAAATAATTTAAGCGGGAAAATAAGTTAATGAATCTAATAAAAGATGTAGTCATCGTTGGTGGTGGACCGGTAGGTTTATATTTGGCTGGCTCTCTAGCTCGTTCAGGCCTTGAGGTGTTAACCATCGAAAAGAAAAAAGAAATTGGGGAAGATATTATTTGTACGGGCATTATTGGCCAAGAAGCTTTTACTAAATTTCAATTGGCCCCAAGTTCGATAGATCATGCTCTGCAAGATGTTGAATTATTTTCTTCAGCCGGAGGAAGAATTAAATATCACCATCCTTTCCCTTTTGCTTATGTAGTGGATCGGAAAGTATTTGATCAGTCGTTAGCCCGCCGGGCTCAAGACGTGGGAGTAGAAATCTTAACCGGACTAGAGGTTAAAGAGATAATTCCTTCCCCCACGAAGGTGAAAATAGTGGCGCAAGGGCCCGAAAATCAGATGAACTTCTTTCAAGCTAAAATATGTGTGCTGGCTACGGGCAATAATTTTTATTTGCATCAACAATTAGGCTTAGGTAAACCATCTCAGTTTGTTTTGGGAAGGCAGGTAGATTTAGTTGCCGAGCAATCAGCCCCAGCTCGGTTATGTTTGGGGAAAGCTTTTTCACCCGATGGTTTCGCTTGGCAAATTCCTTTTAAAGAAAAAGGATGGAAAATTGGGCTCCTTACTTCTTCTGATCCTCGCCCCTATCTGAGGAAAATTTTAAAGAGTTTCTTTCCCTTAATACCTGGTTCTGAAAATAATAATCTTCCTCCTCTTTCCACTAAGGCCATTGCCCAGGGAATAGTTTCTCCATCTTTTGCCAATAGGATTCTTGCGGTCGGGGAAGCGGCTGGCCAGGTAAAAACTACTACCGGAGGAGGAGTTTTCTATGGGTTGGTTGGAGCTCAATTAGCTGAAGAAACCATATTAGAAGCTTTCCAGCGGGGAGTTTATGATGAATCTTTATTATCCGGCTATGAGAAGCGGTGGCGAGAAAGATTAGAGTCGGAAATAAGAATCGGCTTGATCATGCGCAAGGTTTATTCTCTCCTGAATGACAAAGATGTGAATTTGTTGTTCCAAATTGCTCGTGAGGATGGCATCCTTCCCCTAATTCAAGACCAGGGAAATTTTGACTGGCACAGTGGTTTAATTATGAGTTTGATCCGCCATCTCTATCATTATCCCCATCGAATTCCAGCCTTCATTCATTTATCAAGAGAAATCTGGCAAAAAACGAAATATATAACTAGTGGGGAAGCATTTCCAAAATCGTGATGGAAAAATGGTGGCTGGTACCTTATTTTGGCCAGTGGCATTTTCAAGAAAACGGGCTAAGATAGTGCCTATCACCATTTTTCCCAGCCCAAAAAAAATGAGAAAGAAATATTTTGTTGGCTTCCATTTCTTTCTTCTCCGCTAATATTTATAATTCAAGCTAATGGCTATTTGCCAAGCTATCACGGTTTTGGAAATGCTGGCAAGAGTGAAGGTGGTTTGACTTTAAAGAGGTAATAAGGATATAATCAAAAAAAGGCTAAAATCGGAAAAGGAAGCAAAGAAGGACATTATCCAAGGCGCAATATTTTTGGGAATTTTTAGGTATTTAAGATGAGAGATAATAAAGGGAAGAAGGAAATCGATCTTTTTGATATTTGGCGGGTAGCTCTAAAAAGGAAATGGATCATTATTACGATTGCAATCTTGTTTATTGTTGGGGCGGGGATTTATTCATTTACTCGAACGCCAATTTATCAAGCCACGGCCACTATTTTAATCGAAGAGCCCGGATCAAGTATGTTTAATATTGAAGAAATGTTTAATTATACTCCTTATTATCGTTATGATTTTTTAGGAGTATATTTCAATACCCAATTAAGTCTTTTAACCAGCCGGACATTAGCCGAGAGAGTTGCCCGGCGGATGAATTTGTCCGAGCGAATGGAGTTAAACACTCAATCTAGTTCCTCCCCGGCGAGTTTTTTAGGGCAAATAAAAAGTTTTTTTTCTATATCTCGATGGTTTAATAGAACTAAAGAAGTTACTCAACCAGCGCTGCAAGAATTTGTTCCGCCGGCTGATTTAAGCGCTAATTATGCTTTTGTTGTTCTTTCGGGATTGAAAATTCAACCCGTCGAGGAAACTCGATTAGTCAACATCAATTTTCGTTCCCCTTTCCCTGTTTTAGCCGCCGATATAGTCAATAATTTAATTGAGGAATTTATTGATTACTCGGTGGAAATGCGTTATGAAGCGACGAGACAAGCTTCTGAATTCTTGAACAAGCAAATTGCTCAACTGAGGAATGAGTTGGCGGCCAAGGAGAAGGAGCTACAAAAGTATGGAGAAGAAAAAAAGCTGTTATTTTTAAACGAAAAAGAAAGTTCCGTCGTGAGTAAATATGCTGACTTAAACACGGCTTTTACCGAAGCTCAGATAGAGAGGATTAATAAAGAAGCTGCTTTTCGAGAATTGTCAAGCTTACAGATTGAGGCCTTGTCCCCGAACATTGATAATCCTGTCATTCAGAGTTTAAAAGCCGAATATACCCGTTTGAAAAATGAATATGACGAGAAAATTAAGATTTTTAAGCCTGAATACCCTGATATGGTTCGTTTAAAGGCCCGGCTGGATTCCTTGCGCACGGAGTTGGAAAAAGAAATTAGCCAGGCTGTGGATGCGGCAAGGACTGAATATCGAGCTGCTTTGGCTAAAGAAAATTCTCTCAAGAATTTATTAGAAAAACAGAGAGAAGATGTAGTGAGAACCAATAATAATGCGATTCTCTATAACAGCCTTAAAATAGATGTGGAAAATAAAAGAAACCTGTTGAATTCTCTGATTGCCAAGCAAAATGAAGCCCTGGTTTCGGCCCGGCTGAAAGGATTAAAAACAAGTAACATCAAAATTGTTGACCGGGCTTTGGTTCCCCAATCTCCTGTCTATCCTAATCCCTCCCGCACAGTTATGTTAGCTTTTCTATTGAGTCTTTTTGTTGGAGTAGGGGTAGCTTTCATTCTAGAATATCTAGACAATACAATTAAATCTCCTGAAGATGTAGAACAGTTGGTTGACCTTCCTTCTTTAGGCTTGATTCCTCTTGTTTCAGCTTCTAACGGGGTAAAAAAGGCATCCTATACTCACCAGTATTCTTACGGACAACAAGAAGGGGAAACTCTGGAAGAAGAAGTTATTAATAATATTGAATTAATTAATTATTATTATCCTAATATTTCAATTGCCGAGGACTACCGAACCATTAGGACCTCAATTCTGTTTTCTTCCTTAGAAGACAAACCAATGGCGATTGGCTTTACCTCTTCTCTGCCTGAAGAAGGAAAATCAACCACATTAGTTAATACCGCCGTAGCTTTTGCGCAGATGGACCGCCGCGTTATTTTAATTGATGGTGATTTGCGCAAACCACGTTTGCACAAGATTTTTGATAACACCAACCGGATTGGTTTAAGCAATTATCTTGCTGGAAAATCTTCCATAGATGAAATTATTCATCCAACGAAGATAACTAAACTGGATTTAATTCCGTGTGGACTTCATCCGCCAAATCCGGCTGAGCTTCTGGAATCACGGCGCTTCATTGACTTGATTAGACTTTTGAAAGAAGACTATGATTTTGTTCTTGTTGATTCACCACCAACCCTGGCTGTAGTGGATGCTAGTGTCGTCTCGACGAGAATGGATGGTGTTGTTGTGGTGATCAGGGCTAATAAAACAACCAAAAAGTCTCTCTTGTATGCGGTGGAAACTTTAAGGAAAGCCAAAGCCCCTATTTTAGGTGTTGTTTTAAATGAGGTTCCCTTTAGCCATAATGGCTATTATTCTCCTGATTATCACGGTTACTTAAAGGGTTATTATTCATCTTCCAAACACTAAAATCATGATCGATCTTCATGCTCATATTCTTCCTGGAATTGATGACGGAGCCCAAACTCTAGCCGAAGCCCTAAAGATGCTAACTATAGCTGAGGAAGATGGTATTACCAAACTGGTGGCCACCCCTCATCTTTATCGCGGTAAGTACCAGCAATTGGAAGAATTAAAAATAAAACAAGAACTCGAAAAATTAAGAAAGGCCGCTGCCCAGAAAGGCTTGAAGATTGATTTATTATCTGGTGCTGAAGTTCATATCACTCATAAGCTCCTGACCGAAATTCGCCGCCATCGAGTCGAGTTGGTTATTAATGGTAGTGATTATCTTTTCCTCGAATTTCCCTCCGACCATGTATTCCCGGGAGTGAAGAATTTAATGTTTGAGCTTTTATCCCAAAGATTAACTCCCATTATTGCTCACCCCGAGAGAAACGCTGTTTTTTTACGCCAACCACGGTTATTGGCTGAGTTAATTCAGATGGGAGTTCTCTGTCAGGTAAATAGTGGCAGCTTTTTGGGCTGTTATGGAGAAAGAATTCAAGTTGGAGTTTTAAATTTGCTGAAGCTGGGACTTGTCCATTTTATTGCCAGTGATTGTCATAATTCAGCCACTTTACCTCCTCGTCTTTCCCCGGCCGTCGAGATTGCCGCCGAGATAATTGGCCCGGCGGCGGCTAACGCTTTAGTTGTTGATAATCCCCAAGCAGTGGTTGAAAATAGAGCGATCCCTTATTATCCCGAGCCTCTTGAACCCCGAGAAAGAAGCCGGTCGCTAAAATTCGTTTGGCCAGTATTTAATTTCTTTTCGAAAAAGAAAAAATAATCCTTTTCTACTCAAAAACAAAGAACATGAAAACGAAGCGGAAAAGCTCAAAGTTTAAGTGGAGAAGTCAACCTTTTTTAATTTTTAAATGGTGGGTATTTTTTCTGATTTTTTTCTGTCCTTTACTCTTGGGTGGAGTTGATGATTGGGTCATCTTAGTTTTCGAAGTAACCGTGGCCTTAATGTGGGTTTATTACCTTCTCTCTTCAGAAAAGCCAGAACCTTCGCCGGCAATTAAGAAATTAACAACTTATTTAACCCGTCTGCTAGTGGCCATGGGTATTTTTCTTATCTTTCAAATCCTTCCTCTTCCCACTATCTTGGTTAAATTGATTAGTCCTCATTCCTATTCCCTGCGCGAAATGTTCTCGATTGGAGCCTCAACTTCTTCGTGGATGACGATCTCTGTGGCCCCCTTTAAAACCATAAAGGAATCGCTAGAACTTCTCTCCTATGCTCTATTTGTTCTTCTTATTTTTAAGACGGTCGTTTCCTTTCGAGTCATTAAGAAGTTTTTCTGGGCCCTGGTGGGTTTAGGTTCTTTTCAAGCTCTCTACGGAATAATTGAGTTACTTAACCCTCACCCGCGACTGCTTTTTTTCCCTAAAGAAATAAACTTGCAGGTCGCTACCGGAACCTATGTCAACCAAAATCATTTTTCGGGATTGTTAGAAATGACTCTCCCGATCACCTTGGGATTATTTCTAGTCCAAATGGAAAAGCTATTTGCCCCGGCCTTGTCCTGGAAAGATAAGATTTTACAGTTTTCAGAAAAAAAGATGACCGGGGGCCTTATTCTGGGATTATTGGCTTTACTCCAAGTGTTAGGGGTTTGGTTTTCTAGGTCCCGTTCAGGGATAATTGTTGTTTTTCTTGAATTTATTTTTTTCTTGATTATCCTAACTATTTTTTTTCAGGGTGATAAATTCAAAAAACGCCAGAGTATTAGAATTTTGCAGGTAGTTTTAATTATTGTTTTGGTGGTCATTGTTTATACCGGAGCTTCTTCGACGATTAGCAGGTTTACCTTGGAAAAGCTTAATCAAGAAGGCCGCTTTCATTATTGGGCCACCCTCGGTCAGATGATAACTGATTTTCCCTTTTTTGGTTCTGGATTAGGAACTTTTGCCTCCCTTTATCCAGCTTATGAATCGGGAAAGACTTACGGCCTCTTGTTGCATGCTCACAATGATTATCTTGAATTTTTCCTCGAAATGGGCCTAGTGGGAATGATCTTCCTTTGCGGGGGAATATCTTTAGTGGTGATTAAAACGGGCCTTCAATGGGTCAAAAGGAGAAATTTTCAGATTAAGATTATGTCCTTAGCAGCAATGATTGGTGTTTTTGGTTTGGCTATTCATAGTTTGACTGATTTTAATCTCCATATTCCAGCTAATGCGATCATTTTTTCTTTAATTCTCAGCCTGAGTCTAATTTTAGTCTATTGGCGGCCCCAGAAGGATTAAGGATGAACAAGTCGATTAAATTGATTCATCAACCGAGGAGAATGGCTTCTTTAATTGTTGTTTTACTTTTAATCGGAATAATTGGGCTTGAAGTTATTCTTTATTTAAATATCAGGTGGGTTTCCCTTGCTCGAAGAGACATTGCGAACGATCAAGTGAGGTTAAAAACTCTAAACCGGGCTCAACAGATTTTCCCTTTCAACGATGAGGTGAATTTAGAATTAGGCCGGTGGTGGTTGACCCAGGCTCAGAGCCCCCACTTCTCGTATGAGGAAAGAATTAAGGGCTTAAAAAAAGCAATGAATTACCTTGAGCAAGCAATTCGACTTAATCCTGGTTCTTACCGGGCCCATTTTTATTTAGCCCAAGTAGGGCAAGTTCTTCGTTTTGAAGAGAAAATTCCATTTAGCCCGATTAGTGAGTTTAAAAAGGCCGCTTTGTTAACTACTTATAACGAAGAAGTTTACTTTCAGGCAGGACGACACTTGTTTTCTCTTTGGAATGAGTTGTCCCCGGAAGATAAAGAAATAACTTGGCAATTATTAGCCAATGTCATTACTCCCAATAACCCCGATCATTTAGAAGAAATTTTGCCTAGTTGGGAATATAATGGTGCCTCAGAGGAAGTATTAAACAAGTTATTACCCCAAGATGCACGCTTATACCGAGTTGTGGCGGATTATTTAGCTCGCCGCGGAATTAAACATGAACTTAGGTTAATTAAACTTGCTCAGGCAGAAATGATGGAGTTTGACCAAGCTCGCCGTCTTTACTTTCAAGCTTTAAATCAAGCTCAAATTTCCCAGTTTAGGCGCGCTGAGCAAGCTTTTCAGGAAGCCTATGGATTACTCCAGAGAATAAAGTTTTACCAAGCCTTGATTGGCGAAAAGCTAATCGAGGAGAGTGATTTTTATGTTTTTTCTAAAGAGATAAAGAAAAATATTGCTTTTTTGCGACTTAGTCGAGGTGAGAATTTTTCAAGCGTTAAAACTCTTCTTCTAAGCTACCTAGATGAGGAAGATGATGTCGACGCTCTAGAGAATTTTATTAATTACCTGCGCCAAAAAATGGAGATTCAAGGCTCTAAAATAGCCAACCAGGAAAAATTCTTGTTTTTTTATCTGGAGTCTCTAGTTGATTATAAAAAAGGAGCTTTTAGCCAATTATCGGAAAGAATAAGGAGTCAAGGAGTTTTTATCCAGGATAATATCTTAGATTTTCCTGCTGAAGTGGCTGATTTATGGCGAATCGTGGCTGAGTCTTATCTCAATCAGGATTTCGTCTATGATTCTTTAGAGTATTTTGAAAAAGCATTGATGATTAAGCCTAAAGATATGAACATTTTATTAGGGTTAATGGAGACTTATGAACGATTGAATCGGGAAGATAAAATTGAAGAAGTGAGTTTACGGATTGCCGAGATAATTCGGGAAAGAGAGGAGAAATTCCGGTCAACTCCTCTTTTGCCAGGCAAAACAACCAATTTTCAAATCTTAGCCTCCAGGAATACCAGGCGATTGAAAATTATTTTTGATCTGGCTGACTCAAGAGTGAGTCCCCTGGTGGGGGTGATTATCAATGGAAGAATAGAAAGAGAAGGTTTTTTAAAAAGCCCAGAGATTGAAGTTGAAACAGATTTTAAGGTGGGAATCAACCAGGTGGAAATCACTTCTTATAATACCGAAATTAGATGCTTAAAAATGATGGTCGAGTAAAAGAGAAATATTGTCAATTTGGTCACCCCTGAAGAAAGACCTAGTTAATGAAGAGGAAAAAGGGAGAAACAAAAACTTGCCAGCTTAAAATAGTAACCACAGCTAGCTTAAAATTACTTGACAATCGGAAATAAAAGGAATAGGTTAAGAGTACTAAAGGAGGATTCCATGATTTTAGGTGCCAGATCAAAGAAAGTAGCTGTCTTTATTCTTCCGTCACTGATCATATTTCTGGTTGCTGGTGTTTTTGGGGGTGAGTTAAATCCTTCAAGGTTAGGGGTATTACAAGGAAAAGTCTTAGCTCTTGATGGAAATACACCTTTTCCTGGAGCTCAAGTTAAATTAAAACATTTGGGAACAGGTAAAATATTGGCCAGCAGTCCTACCAATAATCAAGGATATTTCCGAGTAGATGGCCTGGATAAAGGACTTTATTTGGTGGGAGTTTCAACTCCCCAAGGTGATTTTAATGCCAATGCTCTGGTCGGGATTGAACCAGCTAAAACCGAAGAAATTGTTATGGTTTTGAAACCTTATGATGCCCAGACTGCTCAAGCTGCTCAAGAGGTTTATCGCGAACAGAAAAAATCGGGGGAATCGCTTGTCGGTCGAGTAGTTGCTTTTTACCCCCCTCAAAAAGCTGCCGATGTCTTCATTATCAAAGGCTATCTTCAACTTAGAGATAGGATCCATGTTAAAGGGACGGAAACAGATTTCTATCAAAATGTTGAGTCATTGCTCTTGGAAGGGCAAGCTATAAAGCGAGCTTATGCCAGTCAGACAGTGTTGTTGAAATTGAATTACCCGGCTCAAGTTGGAGATTTGGTTTATCTTGTTTGCAAAGAAGGGATTTTACCTATTTTCCTAACCCCTCTGGGGATTGCCGCCATTGTGGCCGGAAGTGCAGCCATCATTTATGGCACGATCAGCTTAACTGACGAAGAAGTAGTTAGCTCTAAATTCAAAAGATAGTTCTTGCCTTTTATCAACTAAAAAATTATTATTCACTAAGAATAGTTTTTTATCAAAATTCCATCTTTTGTGTCGTTAATGGTCAATCCATATTTAACTCGATTTTTAATCTTAACCGCTCAGACCGAGTTGTCCCCAAGCGAGAGAAAAGAGCTATTAGATTTACATTGTCAACTTTCTGACCACCAATTAATTCTGGCTAAGCTCGAGGAGGAAGGATTAGTTGGCTTGGCTTATCATCATTTTAATGCCTTCTCTAATGATGTTAATCCTGATTTTTTTAACTTGCTTAAAAACAAAGCTTTAGTTTACACTGCCCGTCAAGCTAGAATAATTGAACAAATACTTCCTCTTTCTTCCTTTTTATCTAGGGAAAACATAAGGTGGGTAGTGGTGAAAGGACTATCTCTTGCTTATCGGATCTATCCGGAACCATATTGGCGCCCCTTTTTTGATGTGGATATGCTTGTTCATCCTGATGATGGAGAGCGGGTTGATGAATTACTGTCTGGTTTTGGATTGGAGCCAGTTATGGCTCGCCATCTTTCTTTAGCCTCAAATTTGGCGGCGTTGAAAAAAAACTTTTGGTTATATCGCCCTTTGTATAAAAAGAAAGAGTTGTTTCTGGAAGTTCATCTAGGGTTTCCCTTACTTCATCAGGAACGGGAGGGGGAAGAAGATTTTTGGACTTCAAGAGAGAAATTTAAAGTCCAGGGATTGGAGCTGCCTTGTTTGCTCCCCGAATACGAGTTTGCTCTTCTTTGTCTTCATCTCCAACAACATTCCTATTCGCGACTGATTTGGTTGACTGATATCGTTCAACTTATTAAAGCCCGGCAAATTAATTGGGATAAGGTCAAGGAGATTGCTCAAAGAGAACATGTTGAAGGCTCGCTAGCCTATGCTATTTCGATTATTAATCAATTATGGCCCAACTCTGTTTCAGAAGATACCGGGCCCTTATTTTCTCCCACGAAACAGGAAAAATTTTGGCTTCGTGTTTTTTTCCCTCTCTCCCCAATTTTAACGCGGGAAGAAATTAAAGAAAGCCCAATTCACACTCCCTCCTTGTTGCAGCTTCTGGGCCAACCCCGGGTGAGAACGTGGGGGAGAACTCTCAAGAATTTCTTTTTTCCGCCCGCGGACTGGGTGACTTATTATTACGGTTTTAAACCTTGGAGCTTTAAATTTTTCCGCCATTATCTTTGGAGATTAACAAGGCCTTTTATTTTTCTTGTGAAAAGGTTATTTTGGATTAGAAGAAGAAAGAATTTTAATCAATGACCAATAACGATGCTATTTTAACCCATAATTTACGTAAATTTTACCCTCGAGTTAGAGGCTACCGGGATCTAATCTTCCATCCCTGGCGCAAGGAATTCATTACTGCTCTTCAAGAAATAAATATCCGGGTCCAACGAGGAACCTGTTTTTTCTTGGTGGGACCGAATGGAGCGGGAAAGACTACCTTAGTCAAGATCTTGACCACTTTGGTCCGCCCTGATGGGGGAAAGGCTTTTATTTTAGGATACGATCTTTTTCAACATGAAAAGAGGATAAGAAAGCTGGTTAGTTTAGCTATTGCTGAAGAAAGAAGTTTTTATTGGCGCTTGACAGCCAAACAAAACCTGGAGTTTTTTGCGGCTCTTTATGGTTATTCCCGGCGGGAGGCCCGGCGGCGAATTAGTGAAGTGTTAGAATTGGTGGGGTTAGCTTCGGTGGCCGAGATGAGATTTAATACTTTTTCCGCGGGAATGAAACAACTATTAGGTCTAGCTCGAGCAATGCTCTCCGATGCCGAAATCATCTTTGTTGATGAGCCAACTAAAAGCCTTGATCCTCAAAGCGCAAATAAAATACGCCAGTTTCTCCGTCACGAACTGGTAAAGCGCCAGGGAAAGACTGTTTTTTGGGCTAGCCATAACCTGGATGAAGTGGAGACTTATGCGGATGAAGTGGCCATCATTAATCAAGGTAAAATAATGGTTCAGGGGCCGATCGAAAAGTTATTAGCCGAGGGCCGCCGGTCTTTATTCCACCTGTATGTGCAATATGTGGATCGAGATGAAGAAGAATTTTCTAGGTCGAGAATTGGGGAATAATGTCAAACTTGAGGATATTCTGGCTTTTTTTTAAGCGGGATCTTTGGGAAGCTTTAAGTTACAAACTAAATTTTTTATTTTCAGTGGGGAGTATTATATTTTCTTCCACGACCTTTTATTTTTTGTCGCGATTAATTTCAGGTGAGAATCAAGCCTTAGCTAAATATGGAGGCAACTATTTTTCTTTTGTGATCATTGGGGTAGCTTTTTCTGGGCTGCTTAATATATTTCAAGAGGGGCTACCGGGAATAATTCGCAACGCTCAATTGATGGGAACAATGGAAGCCCTGCTAATAACTCCCACCAATATCGGGACGATTCTCATGGGATCTTCACTTTATCCTTTACTTTATTCGATAGTTCAGAGTTTATTTCAGATTGGCGTGGCTATAGTCATTTTTGGGATGAAGCTGGGCCAGGTGAATTGGTTGGGGGGTTTTAATCTTTTAGCCTTGACCATGATAATTTATCTAAGTATTGGTATTCTATCCGCCAGTTTTATCCTTGTTTATAAGCTAGGAAATCCTTTTAGTTGGGCCTTTGGAAGTCTCTCGGCCCTTTTTGGCGGGGTGTTTTTCCCGGTAGAAATCTTGCCTGGTTGGTTAAAGTGGCTTTCGAATCTGCTCCCGATTACCTATTCTCTCCGGGGATTAAGAAAGGCTCTTCTTCTTTCTCTTCCCCTGTCTTCTTTGTGGCCAGAGTTAAAAGCCCTAATTATTTTTGCCCTTTTTCTTTTACCAGTGAGTATTGTTGTCTTTCGAGCGGCCTTGAGGAAAGCAAAGAAAGATGGAACTTTAATCCATTACTAGGGGGAAAATAGACTCGAATCAATTTCAGTTTCTGAAACCCGGAAAAAATGTTTCTTGCCTCGGTTAAAGTCGCCTTGAGTAGTTAAGCCAAAAAGTAACAATATTTGGGTTTTATTTCGTATCGGAAGCATTTCCAAAACCGTGATGGAATATATTGATGGCTCACTGTATACTATTGTTTTGAGTAAAAACACAAGAGGTGAGCAGTGAGGGAAATCAAGTTATCCCTCGATATTAATTTAACACTAAAGCAGTACGATGTCCACTGGATCGAGATTTTGGATAAGGTGACTACTTTTTGTTAAAATCATATTATACTCAAGAAAATTTAATTGGAGTTAAGGACTAAGAGAGATTTGGAAATTGAAATAAATAGCCAGCCTTTATTTTTTTATATTAAAAAAGTTGGAAAGTTTTTATTTTATGAACAACTCTTTCTAAGATTTACAAGAGGGAATTTTAGAAAAGAATACTCTGTTGAATTTCTTGTAAATCAAGAAGGTTTTCATAATTGAGGAGCCACCGGTAGGAACAGAGCAATTTAGAAAGGACAAGGAGAAATGATTCGAATAGTTGGCGGTGAATTCAAAGGAAGAAAATTAAAAAAAGTGCCTAGTGCCCAGGTTCGCCCCATATCTCATCGGCTTAAGGAGACTCTGTTTAACATTCTCCATGATCATCTTGTGGATTTAGTTGTCCTTGACGGCTTTGCGGGAACCGGTTCTTTGGGATTGGAAGCTTTAAGCCGGGGAGCAGCCGAAGTTATTTTTGTGGATGAATTGCCCTTGGCCACCAAGATAATAAAAGAAAACGTGGCCAAGTGTGGAGTTGAAAACCGGGTCAGAATTCTAACTAAGGAGTTTAACCGGGCCATTATCCAACTGGCCAAAGAAGGGAAGAAGTTTGACTTAGTTTTTCTCGATCCTCCTTACAGTCTTTTGGAGGAAAGAAACCCGTTGAAAGTGTTGAAAAAAAGAGAAGTAATTTCGCCGGGAGGAAAAATTATTCTTCGCCAGCATCGGCGAATAAATTTTGAACCAAAATATTACTCGCCGCAAAGAGTAGTTGTTGAGGGAGATGATAAATTGGTTTTTTATGAGGAAGAAGATGCCTAAAATTAGTTTCTCCTTGCCTGAAAGCCTTAAATATGTTAATTAGTAAATGCTAAAAAATGCTCATAATTTAAAAAGAGGGGGCACTAGATGTTCGACAGGCGAAAAAAGATAAGTCCCAACAGAAAAAAAAGACTAATTTTTGTTTTATTTATGTTTCTTGTATTTATCGTTGGGGGCTATAACCAAGAAAGGATTTCTTTGGAATACCGGATTGGTCCCAAGGATTTATTAGAAATCAGTGTTTTTGGTTTAGATGATCTTAATACCACCGTTAGGGTTTCCGAAGAAGGAAAAATTACTCTTCCTCTTTTGGGAGAGGTTAAGGTTCAGGGACTGACCAAAACAGAAGTTGAGAAAGAGCTGGCTCGATTGTTGGAGAAAAAGTATCTGCAAAACCCCCAAGTTACTGTCTTTATCAAGGAATATCAAAGTAAACGGGTTTCTATTTTAGGGGCTGTTCAAAACCCTGGTCCTTACGAGCTTTTAGGCCGGCAAACACTGCTCCAGATCATCTCCGAGGCAGGAGGAATGACCGAGGATGCCGGGGAAACGATAATTATTATCCGCCAGTTGGCCGATGGTTCAAGCAAGACATTGAGAATACCAGCGGAAGAATTAATTGTGAAGGGAGATGCCAAGTTGAATATTGTCTTACAACCCGGTGACATTATTAATATTCCGGTTGATAAAATTGTCCATGTTTATGTATTTGGTCAGGTAAGGAATCCGGGTGCTTTAGCAGTTAAAAGATCGCATATCCCCACTTTACTCCAGGCGATTGCCCAAGCTGGAGGGTTTGGAGAACGAGCAAGTAAGGGAGGGGTTTTGATTAAGCGAATAAATAAAGAAGGCCAAGAAATTCAGATCAAAGTTAATGTGAAAGATATAATCAAAGGTAAGAAAAAGGATATTCAGCTTCAAGAAAATGACGTGGTTTTTGTCCCCGAGACTATTTTCTAGGAAAAAGCATATTCTGGGAAGTAGAATAAAATCTCCAATTATGAAGAGCCAATCTTTACTTGATTTTCCTTTAATTTTAGCCAAAATATTAGGTCAGCAAAGAAAATCTCCCTTCTTGGCCGGTTTTCCTTTTGCTTAGACCTGGAAGAATAGCCAGATAACCCAAGCCTAATAAATTTATTAAGAAATGAATAGTCAAGTTGTTAAACAAATTTTGGGGATTATACTGGTACTTATTTTCTCCTTAAATATGAGCCAAGATCTTCCTGATGAGAAGGCTCGCAAAGTTTTAGA
>Ga0209834_10000612_pt1 | contig 21711 bp, 22 predicted proteins | sample Mar14236cmmetaG_FD_184134 | JGI IMG/M metagenome (GOLD analysis project Ga0209834, IMG submission 184134) | Marine hydrothermal vent microbial communities from Guaymas Basin, Gulf of California to study Microbial Dark Matter (Phase II) - Marker... ...
GGAATTTCTGTCAACCCGGCATCTCTTATAAGTGAAGTAGGAAGCCCGAGTTTCTCTGCCTCAGCTTTTAATTCAAATAACTCACGTTCACCCTCCACTTTAACTACAACCTTTTTCTGGCCTTCATTGAACCATGCTTTAAACCATTCAGATTTTTCTTTGTATGCTCCAAATGCTGCTGTCACTGCACCATGAGCTACTTGGACAGCCAGTTTTCCCTTACTAAGTTTTAAATCACTCCTAACTATCAGGACCTGTTTATACTTGAACATCTTTCATCCCAAGAAAAGCAGAAGAAAAGAGAGTATATAAAAGTTAAGAAAATGATCAAAGTTGTTGTCCTTCTTTGGTTTCAGTAGTTTCTGTCCCTTCGACTTTTTGTACTTGAGCTTCTTCTTTCTTTGGAATTCCTCCAGGCCTCCTCTTCTTCCTTCCAAGTTCTTTAAGGGCTTTATCGTATTTTCCCTTTAGATCCACATAATTGTACCCCAAAACTGCTGATACTAAGATGAAGAGGATTGCAACGATTGGCCACCAGTTGATACCAGTTTCGGGTGGTAGGTATGAAACACTTATGTTCTTTAGGGCCTCAGCGAGTTCAACCTTACTTTCATTGTCTAAGTTAGCAAGTGTTGTATTTACGTAGGATGGCAATTCTCCCGGGTCTGGATAAACCTTTACTTCCTTGGTTTCCACTGCAGGTGGAAGTGAGTTAACTACAACAAGGTTTTCAAAGTTCTCTTCATGCCAGTTTCCTAAGGGATCTTGATATACGAGTTTTGCACTTATTATGGCATTGTCTGCTTTTAGTATTGCATAATCACTTTCAAGAGTTTTTGTTTCTCCGGCCTTAAGATCTCCAACATAAAGTTTTGTTTCACCGTCAAGGCTGTCTGGAATAGTTAATTGGAGAGTGGCATTTTTAATGAATTCATACTCTGGGTCCTTGCCCCCTGCAGAGATCGTGAATTTCAATTTGACAGTTTTTTCTTGTGTATGGACATAAGTACCCCAGGTGCCGTTAAAAGCCTCTCCAGTTACAGAAAGCTTTGGAATTGAATAAACAAAGATTTGACTTATACTATTGGATTTTTCAACCTTTTTCTTCCCGGCCTCTGTGTAATAACGAACCTCAACTGGACTTAGAGTGTAGGTCCCTACTTGGGTGGGCTTTAAAATGTAAACTAAAACTGGCATTTTTGTGAATGCGTCAAGCACTTTTAGATTCCACGTTCCAATGTCACTCATAAGTTCAAAGTTATTTGGAACGGGTACTACCACATTTACATCAAATGCCTTACCTTTTCCTTGATTTTCTATGTTAACAAAGACTATTACCTCGTTTTCTCCCAAAAGAAGGCTCTTTGTGCTGGTGCTGACTTTTACTTTTATATTTGGTTCCCTTATAATGGGCTGAATTTCAGCTCCTTGTGGACCATACACTTTCACTCGTATTCTGTTATATTCTAAATCGAGGGTGTTTATTGGGATCTCTATTCTTATTGGAGCTTCAGAAACCTGATAGCTACCCCCTTCCTTAACTGTGAATGTCTTTATTGGCTTGTTGTTTTTATCAAACAGAGAGAAGCTTGAATAATACCCAACGGAATTAAGTTTAAGCTTATATGCAACAGTCCCATTGGTTTTTATTGTGAGGATTTCTCCCGAGTATAAAATGTCATTGTAAATGAGTTCTGTCGCTTCTTGGGGCGTTTCTGAGGGTGTAATTCCGGCGGATTTAACCTCAAGAACAAGCGAGGGATATTTGGGGAAGTAAACTTCCAAAGTGGCTTCATCTTCATCTTTGATATTAGTAACCTCTATCTTCACAAAATCTCTATAAGTGTACTCACCAGCCTTTGCATCAAATGTCTCATAATCCTCCTCATCTATTGTTTCAGTCTTTTTGGTCCCGTCTGGCAGTGTTACTTCGACTTTTACTTCACTCTTGCTCTCGTCCACAGTAACTAGCTTAACTTTGGTTGAATACTGGTAAAAACTCTCTAAGTCACCCTCTTCCATTGAAGTTAATGTTTCCTCCTCAGTTAATGGACTTCCTAGATTCACATATAGTTTTTGGCGCGAAGATACATAATAAGCTTGAATCCAAAATAGGACGTCTGAGCTATCACAGCCATCACCTGATTTAAGCATTTGATTATCGCCTTCAACTTTACAAACTTTTGTGCCACTGGGGACGGTTTTTGGATTTGTTATCCCACTTACAGTGTAAGTTACAAAACCATCTCCATATTCTATCTTGATTTCATGAGTTCCCCAGATTATAGTTCCCTGCTTTCCGGAAATCTCAATGCCAGTAATTCTGGCATTATCCGTTGCAGCTGAAGACAAAGGAATCTGAACTACCGAGCTGATCAACATTGCAATTAAAATCAAAGTTAATTTTTTCATCATTTCATCCTCCACCAACTTGTTTCCTAAATTTATAAAAAGTTAAAAGAATATAAAGCTCTTATGGTTCTAACCTTTTTCTGTCCCTTGGGAATAGTATAACTTCCCGGATATTACCCAAGTTCAACATCTGCTTGATGAGTCTCTCAGCCCCTAGACCAAAGCCTCCATGTGGTGGCATACCGTACCGAAATGCTTTTAGGTAGAAGTCGAAACTTTCCACATTTAACCCCTGCTCTGCTATTTGTGCCTTAAGTTTCTCATAACGGTGCTCCCTTTGACCTCCAGATGTTATTTCTATCCCTCTGTATTCAAGATCAAATGATCTCGAGATTTCTGGTTTGTTGTCATACCTCATTATATAGAAAGGTTTTGCGCTACTTGGATACTGATATATAAAGTAAAGATCTTCATCATAATTTTCTTTGATATACTGGCCAAGGAGCTTTTCTCCTTCAGTATCTATATCCTCTCCCCAAGAGATCTCTTTTCCAAGATCTGCCAAAATCTCCAGAGCTTCAGTATATGTAACACGTCTAAAGGGAAATTTTGGTTCTTCAAGTTCGAAACCAAGAATTTGAAGTTCTTTTTCATTACTCTCTCGGACGTAATTGACCACATAAGTTATAAGATGCTCAAGAAGCTTCATTACTTCATCTTCATTTTCTATAAAAGCCATTTCTCCATCAATACTCCAAGCCTCATTTAGATGTCTAGTTGTGTTGTGTTCCTCGGCCCTAAAGATGGGTGCTATCTCAAATACTCTGTCCAACCCCGAGGCCATCATAATTTGCTTGTAAAGCTGAGGAGATTGAGCCAAAAATGCATCTTTTTCAAAATACTTCATGGGGAAAAGTTCAGTTCCACCCTCTGTAGCTGTAGCGATTATTTTAGGTGTATGGATTTCCACAAACCCCTCATTGTGAAAGAAATCCCTAACTGCCCTGAAAGTACTTGAACGAATCTTAAATATCGCCATGATTTCAGGCCTTCTAAGATCCATAAAACGGTTATCAAGCCTTGTATCCAGTTCAGCTTTAACCTTCCCCGTGGGATCTAATGGGAGTGGTGTTTCAGCTTTTGAGAGGAGTATTATTTTCTCCGGTATAAGTTCAAATCCTAATCTGGCCTTAGGCGTGAAGTTGACAATTCCTTCGACGGATATCACATCCTCATTGTGAAGACCCGGGATAAGTTTGAAAACTTCCTCAGAGACTTTTTTCTTTGGGGCGGTTACTTGAACTATTCCTTCTCTGTCCCGTATCCACAGAAACTTTATTCCACCCAAATCCTTAACTTCATGCACCCATCCTGCAACTCTTATCTTTTGACTATTTAACTCCTCAGTTATTTGGCCCGAATAGTGCGTTCTATACATATTTAAACCTCCAAAATGGAATTAAATAAAAGATATCTTTACATCCGAACCAACTATTTTGGAAAGAATGTCCTCCAGAGTTTCATGTCTTGCAGGAAGCTTTTGTTGATCCCTTCTAATTACCAAGACTTTATAATATTGCCCACTTGGTGCGTATACGACGTTAACCCCAAAAACACTTGCTGGATACAAGAGATCGGTAGCAAGTTTTTTGATTTCATCTGTCCCTTTTATTTCCAAGCCTTCAATTACTCTCACTCTCTTGCCAAGCTCCCTCATAAGGAGTTTGATGTTTTTACCGCCCTTACCAATTACAAGTGGAACATTTCCTTCCCCAACCATTATGACTACCAGGTCTCCGGCTTCGACGGCCTTCTTGAACTCTACATCAGCATCGCCTAGGAGCTTGTAAAGCATCCTCGAAATTTTAACATCCAGCTCAGAAATCACACCATCTTGAAGCTTCTTTTCATCCGCCGGGCACAAAATATCCTCTGTTTTTAAACACACCTCACAGATTGGCGCTTTCATTAGCTCACCTCCCAGTTATTTGCAAAAAATGAACATAAGCTAACATTCTTTTGAGGAGGTTATTTAAAAACCTTATCCTATCCAGAAAAGAACAAAATGAGCTAACAATTCCTCCAAGAGAGAACTTCACTATTGGATGGATAACCATAAAGAGAGAATATTCCTAAAGCTCTCCCTCAATCTCCCTTACCAGTCTGTCAACAAACTCTTCTACAAATTTGTGTCTTTCCTCGGCAAGCTTTTTAGCAGTATGCGTATACACCAAATCTCTAAGTTTCAGAATTTTTTCTTCAAAATGTTTAATTGAAAACTCTATATCTCTCCCATGCTCTCCAGAGTACATGAAAACCCTTGCAACCCCAATAGCCCCTATTGCATCAAGCTTATCAGCGTCGCTGAGAATCTTTGCTTCAAGTGTTCTTGGGTCTGGTGGCCTTGAGAACCTGTGAGCCTCTATTGCATGAACCACTTCGTCTACTTTGGGATACTTGAGCGAAGTCAAAAACCTGCGGGCAATTTTTGCGCCCTCTTTAGCATGATCCTCAACGATTCCTTTGTCCTCCAAGGGCCTTGCAACATCGTGAAGAAAAGCCGCTAATGCTAAAACTTCTAAATCCGCTCCCTCAGCCTTACCAATATGCATACAAAGGTTGAAGACCCTCTTTACATGTGAAAATCCGTGCGTTCCCTCTCGTTCAAAAAAATTTCTAACAAACTCCTCTGCTTTTTTAATAAGTTTTAGGCTAATTTCATCAGTTATGTAATCTTCAATCCTCATACCACTCACCTAATTTTACTTTCTATTATTGAATTAAGCAGGTTTAGGAACCTTTTGTGAACCTCAAGTGGGATGCCATCAACACTAAGCTGAGGTTTTTTAACGACACCATCTATAACCCCCTCAGAGACTAAAGCCCTTAGAACCTTTTCTTCATCCCAATCTCCCAGGAGATTTTCCCCCACTTCAAGGGAAGCTTGAGCAATCAGGCCATAAGCCCCCCAATTAGAGACTGCTGAGAGTATTAACTCATCAACCTTTACAATGCTAGTTATTTTATCCCCAAATTTAATGTACTTCTTCACGATCTCTGCAATATTCCCCATCCCTATCTCATTTCCCCCGTCTCCGATACCAATTGTGGGGACTCCAAGTTCCCTAGCCTGGAAGAATAACTCATCAAATGGCGGCATCTCAATTTCTAACGCATTCATGGAATAGTACTTGCCATCTTTTGCTCTCCCTGGTGTTTCAACACTTATTAACAAAGAATATTGATTAACTCGTGGTTTCTCTGCAAAATTGATTTTAAATCCTCTAAGGGCAGAACTTATTTTTTCACATGTTAGTATCTCTGCTCTCCCCCCAAGTCTCTCAATAGCCCTATATAAGGCCACAGCTCCTGGTGGACCATCAGTTTCTGCTATCTGCATCGGGGGTATTGGAAAGCATGCCACAATAAGGACATTGTCAAGATTTTCTATGAAAAGGTTCTTGGCCTCTTCCAAAAAATTGAAATTTTTCTCTCTGTACTCTAAATAAACTTTTAAGATGTCCCTACCATAGATATCAGCATTGATTAAATGTGCGATCATTTTCATTCCTCAATCTCGTATACAATTAATCTAACTCTTTTACCCTTTATAGTCTCTTTAAGCTCCCACCAGAGTTCTGTAGAGTGTTCTTGCTTGTGAATAACTTCATCTCCATTTTCAAGTCTCACTCGTTTTTCTTCAAACTCTACAAAAACCCCTTCCCTATTAAATATCTCCTCCATCTCTAAGCCCCCCTAAGATGCTTCTAAGTTGATGAAGGCTTCTAATCTCAAAGTCAGCAAAGTTGTAATCCTCCGCTCCCTCCCGGTTTATCCAAATGGGCAGCATACCTACATTTCTAGGGCCATAAACATCCTGATTTAAGTCATCTCCTATCATTATGCTTTCTTTTGGTTCTACCCCTACCTTCTCACATGCATATAAAAATATCTTGGGATCAGGTTTCACAGTTTTTACATCTTCCCTTGTCACAATCACATCAAAGTACCTGTCCAACTTAGCTATTCGAAGTTTTAATCTCTGATATTCTGGGCCGCTGGTTACTACCCCTAATTTATATCCCTCCCCTCTCAGCCAGTCTAAAGTGGGAATCACGTCGGGGAATACTTGAATCTTGTGTGGATACGTCTTTATTAAATTCTCATATTTAAAGTCAATCCCAAAACTCTCAAAAAAGAAGTTCCAATCATGCCATTCGTAAGTATTTTTTCTTTCAGATATTTCTCTAAGAAATCTCAATCGGGCGTCGCCTTTAGAAATCCCAAACTTTTTTGATAGCTTATCATATACTTGGGGAAGAAGGAGCATTATTAAGGGTTTTTCTGTCAGAAGGGTTCCATCTATATCGAAAAAAACAGCTTTCATATTACCACCTCTTGACTAGAAGGGAGAGAATCTCAATGTGGTCATTTAAGCCTTCTTCCATTTTTATACCCCATATTATATCCTTTTCCTTCAAAAACTTCTGGAAATTAGAGAGTATCTTATGAGCATCACTTAACGGCACATTTTCTCCTACTAAGATGTTTATCAGGCCTTTATCCCAAATCCCCCAATGCCATTCAAAGTTAACTTTGGATAGTAACCGTAAAATCCCAACGTTATTACCCCTAACCATATTAAAGAAGTCTGCATAATCAACATTCACCAGCATTTGGTTTTCAAGGTAGTAATGAAGTCTAGTAAACATAGTTCCTATGTTTTTGGTAGCCATTTGAAAAGCCATCTCCAATGAAACATCCCTGTAATCATGCAGGGATTCCCAGAGAGAGTCATAAAACACTGTATCAAACTCTTGGGCCCATGATGGCTTTTCTTCGTGAATCAATTCCTTTTCAGGGCTAAGTACGTATGCAAGTTTCAGTGGATTCCTAGGTAAATATTCCAGAATGATATTCAGTATTTCCAGATTTATCGGTTTATTCTCAAACACGACCCATAATATTGCATCATCTGGAACCTTCCAGAAAATGTCTCTAATTTTTTGACGGAATGGGAATTTGCCAAGTAGGTAATAGGAAGGATTTATAGAAAGTTTTGAAACCTTTTCTATATTAATATTTTGGACAACTCTGTTCCCATTACTGCCAATGCCAACAAAAATATGAGGAAAAGAGGCCATATAGATCACTCTAATGTAGCGTGCTTCCGCTTCATATCTTTTTCGCTTTTCTGGAATGTGGCCATTAATAAAGCTATAATGCCATCCAAGAGTAGCATTGTTGAATCTTCAAAGAGTGTTCCCATTGGAGCCATCCACTTGTATTCAGTGAGCATTTGTCTAGCGATATAATCTGTAGGAATATCTGCCTTTGTTCTTCCCGGAATTTCTACGACAACATCAGAAAGTCTCCCGAGAGTTGAATTCTTATAGGAAGTTATTCCTACGACTTTTCCTCCTTGATTTTTAGCAATTTCCGCAGCATCAACTATAGTCCTAGTTTCACCACTCCCACTGATTGCAATTAGAAGGTCTCCTTCTTCAAAAGCAGGCGTTATGGTTTCCCCAACAACATAAACATTGAAGTCGAGGTGCATTAGGCGCATTGCAAATGCCTTCCCTACCAAACCACTTCTTCCAGCGCCATAGATAAATATTTTATTTGCTCCAATCATTGCATCTACCATCCCTCTAACCTGCTCTAGTTTTAGTGATGTCGCCACTGTTTTTATGTGGTCTGTTATATCCTGAATAACTTTTACGATTGTTTGCATATATTCGCCCCAGAATAGATCAAGTATCTTCCTAGTAATATTTTCGGGGTCTTTTGCCTTGGTTATTGCTCCTCCAACGATAATAATTGTGGCTCCTGCCTCTATAACCTTAGGAATAGTTTCTAAGTTTAAACCTCCGGCGACTGCAACTGGGATTTTTACAGCTTTTACTACTTTTTCTAGATCTTCTAGGGGATTTTTTCCTTGGGCTTGCTCATCTATCCCTGTATGGACTAAGATGTAATGAACACCCATCTTTTCCAATTCTTTCGCTCTTTTTACTTTATCCTTAACCCCGATTAAATCCACCATCACTCTTATACCGTACCTCTTAGCAACGGTGACCGCATCTTTTATTGTTTTATCATCGGCAACTCCAAGTATGGAGACGACATCAGCCCCATGTCTTGCAGCCATCTCCACTTCCAAAGCTCCGGTATCCATTGTCTTCAGATCGGCTACTATTTTTCTATCTGGGAATCTCCTCTTCATGAGCTCTACTGCTCTAATTCCTTCCTTCTTTATTAGTGGAGTTCCAACTTCAAGCCAATGGGCCCCTCCATGGGCCACTTTTTCCGCTATAGAAATAGCATGTTCTACATCCGTTACATCAAGAGCTACTTGTAAGATCATCTTGATTTACCCCCCAATAACTCTCAAACTTAACATCAAGAGGGTTGTTTTTAACTTTAACTCTTTCTTCTTGAATATGTCCATCCTATAAATTTAAAAATAATAACCTCAAAATAGGCTTCGTGAAGAATATGGTGACGTTTATCCCTTTTGGAGAAAAACCCAATAGAGAGGGTGTGATGTACGCTCTTGAGTTACTCAAAAGGAATAGAATAATAGAAGATTTTGTAATAGTCGAATCAAGCAATGTAGAGCTCCTAGCAGACAGACTTCCAATAGATAAGTGTTATATCATAGGAGACCACCTAGCAACCTACGGCGTGCTTAAACGCGTGAAAACAAGGTCTTTAATAAGTATCGATGCTCATACAGATTTGATGCACGACTATCTTGATCACGGCTCATGGCTTGCATATACCTTGGAAGAAAGGATCATTGAGAGAGCTAGTGTAGTTGGGCCTGTTTTGATGATACCCACAACAGAAAGAACTAGCTTATGGACTAGACGAGTCAAAATATTCCCTGCCCTCCCAAGAAGCAGACGGGTTAGAGGGTCATGGAAAGCATATAAAAGTCTGAAAACCTCCCCCATTGAGAAGATCATTGAAGAGATAAAGAAGTATTTAGGTGAAGATGTCTACTTGACCGTTGATCTAGATGTCCTATCGCCGGAATACAAAATCTCCCGATTCCAACATGGGGAACTAAGTTTAAGTGAACTGCTTGAGATTATAAACGAAATCAAAAAGAATTTCAACATAATTGGTTGCGATATAGCTGAGATCTCAGATAAAATAAGGCGCTCTAAACTTGGAAAAAAAGCCCTAATTGAGGTTTATACCACCCTCACGGAGGGATAATAATGGCTCTCAGCGACAAAGAAATCAGGGAAATAATAACACCGCTCTTGCTTTCTGGAGCAAAAATGCTCGATAGACACTGCCCCAAGTGTGGATCTCCCCTATTTAAACTAAATGAGAAAATATTCTGTCCTGTATGTGAACATAGGAAAAAACTTGGAAAATCTGAGTTAAAAGGTGTTGAAGAAAGCTTAATAGAAAAACTTAACATGCTTGCAAACACTCTTCCAGATAACATTGATGAGTTAAAGAAGTACTTAGAGGTCATGGACATGATAATCACCTTGCTAGAAAAATACAAACGGAGGGAGAAACCAAATGAAACATGAGAAAATTTTAGACGCTGTAAAAACTAAAGAGAAAACAGCAGAAGAGATTGCACATGAAACAAAAATAACCTTAGCTCAAACGAAAAGGCTTTTGTTAAGGCTTCTAGCCCAAGGAAAGATAGAAAGCCTTGAAAAGGATGGAAAATTGTTCTGGAAGATTAAAGAAAAGAACAAAACTGAAGAGAGGTTCAAATACCTCTAAACCTTTTTCCCTTTCTTCCAATATTCGTTGAATTTGCTCTTGAACAATTCAACAACTCTGAAATCTTTGACCCAAACTTGTGTCTCATAATTGAAGTACCTCGCTGCTAAATCTTCCAAAGCAAAAAATACTTCCTCGTCACAAATTAACATCGGTAGCTCTATTTTGTCAAGGGCCTTAAGTTCAAGTTTTCCAGCTTTGTAGTAATCCATAATTTTTGATGTTTCAAGTCTAGGCAAGATCTGTTTTAAAACCAATATTTTTGCCTTAGCTCCTTTGTCAACTGCAGCGGTTATCTCCTTGTCAAGATTTGCTGCAACATATCCATTATCAGCGAGGAGTATTTCCTTTTCAACACCTTCTAACATTTCTTGAGTTTTTAGCGTAGAGTTTCTGATACCCCTTACTACCCATACTCTTTCAACCCCATACTTGGGGATCTCTGTCTCTATCAATGGCGTCATTAGTTCTATGAGTTCCTCTTTTGCTTTTCTCTTTGCCTCAAGCTCCTCTTTCACCCTATCTTGCCATTCTTCTATGAATTTCTCAAGAATATTCTTGGGGTGAACTGGCCTATATTTATTGGCTTTTCCAGGTTGGCTTAATGCAAAACCTTTCTTTTCAAGGCTTCTCAAAACATCGTATGTTCTTGGAGCTGGCACTTCGGAGACACTAGCAAGCTCTGCTGGTGTGAGAACCCCAAAACCAACTAAGGCAACATACGCCCTAGCTTCATATAGGTTCAACTCGAAGTGTTCCTGTAGAAGTTCTACAATTTTCTCTTTTACCATTCTAACCACCTCTACTTATTTATAAAAAGTTGACCATCTATATAAATTTTTCTTATCATCCTTAGTTGCTCTTTTTCTACATGATGATTTTATTTAAAATGTATAACCATACAATTTTGCTACTCTTAATGTTGATTAAAAATCCATCATGCTTGATATAACGGAGTGTTCATAATGCGAATTGTTGAAATAAATAAAGGCCCCAACTAAATAGGGCTTATTCATAATAAAACTTTCCCAAAACTTTATAATATCTTCTACCTCCATCCCTATGAAGGCAAGATGTATGCCGAAAATTATAAAAGACTTGAGCAACTTATAGACAAATTGCGAGAGTTTAATGGTGTTATCCTTGTAGAAGGAATGCGAGACGAGGTGGCTTTACGAAAATTGGGGGTCGAAACGGAGATAATTAAGCTCTCCCGCTTTCCATTAGCGGAGATTGCTCTAACAGCCTCTCACTATCATGATATAATGATATTAACAGACTTCGACAGAAAAGGTGAAGATCTGGCAAAAAAATTAACTCAGTATTTAGAAGGATATAAGTGTAGAGTAGACACAAACACAAGAAGAGAACTCAAAAAAATAGCAAAGAAGGACATTAAAGGCGTTGAAGATCTATATGGACTATACTTGCGGGTTAAAAGTCTCCGTTTCTGACCCCCAACAGGAGGGGTATGGATTGAAGAGGAAAAAGACTACAATCCAGCAAATTTTGCTTGATAAGCAAAGAATGTTAAAAAAGAAAGAGATAGAAGGTGATAGCATGGCTGCAAAGGATGATTTTGGAACGACTAAATATGTTATACACGCAGAATTTGAAGCAAGTGGAATCGTAGAAAGACCAGATGTGGTTGGTGCTATTTTTGGGCAAACAGAAGGTTTACTCGGAGATGATTTAGATTTAAGAGAACTTCAAAAAACCGGAAGGATCGGAAGGATAAAGGTTGATGTTCACACAAGAGCTGGAAAGAGTTATGGAACTATAACAATTCCTTCTAGCCTAGATAGAGTTGAAACCGCAATTTTAGCAGCTGCTTTAGAGACCATAGACAGAATAGGTCCTTCAGAAGCAAGAATAAATGTAATGAGAATTGAGGATGTCAGAGCAACAAAGAGAAAATACATCATTGAAAGAGCCAAAGAAATCTTAGAAACACTTATGGAAGAAGAGATTCCCGAAACACAAGAGATTACTGAAGAAGTCAAAAAAGAGGTAAGAGCTAAAGAACTAATCGAATATGGATCAGAAAAACTCCCTGCTGGGCCACATGTTCCATTTTCAGACTCAATAATCATAGTAGAAGGAAGAGCTGACGTACTCAATCTCCTCAAACACGGGATAAAAAATGCTATAGCTGTAGAAGGCACATCGATTCCAGAAACTATAATAAAACTTAGCAAAGAGAGAATTGTTACAGCATTCACAGATGGGGACAGAGGAGGAGAATTAATTCTTAAAGAGCTACTTCAAGTGGCTGACATCGATTATGTGGCTAGAGCGCCTGAAGGAAAAGAAGTTGAAGAGCTTACAAAGAAAGAAATAATCAAATCATTAAGAAGTAAAGTGCCTGCAGAACAAGTTATTAATGAGCTGTTTGCAAAAGGGAAGAGCTTCTATGAACTCATGAAAGAAAGAGAACAACAACCCCCCGCATCTATTGAAAAAGTAGAAGAAACATCAATGGAGAGTAAAACAGAAGTACAAAAAGAAATCCACAAAAAAGAACCAAAAATAGAAGCTAAAATCCCTGAAAGAGAAGAGAAGAAAGAAGAGAGGTTTATAAAGCCGATAAGACTCTCTAAACTATCAGAGATCGACAAATTCAGTAAATGGATTGAAGAAGTTAAACGGGACTCAAAAGCAATCCTCCTAGATGAGAACAAAAGCACCCTAGCAGAAATACCAATAAGAGACCTCTCAAATTCATTAAACAATAAAGAGAATATTTATGCAATAATCTTCAATGGAATAATAACCCAACGGCTCATTGATATAGTAAGTGAGAAAGGTGTTAAATACCTGATTGGGGCAAGAAAGAGTAACGTTGTAAGAAGACCAATAAACCTCAAAATACTAACCTTCGCTGAGTAAACTTCTATTCTTTATTTTCCTTTTAATAAATCCTAATCTTCAAGAAGTAGAGTAATTCTAAACATACAAAGAAAAAATAAAGAGATCACTTCCTCTTTGCTCTTTGAAGCTTTGCCTCTTCAAATGCCTTTGTCCACTTAAGCTTTCTTGGATTTCTGCCCATGAAAAAGTATTTTTCACATTTCCTTGAACAGAAGAAGTACACTCTTCCATCATTTCTAACATACATTTTTCCTGTTCCAGGCTCGAATTCTTTTCCACAGTATGAACAAACGTTCCACCTCGCCATGTCCCTCACCTTCTTGCTCTAATTTCTCTAGCTTCCCTTTCGGTTTCTCTGAGGATTACTATATCTCCAAGCCTAACTGGGCCTTTGATGTTTCTTCTGATAACTCTCCCTTTGTCCATTCCCTCAAGAACACGAACCTTTACCTGAGTAACCTCACCAGTAACTCCAGTTCTTCCTACAATCTCAATAACCTCTGCTGGATATCCCTCATCTGACATTTCTCACACCTCTAAATGATTGTAAATGTGAAAGCTCGCCCAATTTAATGAGTGATGGGAAAGGGAGCTCACTTAGCAAGCTCCCTAACTTTCATTGCAATTTCCTCAACAAGCTCACGGCCCTTACCGGGCTCAATTATAGCAACGCTTGCAGATGGAACCTCAATACCCGCAGCAGCTCCAAGTTCTTTTTTGCTTGAAACATAAATGTAGGGTATCTCCTTCTCCTCACAGAGGGGTGGCAAGTGAGCAACAATTTCTTCAGGATCAACATCCTCGGCAATTACCACAAGCTTAGCTTGACCCCTCTCAACGGCCTTTGTTGTCTCGTTTGTACCTTTTCTTATCTTTCCAGTGTCTCTTGCGATCTCAACAGCCTCAAGGGCTTTCTCAGCAAGTTCCTTTGGAACTTCAAATTTTACGTAACTTGGCTTTGCCATTTCACATCCCTCCAAACTTCATCGTTCATCGAGTCATCAAGTTAGGGAAGGATGCTTGCTTTTTAAATCTTTCCTTTTAAAATGAGAGAAAAGAAAAGAGAATCCATCACCCCTCATAAAGAATATATTCCTTATCTGCTATAAACACCGATTCAACCCTTATTCCCCTTATCTCCACTTTATCTCCGTATTTTTTCTTGAGTTCCTCAATATAAGGCTGGATAACTTCGGGGAACGAGGCTTGACCTTTAAAGTAGAGTTCTTTATTGGTGGTACTTAAACCACCAGCAACTTTTTCATAGTGAATTATGTCCATGTGAGGGTCAAATGCTGCTTTAGGGTCATCCCTGTTTTCTCCTTGCGTTCTAACCAAGTATATAATTGTTGCTCTTAGGTAAAGCGCCAAATCGGAGTAGTCTTTCCTAAATGCTGCCTTTAGCTCAAGCTCTCCACTTTGGCCATCCTTCAAGACTCTGGTTGGATTAACAATCCTGCCATTTACCTTTGGAGCTTCTGTAAGCGCTCCAACCAGGCCTTCTTGTATGAGAACCAGCTGATACCTTGTAGCATTTGGAACCTCAAGGCTTACTTCTATGGGAGTTTCATTTAAGTGGTCAATGTTGACGTTTTGAGCTACAACCTGCTCGCTTACAAGCCTATCTCCGTCATAAGCCCTAAGCTTTATGACTGCATCTTTAACATCCCTTCCAAATGCCGAGATGTAGAGCCTAGCTTTGTACTCCCCGGGAATGAGCTTTGAGACGGATTTCCAGGTATTGTTTTCATAGATCTCGATTTTATAGACTCCAAAGGGAACAAATTCATAAGTTGCCAGATCTCCAGTACTCTTTACAAGCCTAAAGTTGGAGAGCAACTTTTGTGTAAAGTCTACTTCAGTGGTTGCAGGAACGCTAAATGCGAGCTTTAAGAAGTTGCTTGTTGCCACTTTATAATAAACTGCTACTGCGTAATTTGAGAACACATAAACAACATATGGAAAGTTTCCGCTTCCGGGAATAACTTCACCTGTTTGCATATTTATTGTCTGGACTGGTTCTCCCTGTTGGTTTCCTGCTACAATAACCCCTATTTTCTTACCTTCCTGGTCAATTATGTGAAATTGAATACCAGCATATCTGCTGTAATACGAATTTTCTCCAATTTTTTGATCAAAGGGAAGTATCATGCCCCGATTATCTCTTTCATCCCTTGTTATTGCTCCTCCAAGGTAACTTATGGCATTAAACTTAGCCCAGTCTTGAATCCATGCGATGAAATAATTGAGCTGCCAGCTCTCAAAATCAACTTCACTATGATTTCCATCATTTGCAAGGAATCGGGCTATTATATAATCTCTATCTCTCGCATGTCCTCCATCCGCACTTGCCCTTCTGTTTCCAAGGAGAGAACTTTCAATCCAGTAGCCATAATCCCACCAAGAAGTAGCAGTGTCGTATTCATTTGTGTTTTCCCTAAGCCATAAAAGGGTCTCTTCCCAACTTGGACTTACCGGCTCATTACTAACCTTTGCTGAGTTATAAGTAGTGTTTGCACCAACTATCGGAATTGGTATGAAGAGGAGTATTAGCAATGTGACGTAAAGAGCTTTTGTTGAAACTTTCTCTTGCATAGCTTCCACTATTCTGAACAACTCCCCTACAAAAATTCCAAAAGTTAACAAAACTGCACCCGAAGCAAGGAATAGAAACCTAACAGCTGTCCACATAAGGTATACTGAGAGTCCATAGAATACCAAGAGAAATAAGTTCTTTGCATCAACTTTATTCTGACTTAGAGCTTTTAAAAACCTAAATGTCACTATTGCAATCCCCGCAAGCGAAAGCAGGAACAATAAACCATCAGTACCCCTTACTGAGTAATATCTTTTCACATCTTCCCACGTGGTTTTTGCAAGCTCTTGAACAGTTTCATAGACCTGTGTTGATTGATAAGCGCCGCTCATGAGGGAGAACAGCTTTGGGCCCACGTAAAGATATGCTCCAGTGAAACCCAACAAAACCACAACCGCAACAACACCAAATCTGTGAGTTCTACTTGAATAGTCAAGATACTTGCCACCATAGAGCATTATTACGGTAAGCAATGCCAGGCCCAAGAAAACCTCAAAGGCAAATCTTATGTGCCCTCCAACTTTTACAATTCCACTTGAAGTGAGAGCGTACCCAATGAGCAATATTGTCAGATATGCTGGATAAAATTCCTTGGCAAACTTCTTGACCTCTTCAACTTTTCCAAAGATAAACGTCCCAACTGCATAAAGGCTCGCAAATCCAAGCAAAACCATAAGGCCAAAGGGTGAACCATTCCAAACTGAAAGCATTAGTACTCCAGAGATTACAAAAAGACTTCCAAAAACTGCTTTCCTTTTGATTTCGTTTATTTCAAGGTAATAAAACATGAACAACACTGCATAGAGGAAGAACATTAAGAATGGGCCATCTCCTCTGGCATTTCCAGAGAAAGTCCTTGTCCAATGAGCCACTGAAAACATCATAACTAATGCCGCCCAGATTCCTGCCCAATCTGAGTGGAGTTTTCTTCCAAGGAAATAAGCTCCTATTATACTGAAAAATCCAACAAGTGGTGGCCACATTTTAAAGACTTCAATTACTTCAAGCCCAAGTACAGATAAGAACCTATAGAGTAAAGCAGGGATTATGTAAAGGCCCAAAGGTTCACCAATTAGAGAGCCAAATGGAGCATTGGCTAATGGATAATACTTGGGAACCCATTCTTGAATTGCTTGTTTATAAATTTCAAAGTGATAAAACGTATCTGGATCTATAAAATACTTAGTCTGGCCAGTGGCAGCCCTAATTTTGTAACCAATAATGGCGATGAGAATTACTAATAAAGGAAATATATATACTCTAATCTTCGAAAAATCAAAAGAGGATGTAGATTTTTCTTTGTTTTTCTCCTTAGCTTTAGTCCCAACCATTTTAATCACCTCACTCCACAGTAACAGATTTTGCTAAGTTTCTGGGCTTATCGGGGTCGTTACCCCTAAGTACTGCCAAGTGATATGCCAACAATTGAAGTGGTACTATATACACAACAGGACTTAAAAGTTCATCTATTCTTGGCATTTTCAAAAAGACTTGACTAACTTTTTCTAGCTCTTCATTATCTCCCAAACTGATTACAAGGCCCTTTCTAGCATTTACTTCCTGAATATTGGAAACCATCTTATCAAAAGTCTTCCCTGTTGGGGCGATTGCTACTACTGGAACTCCCTCTTCAACTAGGGCCAAGGGGCCGTGCTTGAGTTCGCCAGCGGATAGCCCCTCTGCATGAATGTAGCTTATCTCTTTAAGCTTTAGAGCACCCTCAAGGGCAGTTGCAACACTAACTCCCCTCCCTATGTAGAAGAAGTCTCTTTTATTCACTAGTTCTTCAGCAAGGGCTTTTATCTTATTTTCATATCCAAGAACAGCCTCAACATATTTCGGAAGATCCTGAAGTTGATCTTCAAGGAGCTTAATATACTCTCTATCCAGTGTGCCCAGTCTCTTCGCCAACGCTATTGCGAGCATTGCCAAAACTGTTAGCTGAGTGGCGTAGGTTTTTGTTGCAGCTACTCCTATTTCAGGGCCAGCATACGTGTAAATTACGAGATCACTCAGTCTTGTGGCCATGCTCCCAACAACGTTTACAACACTTAGAACTTTTGCGCCTTTCCTTTTGGCAAGTTTTATTGCTGCCAATGTATCTGCAGTCTCTCCACTTTGAGTTATGGCAATCACGAGGGAATTCCCATCAACTATATCCTCAAACTCATATCTAAATTCGCTCGCCTCTTCTACAAGAACAACTTTATTGGCCAATCGCTGAAGGAAGTACTTGGCAGCAATTCCAGCATGATAAGATGTCCCCATAGCCACTACAAACACTTTTTCATAATTTGCAATTTCCTCCGCTACCTTGCCTATCGTCTCGAGATTCCCATATATTGCATCTTTTACTGCTTTTGCTTGTTCATGAATTTCTTTAAGCATAAAATGAGCATAACCCTGTTTTTCTGCCATCTCTAATGTCCAGTTGATTTCATGGATCTTCTTGTCTTTTATATTTCCCGTTTTCAGGTCTTTCACATAAAATGAATCTTTACCAACTACTGCGTATTCCCCATCATCCAAAAAAACGACTTTATTTGTGTATGGGAGGAAAGCAGGAATATCTGAAGCAGCAAACATCTCCCCATTACCAATCCCAAGAACTAGAGGGCTTTCGTTTCTCACAAAATATAAATGCCCCTTATCATCTGTGTATATAATTCCCAATGCAAAAGAACCTTTAAGCTGTAGAAGTGCCCTTCTCAAAGCGTCTTCAAATAATTCCGAACTTTTTAACTCCTCTTCAATTAAATGGGCGATGACTTCAGTATCGGTGTCACTCTTAAATTCATGACCACTTCCTTCGAGTTTCTCCCTAAGTTCGATATAATTTTCGATTATTCCGTTATGGACAACAGCTATCTTACCAGTGCAATCGGTATGTGGATGAGCATTGATATCGTTGGGAATTCCGTGAGTTGCCCATCTTGTATGTCCAATTCCCCTCCTTCCAGGAAGATTGGTGAGGCCCAATTTTTCTTTAAGCTCATTTATTTTCCCGGCCCCTTTCTTTATAAAGAGCTTTCCTTCTTCTGTCACTATCCCAACCGAATCATAACCACGATATTCAAGTCTTTTAAGACCATCAACAAGAACCTCAGCAGCGTCTCTCTCCCCAATGTACCCTATTATTCCACACATTTTACTGCCCCCATTGTTTGTACTGTAAATAGTAAGATTCTAAACAAATTAAAAGGGTTTCCCTAAAATCTTTGAAATAGTATGCGTAATTGCAGTTTAAAAAGTTGTTTTTAGGCCATAACAGTTTAAAACAATTTCAATTCCTTTTTTGGGCCCCAAAAGTAGATTTCATTCTAAATAACACTCTTTAAAATATTTAAACTACTCTTAACTATCCAACGAACCTTCAGGTGCATGAAGACTTAGTTCCAAAAAACCTATATATTGGTTTGCCGGTATTAATTTGGGTGGGTTAATGAATAAGACTCTTGATGAATTCATTAATGGGAGTATTAAAATCAATGGAAAAGCCCCATTGAATCACAAAAACAGTAAAAAAAGGCTCAAGTCTACGAGATTAGATCAATTTCTACCCAATGAACAAGTGGAATACTTCAAGGCCCTTCGCATAGGCTCAAAGAGAGTGCAAAGAATGAAAATACTTGAAATCCCAATCGAAAGGAGAAAGAATTAATCCATTCCCTCTGCCACTATTGCTTTGTCCTTAAATCTAAAAAGATAAGCCCTTTTATCACCATTCAGACCCTGTTCAACTTTTCTTCTAAAGTTCCAGTATTCATTATCAGGTATAGAGAGCTTGAGTGTCACTCTTCCATAACCCTCCTTTTTTAGAAAATCATTAATCTTTATCGGATGGAACCCCAGAATACTCCTAACTATATAACGTCTCTTGAAATAATCGCTTTTTATCTCTTCCTCACTAGTAGCTAGTGTCCGCCTTTTTTCCCTAATTAACATCCAAATGTTTCGATCAACTTCGTGAAAAAGCTCATTAATTAAATCGGCATAATCCACGCTCTGTGGAATTTCATAGAGATACTCTCTAGGTGTTTCACACCATTCCACAATATTCTCAAGAGAAGGATTGCTTTCCAATCTAAGGCCCTTAGGCAACGTAACTGCAGAACGCTCTGCTTTAGCAAGAGGCCCAAAGTAAAAGGTTAACCTGTTAAGTACTCCATAGAGATCTATATACTCAAATTCCCCGCTCCATGGTACCTTTTCTCTTCTTATCTGAGGGGGCAAGTCAAAGATAAAAGCATCGGTTTTGTGTTTGTAAGCTTCATAAATCTGAAGTGGACTCGGTAAAAGGTCTTCAAGCCTTCTTTCAGGCATCTCTGGTGGTCGAGCAGGGTCAGAGAAGATTACATCAGCATCAATTCTATCAACAACATTTTTACTCAAACTATCCCCATGAATGAAAGTTATCTTATCCTTAACTCTATACTTTTCCGCATTTTTCATTGCATAGAAAAGCTTCTTTTCATCAATGTCTATTGCATAGGCCCTATCAGCATATTTCGCGAAGAATATAAGTTGAATCCCAATTCCACAGCTTACATCTGCTATGCTCTCAGGGTTTACTCTTTTTGCCCTATAATCAGCCACTATTTCATGAGTCGCATATCTAAGTCCTTCTAAATCCATCCATAAATCACTTCTTGAAAACTTATTTTTTGCTTTTATTCTCGCTCTGGCTATTTCAATTATTTCATCAGCCTGCTCTCTCGGAAGTTTCGCTCTTATTTTCCTCTCATCGAACCCTCGCTTTATCAGTTCTACAGTCTGCTCAATATATTCTTCCATTTTCCCACCGTTGTTTCCTATCTCTTAAATTTTTAAAGATTTGTGCAAAAGAATTTAAGGAGGTTCGAATGAAATTTAGTGGGATAAAAATGAGGGGAATCAAGAAAAAGCTTTACTTTGCATTGGTGGCCTTAATAATACTTGGAACTTTCTGGTATTCATATGAAAAAGCTTCAAGCACAGAACTTCACGATTATATCGGAGACGAAGTATGGTACATCCCAGCTGCTAGAAACGTCCTTCACCGCCTTGGAATCGAGCTACATTATGTAAACAAAACAACAAATTCAGAAGGCATAAACATCGTATCGACAGGAACAATAATCAAAGGATACGTAAAATTGAGTGTACTTGGATTCGAATTTAAAAGATCCTATACAAGGAATGTGAATCCTCAAACCCCTCCCCTTCTATCAAAACTTGGGATAAAACTTGATTTCATACCCTTAAACAGGACTCAGGCCTCAGATTTTGATGAAATTAAGTTTAAAATTGAACCGATAGCTAGGAAATACAATTATACTTACTATAAGCCATATTCTAACTTTCCGGGAGTTTATTATGAAATTCCAAAAGAGAATATTGAGAGTTTTATAGGAGAAGTGAAGAAGATTGATGGAGTTGAGATTGTAAAGGGCTTTCGCTATCCGGACAAGGAAAACATCCAAAATTACCTCAACACAGAACATCCATTCCTAGGAAAAGATATTATAATGTTGGGAATGCTCATAGAAGATAAACCCATTTTTTGGCGTTTGCCTGGTCTGATAGAACACGCCATAATAAATATACTCGTGCTCCTAGCAACCTACAAAATAGTAAGAAGCTATTTAGCAAGTTTTATAGCACTGGTATTCTCCGCTTTTGATCCTCTATTATATGCCACATCTTTAACAGGCATGCTTGATATTCACGTAGCATTCTTTACAACCCTTTTCATGTATCTTTTAATTTCAGAAAAATACAATTCCAGTGGTATTTCTATTGGCCTTGCAGCAGCTACAAAATTGAATGGAGCATTTTCTTATCCAATTATACTAATAAAAACCTTAAAATCCAAAATCGAACTTAAAAAGATATTCATCTCGCTATTTCTCCTCCCGGTAATAGGATTCCTAATTCCGCAGATTCCCATAATTGCTAGCATAGGCTTCTTTCCCTGGTTTTCAGATTTTATTGGAAGTTTTGGATGGCACCTGAGCTACAAAGGCAGTCATCCAGCAAATTCACCCTTCTGGGAATGGTTTATAAGCTTAAGGCCCTTTGCGTTCCATTATAATCCAAATATCTTTGCAGCCACTGACCCTATCCTAATGCTCTCCATGGCAGTGTTCATA
>Ga0209834_10000617_pt1 | contig 21636 bp, 21 predicted proteins | sample Mar14236cmmetaG_FD_184134 | JGI IMG/M metagenome (GOLD analysis project Ga0209834, IMG submission 184134) | Marine hydrothermal vent microbial communities from Guaymas Basin, Gulf of California to study Microbial Dark Matter (Phase II) - Marker... ...
GATAAGTACGGTCACGCAGTTATTGGCCAAGGCCCATACTATGTGGAGAAGTACCAGCCGGAAAACCTCTACGTAAGGCTCAAGAAGTTTGACAAGTGGACACTTCCCGCCTTTGCAGAAGACAAGTACAAGGTTGAGCCCTATTTTGAGACTATCGAAGTTTATGGTCTCCAAAACCCAGATACTGCTATCCTTGAAGTCGCTAAGGGAACTTACGACATCCTCTGGTACCCGTTCCCAGCATATAAATTCACCGGCCTCAGCTCGGAGCAAAAGAATGCAATCGACCTCTACAAGAGTACTTCCGCATTTGGTGATCTCGTCTTCAACCCAGTCCACGACCCAGACAATCCATACGTGATCACCGTTGGTGACAAGAAGTACTTCAACCCATTTGCAGTTAGGAAGGTTAGATTCGGTTTACAATACTTGATAAGCAGAGCCCACGTTGCTCAGAACATCTTCCAGGGTAGTGCAGGTGCAATGTATACTCCATGGGTTTCCAGTGAGACTGGTTACCAATACGTCCAATCAGTTGTCGAGGCCTATGACCTTTCAGAACAACCAGATGAGGCATTCGCACTCAAGATGATTGAAGAAGGAATGCAAGAGGCCGCACAAGAACTTGCCAAAATGGGGTACAAACTCGAAAAGGTCAATGGCAAGTGGTACTTCGAAGGAGAACCCGTGAAGATCATAGGTCTTGGCCGTACTGAGGACGAAAGAAAAGACATCGCCCTCTACGTGGCGAATGAGATACTTCCGAAGGCCGGCTTCGAGGCAGAGGCCAACATCGTTGACAGAAGAACCGCAAGCGGTATGGTTTACGTCAGCGATCCAAGTTCATACCAATGGAACTTCTACACTGAAGGTTGGGTATCCTCAACTAACGTCAAGTTCTCAATAAGCAGAATCATCCAATACTACTCAAGCATCTGGTATGCTCCCGGTCTTGTCGGCTGGAAGTGGAGCCCAGAGAACACCGAGAGGATCACACTCGAGGAAGTCCTTAAGTACCTCGGTAATGGAGACATTCAAAAAGGTATTGACGCTCTTGGACTGGATTACTACACCACCGTGGACAAGATCCAGCCACTTCTTAATTGGACCGCTGATGACTTTGCTGTCGTCATTTACTCAGGCGAAAACAAGGGCGTTACGATGGACAGTGAGGACAAATACTGGGACTTCAATAGACTCGGCACTGCAATCGGTATCTACGAAAGTTACAGAGTATTCCTCTACGAAAACTGGGAGTTCTACGCAGTGAACAAGAGAGTCAAGATTGGCCTCGTTGACCCGGTTGCAGGCCTTGCTGCATCCTGGTCACTCAGAAGTGCCAAGCTCACTGTCGAACCCACAACCACAACAACCACCCAAACAACAACTACAACTACGACAACTACCCAGACCACCCAAACAACACCAACAACCACCCAAACAACAACTGAGGAAGGAGGAATCTGTGGGCCAGCAGCACTCGTAGGACTAGCACTAATCCCACTACTACTAAGAAAGAGGAAGTGAACCTTCTCTTTCTTTTCTTCAATGCTTCTTTTCGGTTTTATATTAATTGAGTCCTTTAGAGACATGATTTAATCCCATTGCGTTTTTATTGTATGTGTCCATACCAAGCCCGTTGGTTGTTTGCTTTGACTATGGTCAGCACATGCATAAAGTATTTAAAGAAAGTTTTACACACAAGAAAAAGATGATGATCAAAAGTAAGCCTAGCAGTACAAAAAAAGTGAAGGAGGGAATTTGATGGGATTCGGAAAATATTTGGTCGTTAGGCTACTAAATGCTCTTGTGGTGTTGACTATAGTTACACTTGTAATGTCCTCTCTTTTCGTTAAAGTGGCTGAGAAAGACTTAGAGAACACAATAGTGCAACAAGTGAATGCCGAGTTCCAGAGTCTCCAGCAACAAGGCAAAACTCCCGAAGATCCTGATGCATGGAGAGCAGAGAGAATTGCATACTATAGAAGACAATATCACCTAGACAAGCCTTATTGGTGGAGAGTTCAATATTACTTTAAGAACACATTGACATTCAACTTCGGGAAAACTAAGAACCCAGTGTTTGGTTCTGAGAAAGATGTTCTAGCAATCCTCAAAATGGCCATTCCCCGTACAATTCAGCTCTTTACCACTGCACAAATAATAATTATAACTCTGGGTATCCTCCTTGGCGTAAAAGCAGCACAGATGGTTGGCAGTCTATTTGATAGAGCGCTCTCAGTCCTCGCGTTGGTGATGAGCAGTATCCCCATGTGGTGGTTTGGAATGATAATGTTACTTATATTCTCATTCAAATTTGGGTGGTTCCCCTCTAGGGCAATCCCTGACCCAAACCTTACTGGTTGGGCCCATATACTTGATATTCTCAAACGTATGACCCTTCCAGTAGCCACAATAGTTATAGTCTCGTTTGGAGCGTGGGCATGGGTTATTAGAAACATTATGATTGGTACAATGCAAGAAGACTTCATCATGGCGGCAAGAGCTAAAGGTGTACCTGAAAGAAAAGTGATATATGGCCACGCTCTCAGGGCTGCTGCTCCCCCAGTTGTAACCATGGTCATCATGAGCCTCCTTGCATCCCTTGGAGGTGCCATAATTACAGAGAGTGTCTTTACCTGGCCTGGAATGGGAAGAGTTTACTGGATTGCCATCGAGACCAATGAGACCAACCTCATCATGGGTCTAACATTCGTAAACGTACTTTTATATCTCGCAGGCGTTATTATTGCAGATTTGGCCTATGGATTCCTCGATCCAAGAGTCAAGGTTGGTGCATCAGAAAATATGTGAGGTGAAGAACAATGCGCTGGGTTGATTTTAAAGAATCTCTCTCATCATTCTGGAGCGACTTTAGAAGACAGAAGTCAGGTTTGTTAGGATTACTACTACTGTTCCTGTTCATATTTACCGCAGCTACGGCTCCAATGATAACATCACCAGACATTCCCGAGAAGTGGCAAGGCTTCTGGCTGGACAACCCCAAAAACGTACCCCCAATATGGATTAATGCTTTCTCAAGCCAAACAATGGCTTCCCACTTGATAATCGAAGGAGAAAATCTTCAGAAGCTCATTACCAAAACCGACTCGGGGTATCTTATAGAAGCCGAGTACAATAACGAATATGATGTTCCACCCCAAGATATCGTTATAAAAGACTTGAGTGGTAAGACCACAGGAGGGAAACCCTCAATAACCGTCATAGTAAAGAGGCCCGATGGCAAAGAAGTAACTTTAATAAAGAACTACAAGTTCTCAGGGAGTCTTGTCCTCCAGCTGGGTACTCATCCCCAAGTTAGAGACAACCTTCTTAAATGGATTAAGAGCGAGGGCATATACATTGATCCACTCCAGGAATTCCAGTACAGGACACTTATGGACGCTGCTAAAGTAATCTTTGGGCAATTGAATGAAAACATCTTGGATAATCCAGATTCCCTGAAAGGCACATACAAATTCACAATCCTCGTGAATGTCCCAGAAGGAAGTTCTGTATCATTTGACAACGCTAAAGTTATATTCACAGGAAGAGCTTACGGCTGGCTTGGAACTGATTTCAAGGGGAGGGATCTGCTCGCAGGTATTATTTGGGGTTCAAGAGTGTCTCTCGTTATAGGTATCTCAGTAGCAATAGTCAGTGTCTTAATCGGAATATTCTACGGAGTCACAAGTGCATATCTCGGCGGATGGAGCGATGAACTTATGATGAGATTTCAAGAGTTCATGGCTTCAATACCCAGTTTACCAATACTTATACTTATGGGTGCATACTTTGGAGGACATATAAAACTCTGGCAGATAGTCGTGCTACTTGCAATCTTCGGATGGGTAGGTATAGCGAGAGTAGCAAGAAGTATGGCACTTCAGATCAAAGAGCAAACATACATTGAAGCGGCAAGAGTCCTGGGTGCAAGCACTGGTAGAATAATTTTCAAACATATGGTGCCCCAGCTTCTTCCATACGCGTTTGCCCAGATGGCACTTAGTGTCCCCAGTGCTGTTCTTGCAGAAGCTTCGTTGAGCTATCTGGGTCTTGGTGACCCAACTGCCGTTACATGGGGACAGATACTCCATGATGCCCAAGCTGCAGGTGCCGCAGTAAACGGATACTGGTGGTGGGTCATTCCTCCGGGACTTGCAATAGCCCTTGTCGGATTGACGTTCGTGCTTATAGGTACTGCTCTCGACAGAGTGCTCAACCCAAGATTAAGGAGACTGTGAGGTGATAGAAATGACAAAACCCGTCCTCGAAGTTCGCAACCTTAAGATGTACTATTTCACCAATAGGGGTATAGTAAGAGCAGTTGATGATATAAGCTTTGATTTAAAAAAGGGCGAAGTCCTAGGACTTGCCGGTGAAAGTGGTTGCGGCAAGTCGTCTCTTGGCTTTACTCTTTTAGGTATGCCAAGCCCACCTGGAAAAATAGTCGGAGGCAGCATAAAGATCGATGGAAGAGAGATAGTAGGACTACCCGAAGATGTACTTAGGAGAGAAATCCGCTGGCAGAAAATATCCATGATATTCCAAGGTGCCATGAACGCCCTAAACCCAGTCTACACCATCGGTTACCAAATGATAGAGCCTTTACTCCACCACAAGGGAATGAGTAAGGAAGAAGCACTCGACAGAGCCCAAAAATACCTAGAACTTGTCGGTCTCGATCCCGAAGTTGTATATCGTTACCCTCACGAGCTTTCGGGAGGTATGAAACAACGTGTTGTCATTGCTACTGCACTGCTCCTTGAACCCGAAATTGTCATAGCCGACGAACCAACCACAGCACTTGATGTTGTCGTCCAAGCTCAGATAATAAACCTAATGAAGAGATTAAAGAAGGAACTTGGTCTGTCAATGATATTCATCACCCACGATTTGAGCATTCTTGCGGAGGTAAGTGATAGAGTAGCAATAATGTATGCAGGAAAAATAGTAGAAATCGGAGACAGTGAAAAAATATACTACGAGCCAGCACACCCCTACACCCAAAAACTCCTAGCAGCAATTCCAAGATTGCATGAGGACGTTGAGAAGCTCGAGTTTATCCCTGGACAACCACCCAACCTAATACACCCGCCAAGTGGATGCCGCTTCCACCCAAGATGCCCTTACGCAACGCAACAATGTAAGGAACAAATTCCAGAACTAAAAGAGATTGAGACAGATCACTATGCCGCATGCTGGTTATTGTGAGGTGTGAAACATGGCGGAACCAATATTAAAAGTTGAAAATCTCAAGAAGTACTTCCCGATTAAGAGAGGATTCATAGACACATTGAAAGGTGCACCACAAAAAGTCGTCCATGCAGTCGATGGTATAACCTTTGAAATACAAAAGCAACAAGTCTTTGCTTTGGTTGGCGAGAGCGGTTGTGGTAAATCCACCACTGGAAAGCTCATTGTCAAACTTCTTGAACCTACAGATGGCAAAATATACCTTGAGGGACAAGACGTTACTAAAATCGAGACAAAAGAAGAAGTTCTCGCGTATAGGAGAAAAGTCCAGATGATATTCCAAGACCCATTCTCCTCAATGAATCCAAGATTCAGAATCTACGACGTATTGGAAGAACCACTGTTGATCCACGGAATCGGCGAAACAAAAGCAGAAAGAGAAGAGCTCATCTACAAGGCGCTTGAAATGGTTAAAATCGTCCCGCCTGAAGATTATGTAGGCAGGAACCCCCACATGCTCTCCGGCGGCCAGAGGCAGCGTGTGGCAATAGCAAGAGCTTTAATACTCAACCCAACGTTTATAGTGGCGGACGAGCCTGTTTCAATGCTTGATGTTTCAATTAGGGCAGAGATTCTTGAATTGATGAAAGAGCTCAAGGAGAAAATGGGTGTCACATATCTCTACATCACCCATGACATGTCCACGGCGAGATACTTCGCCGACTGGATGGCGGTCATGTACTTGGGAAGGATTGTCGAAATGGGGCCCGCAAAAGTCGTTATTGACAACCCAATACATCCCTACACAAGAGCCCTGCTTGCAGCAGTACCGGAACCAATCCCAGAGAGAAGAAACATAATCAAGGAGATTCCAATCAAGGGTGAAGTTCCAAGTGCCGCCAATATACCCCCCGGATGCAGATTCCATCCAAGATGCATCTACATGAAGAAAGGACTCTGCGACACCAAACACCCACAATTAATAGAATACGAACACAACCACTGGGCAGAATGCTGGCTAGCCGGAAAGTATTAGACTCACATAACTTTTAAATTCCAAATTTTTATTTTAATTCTTTGTGTGTTACTGTTGAAGGTGATACCAATGAGCAGCTTTAGAGAGGGTCTTACTTATCCACCAATCAGAACGGGCCTAATATTGCTGTTCTTAGCTCTTCTGATGTCTCTAGGAGCTTCTTATAACGTTCTTAGAGAAGAACTTCAAACAGGCGTTTGGGGCCCCGGAGCTTACGTTATTGGGGATGAAATAGAAGCTTCGGGGGATATCGTGAGTATAAGTCTTGAAATTTCATCAGACAATGCCTCAGTTAAGATAATTGCAAATGGTATGGAAGACACCTACACTTTACTGGGAAGCACTAAAACACTGAAATTTACTTCAAAGCCCTCAGTTTTGGTTGAAAAGGGTGATGTCCATTATTCATACATCATAAAGTGGATTGATTATCCATACACATATCTCAGCTTTCCTGCATTTTTTACTATGATCGTGGGAAGTATCATAGCATTTAAAGGGTATTTAAGTTTCTTAGAATCTCTTAAGGAAAATAGAACCACGTCAAAAAAGAGGAGGGACAGAAAATGAGAATCATAAATTACGATAAGGCCATAAAAAACTTAATAACGTTTATAAAAGAAAAAGTCGGCGATGCTGGAGCAACCGGGGTGGTGATTGGGGTTAGCGGCGGTGTAGATAGCGCAACTGTTGCCCATCTTGCAACAAAAGCCCTTGGAAAGGAGAAAGTACTCGGCCTTATAATGCCCTACCACATGAACCAAGACGTAGAAGATGCCTTATTAGTATGCAAAAAGCTCGGAATCGAACATAAGGTCATTAATATAAAGGAAATCGTGAATGAGTTTGAGAAGAACATTGGATTCGAACTTGACAAAGTTTCCAAAGGAAATTTAATGGCAAGAACTAGAATGATACTTTTATACGCTCACGCAAACTCAAGAAACTACCTTGTTTTAGGAACTTCTAATAAAAGTGAATTTTTGACGGGATACTTTACAAAATGGGGAGACGGGGCTAGCGACTATGCTCCATTAATCAACCTATACAAGACGGAAGTCTGGGAAGTTGCTAAGAGGATTGGAGTTCCAGAAAAGATAATAAGCAAAAAACCGAGTGCCGGGTTATGGGAAGGACAAAGCGACGAAGACGAACTGGGGATTAGCTACAAACTCTTAGATGAAATCCTCTATAGATTGGTAGATTTAAAAATGGAAAAGAACAAAATTGCCGAAGAGTTAAGTATCCCAGTAGAGAAAGTCAAGTATGTCGAGTATCTAATCAAAAAAAGTGAGCATAAAAGAAGACTCCCCTTGGGACCAGAAATCTGACGGTGAAGTGCGTTGAAAAGGGGATATATACTGGTATTTTTAGCCGCAAGTATGTGGGGAACTCTCGGCATTTTTGCTAAATTGCTCTATGGATTCGGATTAGACCCTTTTACAATAACATTTTACAGAGCCTCCATAGCATTTGCCCTTCTTTTTGTTTACAACATTTCCAAAGGCTTCCAGATTAAAAAACATAGACTGCCCTTCTATGCATTTTATGGATTTTTTGCAGTATTCTTGTTTTACATATTGTATTTTTACACTGTCAAGATTTCTTCGGTCTCTTTGGCAGTTCTCCTGCTGTATTCCGCCCCAGTTTATTCCACGATACTGGGATACTTCATCTTTAACGAAAGAATCACATCTATAAAGCTCATGGCACTTGTAATGGCAATAATAGGGGTTCTCCTAGTTGTTAGTCCTAACGGAGAGAATGTGAGTAGAATAGCTATAGTACTGGGGCTTCTTTCAGGGCTTACATATGCCCTCTATGGAATTTTGGCAAAATTTGCCATAAAAAACGAAAAACCAGAAGAAGCCCTTCTTTACACAATAGGTTTTGGAGCCCTTTTTCTGGCTCCGTTTTCGAATTTTAAAATTCCCGCTTCATCTCTACCCTACCTTTTCGGGCTGGCATTCTTTCCAACATTCCTAGCATATATCCTATACAACATCGCACTCAAGGAAATAGAAGTTAGCAGGGCATCGATAATTGCCACAGTAGAACCGGTGATCGCTCTAGTCCTTGCTTATTTTCTATTCCATGAAACTCTAATGACCAAACAAATGATTGGAGCCACACTAATAATCTTAGGCTCCCTTATGTTACATATAGAGGACAGAAATGAAAAAAATTAGATATAAAAGTAGCGCTCAAGTTCCCATTCCGTAACCTTTATTGTTTTTCTGTCAATCCCCTTCTTTTCTAAATACTCTTGATAGTCCTCCCATTCCCTTGTTTTGTATTCTATAAAGTTGTGATAGGCCTTTCCAAGAATTTCTTTGATTACTTTATCCTTCTTTAGTTCTCCGAGGGCCTCTTCTAAAGTACCTGGTAGGAGGCCTACTCCTAGAGAATCCCTTTCTTTTTCTTCCAGTTCATATACGTTCTCTTCCACATAGGCAAACGGTTCGAGTTTATGTTTTATTCCATCCATACCAACCATTAAGATAGCTGCAAACGCAAGATACGGATTTGCACTTGGATCCGGGCAGCGATATTCTATCCTTGTCCCATTCCCTACATACGCAGGAACCCTTATCAGTGCACTTCTGTTTTTGTATCCCCATGAGATATACACCGGAGCTTCATATCCCGGCACGAGACGTTTGTAGGAATTAACAGTAGGGTTGGTTATCGCCGTTAAAGCCTTTGCATGCTTTAAGATGCCTCCTATAAAGTAAAGGGCTTCGTCACTTAGCCCTTTCTCCCCTTTAAAGATGTTCTTCCCATCTTTCCAAAGACTTATGTGTAAGTGCATTCCATTACCTGGCTTACCAAAAAGAGGCTTTGGCATAAAAGTAGCATAAAGACCATAGCTTTCTGCCACTGCTTTAACCAAGTACTTGAACCTGACTATATTATCGGCAGTTGTTAATGCGTCTGCAAAGCGAAAATCTATTTCATGCTGTCCTGGGCCAACTTCATGATGCAAAACTTCTGGAATTAGCTTGAACGCGGGCATATAATGGGCTATAATCCTTTTCATTTCTCTCGCTTTGTCTAAATTAACTAGGTCAAAATAACCCCCTCCATCAGGAAGCTTGAGCTCCCACGAGCCGTTTTTTTCAAATAGATAAAATTCTGGTTCAGAACCTATATATGCGGTTATTCCCTTCTTGTTCAGTTTTTCCACAACTGAGCTTAATATCCTCCTAGGATCAGCATAATAAGGTTTATTATCTTTGTATATATACCCGAATACCTTTGCAATCCCTTCCCAGGGGACCTCCACATAAGTGGTCGGGTCTGCTTTGAAGAGAAGATCGCTGTCTTCTATTCCTTGGAAGCCTGGGATTGAAGAGCCATCAAAGGATATTCCATCAGTCACTGCCTCCTCATACCTTTCAATTGGGACCTCCATCCCCTTTGGAATTCCATTTATATCAACAAAAACCAACTGTAAGAACTTGGGTTTGTTTGAGTTATGCTCGGTAAATGATTTAATTTCGTTCATTTTTATCCACCTTTTTTGATGATGCTTTCAGTATTAACATGCATTTTTATACAATGTTTGCAATATAAGCCTTTCTACTGAACTACTGGCAAAATGTCAAATAATTCTCGCTATACCAGATTTATGTCTAAAAATTGCCACGTTAAATAAAAACTTTGATTTTTTCTTGTCAACAATATCCCAAAAGAAAGTTTTTTATCCTCCTCTAAAAAAATACTAGCATGCCTAAAGAAGACGAACTAATCCAAAAAGAGCTCTCGCAGTTAAATTTTCACTTACCTAAAAGCAGAAAGAGTCTCAAAACTCTCCTCGAGGAGGATGAACCTAAGGTACAGCTTAGAGATGGCCAGTTTCATTTTTTTAAACGAAAAGAGCTGAAATATCTTAGCACTTTACTCGACAACGATGAATACAAATCTCTTTATCTTCCCATAGTACTTGAGATTACTCCAACATGGCACGGATATTTTAGAGTAAGGGGAAAGACTGCAGTTAAGGTTATTGAAAAGATACTTGGAACATACGACCCATTGGAGGAAAAAAATGAAGTGACACTTCCCCGTTATCTCATTCCAGAAATTCGGAAAAAGTTACCTACAGCAACAACCTATGCGTTTATAATAGAGTAAGTTTGGGGTGATAAAAATGGACGAAAACAAAACTCTGCTTCATTACTACATGTTCACGATTCCTCACATAACTGTCTTTGCCGGAGCGATACTAGGCATCCTTCTCATCTTACACATCGATTTAAAGAAAGCACTTGGAGTATTTGCTACTTTTTACGGGATTTTGCTCATTATAATAGCTGCATTAGTTAGAAATCAGTTTTCAAAATTGCCATTATACCGAATAAGCCTGTTGTTTTTTACAATATTCACACTCTTAGGCATTCTATTGCTTATAATGTGAAACTTTATATTTATTGAATTACAAATTATCTGGGGGAAGAGTTATGAAGAAGATCATCACAACCATCATGACATTACTGATGATCTCTTCTTTGGTGTCTTCTCAATACCTATTTTTCTCGACACTGGAAAGCAATATCATTATAGTGTCAGGGGACTATGGGGAAGGAACCCTCACTGTTGTGAATAATGGAGACAAGGAGTTCCAAGTGGTAAGCTATCGGAGATATTACGCAGTCGATGAGAACAATAAAGAAGTTTCTGGAATTAGGCTGGAGATCTATAAGCCCACAGGAGAACTAATATCTCCCGGGGTCCTCTATACATATTGGAAACCTGGCGAAACAAGAATCCTGCGGTACAAAATTCATGTCAATGAAAGTGTAAAACCGGGAAAGTATACCCTCTTCATAATTTTTTGGGGGTTCTCAGGATCAGGAGAAATAAGCATTATCACAGTTCCCGTTTCACTTGAGGTTACTGATATTCCGTTAATATTCAAGGAAACTCTTGTGCGGATAAAAGAACGCGGTGTTCCAACGTTCCATGTATTAAATGGAGAGACACTGGAGATATATTCAACAATCTACAATCTCAAAAATTCTCCTGTATCTGTAAAAGGAAGTGTATATTTGGAAAAGGATGGAGAACGGTATCTTAAAAAAGAGATAGCGGTAAACTTAACTCCAGGAGAGAACTCAGTTCAGGTAAACATTCCAATTCCTTATGATCTCCCTTCTGGACAGTACAAGCTGGTATACACCCTTATATATCCAAAAGGAACGTATTTGTTCTCAAAGGAGTTCTATATATCCTTTGGAGTTGATTTAGTTGAGATTTCCCTAGAAAAAACCCAAATAATGGAAGATGAATCCAATACCGCGTATCTTACAATATTGTCTGAGAGAATTATCCCAGTAAATCTCAGCATTGAAGTATATGGAACAAACAACGAATATATGTACAACCAAACCAAAGAGATCACGCTTAATGAGGGTAGCAATGTTGCGAAGGTAACTCTTCCTCCTTTACCATCCGGTAACAAGAAAATAATAGGGAAAATATTGTTTAGAAACATAATACTCGATCAGGACTCTTCTGATTACGATGTATTAGCATATCCAAAGATTGAAAAAGTTTCATACCAAAAGCTCTCTCTAGCTTCAACTAAGGGACAAATCAAGTTTTTAGTGGAAATCAGCAATAGAAACCCTCATGAAATGAAAGGAACTCTATCTTACAGCTTTTTTGGTGTTAATGGCACAATACTAAAAGCCTCCAAAGATCTCATATTAATACCGGGAAAAAACGAAATAGAGTTCATCGTAGAAGTCCCCCTAGGGGAAATTGGGTACGAAATTTCTCTGGAAAGCAATGGAAAAGAACAAAAAGTCCGCGGAACTTTAAAACTGGAGCTTCCAAGCTCTACAACTACCTCTTCAACTCAAAGCTCTTCTTCATTAACAAGCTCATCCTCGAGCCAAGTTCCTCCCGAAGAGAGTTCAACAAGATACTACTATGCCGTTGCGATAGCCTCGCTTATACTGGTCTTCCTGCTTCTGTTTGGTTACTATTTGAAACATAAAAAACCAAGAAGAAAAAGAAAACGACCCAAACCAAAGAGAAAATCCCCATTAGGTAGATTTAGAAAGCCAAAGAAACCTGAGATTAGAGAGTACAAGGAACTGCCCAAAAAATAACCAAATCTTTATAATTTCTTTTCCTTAATTCTAACATGGTGAGGGGGCTGGGGCTCTCCGCAAGGAGGAAGTTCCGCCCACCGCACCGGGGCCGCGGTGCCGCAAGGCACCTCCCGAGAGGGAGGGCAACGGCACAGAAACGACACGTCCCCTCAAAGATGAGAATGAAAGCGGTGAAGGGAGCTCGTGAGGGCTCCCGAGCTAACCCGCAGACGATTTGGGGGGGAGCGGTGAAACGGCCGTCCCGCGGGGTGCAAGGCCGAGAAAGGGGCAATGAAGTCCCGGTGCGAGCCCCGTGGTAGGCCGCTTAGTCGAATGCCCATAAATACAGAAGGCGGGCTATAGCCCCCTCACCTCATCTTTAAATCCAAAGCAGAGGCCAATAAAATCAAGCCTCCTCCGATTATTGTTCTTACCGTGGGCACTTCTCCAAAGATTAGTAGCGCATACACAACCGCACTAAGAGGGTCAATATAGCTTAAAAGCGCTGCCTCATTTGCTTCTACTTCCTTAAGGCCACCCATATAAATTAGAAGGGCAAATGAAGTATGAACTATCGCAATAATTCCAACAACCGACAAAGAGTAGAGGGATATTTTTAATCCTTCAAAAGCCCCCACTAGTGGAAAAAGGATCAATGTAGCAAAAAAGAGTTGAAAAAACGTTAAATACGAGCTTTCGATATCCCTCAAATATCTGCCCAAAATAGTTACGCTGGCATAAAACAAAGCCCCTAAAAACGCAAAAATTATTCCCAGAAAATCTTTGCTCTTAAGAGAAATTTCTCCTTGTGTTCCTATTATAAACGCTCCCAGAAGGGCTATAAAAATAAGAATTATCCTTTTTGTTGTTATTTCTTCTTTAAGAAATATTGCAGAGAACATAACGACTATTATTGGTGCCAAATAATAAATAAGAGTTGCTTTTGCTATGTCCGTGTACAAAACCGCCGAAAAGAAAAATACCCAATTTAACCCAAGCACAGCTCCCAGCAGAAATACTAAATGTACTTTGGGCTTTATTTCTGAGAATGCTTTTTTAACCCATCCAGAATCATTGAGAGTATAGAAAAACAAGAAGATCAAGCTACCCAAAAGCACCCTATAAAAAGCTAATTTCAAACCGCTTAGGTTTGAATATCTGGCAAAAATTCCCACGCTTCCCCATATAACCATAGAGGCTATTATTTTAGTTCTTCCATAGATCATAAGTGCTCCTCCATGTCCTCTTTCCATAGCTTGTATGCTTCTTTGACTTCTTTTTCCCTAAATCTAGGGACAGCATTTTTAAACGGGTCAAAAGATTCCAGTTCTCTCTCGCTGTTTCCTATATATGTGGCAATAAGACCCACCTTCGAATGAAGAGAAGAAGGTAAACGAAGAATCCTCTTTACATCAACAGTTACTTTTCCATCAAAGTATGCTTTTGAAAATATAGTAGATAAGCTAAACAACCTTAAAAGAGCCTTATATCCAACGCCCTGAGGAAAGGCTGTCAATATGGCTTTTTTTACAAAATTCTCATAAATCTCGTCCCTGCTCTCCATTATTAGATTTACTTGTTTTCTATTTAATCCAATGTTCCTTAAGTGATACTCCGAGATTCTCTCTATGAAATAACCAAACCTCAGTCTAAAGACTCTATAATAACCTGAAGACAACAACACCTTTCTTTCTTGAATGTCTTCAAATGTAACCTCCTCGGCACTGGAGATATAGCTCAAAATCCTTTCCCTGGCTTTTGAATCCAACTCCAGGGCCCAATCATCTAGAACTCTAATATGGTAACCTCTACCAGAATAAACAACGTGAATGTTTTCAAACCCGAAGTCTTCTCTCAGGATAACAAGAGTATCCCTCGCCAGTTCCTTGGCATCCTCAAGACATATCGGACATACCACCCCGGCTTCATGGCTACACCTTTTTAAGGGAAGATCTTTTGCGTCTATGTCAAAAACCAGCTCTGCTCCAAGCCAACCACTCATATTTTTTGGATCGTCATACAAGGCTACACTGGAATAGATTGAATAGGGAGCCGTAATTTTTACATAGTCCTCAAGATCTTTAACATCTTGGAACACATTTTTCCTGTCATTAGGGCCTTCGCCAGTATGATCAAATCCAAACTCTCTATTTTCCAAGGTGTCGATAATAAACTTTGGAATTTTCTTTGAATTCCATTCTTTTGAATAGTATTTTGCCCTCTCCTCTTTGCTGACTTCCCTAAATAGACTGCTCATTCTTTTCACCTTGGCTCTTCTTACTTAAATACAGTTTCCTGAGATAATAGGTTAAAGGATTTTTAATGTATCTACAGTCTTTATCCGGCTTACAGAGCGGGGAAGCACTGGATCGTATTTTCTCACAATTGGGAGGAAAATACCACGTTGAATTTCCGCTGTCTTCTAAAGTCGGTTCCAAGGTGTAACCAAAACCTAAATGATACCATATGTTTTTGATCTCATTCGGCTGATCTTGGAATAAAGGAGGCTTGCATCTGTTGCCTGCCTGAATTATCAGGGGCAGGATTTCCTCTTTTATTACCCTGAGATCATTTATGCAGTCCTTAACTTTAACATCCCTTTTAGGGGGGTTAGGACATATCCTAGCATAGCTCAAGAAAGAAGTCAGCAACACCGTTATAGCATAGTTTCTTAATCCACTCGGAACGCCTCCTAATGCTATTTTAACACAAGGAGGAAAGAAATCAAAATGCAAAGGCTGAGCAACAGTGCTGAATTTTTCAACCCTCTCTTTGAAATATTCCCGAGCGAGCTCACTTAACCTGGAATAAAGTTCCACGTAGTAGTGAGGCAATTCTTCTCTGATGTCATAGAGAATGTTAACCGCCTTTTCGAGGTTTTTCTCGAAGCTCTTCTTCCACAACTCGATCATCTGGGTTCTGTTTAAATACACATACCCGCTTCTTATGTAAAAATCCTTAAGAGATCCCTCGTTCAAGGAGAGAAACTCTTTCAGGGGCATTTTGTATTTAAGAAACATTTCCTCCTTTTCTTCAGGGGGCAATTCTTCATGAAGGGTTTTCTCAATTATTGTCCTATCTCTCTTCGGAATTTCATTTCCCGATGTTTTTTCTAAGGGAAGTGCAAGTTCATCAAAGTTTTCTGACAATTCTATCTTTGTCAGATATATCTTCAGGTTTGCATCCTTAACAAGTTCCATTTCTACTCCATAGGGAGAAAATGCCAAAGCACCTAAGAGAGCATAAAAACTTATCAAATCCTTCCAATCATTCAAAGTCAACAAATAATCGGGAATTCTACCAGTATTTACCCATCGAACTCTCTCCAGGGCTAGCTCCATGTCCAAATAGTTAGGAATAATATCAAGTAGCTCGTTGATAGTTTCAAATTCATTTAACAACTCTTGAGCTCGCTTTCCGAATGGATCTAACATTGGCTCACCTTTTAGAATACTATCTATTTTACAATAAAACTCTTTTGCTGATAGATTATCATAAAAGTTTATCAACTTGTTAGAAATTTTACAACATCCAGAGCATAGTCTGGTACGAACTCCAAAAACCTTATATTTTAAAAGGTAGTAAATCCGATAGACGAAAAAGAGTGTGAAGTATGGCAATAAGGTGATTCATTATGGTAGACGATTTTTCCAAGAAAAGGGTAAAAAGCGGGATTCCAGGATTTGATGATTTAATTGGAGGGGGATTCCCTGAAGAATCAACCGTCCTTATCACAGGCAGCACTGGGACTGGCAAAACTACTTTTGTAGCTCAATACATATACAAGGGTGCGGAGGAATATGGAGAACCAGGAGTTTTAGTAACCCTAGAAGAGAGAGCAAAAGACATCAGAAGAGAAATGGCCCAATTTGGATGGGACTTCAAAAAATATGAAAAAGAGGGATTAATAGCAATTGTTGATGGGGTCAGTGCAATTTCCGGAATACCGTCTGAAGAGAGATTTGTCCTAGAAGATACACTCAATGTAGATAGCTTCCTGAGGTACATATACCGGGTCGTCAAAGCGATAAATGCAAAGAGGATTGCTATTGATTCTGTACCCTCAATAGCTTTTAGACTTCAAGATGAGCGAGATATCAGGGGAGTTCTCCTAAGGCTAAACACGATTCTTCTCGAGATGGGTGTCACAACACTCCTCACTACAGAGGCTCCAGACCCAAAAGCCGGGAGAATTAGCAGATACGGAATAGAGGAGTATATAGCAAGAGGTGTTGTTATTCTTGACCTTCAAGAGAAAAATATAGAGCTTAAACGCTATCTTTTAATCAGGAAAATGAGAGGAACTAAGCATTCTATGAGAAAATATCCTTTTGAGATAACTGATCGTGGAGTTGTCGTTTATCCCAGTGGTGAAATCTACTAGGGGGGACTAAATTGAATCCAGAGCTAGGCTTTTCATCCCAGGGAGAAATAGAAGAGAGGGTGGAGCGAGTCCCTACAGGAATCATAGACGCATTATTAATGGGGGGGATACCAAAGGGTAGTGTTGTTTTGTTGATTGGAGACCCCAAATCGGGCAAAACTACTTTTATAACTCAGTTCATGTATAATCAACTCACTTCCGGAGCGGACGTTATAGGACTTCTCGTTGATGTATCCAAGTATGAATTCATAAGCAATGCACTTGATTTTGGATGGGGACTAATGGGTTATTTAAACGATAAGCTTTATATCCTCGATGCATATACCCAAAGACTACGTGGAGGACCCAAATTCTCATTTACGGAAGAAGTAATACCCGATATTAGGGACACTTCTCAAGTAATAGACGTAATAAAAGACATAACCACCAAAATAATCTTAAACAATCCTCATGTTGAGAATCCCCCAGTCATTGGAGTGGTTTCATCCTTAACCCCCATGTTCTTTGAAACCGAGGAGAAACAGATATACAAGTTCTTGGAAGATTTAAAGGCATTCGCCCACAAAAACAAACAGGTATGGATACTGGAGATGAACTCAGGGGTAGAGAAGCCACATGTCGAAACGATAATCAAAGCAATAGTGGATGGGATCATAGAAATGAAGCTATTTGAAGAAGAGAAGACTTTAAGAAGATACCTAAGAGTTTATGGAATGAGAAGAACGCGCCATGCTCTTTCTTGGATACCTTACGAGATAACAGAAAAGGGAATTGTACTGCAGAACCAAAATTTGTGAGCTCTCTTTGAATATTATTATCCACAAACTTTTTAACTCTGCCTTTATTACTATTAATCATGATTAAATTAACAAAACTCGGAATAGTTTTAATGGCGGCATCTCTTCTCTCTATTTTACTACTCTATCTAATAGGGGGAGAAACTACCAGCCCGGTACCATTAGAAAGGGCAGAAAAAGGGAATTTAGTAAACTTCACTGGCCTCTGTGTTTATTCACAAGAGGGTTTTAGCATTTTATACAATGGAAAAGAGACAATTGCTGTATATGAGACCCTGGAAACAGATAAAAGTTACAAAATCATAGGTAAACTCCTTGACGAATCAAAACATTCTGTAGAAGCCTTAGAGATAAACGAAGCCCCCCATAAGGTCTTAAACTTAGAATCGCTTCAAGGGGCCTTCTGGATTGACTCTTCGTGCTATCTTTTAACTCCTCAGAAAATCAAACTGAGCAAGTGCCTAAATGCCAACAAGGGAGAAAAAGTTGAGATTTATGGCCTTTTCTACGGAGACAAATTTCATGTTGTTGATTACATTCCCAAGGGATTTTTGAAAACTCCTGTGGATAGAATGCCCCTTAAAATCAAAGGAGTTGTAATTCAAAATATAACTCCAGCAACAATATGGAACGGAAGTGAAGAAATTAATGTGTATTTGCCCTACAAAACCAAGCTGGCACTTGGCGATGAGGTCGAGATAGTAGGGATTGCGAGGCTTTACTCAACACTAACCATCTATGTGAATTCCCCCAGAGACGTAAATGTTATTGGAAAGGCAAAAACTGTGCCCATTGGAAAAGAAAGGATTGGTGAGATAGCCCATGGGGTATGCCAAGTCACAAAAGCCAGTGTTTCTTTAAGCTTAAACTGCACAGAGTTGAAATTGTATGGGTTCTCGGCTAACTTTGGAGATATCATAGAGTTCCACAGTATAAGAAGGAAAAATTCGTTGTATTGCATCAAATGTATGGTAAAAATTCCCAGAGAGGAACTTCCAAATTCAATCTGTGCTCCCCTCCCTAATACTCCCCTTAAAATACAGGGAAAGGTAGAATGGATAAAAAGGTACAAAAACGGCTTTGGGCTAGCCAATGTTAGCAATAAAAACTGCTGGATACTGCTCAAACTGCCCAAATCCTTAGGAATCTCCTTAGAGGTGAATGAAACAATTACCGCTTTTGGTTTTTATACTATCTATCGAGAAAAACCTGCCTTTGAAATACCATCAAGGGATGATATATGCTTAAATGGATCCTGTTAGGCATTTTGTTTGGGACAGTAACAGGTATTACACCCGCCTTGCATGTTAATACCCTAGCATCTATTGTTGGAAGTTTCCTAATCTCGCCAGGAGGGTTTTCGTATGTGGTACTTCTTTATTCGATGGGTTTGACACATACATTCTTGGATGCATTCCCCTCAACGTTCTTTGGTATTCCAGATGAAGAAACAGCAGTAAGTGTTCTTCCAGCCCATAAACTTGCCCTTCAAGGACAAGGTCTTGAGGTTATAAACATATCCTTAAAAGCAAGTCTTTTGGCAGCAGTGTTCTCTATTCCCTTAGCTTTCCCTTACGTTGTATTGGCAGAGCATTACACAAGTTCCATTGGAAAAGTGGCTGTGTTTTTACTCGCTTTCTTTCTCATAGTTACAGAAAAAGGTGTAAAAAGAATATATGCCACGTTAATTTTCCTCCTTTCTGGAGTCTTTGGGCTTGTTGTTGATAGGCTTCCTCTTAAAGAGCCATATTTCCATGTTTTTGTTGGGCTATTTGGAGTTCCCGCTATAGTATTTTCCCTAAAAAACAACCAGAAAATCGAAGTAGGAAACTCAGAGATTCAGATGCCAAAAAGAAAGTTTTTAAAATTCTCCTTTATTGGCACATGTTTTGGGATGCTTGCTTCCCTCTTACCAACGTTTACGTCATCTCAAGCTGCACTCTTAGGAAGTTTTCTCTCAAAGGATGAACGGACTTTCTTAACAATAGCATTCTCAGCCAACACATCAAACTTCATTTTCAGCTTGATCAATTTTTATGCAACCGGAAAAACTCGAAACGGCATCTTAGTTCTAATCAAAGACCTATATTATCCCCTAAGCTCCAAAGAACTAATTATCTTGCTTCTTGCGACCATAGTAACAAGTAGCATTGTTAATCTTTACGGCATACCACTTTCAAAGATAATTGGAAGAGCAATGTCGAAAATCAGCTACACAACACTAAATTTGGGAGTGTTGCTTTTTATAGCAACTGCGTCTCTCTATTTTGATGGACTACTTGGATTAGCGGTTCTTTTAACAGCCACAACAATAGGTGTTAGTGCTACTATCCTTAGGGTAAAGCGAACAACCTGTATGGGCGTTTTAATGCTTAAAATAATGATAAATTGAGCATAAAAAGATAAAAGAACTAAAGCTCTTCCTTCTTCTCTTTTAATATCCTCTGGAACTCTCCATAATCCGTAACGATCTTAACTCCTTCAAGTGTCTCGAAATATGCTTTTTTGATTTTAATCTTCCTGGCATCAGTATATTTCATCTCCGGAGGGTCATATGAACCAGGTTCAACAACTTCGTCTTCTATTACATACGTTTTAATGTCCGGCTGCCCTATGTACTTCCAAACTTCATAAAAAACTTCTGGGGCTAAATGGATTTCCCCTTCCACTTCTGTATAGTCTGCTCCAATTGCATCCAGAAACTCTTTTATTGCTTCTAAATTCATAGAACTCACCCAACATAATATATAGAGGTCAATGGTTAAATACCTATCGCCTTAACTTTGGAAAGGTGAGAAAAATGGGTAAAGTGTATGTTGATGCTCAAGCCTATAGGGCAATTGAAAAGGGAGCAATGATTGTTTTTAAAAAAGGTGTGATAAGAACAGAAGGTGAGATTAAACCCGGAGACATAGTGGAGGTCTACTCTAGAGGCGGGAAATTCTTAGGGAAAGGATTTGTCAATCCCAATTCGAACATAATGGTTCGCTTAGTTACAAAGGAGAGAGATGTAGAGATAAATAAAGAGCTGTTCAAGGAACGCATAAAAAAGGCAAACGAGTACAGAAAGAAAATTTTAGGATATGACAAAGCCTATAGAATGGTGTACGGAGAGGCAGATTATCTGCCAGGTTTAATCGTGGATAGGTTTAATGATATAGCATCCCTCCAGATTTCAAGTGCAGGAATGGAGAGATTTAAGCTTGACGTTGCAGAGGCAATTCTCGAAGTAGAACCTGAAATCGAGACGGTTTTTGAGAAAAATACCGGAAGATCAAGAAGAAGAGAAGGATTACCTGAGATAGAAAGGGTTTTGCTTGGAAAAGAAAAATACCGCACAATTATCGAAGAAGGGAAGGCAAAGTTCATCGTGGATATGAGGGGTCAAAAAACCGGGTTCTTTTTAGATCAGAGAGAAAACAGAATTGCACTGGAAAAGTACATCAAAGGTGGGGAAAAAGTACTTGATGTTTTCACATATACAGGTGGTTTTGCGATTCATGCTGCAGTTGCAGGAGCAGAGAAAGTTATTGCGGTTGATAAGTCCCCATCGGCAATAGAACAAGCAAAAGAGAATGCCAAGCTTAATAGTGTTGAAGATAAAATGGAGTTTATTGTCGGGTCAGCATTTGGAGTCATGGAAAAACTACAGAAAAAAGGGGAAAAATTCGACATCGTGATCTTAGATCCTCCAGCATTTGTTCAGCATGAGAAAGATCTTAAGAGAGGCCTTAGAGCATACTTCAATGTAAATTACCAAGGGCTAAAACTGGTTAAGGACGGTGGTATCTTAGTAACCGCCTCATGCTCTCAACATGTTGACATGCAGATGTTCAAGGACATGATAATAGCCGCCGCAGCAAAAGCAGGGAAGTTTCTAAAACTCATTGAACCTTACAGAACCCAAGCACCGGATCATCCAATATTAATGGCATCTAAAGACACTGAGTATCTGAAGTGCCTGTTCCTTTACGTGGAAGAGATGAAGTAAGCTTTTATTTTTGGCATCAGACCGTGGGCGTGTCTTCATCGCAATGCTCAGTGGAGGTGCTTTCTCCTCATTTGCCATATGGATTTTAAAACCCTCCAATATAAGTCTATCGTTTAAAGAATATCAGCGAG